>UEXM01001020.1_pt1 | contig 25924 bp, 15 predicted proteins | sample 1796661 | NCBI WGS metagenome assembly UEXM01 (sample SAMEA4772469, study PRJEB27181) | metagenome | reverse complement strand
AAAATTTTAATTTTGAGACAGATCTAGAAGATACTAAAAATCTTATTTATCTAAATCTTTACAACAACTTGGCTTCTATTTTTAAGTCCAAGGGAACTGAAAAATCAATCAAAGGTATTTTAAGATGTTTTTATGTTGATGATCAGATTATTAAACTTAACACATATAGTAACAAAGCAAGATATGAACTAAGGAACAATCTAGAGCAAACAACCAAGCTTAACAAATACATAAACTTTAATAATTCAGGCAATGTTGACGCGGTTGTTTTTCAGAAACAAAACCCTTCTGACACAACCAATACTATAGGATACATATCTGGCTCAGAGGCTTCTGGATATGAGTTTGCTTATGGAGCAACCGTAGAGGCAGACATAACTTTTCCTTATTTTAAGACAACGGTAGATGTCATAGATAGAAGATTTAATGAAGTCTCGCTTTTTGGTGTTGTCTCTGCTAGTGTAGGGTCACCAAACGATACGACATTCCTTTCAACCGATAATACAAACTTCCAAATCTTTGCGGTAAGAGATTCAGAAAAATCTAAAAACACATACTTTAAATTAACTTCATCTATATCTCCTAATCCATTCACCGAAATGACAAGTAGCGTCTTCTTCGGAGTCTATAATAACCAAGATTGGAACTTTTCAGTATCAGTTATACCAAACAAATCTGGTAGTCTAAAGTTTGTTACTGGTTCCGATGAATACTCTTACACCTTAAAATTTGATGGACACAATACTCTTCTAGGAGATGTTAGGGATAACTTCTCTCTTGAGCAGGCATTGACCAAGACGCAGGGAGAAAACTTTCTTAAGTCAGCAAAGAGAGTCTATGCTGGCGCTTACAGACAAAATCTAACTGGTTCTCTTGTCAATAAGAGTGATGTGCTGATTTCTGGTGTTAGATACTGGCTAAGAAGTATCGATGGCGACTCAAAGAAACAGCACGCACTAGACTTTGATAATGTTGGAATAACAGATAGTTACGAAAACATTTCTGCGCTTGATTCCCAAACCAAGAATCTTGATATTCTTAACAAAGATATGCTGGCTCTTAGCTGGGAGTTTGGAAACCTTACCGGTTCTGACTCTGGTGGTAATTTTTATGTGACAGATTTTAGCTCTGGCTCTGCCACCATAAGAGACAGCTATGGCTGGGTTGGCAACATCTCAGGTTACCAACACTCTGGCTATGGTCATGGCTTCGCTGCTTCATCTACTAGTGCGATTGAAAATACAAGAATAAACGTATTCAAGTTTGTTGATCCAGAGAGGACAGTATCCTCAGATATGGTTACTCTAGTAGATGACTCACAAGAACTTTACGGAATTCCAGAAGATGTTGTAAGCTACCATCACACTCTAGAAAAGAGTATGTATAGTGCTGTTTCTGATGAGATGCTTAAGTTTTTTGCTGGCGCCGCAGACTTCAACAACCTCATAGGCGAGCCTGTCAATCGCTATAGAATGAACTACAAAGCTCTTGAAAAGCTGAGGCAAGCATTTTTTCTTCGTGTACAAGACGTAAAAGAAGTTGAAAAATATATTGAATACTACAAGTGGTTTGATGATTCGCTCGGCGACATCATAAAGCAATTAATTCCTGCGTCTGCTGTGGTATCAGAAAATGTCTTTGATGTGATTGAGAGTCATGTTCTTGAAAGAAACAAATATCAATCTAAATTTCCAACAATTGAATTTAAAGCTCCAGATCCTGAGAGCCCAATGTTGGGCATTAGAGAAAAAACACTTGATTGGGGAAGAGCCCACCATCCTGTCTCCAACTCCCAGAGAGAAAATTCAGAATACTGGAGAAAAAGAGCAGAACGTAAGGGCTCAGATATTATTTCGTCAGGCAACGATAAGATTGATGAACAAAGAGATGGCATAATTGAGACAGCAGAGAAATACAATAATCAACCTGCCCCCACAGTCAGTCAAATAAGCAAGCAAACTTATTCTGGACAAACTTATGCACTAAGAAAACTATCACGCCCATACAAATTAAGTGTTGATAGAAGAACTAATCCTCCAAGAATAATCAAAGGTGGTGTTAACTTTGAGGTAAACAAGAATTTTGGACTTCACAGGGTTGCCCTGCATCCGGCAGGACCAGTAAACACTGAGGACAATATTTTTGTTCCAGTTAACGTTCTTCTGGCTTCTGTTGAAGATTTAGCGAAAGTAGAAGAAACAAATGATCTACCTAAAAATCCAAATGTCAAAATAAAAAGAAATATAAAAGTTCAATCTGGTAGGGACTATGAAGATGGAGTAGGCTACAAAAACACAAAATCAGATGTAGCATTTCCTTTCAATATTATTAGCTCTTCTGTAAAATCTGGATATAACAAGAGAGTGGATGAATTAGTATCTTCAAGTTTTGAAATTGTAAATGTTCATAATGATGTATATGGTAATGACATGGAAAAACCAATGCAGGGGCCATTTACCGAATATGCAGTCGGCGGACTTCAATATAGACATATTGCGCTAAACAAGGGATCGGATTCATACTTAACAAGACCGGAAGGTTGGAAGATATTGTTGGGGCAGGATTGTAATGTTTTGACGGGTGCAATTGGCATGGTCGGAGCAGATTATCCATTCCCCGAAGCCAACGATCTTGGAGTCACCCCCTATCCGATGACAGGCGCACAGAAAGCTTTTCTATACCGTGACATGGTTGCTAAACGACCTGTCAATATACGAAACATAAAGCACACAACTGGCTCTACTATTCTCGGAAACTACAACCATAACTATGATGTTGTCAACTCTGTAGGTGGCTATTCTAATCCAAGACAATTTTTTGAGTCGCAACCGACATTACCAACTAACACATTTAATGATAGAGCGAGATTCACGACAAGCGCCAGGACTCTGTTGGATATAAAAAGAACCACCGCTGGGCATATTGACTTCAATGGAGATTATTCTATAGAATATCTCTTGTCTGCTTCTGGGGATTCTATAATTGTTTCACGCTTTGCTGCGCCGGGCGGAATAGAGGTCATGACTAAGGGTTATCAGGACTTCAGATCTGGTGACTACTCTGTGTATAATGCGATGAACGCGAGAAATCTAACCGTAAGAAGACCATATCAGGGCGTCTCATCATCAATAGTTTCTGAAACCACCGGCATTAGAAACTTTGATATACATGGTCAAGATTTTGGTTTAATGAATCTTGCGACCCGTCATGCTGGTAAGTTCTTCAGAGACTCCACTCTGGTAGCTTCGCCAGGAACATCTTATGATGAGAACCCTTCGTTTCATAAAATTCATAGAAACAATAAAGTCTTGCCTACGACAACTGAGGGACAGACAAAACAGGTGTTTGATAACTTAAACATACAACACCAAATTCCTCGTTCCGATCGTCAATATTCTTGGATAACATCTTCTATAACAAACACGGATTCACAAGATCCAAGATACGCGGGCTTTATGAAAACTGGCAAAAAGAGCCCACCACTGGAAGCGCCATATTATAGACTAGGCGATACATACTTGCCATTTTTTGATTATGTTAGTAGCTCTGAAGCGGTCTCTGGGATATCACAAAACACGACTAGACTTAACTTATTGGTTAGGGATGCTACTGGATCTGCGGTCAACACTTTAGGTGAAAGCACAATCAGAAAAACTACACTTGCTTCAACCTCATATCCAGACAGGCTGAATGCTCTTTTGATCCGTAGAGGCGATAACTTTGGCTGGAACTGGAACGCCACCAGACAAAAAGATCATCCAATATTAAGACTTGAGAAAGAACAAAACAAACTCAGTGTTTATAACCCCGAGACCGGAAACATATCATCGTATGATATGAAACCTGTAAATCAGTCAGGGCGCCCCGTTCTGTTAAACATATACAAAACAACAAAAACTTTACCAAATGGATCGGGTATGTTGTCCCCACTCGGTATAACATTAAAGGCTACATACAACAACCTTAAACAAAGTTTTGGAAGTGTGGATTTAGAAAACGTAGTTGATGTTTCTTTTAGTTCAAGAAGAACTAATTTTGAAGATATGGTTGAAATGATCCAGTCAAACACAGCCTATAGCTTGAACTGGGTTCTATACTCCGAAAACATTTTCCCCTCACAAATAAACTCGTTTAATAATGAAAAGACATTTAGAGATGACTATGATAACCTCTACTGGAGGGATTCGCAAGATGATCGAGAACTTCTTGGTAATACATTCGCAAACTCGTTCGATGTGGTTGTATCACAAAGCTCTTGGGTTCTCGATGCCGATCCAACATTCATGGGAAGAACTCTTCCGTATGACCCATTATTATTAAGGAGCAAGGGTGGCGGCGAATTACAAAACATGTATTTTCACTACCATAATCAGCCGGTCGCTGGTGTCTCTGTTTTGACAAGCGCTTTAGCACCATCAGCATTGTATTCTAGAAAACATTTACTGACAACGTATCGCTCTGTCGTGTCACCATCTGGTGTCAGAATAGCGGAAACCGGTAGTTTACACACTAGTTTGACGAGTAACCCAATTTCAATTTTTGCTGGCGAGGCAAAGTGGCAGGCTGGAGAAAAAGCGGGGCTTGTGAGCTATGAGGGTGCGACCACGACATTTATATTTAACCCATCCGAGCCATGGTTTAACAATTACGCAGACTATAAATCAGAGCTTAAACTAATAAGCAAAGATTATTCAATAGTCCCAGAATTCAGGATTAGTGAGAAGGTGTCGGATTATCTCAAATCAGGACCAAGCGCGGCTGGATTAACAGACACATTTGAGATAGTTGGGACTACACATAACAGTGCAGATTCAAACTTCTACAAAGACTATTCAAACTCAGAATTCTTGAAAGAGTTTGCAAATATTTCAGACATGTCGAATACCACTCCAAAAGAAATAAGACTAGTCTGTAAGGCTGTGACGCGCTTTAATCCATATAAAGGCTTCTACCCAGCGCAGAGAACTTTGGATATGGTATCTCAATTCGCTGACTCTTACAAAGACTCATTTTCTGTAAGTGGTTACGGATCTCAATCAACTTCTGGTAGGGAAGCAATTGACAATAGTGGCTCCTTATTGAGACCTCTTTTGCAGCCCTTGTTTGCGCCCGGTATTCTATACAACACTATCAAGTCGGGTATATCTGTTGACTTCCCTGTGATCACGACTCCAAAGAAAACGATTGTTAACCCGCCAGGAACAGACATATATGCACTCAGAGGCAGAACAGATCAAGGACCGAACTCGTCTAATGGAGAGGAATACCAAGGCGGTGTATTCTGGGATAAGAGGCTTCCATTTGAGACAATCTTGGATCCAGATAGGCATCTATCAAACCTTCAAGTTTTTGATATGGAGCCACACCCATCAGCCAGTCTTAATGCAACAGCCTCATTCGTAGCGCCGTCAAATGATCCTACATTCAAAAAAATGTCAAGCAACTTCTTTGCAGAAGTAGCGGACTTTTTCCTCAAGGATTCAGAATACACAACACTTAAATCTGGTGTAATACAGGGTAATCTAAGTTTCAAATCAGGCTCTGTATATGGAGCTAGGCTTAAAATTCGTCGCTCTACTAAAGGAGACAGGACTTATAATTTAGATTATGACAACAGCGGTATCCTTGGGCAAATAACCGGTAGCGGGTTTGCAATGAATGGGTTGAGAGTAAGTTCTTCAGCCGGGTTTGGAACAAGCTCCATACAACTCCCACAGGATCCCAAAGATAATCCTAATTTCAAAGAAACATTTACTATGTACTCCCGCCCAAGTGCTTTCGGTCCAGCAATCTGGGGCAGACCAAATGCCAATATTAATGAAAATAGTGGCTCTGTAGATTCTCTTGTTGGCTATAACTGGTCCTTCACACCGCCTTATTATCATGGCGAATCGTGGGCTGACCTTATATTTTACCCCGACCACACAAAGAAATATACTCTTGAAGAGATACTATCAGAGATGCAGGTAAAATATTGGAGAGCAGATGCCGGATACCCTCTCCGTGGGCTCATACCGTCTGAGGCAAATACAATATATTCGGCAGAAAATGTTAACAAGAACGCCATGCAGATAGATTCTGTGTTGAACCTGTTTGGAGTCGAAAACATACCATTCCGAGAGACTGATCTTTCAATAGGCAAGAAGACCGAAAGAAATACTACCGTCGCTCAAAGATGGGTAATCCAACCCAAAGCCGAAACCCCGATGCTAAACTTCAACGACGAGGGTATAAATAGAGTAACTACCGCCAACGGTTATTCATTAAATCCCACATATGGCAGTGAGTCAGTCCCCAGAGGCATGTGGCATCAGTTCGGAAATATCCCAGAAGACTCAAACAAGGGTATCTTCTTAGAAATTGGCGACCTGCCTGCAAGCTGGCTACAATTTCACAACTCTGCTGTTACTAGCGATTCTGTTTACAACAACAGTGATGCCTCAACAAACGGCGCAGGTCTGTATAAAAATATGCAGTCATTAACTGACTTGTTAGGGTTTGAGGAATCTTCTGCAAGACTTGGAGAACTAAAAGAATCTCAGACCATAAGGGAAGCGATTGTTGCGGTGCCTTATGCGACCACCACTAATGGTAGCTGTGGGGATGTGCCAGGGCAGACACAGACATCAGAGCAGAAGCAGTTCTTCTCAATACCAAAAGAAAGAATTGAAGCAGCAAAAAACATAGGCTCTAAGAAGGGCGATGCCGAAACATCAGCAGGAAACTCTATTAGAGACTTGGTAGCAAATGTTGAGCGTTATGTATTGCCTCCCGAGTTTGATTTTATCGCAGATCCAAAGAAAGAAGCTCTGGCAATGTATTTCTTTGAGTTTGAATATGAATTTGACAAGGATGATCTCTCATACATATGGCAGAACCTTGCCCCAAGAGACTATAAGAAAATGGAGCAGAAAATACAATATGCCGCACACGACTTAGCAAACAATGAATTGATGCAGGCTGAAGATATTTTAGAAAATACTAATCTCAGATGGATGGTGTTCAAAGTGAAGCAGCGCAGTATGTCAAAGTACGAGAATAAAATATATCGTCAGGCAGGGACAAAAGGGTTTGATACATCAACTTCTGGATATCAAGTAGAATATAACTGGCCATACGATTATGTCTCATTTGTTGAGATGGTAAATATTGATGCCGAGGTTCTTATGGACAACGAGACCCAGCAGCTTGAGGCAACAGCCGAGATAGTTAAAAATAAGATTTCACCAAAAATCAATACCGACAAAGTGACTGCTGCTGTTGAAGACAAGATCATCAGCAAGACACTATCTACAATAGACAAGATGGGTGATATTTAATGAGCAAATTTCTTGACAAGAAAGAGCAAGTAATAGATTTTAAGCTAACTAACTACGGAAATTATTTGCTCTCTATTGGCAACTTTAAGCCAACATATTATACTTTTGTTGACGATAATGTGGTTTATGATTCTGCGTATTTTGGCAGAACCGCCGAGGCGCAAAACGAAATACAAAAAAGAATTAAAGAAGAGACGCAATATCTGGAATCTTTGGTTTTGTTTGAAGAGGTTGGCAAAAACAACCTACCCGATACAGAAATGAACTTTTTTCAATCAGATGTGACACCAACACAAAAGACTACAAGAATTGATGAGTTTAGACTGAATTCAATAATTGGTGATTCATTTGTTGGTGAGGACAAACAAAAAGTTCCGTCATGGAAGGTCGTATCGTTGAGATCTGATATTAACTCATCAACAGAAGTAGATACAATCAACAACACAAGAATACCACAAATAAACATTACAGCAAATTATCACAAAAAGATCGCTAACGCGCAAGAATATACACAAAGAACTTTTAACACATCTACGGGCAGAGATCTTGAAGTAGTTAGCAAAGGTTTTGCAGATGGCAATGTGGTGTATCTAGAAACGTCTGAGCCTCTAATTTATATTGAAGAGGTTAACACAGAAGTTCTAAATGAAAATTTTGATATTGAAGTTTTCGAAGTGCAGGACGGTTCAGTATCTAATGGCGAAAAGCTTAACAGAAAATATTTTCAGAATAAGGAAAAGCAAATTATAGATGGACTGATGGTCACATCAAATCCTATAGAATCCACAACAGCACAATTAACAGACAATGCGATTGAAAAACTATTTTCCGTCTTTGTAGATGGAGAAATAGATCCTGAAACTGCTTGCAAGCTTGCAAGTCAGTTTAATAAACAGAGTTTTCTAATTGATCTTGACTTTGATTGCAGCGAGACCACACAAGAAGACTTGTTCTATGATATTTATGGTAGTGAAACGGAGGCTGAGATATGTCAAACATAGCATTGAAAGGTGACGTTATACAAGATTTGGGCGAATATCTGCCAAATCCATATATTGAGAGTATTGAAGTACAGTCTAGTATGGTTGGTTCTTCTACATTGATCAGTTTAAATGTTTTTTATTCAATAATATTTTTAATATCTGATGATTATAGTGTGGTAGATATCCAAGAGCAAATTAAAGATGTAAACTTTTTTTGTTGTGTAAGAAACGATGACAAAGTGCTCAACAAAAAAGATTTATTATCATTAATTGGCTCTCCCGGCAGAGTGTTTACTGCCGTAAGAGAATTAGCTTTAGGTTCGGAAATCTCTTTATTCCTAAATGATCAATCAAAATATCAAGATGACTTATATGATGAAGAAGGTAGAAGAATTTTAAAAGTCACGAGTAACAAACTGGTTCAGTTTCCAATTGATAATTCTATAGAAAAAGATTTTAATGTTTATTTTTATACTTTTTCATCTTTAATGACAAAAGACGATTTTGCTTTTCTGGGGGGGAGTAATCATCCTCGTTATCTAAACACAGGCAACATTGCTTATGAAAAACTTTTCTCCCCAGGACTCAACGTGTTGAGGGAAGAAGAGGTCATTTATGTAGACAGTCAGGGCGAAAAGTATGGGCAGGTACCGATACTTGGTCTTAACAGAAATTTTTATAAAACACAAACAGTAAGCAGGGAAGATGTTATTTCAAAAATAAATTCTTTAGTAAGACGCTTTGAGGGGCGCAGCATCGGACCATTAACTGAATCAGTCAATTCAATAAAGACTGTGTTGGCGAAAGAGGCAGATACAGAAGACCTACTAGTTCAACTAGATAAGGTGCGTAGATCTTTTCCAAACAAGACCAATAACAACCCGCACGGAAATTTATATGCATCCTTTGCTAAATTATTGCAGAATATTAATTCTGCATTAGCACCTGCCGATATAGTAACAAAACAAAGATACTTAACTGGTAAGGTTTTAGATCTGAGGACTGGTTCGTCTTTTAGCTACGAGCCACCCGAGCCACCCGATACTATAGATTATATACCAGAGGGAATGTTTCTTGTTCATAGAGAAAGAGTTTCAACTGATGAAACAAGCGACTACGCGGTAAACAAGGGTGTCTTTTTTGTTCGATACGAAGAGATGTTAAAGCGCGAATCGCACATAAGCAACCTAATCAATATGGACAAACTGTATGAAATAACATCCAATCAAGATTTAAGCAATTTAAGAAGAATTTTGTTTTCATATTTTAGGATTGAAAAGTTGTTTTTGTTTAAAAATCATAAAGAAGATGCAGTACAATACAGAATTAAAAATTATGGAAACGCAAGGTTGAATCGTACAACAGTTGCACCCCCAAGTTACCAACCTTTTTCTCATGCTGTTGAGTTTGTTGCCACATCAAATATTCAGTTAACTCAATATATTAAAGAATACAACTTTGGTTTTGAAAATCCTGACGAGCGGCTACTATGTTATGAGTTCCAAGATATAGATTCATATTCTGCTTTGTATGAAGCAAACGAAATAGAAAACCACGGTTCAATGCAATTTGATTATGTAGTCACAACTCATGTTGGAGATTACACAAAGAATTTCCTAACCTATCTCATCAATAAGTTTTCTGAAGTTAACGATGCGTTGCAGAATTATGTTAGCTTGGCAAATGAAATTTGTAGCTATAACAATATAGATAATAGATTCAATGATTTCTTCGTTAATTCAATTAGGGAACAATATCCTAGTGGAAATTATCCTTGGGAGACTGCACCTGCATTATACACCGTAATTGCTTACTTGCTGACTGGTCAATTTGATACATTTGAGGACGCAATTAAGTATTCTAAAAATATTAGCGCAACAATATCGCCAGAAAATGGCAACCTCGATTCGTTGCTAAACTTCTCGGAGGCTATGGAAGAGTTAAGGAGCGAGCAAATAGAGGACCTTAAATCTAATATACCGACCCGCCACCAACTTCTGGTACACACCCTCAACAAAGAAACAAATTTAATACCCTTTAATTATGCTCAGTTGGAGCGAGAGGTTTCTGAAGAGATGGCATTCCTTATGGATAGTTCATTTGTTAGAGTAACAGCCGCCTCAACAACAACACAAGAAGGTTTGTATTATGTTGAAGACCAACTTTCTGAGTCACCCTATATCTCAAAAATCACATCTCAGAAGTTTTATCAAAATTTGGTGCAGGATATAAAAAACTTTATAAACACAAGCTTTTCAAGTGACACAATAAGCTCACTTGAAGCATCCTTCACAGGAACAATGTCATCTTCAACGGATGTTGTTTTAAACTTTTATGACATGTTAAATCTCAACTCACAAAAAGAAAAATTTATTAACGATTATGCCAAACTAATAGACAGTCTTTTAAGTGCGATTATAATAGTGTTTAGAACAAAAAGAAATTCCACTCTTATAGAAAAAGGTCTCGACTATCCTTTCGATTCTGAGATAAATGGGCTTGATCCATTTGTAGAAATTGCATTCAATAACTTTAAGCAGAGTTGGGGAGAATTATCTCTTCGCGTTAATGAAGATTTTTTTGGAACTCTGGATGAAGGGGAATATCGCAGCAGAGCAACATCAATTTATGATGAGCCAGTAAACGCTATTACATTACAAAATAAAATTCGAAATTACTATCGAGATAACTCTAACAAATTAATGTTTGATATAAATGCAATTTCAATGTATTTCTTAGCATATGATGAGGTCTTAGAAAATGAAATAGTAGAGAGAACACTATCACTGCCAGATGGAATAATATCCAAGGTGGTAGAATATAACGGACCTGACCCTTCAGAAATCGCTAACTTTGAAGACATTTCTTTATAGAGGATACTTATAGTATGGCAGAAATAGTATCAAATTTTAAAATACTTGAGGGAATTAGTAGTGGCTCTGGAGAGCCGAGGTTCCCCATGGGACAGACAAGTACAGAAGCTCAAGACAAATTAGATAATTTTGTTTCAAATCAGCAAACTTTTGGTGCCCAAACAAGCCCAATGGTCAATACACTAGATTTGCCAAATGATATATTAGTTGTTAGATATAAGTCTAATGATGCACAACTAACTTCTTATGAAACATACTCAAACAAAGGTCAATTTGAAAAAAATTTACTATTACAATATAACTACAATATGACAACTGGTTCGGTTGATGCGGCGTTTTCGAGAATTCTTAAAAACATTACAAAAGAATTGACTCCACCAAAGACATCAAAAACGTTTGCATATGACTTTAAGTTTGCACAAAACCAAAATGCATCTATAAGCGGCTCGCGCGGAGGGGGATACTAGAATGGCTATAAGAAAAAATTCTCTCAGAGGAGTAACTCCTTATAGAAGAACAATAAAAAACCCCGTTACTAATGAAGATGCAAACGATAAAATATATACCGTTATGGATAATTCACGCAAGTTGTCAGAACAAAAAATAATTACAAAAACTTCAGGCGAAGGCGAACCTCTTCAAGACTCGCTGGCGATACTGAGTGCATTTGGTATTTCTGTAGTTGAGGAAGTAGAAGAGACAAAAACCTCATTGTTATCAGAGAAATACTTACAATCAGATAAACTAGAAAAATTGTTAAAAACACAAGACAATAACCCAAACAGACCAGAGATAAAAAAGTTTAAAAACTTGAAAAATAAAAAAGTTGCTGCCTCTGTGATTTTTAATCAAACAGTCAATAACCCAATTAATGATTTGGATAGTTGCCAAACAAACGATATGAAAGTGAAGAAAAAACTCCTATCAAATGTAATAGAGATTACTGACGATTTTATAAAGTCTTCTCCATTACCATTGACCAAAAGACTGGTGCTCAAATGATTGACAAAAAAGTTACTATTGCAAATCCTCAACTTATATTAAATGGTGGAGATATAACAAGAGACGCTCTTGGGTTATCTATTGGTGCCGAACAATCGAGCGTCATAGAAGACTATAACACGTCTCTTCCATCATCATTCTCTGATGGCATAAAGACGGGTTATGAATATGCTTATAGACTAATAGGCTCAGAACTTGTTAAAACCGATAAACATTGGCTCTCGTTTGTTTATGGCGGAACATATGCTGAACAAGTTTATGATGGTATTTTTTCAAATAATTCTTTTGCTGATCATCACCACATAGAGATGAACCCATACTCCTTAATTGAAACAAAGCAAAATAAAACATTTGATAAGCGAAGCCCGAATTACATTTCTTGTAAACCTGAGATTAATCAATATTACCCTCTTTATGAAAATTCTATACAGCAAACATTGGATGTCAAAACAATTCCCAATGGTTACTTTCTTATAAAGGGCGTTGATGTAAATAATGAAAGCCTTGAAGAAGAAAACGGAATAATAGAACAATTTAGGCTCGGAAGAGTTGATACAAACCAAGAAAGCTCTCAATTAAAAAATATCTTTATAACAAGTGACGATTCATATGAAAGTATCGATGATGCTAACAACGCATCCAGCCTGTTGCCATATTATGTAAAAACTGAAATGGATTTTGATGGTACTGGAAAGTTTATGAAAGAGGTTGCAAATAACAACTTCCAACATAGGTTTATAAAAATATTAAAAGATTCTTTCTTGGAGCAAAGCACTTCTCCAGCCCCCACCCCTGTAACTTTTAATTTAAGCACAGAACAAATAGCCATGGACGGATCCCCTGAGACTCAAGTGGACAATTTAGATCTGAAAGCGGTTGATGTTTTTGAGTTAATGAATTACTCCCTCACAAGCTACAACAACGAAGAGGCTGACTTTGAGTATCTGTATGACGAATCAGAAATTGCTAAATCTCAATATAACAACAATTCTGTTAGAAGATTTGAGAAAACTATACCAACTATAAAGCAGACAAATTCTCTTATAGATTTTCTTAATAGCTCTGATTTTCTTTCAACATTTGAAGATAGTCCCATAAATCTAGATCAAAAATACAATGAAATTGTTGCTTATAGAATTGAAAAGATCGGTGGTCTGTCAAGTGGAGATAGATTTACTCAAGAAGCAATTCAGAATTTCTGGTTTTTAAACACAGATGCAACTGAGAGACTTGAATTCTTGGACAATCAGGTCTTGTTCAACCAAGATTATACCTATAACATATATAAATATGTCTTGATAGCCGGTATAGAGTATTCTTATTCTGATTTGGCAGTAACCAGAACTATAGCTAATTTAGATCCAAATTGGTGTCTTGAGTTTTTTAATCCAGCAACGAGCAACTCGTCCGCGCCAGTGTATGATGATGGTCGTGGCGGCGTCGACTCCCTGGAGAATACTTTGGCAAGTGACGCTCAAGTTACATCACCATCTAATCAACAATACTTGGCTGATTTTAGGCTTAGGGTTTTGCCATCTATAAAAATAGTAGAAGTTCCATTATTGACAAAACAAATTTCAATAGTTGATTCACCAACCAACTCGGTGCAAGTAACCCCAACTTATACTCTTGATGACTCAAATAGATTAATATTTAAAATTAGATATGATATTAAGGTTCCTTCGCTTTTTCCAACGCCTGTAAGCTCCCAAGACGCTGACTACAAGCAAAAATTTATGACATCCTATGACTTGTTAGAAACAGAATTGGTCAGAAAAGAATCTGCAACCTTGCCACTAAATCTTGAGATCTATAGAATAGAGCAGAAGCCCAACAGTATGTCTGATTTTGATGGCAATTTATACAAAACAGTTAGTATGAAGATACCAGATGAACACCAAGCCTTTAGAACACTAACGATTGCTGACAAAGTTCAGCCAAATAAGAAATATTTTTACTTCTTTCGAGTTTTGAACGAAGCGCAAAAATTTGGAGCAGGTTCAAACATAATCCAGGCAGAACTAGTTAGTGATGGTGGTTATAAGTTTGGAAATTTTGAAGCTTACTTTGAAAATGAACTTGGAGATGCTCCATTATCAAGAACTATCAAAGGCTTTAAGAAACTACTAAATGTAAGCCCTAGCATATCAAATCTCATTATTGATGATTCCCAAGCCGATTATTCTGATTTAGCAAAAAATCAAATACAAAATATAAATTTTGGTTCAAGTGAAGATGTCTTGTGGGATAAAAAATATAAGATAAGGTTGACATCTAAAAAAACAGGTAAGAAGATAGATATAAATATAACGCACAAACTCGTTGGTTAATAAAAACAAAACCAACTATTTATTGTGAAAAAGAGGAAATAATATGGCTTTTTTGGACAACAGCGGAGACATCATACTGGATGCTGTCTTGACAGATCTCGGTAGAAAAAGAATGGCGGAAGGTAATTTCAGAATTACTCAGTTTGCTTTAGGGGATGACGAGATAGACTACTCTCTCTACAACAAGAGTCATCCGTCTGGTTCTGCTTATTATGATCTTGAGATTTTACAGACACCTATTTTTGAAGCTTTTACTCGCGAAAACTCAAATATTAATTACGGCTTGCTGACCTTTGATGGTAATACAGATTTGTTTTATCTACCAAAAATGGTTTTAAATCAAAAGACAAGTAACGTAACAACAGCGATACAAGAGACAAGTGGCATCGTATACCTCGCAGCTAACCAACAAACATACGATACTCTAACTTCAACAACCGGATCGCTTACGTCAAATCAAGTCTCTAAAGAAGGCAACAAAACTCAACAATTCGTTTTTGAAACTGGCATCGACAATAGTAATGACCCAGCAGGAACCCAGCAAGATAGAAAGTCCTATCTAGTTGATACGGGGTTGCTAGATAATGAATTTACTTTAGCTTGTGACGGGAGATTTTTAACCTCAGTTAGTCCGATAGAACCGTCCTCTATGTTTGAATATCCTCCTGACTCCGCGACAATAACGGTGGAGATTAAGCTACAGAACAAAACCTTGGCGCCACTAGCGGGCGGCGCTGGTGTTACAGGACAAAGAATTTACATACTTCCCTCAATTGCTAATAAAGTATTTGATCAAGGAGCCGGGAGCAACACTGCTGCCACAACAGTATCTGAAATAAATGGTCCTCGTGGGCAAGTAACCGCTTTTAACTTTGGTATAGCCCCCGATCTAAAGGTTGGCGTCACGGGCGCCACACCATCAAAGTTCTCGCTTTATGGCAGAACTGCTGTTGCAACAAGCGAATTGCCAGGAATTGCGGGCTCACAAACATATGACATAATAGATACAATTGTATATCTCAATGGAAATACAACGGGCGCTAACACCCAACTTATTGTTAGAATAATCAGACAGGCAACAAGTTAACGGAGTTTATAAATGCCAGTACAATACGAACCATTCAACACATCACAAGATGTGACAACCACAAAAACACTTCTTCACGAGGTGATTCCAATTACTGGCTCAATTGTCAGTGGTACATATGGGACATTTCCAAATGATGACAATATTAAAAACTATTCTCACGGCATGTTTCAGTCTGTTTACGATTATCCATATCTTAGTTCTTCTGCCAACCATATCTTTGATTTGACTGTTGGCTATGATGAAACCTCTGGGTTAAGCGGCTCAGCTAGCATTCAAAATACAAAAAAGATCAACCTCTACAATCAATATGCTCAAGTCCTTCTTGGCTATACTGGTTCGACTACCGATGGTATAAGAAAGTTCGAAAACGATCTTACAAACGATGGCACTGGCGCCATGAAAGAAGTATTTTTTATGAACTTCTCTCGATTAATCACCAAAGATCAGGTTAAAAAAGGATCCTTCTCATTAAGCTTGGGCACTAGTTCTACATTTGCAGACCCATTTGCACACAGAATTGTGCTCCAAGACGCTCTAGCCAACGAAAGAACTGGTTATAAAGGTGAGCAGGGTGGAGATTATGGACTATTATTCACAAACTCTTCTGGCACTGGAACAGCAGTAGGAAATATTTTCTATCAAGCTGGAATAGCTGTTGTGACAGCTTCAGTTTTTGATCAAGGGTTGATAGATGTCGGTGGCGACAAAATTCAAGCAATTCTGACCGGTTCTTCAATCTCTGGAGCTTGTGATGGAATCAGACACCGTATGTTTAACCTTAGTTTCAACAACACAACCGAAATTAATTCGAAGATTTACTTCTGCCGTGTCCCGCACAACAAATTTAATTATAGTGCAAATCCGACTTATGTAAGCGGCGCAGAAGTAAGAGTTAAGGACGTTGCTAGCGATAATCCAATCTCATACATTACAACTATTGGGCTCTATTCCTCCACTGGAGAACTTCTTGCAACAGCTAAGTTGTCTGAGCCTCTTCGCAAAGATCCAACCAACGAGCTAACACTGCGCGTCCGTCTCGACTACTAGGAGGTCAAGATGCCTTTCAGGAAGTTTGGAGACACAGACCTCATAAGAAACACTATCGTTGCATATCCAAAGGTAAACTTTTTTATCTATGATGGTAATGTTTATTACAATAATAGACCAGATCAAGATGGAAAGTTTGCAAAAGTTTATTCATCTGAAGTTGGGTCTATAAACCTGTATGAATACAATATAGATAAGCTTTCAGGTAGCAATGATTTTATTTATCCATACATCACAAAACAATCAGCAGGGGCTAGTTTTAAAACTGTTGGAAAAGTGTCCTACTCAAATGAGTTTGTATATGGTGACCGAGTAACTGGAAGTTACCCGATGACTGCGAGCATAAGCAGGGAATTTATGACGAATCCTTCTGCTCGTGCGACAGAATCAGATCTCTCAACAGGAAAAACATTTCAAGGCGCACCCACCCACCGACACTTTTATGCTCTGAAGAATAGGTTAAATTTTCTTGGACAAAAAAGTCAGCACTACCTTGTCTCCTCTTCTCTTGGAAATAAAAATTCACAAACAATAAACTTAATATCAATTCCATCAATTGCATATGGAACACAAATCAACCCTGGTTCGGTTTCACTAAAATGGTATCTAACTGGCTCCTTGATAGGTGAGCTAAAAGACATTAAAGAAAATGGAGAATTAATACAGGTTGGACCGGTAGGCTCTACTGGATCTGGTTCTGTTGCAGGAGTTGTGCTTTATGACGAAGGGTTTGTGCTTCTAACTGGTTCGTGGAATCTTAGTTCGGAACAAATAGGTCTTACAAGTGGAGGTTCTGTTAAAAACCCACAATGGATTTATTACGGTGCTGGCGCCAAGGACAGTGTAACCAAAGCATCTGCTCCAGCGGGTTATATATCGGCATCCTTTGATATGTCGTTTGAGGGACATACAGAAACTCAAGTGTTGACAATGTTTGCCCATGCAGCAAAAGGCGAGGCAAATTTTTCAAATAATCCAACTTTTGTGACACATAATCAGGCAAAGTTGTCCACAACATCGTCAGCAGTTTTTGAAGAAAATGCTGAACGAACGATAAAGAACACTGTATCATCAAGCTTCGAAGGATACGAAGCCCCTTTCCAGAGACAAGTGTACGTTTCAAGAGTCGCAGTATATGATGACAATAAGAATCTAATTGGCGTAGCCACTTTATCAAGCCCAGTCTTAAAGAAGGAAACTCAGGATATTTCGTTTAAAATTAAGTTGGATATATGATTTTAGGAATAGATGTATCGACAAGCATCACAGGCTTTGCGATAACAGAACAAGATGGAAAAATAGTACTTTCCGAAGCCTGTGACCTTCGTAGAGACAAGAACTTTTTTTCTAAGTGTCTCACAATAAAGGCAAAAATTCTAGACATTCTGGAGGCGTATGGGGGCAAAATAGAGCATATCTATATCGAGCAGCCATTTACCTTCTTTAGTTCTGGAGGATCATCTGGCAAGACTATGGCCGCCCTCCAACGCTTTAACGGCGTGGTGTCATGGATGGTCTATGAATGCTTTGAGATTCAGCCTGAGTATTTGGGTGCAACGCAAGCACGAAAGCTTGTAGGCATCAAGGTTCCGAGAGGGCAGAAAGCGAAGAAGGTTGTAATGGAACATCTACTCGCCACTGAACCAGACTTTACGATTCAGTATACCCACAAGGGCAACCCCAAGCCACAAGAGTTTGATAGAGCGGACGCCCTCGTTGTTGCGAGAGCAGGACTCCAAGACATAAAAAACAAATCGCTTGCCGAAGAGTGATCGTCGTGTTACCTTACAGGTATGAACAAGACAGAAGCAAAGAAGATTCTCCATGAAGCGCTTGGAGGCTACTGGGACAAGGGTTCGGAATTACTTTTCTCGTGCCCTTCGTGCGGTCATCGCAAGCGCAAATTCTCTGTTAATCTGGACAAGAATGTGTTTAAATGTTGGATTTGTGATTATCGCGGTCGCAACATTAGGCGGCTTGTTAGACGTTTTGGTTCGTTTGTCCAACTACAGAAATGGGACCAAATTACAGACCGAACAGATATTTCACGCTTTGCTGAACTCTTTATGGATGAGGTCGAGGAAGAAGGTGAACAGAAACTCCAACTCCCAGAAGAATTCGTAAGCCTCACAAACAGGAATCTGCCCCTATCAGCCAATCGCGCCCTCCGTTATTTGGGTGAGCGCGGTATAACACGAGAAGAAATCCAGCGCTGGAAGATCGGCTTCTGTTACGACGGCGAGTACGGAGGCAGAATTATTGTTCCGTCTTTTGGTATGACTGGTTATCCAAATTATTTTATTGCCCGATCTTATGTTGGTCACGGTATGAAATATAAAAATCCACAGGCTTCTAAGAATGTCGTGTTCAATGATCTATTTACAAACTGGAACAACGACCTTGTAATTGTCGAAGGAGTATTTGATGCAATTAACGCAGGAAACGCTGTGCCTATCTTGGGGTCTACATTACGCGAAGACTCCGACTTATTACGAAAGATTGTTCGAAATGACACCCCCTGCTACATCGCCCTCGATCCTGACGCGGCTGATAAAGAGCGCAGAATCATTCAAACACTATTGCGCTACGATGTGGAATTACACAAGATTGACGTGAGCGGGTACGAAGACGTGGGTGTTATGCCCCGAGAGGTCTTCAATGAACGTAAGGCGAATGCAACCATCATCGATAGAGATAATTATGTTCTGCTAGATTTGTTGTCAGCAGTATAGGGGATAATGTGAGCAAAGATGCACAAGAGTACATAAACAATGTTTTGGCTGAGCGCCGGCAAGAATTTGGTGGCAAGGCAGTATGTCCTTTCGCAGCGCCAGAACTTGAGTCCAATAGGTTAATGATTGCCACAGTGGGAAATAAAAGCCTTGCTGATTTAATAAATGATTTTCGTAATTCTGATTACGAGAGTGCGCTGTTTATCATTGAGGAAGATATACCCGCAGAACAAACAAAGAAGTTTCAACACTTCGTCAATCACTTACTCAGTCAGAGGGGCTTGACAGACTACAAGAGCATTTGTTTCAACCCAAATGATAAGGTTGATGTAGAAGGTTATAACCCGCGCTCGTCTTCGCCGCACTTTATGGTAAACATAGCAGATAAGAAAGTGCTATCAAAAGCCCACAGGGCTCTTAAGAAAACAAACTATTACGACAAACTGCCAGATAACTACCGAAAGTTCCTCAATCTTAAAGAAAAGTAAACTATTTATTGCGAGATTATGAGGATACAGCACAGATGAAGCACGTCTTTACCCGAGAGCAAGTAAAAAGAATAATTCTTGAGGAATTAGAAAATTCAAAAGTTGACGATGCGGCAGAAGAAATTGTCGATGAACTTGAAGGGATGCTTTCTGAAGCTGAAGGGGATTCGGCACTAAAAACAATCTACGATAAGATCTTTAAGAAATCCGAAGAGGAAAATCTTGATGCTGATGAATTGGCCATCAGAGTTTATAAAAGAGGCAAACAAAAGTCACAATTTAAAAAGATACTTGGAGGAATGGCTTTAGCAGCATTCTTGGGTGGAGTTCAGGCGCACATAGATATGAATTCTCAAATTGGGGCTCAAGCCAAAACTGCACAAAAAACTACCCAACAAGCTTTGAAGAATATAAAAGACCAATCAGCCGAAAAAGCCGTTGAAAGACTTGATAAAAAACTATCATCTTCAGTTTTATATAAGTGGAGTTTGAACCCAGATGCCGCGCCAGAAACAATGGATGACATGATTGTCAGTATGGATCCTGAACGCCGTGCCAAAGAAGCGCCCACCGCGTCCCCGCTACAGGACTTCCCAATGTTTCAAGATTATGATTGGGGGAGAGTCTTCATGATGGGGCAGAGTTTTGGTGTGGTAGTAAAAGTAAAAAACGATATACAAAAGCAAATCGATCAAGGTGTTAAGAACAAAAAAGATTTAAAACCCATGATTGATCTTGGCAATGTAAGACCCCCAGATTATTCAGTTTCACAATTTGCAAAAATGTATAAAGATCTATACGATATCCCAGATTACAAACCATGGAAAGGCACAAGCAAAGAGGCTATTGGCGGACATATTGAACAAGTGCAGAGGAAGACTGGAGATAAAATAAAGTTTTACAAATTTGAGAAAGAAGGGCACTCAGAGATGTTTGGATATGAAACATATGAATTGGTTAATATGGTAAACCCAGAGCTACCAAATGCCCCTGGGCTCTCTGCTTCTGAGCTTTACGTTCAATTGTTTAACGAGGTCACAGGTCAAAATATTCAGCCGTAACGCTTGCGCTTCCTCCACACCTGTGTTATACTATAACTGGAGGCAACATGAACAAGCTAGTTAATAAGGTAGCGTGCATTGCAGGATTTGTGGTGGTTTACCATATCTCTTATGCAGTATTCACCATTATATTTGAGATGACAGGAGCAGCAAGTTGAAAATCGCACATATTGCTGATACTCACATTAAAAACCTGAAGTATCATGAAGACTACCGCACTTGCTTTGAGCAGATGTATGAAATCTTGCGAGAACAAGAAGTTGACTACATTATTCATTGCGGTGACATAGCCCACACCAAGACACAAATCTCACCAGAGTTTGTGGAAATGGCATCTGACTTTTTCAGTAGTCTTGCAAACATCGCACCGACGTTTGTTATCCTTGGTAACCACGATGGAAACTTAAGAAACAAGAGTCGTCAAGACGCCATTACCCCCATCGTTCAAGCGCTGGGAATAGAACAACTTGTTTTGTTAAAAGGGTCTGTCGAGAGAGAGATCGATTCTGGTTTGACCATAAACGTTTTATCTGTTTTTGATCGAGATAATTGGATCAAGCCAACACAGCCGGGCAACATAAACATAGCGCTATATCATGGCTCCATTGATAACTGTGTAACTGATGTTGGCTGGACTATGGAATATGGTGAAGATGACTTGTCTATCTTCGAAGATTTTGATTTTGCCTTCCTGGGTGACATCCACAAGAGACAATTTTTAGATGATGAAGGGCGAGTATACTATGCTGGCTCAACCATACAACAAAATCATGGCGAGAGTAATGACAAAGGATTCTCCGTATGGACAATAAACTCTAAAGATGATTGGGATATTGAACACTTCACGCTTGAAAACCCCAGACCCTTTGTTACAGTTGAATTAACCCCCGCAGGAAAAGTTCCTCGTAAGGCTTCAGTGCCAGTCAACGCTCGCTTGCGCCTTGTTAGTAACAATAACTTGCCGCTTGATGTTATGAAGAGATCAGTCGAACTGGCTAAGCACAGATTTAAGCCAGAGTCAGTTTCGTTTCTTAACAGGGCGGCGGGCGAGAGGGGTACCGTTAATGAAATAGTTGATGGCTTGAAAGATCAAAACCTACGAGATCCCGAAGTACAGAAGGAGTTGATTTCAGAATACTTAAAAGAATACCAAATCGACTCCCCAACTATGTCAAAAATTTATGGACTTAATAACAGATACAATCAACAAGTTCAATCAAAAGAAGATATCAGTCGTAATGTAAATTGGAAGTTGGTGAAGTTTGAGTGGTCCAACTTGTTTAATTATGGTGAGGGCAACTCAGTAGATTTCACAAAAGTTAATGGCATTACTGGCATTTTTGGAAAGAACTTTTCTGGCAAGTCTTCAATCATTGATGCTATCTTGTTTACTATGTTCAACACGACTAGTAAAAATGAGAGAAAAAATGTCAATGTTGTAAATCAAAATCGCAATCTTGGACAAGGAAAAGTAGAGATAGAGATTGGAAACAAATCCTACTTTATTCATCGTCAAGTGAGTAAGTACACAAAAAAGAGCAAAGACAGTGAAACAATCGAGGCAAAGACCGAACTTGATTTTTCTGTTTACGATCGGGTTTTGGACGAGACAACTTCTTTAAATGGCACGACTCGTAATCAAACAGATGCTAACATTCGTCGCCACTTTGGTACAATTGAGGATTTCCTCATCTCTTCTATGTCTTCACAAGACGGAGCCCTGGCGTTTATTAACGAAGGTTCCACAAAGCGCAAAGAGGTAATTGCAAAATTTCTTGACTTGCAGTTCTTTGACAAGAAGTTTAAGCTAGCAAAGGACGATGCAATAGACTCTAAGACACTCGTGAGAAAATTACAGGGTCGTGATTACAAAGAAGAAATTAGTGATGCTGAGAAACTTCTATCCGAGCACAAAGACGCTATTTCTTTAGTGGAGGCGCGTCAAAACAAACTTGCTTGCAATCTGACTGCCGCAAGAACACTTGGGTTTGAAGTATCACAAAAGATAGAGAACATACCAACAGAGGCAATTGACATCATTAATGTGCGATCTGAAATTAAAAAAACAAAGAATCAGTTAATTTCTTTGTCTAATAACATCATAGACGATGGCAACACACTAAATACAGAGCGAGAGCGAATTAAAGATATTTCTGAATTTTCAGATACTCTAAATCACGATTCCCTATCTCGCTCTCTCATAAACATTGAGAATACAGAACAAGAGCTTGCAAGTTTTGTAAGCACTTTGGAGATTGCAACCGAAAAAAAGAAATTACTAGAAGACATACCTTGCGGCTCTTCTTATCCTACTTGTAGATTTATTCGCGATGCTCATGTTGCAGAGGCAACAATTCCAGAAGTGGAAAGCAAAGTGAAAAAACTAAGAGACACCCTGACAGATCTCAACCCCGAGACTGTGAGAGATCTTCTCAGCAAGTATCGTCGTCTTGAAGAAAAGCGTCTGGGAGCAGAGAATCTTACTAAAGATCTTAGCTTAAAGATTGAGAGGAATAAATCAGCACTTGAGCGTCTTAAAATAAAGATGGAAGCGTTGAACGCAAAGCAAGTTGAGTATGAAGAAAATAAGGAAGCAATCGAGAATTTAGAAAAACTATTAAAGGAGAAAGAAATATATGCCGATCAAATCAAATCCCTTGAGGAACAAGCTGAACGAGTTGACAAAGAAAAGATTAATCTTTACAAACAACTCGGATCAGAAGAACAACGAATCGAAAACATCAAACAACAAAAAGTAGAGTTTGAAAACATACAGTCAGAGTATTCTGCTTATGATCTCTTTTTGCGATGTATGCATCCAAACGGAATCGCCTATGATGTCATCAAGCAGAAACTCCCTGTTATTAACGAAGAGATAAACAAGATCCTATCAAACGTCGTAGACTTTGAGATCTTTTTTGAGACTTCTGGCAACAAGTTTGATATTTTTATCAAACACCCGAAGCATGAAGCACGACCTATTGAAATGGCGTCAGGGGCAGAGAAGACAATGGCTGCAATGGCGATAAGGCTTGCACTCCTGTCTGTCTCATCTCTACCAAAAGGCGATGTGTTCATCTTAGATGAGCCCGGAACTGCTTTGGACGAAGAGAATATGGCAGGATTTATTAGGATCTTGGAACTAATTAAGGTGTATTTCAAGAACGTCTTGTTAATTTCTCACCTTGATTCTCTCAAGGATTGTGTAGACATGCAGATTGTGATTGAGAAAGAAGCAGGTTTTGCAAAGGTAAATCAATGAGCAACGAGTTTGACTTTCTGCCACCAGCAGAAGCGCCCCCATCATTCAACCAAGAAAAGGACCACTTCCACGAAGAAGTAGAAGCGGAAGACTTTGGTATGGTTGAGGACTTCGGATTACAGATGGAATACTCTGACGAAGACATGCTCCCCGAGAACACAGCCCCATCATCTATAAATGTGGGCTTTGTTGGTGTTGGTGGTGGCGGCAACAAGATGGTCAACGCTATGATTGAGTTGGGCTTCAACAAGACCCTGATGGTCAATAGCACTGGCAAGGACATCCCGAAGAACGTAGAAGAAGAGCACGTCGTTCTTATTCCTGACTCTGACGGAGTTGGCAAGAACATTGCCTACGGCAAAGAAGTCCTAACGCAGAACGGCGCTATTGTAGAAGACGCGCTGCGCATCAAGTTTGGCAAGGTTGATTGGCTGTTCGTGATGGCAGGCGGTGGTGGTGGCACTGGTTCATCCGTCGCCGCTCTCCAGCCTGTGTTTGAGCGCTACCTACAATCTGTTCAGGCAAGCGGCAAGGTTGTCTACATCGTCTCTTGGCCAACAGCACAGGAGAATCTTAACCCTACAATCGCCCGCAACGCCCTGTCGCTGCTCAATGATGTCACACCATACCCACACATCGTTGTAGATAACGAGCGCTCTACGCGCCTCCTACGCGGTCGTATCGGTATGCTTGGCATGTATCCAGTAGCCAATACCCAGTTCTCAAAGATCTTCGCACAGATACTAAAGCTGTCTACCGAGGATTCTCCCATACAATCTTTTGACTCCAAGGACTTGGAGACTTGCTTTGGCAAGGACGGTCGTGCTTTCATCGGCTCTACGATGATCAAAGACCCCAACACCGGCAAACTCGGCACAACCATTATGCATAACTGTATGAACCGCTCTGCTTGCCCTCCACCCAAGGGTAAGGCGGCAGCAGGCTCGCTTATACTCGTAGCAAGCGAAGAAATGGTTGCCGACCCTCGCATATCAAAACACCTTGAATCTGCGATTGCTTATGTCGGCGGTCGGTGCGAAACACTTTTCTCTGGGGTTTATGTCCGAAAGAATGTCCCTGGATTGATTGCGATACTAAGTATGAATGGTATCGAGAAAGGAAAATAAAATGAATTTACTACAAACACTATGGAGTTGGCTAACTAGCCTATTTGCGAAAGCACCTGCACTTGTCGAAGAAGACTGCTGCCCCGAAGATTGCTGCGAAGAGACCGAATGTGGTCCCGATGACGAATGTTGTGATGAGGGTGAATGTGCGCCGGAAGACGAATGCTGCGAAGAAGAAGTTGAAGAACTCCCCGAGCCCGAGCCCGTAGAAGAAGTGATAGAAGCCCCAGTGGTCTCTGCACCAGTAGGCGAACTATTGAGAGAAATACTTTTATCTGAAGGCATCAGCGAAACAGTTATTGAGAAATACGAAATTATTAAAACATTTGAAGAATGGTACGATGGTCCGCTAAACCCCGAATCTGTTCGCGAGAGCATCAAAGAATTTAAGACTTCACAGGGTGGCGTCATTAAAGCCAAGCTGAGTAGGATACAATGAAGATCACAAAAGCCAAACTAAAAAATATTATTAAAGAAGAACTTGAAGTAGTCCTCACAAATGAAGAGGTCGAAGAGATGTTTGGTGAAGAGGTCCGCGCCCAAGTAGAGGCGATGGAAAGCAAAGAGATTACCAAAGAAGCAATAATGGAAGAGATACAATCCGATCCTG
>UEXM01001017.1_pt1 | contig 25935 bp, 43 predicted proteins | sample 1796661 | NCBI WGS metagenome assembly UEXM01 (sample SAMEA4772469, study PRJEB27181) | metagenome | reverse complement strand
GACCCGATCTTCGGGGTGAGCTTCAAAGTGCATTTCTGCGGACTTCTTGTCGTGACCTTTGGCCCCGCTTTGAGGCCTTCCGTCTTTCCAAGTCCGGGTGTAAATGGGGTCGCCGTTGTCGTCGACCTCAATCTCACCTTTCTTCATTTTGTAACAGAAGTCTTTAGTCTCCAGCTTGCCAAGATCGCTCCAATAAATGGCGCGTTCAATGGTTCTGTACTTGTCTTCGGATAGGAACCGTCCGTAAAAGCGCAACGCAAGCAACATCAAGATGATGTGGTTGTATAACCACCCTTCAAGGTGGTGCTCGTTGTTTTGGTACATCTTCAGGCAAGACATTTGATCAGGTGTCGGGTCGAATACAGTGTATTTCGCCGCACAGTTAATCGCGTGATTTATTGCCACGTCAGATGAGACGTTTGCTTCTCCAGTGTCCAGACATAAGTCTGGTTTTGGTTGTCCTCCGAAGAGGGTGTCATTCATGTTTTCTAATTGTTGTTTTTCATACATATTTTTCACTTCGCTGAAAGGGGTGTTCCCTCTCATTACTATAGCGTAGCGTCAAATACCGGTATCGGTGGGTTTGGCTCTAACCCATCCGTCTAGATCCTGAATCGAAGAATCATGCTCACCTAGCGACCAAAAAGTCTGTGTGGCATTGCTACCGACTCGTCGAAGCTTCTCGACCATGAAGAACTGGGGCTTCTTTCTGAGAACGGACGCAAGTCTCGGAGACGATATGCCGTCCTTGGTGTTGGAGTTAATCCAGTCCTTTATCTGCGTGAACGATACGAAGTCTATGTGCTCAGCACTGTATGCTAAAAATGCTCGCTCAACTGTCCTTGCTACTCTGTCTGTTCCTCTTGCCACACTTATCACTCCTTCTTTAGTCGGTTAACTAGGTATTCTTTGGTTACCCTGTCAATGGTCTCCCACAGAGCTTCCTTGCCCAAAGCTGCGTCCTTCAACAACACTCTAGTTTCTTTGCGAAGCATCACTGTTGTGAACTTGTCTGCTCGACTCTCTGTAGACACATGTTGTCCACTTCTATAAGGTTCTTAAAGGCTGCGCCATAGAAAATGGCATGTTAAGCTTGTAGAATAGGATAGTTCAAGTACGGGATGAAAGACTTCACAAATCATGAAGACCTACACGGTAAGCCTCACCCTAAGCATTGACAGTATGAACGAAGAGTCCGCTGAAAATAAGTTGGACGCGTTCTTGTCTGCACTAGACTTGAAAAAGAACGAAAAGGTATCTCTGGGCGAGCTAGGAGAGCTATCCGAAGCCGGATCCGCTAAAGCATCGAAGAAGAAAGCTTCGGATACCGAAGAAGAGGAAGACGAAGACTGGGACGACGACTACGATGACATTGACTGGGACTTGCTCGACGAAGACGACGAAGACGACGAAGACGACGAAGACGACGAAGACGAAGAGCAGGAGGCTCAAGATACGGTAGAAGACCCTGAAGAACCGGCTAAAGAGAAAGAAGATTCGGGTTTCGCTGATTTACTGGGTGCAATAAACGGAGACGAAGAAAGCGAAAGCGAAGATGAAGACTCTGATGATTGGGACGAATGGGACGACGAAAACTGGGAGTAGGCTTTTTATCGCCAACTGCTTCGGGGAGACGATGACTATGCGATGGAAACACACTCCACTTCACGAGGTTCTCACCGAGACGCAAGCCAATAGGGCCTTGAAAGCACTAAAAATTCGTCATGAAGAGCTTCCACTAATTAAGTACGCTGATGCGGCTCTCGTGAGTCTGAGAGAACACGAACAAAGTACTCCGATAGGATCAGTAGTCAGGATTACAAGAAAAACCGTCACTGCAGGAGACAAGTTCTACTACAGAAGAGTGATAGCTTGACAATCAACGTCTATACCGACGCATCGGTGTTAACCCAGCAAGGTAACAAATCTGGCGTAGGTGTGGTAGTTACTATCGAAGGCGAAATATACAAAACTGTAGGTCAATACATAGGCAGGACCGACATAGTAACAGCAGAGTTATTGGCGATCCTTATAGGACTGAAAGAGGCAAGGGATGTGTCTAAACATCTCGACCCACCTCTTGTCCGTATCTGTTCAGACTGTGTACCTGCACTAGACATAGCCACCGGTGACAGTTCCCCACAGAAGGCCATGACCCAGATGATAGCAGAGAAGATCGACGAAATATGCTTCGAACTGGACGCCGAAGTAGACTTCCAATGGATCCGAAGCCATAACGGAAACAAGTACAACGAGATGGCAGATCAGATAGCGTACGAACATGCACATAACTAGCTTTATGTCCACAGGCGATGTCGGAGTGATGATGATGCCAGGAGTGACAGAGTTCTATTGGTACGTCACGCCTGAAGATTTCGACGACAACCTTCTGCGATTCAACCTGTCGGCAGGACGACTGCGGCACAGATGGGTGCCGACAAGTGTAGGTTCCGCACAGCGCTTTCTCAGAGAAGCAGAAGAAGCCGAAGGACTTAGGTTGGCTAATGACAGATACATAATTGTTAAGATAACGCTGGCAGAAGAGATCCCGAATCTGTCAATGGATTACCCCAATGCAGTAGTTCCGGGGATGATGGGTGCAGTATTGAGAGTACCCATAACTGGAGAACTAGCAACTACGCCCAGTCGAAAGGCGCAGGAAAGAGGAGTAGAGCTACCTGATATCAGTTTCAACACCAAAGCAACATGGGTAGTGGAAACACAGCCTAGAAGGGCACCACAATCACTACAGATGGGGCTGATGAGCGCTGCTGAGATATTCGAGATGAGCACTGTGGAGATCATCTCTGCTGGGGCATTCCAAGTAAACGAAGCCGCAGACGATGAAACCCCAATAAGAGGAGGAGTTCAAGATCTAAGAATGGGAGCATTTGAGGACAGTGCCGCGTGTGAAGTATGTAATCTAAGTCTATCTAGGATGGACTCTTCCAATTCTTGCCAAGGACACTTCGGTAGAGTGGTCTTACACGAACCAATTCCAAAGCTACAATATCTAGGAACTATGAAGAACGCAGGAATAAAGTCGTTTCCGATACTCAATACTTTGAACAGCATTTGTCTACACTGTAGTAGGTACATGCTACCACAAGGAACCCTTGATAGCTACGCTGACAATGTGCAGGGCGTCTTTAATCTGGGCAAAAGAAACACCGGAGGATTTAGAGAAGTGCGGAACATGATGAGAAGTAGCTCGGCCTCAGCTCCAGGTCCGTTCTACATCTACCATGGATCGAAGCCCGAGGACAGAAAAACCTGCCCACACTGCGACCAGTTTTCGCCAACTTTGGAATTTAACCACACACAAGCCACGTTTTACTTCAACCAGCCAGATGAGCGATACAGGAATGCAGCAAGGAACATCGACTTCAATACAGCATACATAGCTCTAGCGAACATCATAGACGAAGACTGTAAGTTTCTGGGACTAGACCCGGCGCACTCTAGACCCGAAGATTTGTTTTTCAAAGTTATGCCGGTGTCCCCTAATTCGAGCAGACCAACCCTGAGCCTGCCGGGTAAAAAGATGAAAGATCTAAATGACCTAACAAAGCTATACCAAGATGTAGTGCATGCGAATGAGAGGCTAAGAAACAGCTCAATCAAGGGGCAAAGCACTGCATACAACCGTAGAATGCTCTACTTGTCGGTGTCAAGGGTATATGACAACCAAAACAAGAAGATAGGATCCGGCGGCACCACTCAAGAAAGAGGATACGGTGGGTCAGAAAGAGCAGTCTCATACAAAGGAATCAAGAACCGGCTAGAAGGCAAGCGAGGCAGATTTAGAAACAACTTGCAGTCGAAGTATGTGAACAATGTCAGTTACTCTACCATTACGCCAGATGCCGCGCTAGCGATAGACGAAATAGGTGTCCCAAAGCAGGTAGCTATGATATGTACCGTAACAGAAAAGGTGACAACCAAGAATCTAGATAGACTGAAAATGGCCGTCTTGAATGGTAGGCGGACATATCCCGGTGCCACAGGGGTGTACATGGATGGTGACGCACACAACAACGCACAGGGAAACCTATACCGTGCATCCGAATCAACAGCAGAGAGACTGGTTCCAGGGATGGTTGTTAAACGACACATAGTAGACGGCGACACGGGCCTTTTCAACAGAGCACCGTCTCTCCACCGGCAGTCTATACTTGCATTCAGATCGAAAGTCGTAGAAACTAAGTCCCTGTCTATGAACCCCACAGTCTGCATACCGTTCAATGCTGACTATGACGGAGATGCTGCCAAATTCCACTTCGTCCAAAGCGAAGAAGCAATATCTGAAGCCAGGAGACTGATGGCACTTGACAAGAATATCATCCACGCGAGATATGGCAAGCTAACCGTGGCGACAGATCAGGACCAAACAAGTGGCCTCTATCTGCTTTCGCACACCGACAAGCGCAGAAAAGGTGAGTGGAATCCACTGACAGGATTAGGATATACACTAGAGGGGATACCATACATATCGAAGTCATTAGCACTATCTTGTTATACCTATGTGTTTAGTGAAATAAGGGGAGAAAAGGAACTCAAGAGTCTCTATCTTAGCGAGAAGAGGGTGTCGACAACAAAGATGCCACCATTCGAAGAGTGGAAGAGGTCGCCCAAATACCGGACAGTGGATTCTCTGCCTGAAAGCGACTACTCGTCTCCCGATGGAACAGAATGTTACACAGGGAGGGCTATCTTTAGCCACCTCTTCGATGTGCTCGATTGTCAATATGTGTCTGCTACTTTCACCGGCAATACCCCTGCAGTGAACGAAGACGGATTGATCAAAAGAAAGCCCGATGGTGGTAAGATCAAGGAGAGAGTCATAGTCTACCAAGGAAAGCTGATATCAGGAACACTGGAAAAGGATTCATTTGGGGAAGGTGGTTCATCGCTGGCACCCGCATTCATTTACCATGAAGGCTATGAAGCTGGACAAGCAAAGCTCGTTGAGTACATCGAAATGGTCACTCGACTAGGATACGCAGGACACAGAGTCATCGGGTACACTATGGGTATATCGGACGTAAATGTGTACAAGCCAGAGACCCTACAAAAGATCGACGACCTATATGACAAATACTCGTCGCGAATTGAGAAGACCATCGACTCATGGTACGATAAATCGTTTGTAGAAAAGGCAACCGCTTCAGACAAGGTCGATGCGATACTAGACCCGATGAATTACATAGAAGAAAAAATCTTCAACCTCGCATCCGAATACGAAGATCTAATTCTGGCACCAATAGAAGACGAACAGGGGTCAGGAAACTCTATGCAGATAGCTGTTCGATCCAAGGCAAGAGGCAAGGACCAAAACGTGCGACAGATGGGTGGATCTTTCGGGATAGTCTTGGTAGGGGGAAAGAGGATCGTCCATGGCGTGTCAGCAAACCGAGCAATGCCTCACTTCCCACTAGTCAACCCCAAGACAGGAGAACTATACCCTATGAACCACCCAAGGCACACGGGGTTTGTCAAGTCTGGGTACGCTAGCGGAATGAGCCCGACAGAATACTGGTTGACTTCGTCCGCAGGAAGGAGATCCACGGTGGAGTCTGGCCAGGGTCAGATTTCCACTTCAGGATACCTCGAACGAAAAATGATCAAAGCGTTCGAGCCAGTGGTTGTTAACGATAGAAAGCAGGTGATCAATGTCAGGACGGGAAGAATCATCAATCCACTGGTAGGAGATGACGGATTGGCTCCTTACCACATCCGAGGAAGCGACGACAAAGATCTGAACGGTAAAGGACACACGATCACACTTCAGCCCTTGTTGATGGAGTTCAACTGTAAGCATGATAAGCCACTAGAACAAGCACATTCGGGCCAGTATTTAGAACACCAATGCCTAGAGTGCTCCAAAGGCTCAGACATCTCTAAATTCGAGACTGAATTGTCGGGCCTGCTATACGCTCCATCATCGAAGTCCATACGAGCAATAACAGACTTACTACAATCCCGAGAAATGTACGCAGCAGATCTCAGAAAGATGGGCAAAAAATTCGTAGAATACTACAATGACTCTATTTGTCGAACAGGAGAAGCAATCGGAGCAACCGCTGGAGGTTGCTTAGGAGAACCTGCCACACAATCAGCTCTACGGTCTTTCCACTTCGCAGGTAAAATGTCCTTCCAAGGTTCAGTAGACAGGCTAAAACAAATGCTAGAGTCTCCTATGATGGAAGAAAGCATAAAGTCGCCACAAACTAAGGTACCACTAAGGGCAGACTATAACACTGAAGCTATGGCGAACAAGCTAGCAACAGTGTGTAGACGAGTAGAAGCCACCAAAATAATCGATGTGATCGAGTATGATGTCGAAAGAGGACTCATAAGTGTGCAATTCAACAGGAAGACTGTAGAGTACCTAGGGATATCCAAATCAACAAACATCCTACAAAGGCAGATAATGAAGTCACTAAGGAGAGAAGACCTGGGACTAGGAAGTGTACGAGCCGTATCTGAAGCACTATCATGGGACTCGAAATTTATCGTGGCCATACCTTTCGCAGATAGCGCCATGCTACTGAAAGCCAAGGAAGCAGTACTAAGCACTCCCATTTCTGGCATCACACAGGCAACATCCGTCTCGGTGACTGAACAAGATGGCAGATACTCACTAGACATACGACACGCTAGAAATGCCACGCTCAATGCGATAGTGGACCAACTGCACGAATACTTGGAAGTAGAAGCTATTGAGACGAACAATCTCGGCTGGATCTACGAAAAATTCGGACTGGAGGCGATGCTGTGGATGTTCCACCAAGAGCTAGACTTCCAGATGAACGGTCCGGGAGGCGTCGGTGAATACGATGTGCGATACATTCGTATGATTTGTGATCTCATGGGGGAAGAAGGGAGACCGATGGGTCTCGGACCAAGTGGAATAGGTTCCACACACAACTACTCAGCACTTTCTGCCGCATCACTAGAGAATGTTCCCGTAGCCATGATGGGGTCGAGCATTATGGGCAATCGAGACGAGCTACGGGGTCCAGCAGAAGCTATTGTTTCGGGTGCAATACCGATGATCGGAGATTACGCGCCCAAGACGCAATAGCCGGGCTAGAGAACTCTTCTCGCGCTTTTTCGTAACATTCCGAGAAGATACTCCGGGAAAAAGAATTCCGATACAGTCCCAGGACTCGTTTCACGGTGAACTGATCTTCGGGTTCTCCTCTTCCCCAGTAGAAAGAGTACTCTACCTTCATAGCTCTGACCAGCGACCTGACAAAATCACGCTTAGCCGTCTCATATCTACACACCACGCAGTCATGGTGTACGAAGACCCCATCCTTGTCGATCCTCGACGGAGCCCACTTAACGAGTATGTGGTGCTCTCCCGTGAAGCAGGGCTTCCAATAGGACTCTCGACTCATTGGAAGTCCTCAAGGGACAGTTGCTTGCCTTGATACCTCGACTTGGGACGGAGCATGTTGTTGCTTAACCCTATACCATAGAGAACGTGGTCTAGTTTGTTGACAATGTTCTTCTCAATGATCATTTCGAGATCCAATTCGTATTCTCTAATCTGCTCTAACTCGTGGAAAGCCACATATCCCCCTTCGGGGACCCATGTGGGTCCAGACTTAGCGAAGGTGTATGCGAACGAGTCGCCCCGGTCCAGCTTAGGGTATAGTTCGTTAGATAACACGACATTGTGCCAAGCTGCGGCTCTCTTTGCACCGTCTAATTTGCCATAGCACTGGTCAGTTTCGTCTCTAGCTCCCGGGTGGGCGCGGTCGTTGGTGGATCCAGCAACATAGTGTGATCCGACTCCGGTCCAATTCTTGCACTTGCAGTTCTTCTTTTTACCCTTGACTTCCCATTCGTATGGCTTGGTGCTATCACAAAGAGGGTGGTGGACAGGCATCCGCTTCCCGTCACTTCTTGGTACCATTCTGTCGCTGAAGTTGGTCAACCACTTACCCAGCCTTGCTCTAGCTATGAGGTCTTCGTCAGGAACTTCTCCGTTTCGGACCTTAGAAATTAGACCAAGTAAGAAGTCTAGTATTTGTTGGGGATCGGTGTCGTCCCATATCATCTTGATTGCTTCTACTTGCGCAGTTCTACCTACTGGAGCGGTGTTAGTATGCTTGGCTTCCAACCCTATCATCTTGATTCGGTTGTCTATTGGTTCGTTAGCGATATCGAAAGGAGACTCACCGCTCCCAGGCATCCACACTATTCTACCAGCGTATCTGTTTCTACGAGGTAGGTAGAAGCGGTCCATTATCATCTCTGGCTCCACAACCACCGCTTCAGACTTTAGAGTCGCCTGGCATACCTCAGTTAGCTTCTTACCAAGGTACTCCGCTATCTCTGCACACTCTTCTATAGATTTGTCGTCTCCTAACTTCACGAATATAGAGTCGGTGTGGCCGTAAATGACTTCGTAGCCCATTTTCTCACACTCGCCCTGTATCTGTTTTAGCGCAGTTCTACCGCCGTGTGTGATGGTGCGAGCAATGTCTATGTCACCCCAAGCATATCCGTGTCGACCGAATCCCATAAGTCCATAGAAAGTCGCGCGTAACCGCTTCACAGTCTTCTGCGCATCGTCCCACTTACGGTAATCATCCGATCCCTTTCCGCTTTCGTTCGCAGCCTGTTGTCTGAGACCTTTGTAGTGATCTCTTAGCACATCTAGCTCTTTGACACAGATAGGCAGAACACCTTCGGGACTCCGTCTAAATCGGCAACCGTCTCCAATGATATCGTCGTCTTGTTCCTCACCAGGAAGCACCTTCGTTTCGAAGCTCGTATTGTATGCTATCATCATGCTGGGATACAATCCAGCGAAATCTAGGATCACAGTGTTCTTGTGGAGGCCGATGGTTCCCAATTCTTCTGGGTCTAACACGATTGCGCCTTCGAGTTCAGCATCGTATGTTTCTTGCCATCCCGTCTTCTGTATGAAGTTAGCCTTACGCATGAAATAGACGCGAGCGAAGCTAGATCCGTAGAATGTAGAGTTGAACTGACACTTGACCACTTGCTGAAGAGACTGTTGTCCTTCGACAAGGTTGTACTTTTCCTCAATCTCTACCATAAGCTCTACATCTCTATAGTTGTAGTATAGGTATTTGTCCATGAACTCGTCATAGTTCTCTTCGTAAAAGTCGGGGCGGAAGTCAGTCTTACCCCTTCCAAACAACTTCTGTCCCACTATGTCTAGCTTGTTAGACGGAAGTGTTGCAGACTTCGAGTCCTTGTATATTCTCTCGAATAAGACATCTTGTGAGATCATTAAGCGACCGATGATCGGTTGCGCTGTCCAGCGGTACTGGTTACCCTTGTGAGTGGGGGCCATCATGTGCCGCTTGTCGCCCAGTGACGATGGTGACAGCTTGTCTGCACCTATACCACAGGCTTCAAGTCGACAGTAAAGTGACGGGCCATCATAGAACCCCATACCCCAAGCAAGAAGGCAGTCGGGATCTGCGGCGTCAACATAGTCAACGAACGATTGAAGCATCGACTTCTCACTGTTGAAGCTATTCACGATCACTCGGTTTCCATCAAATTCGAGAACTCTCGTTGACTCCTTGTAAGTAGGGTACTGGCACCACTGGGTGCGAGTCTTTGTGTATGAGTCGTAGACACCTATCACGTTTATCTGTTGGAAGTCCCTAGAGTTGTTTTTGTTGCTGTAGCCCGCAGGAGGTCCTCTGGAGTCTCTGTGGTATTGCAATGCTTCCAAGTCGATGAATAGCTTTCGCATCTTGTAGTTAGGTATCTCGTCTACTCGGTCGATGAGGTATCTGTCTTCGTATGGTACTTCGCATTCGAAGGTATTGCTCTTCACAGCGTATGTGAAGGACCGCATCCCTGCCGAATTTTTGAAGTATATCTTGTCCAATGCTTCACCTTTAGGAGAAACCTGGTCACTTTGCTCCATTCCATCTACCATCCATAGGTTCTTCTGTTCGGCCAATAGGTTTGTCGGGACAGTCCTAGATACTCCATCCTTACCACTCACAAAGTGATGGCTACCTCGCAACACATAGCCGTACGGTCGGAAGTCCGTCACTCGCTTTTCTTTACGGATCCACGAGCCGTCTTCTTCTTCTCTCCACCGGATATGTAAGTCACTTCCGGCAGAAAGTTTCCCATCCCAGCGAGGCTCATATAGCGTGTTAATGATCATGCTCTCACCTCGTAGAAGCCTTCGCAGATGTCTTTGAACGAGCACCCGCTAAAGCAACCAACTACGCCTTCTTCTGTGATGTAGCAATGGTTGTAATCGCTGTCCTTGCCTACTCTGGCACAGGATGGACACCTTGCGTGGTAAAATCCATCGGAGTTAGGACCCTTTAGTCTCTCGACCGAAGCCATGAACCCCTTCAGGTCGAAACCTAACTTGTCCATTCTAGCCTCGGTCATGGCTGTGCGCTTCAAAGTACTGACCGGCTTCCAGCCTTTGAGGACCACATCGGCACTCTCGTCTCTGTAGTTGTGGTAGTCCATAATGTCTTTCAGTACGCCCAACCTGGACAGGTCTGCGAAATATACGTGTCCATCTCTCCAGTCTTGGTTGGAGATGTGAAATCGGGGGTCTTTCTTCAGATCACCCGCAAGGGTGAAAAAATCAGTGAGGGTCATCCTCGGAACAATCATTCTCATGCAAGAGGGCTAACTGTCCACACCTTATGAAAGGTGCGGTTCACTATGGTGATCTTGAGATGGCACGGGCCAAAAGTACCGATTCACCTGTGTTTTTCTGACCACTATGAAGCCGTTCTTCTTGAGCCAAAAAGCGAAAGCTCGAACGGAGGTCCGCCATTTCTCCTGTCGTCGATCAAAGTGTGTCCGGCCGAGTAAGTAATTGAAGGCGGCTTCGGCTGTGAGACCGTCGTGTAGGAACGGATGCTCCAATAGGATGTCTAGGAGCTGCTGAGTACGTTCATTCGCCACTCTTGTCACCTGTGGTGTCGGAGGCAGGCTTGTTTTTCTTGACGATGTTCATGCCCCGACCAACGACACTGCCTACAGGGTTAGCGACCGAATCGATTGCCGATGCGGTAGTGTTCTTCATTGTAGCGAATAAGTTGCCTTTGTTGCTTACTTCGTCAGCAGAAGTGTTCTGCAAGACTTCCGGCACACCATCTTTGAGTAACTCGGAGAGAATGATCCAAGCTTGAGCTCGGGTAACTGGTGGGTGCCCTCCTGCGGAGAGAACTCTAGCAACCAGTTCTAATAGCGAGTCGTATCCGTTTTTTCCGAGGTACAGTCGCACTTCATTGACCCACGCGTCTTCGACTAGAATGACATCGTCAACCATCTTTCTAACGAATCCGACTTGCTTGCCTTGGTATGTGAAAAACTTACTTCCCATGGTAATCCGTACTTTACTCGGGTATATAACAGTCGCTGACATTGGAAAGGTCTTTGATCTTTCTTTTTAGCGGCCTCAGATGCCCTAGTGCTCCGGCGGCACGAGATTCAGGAATAGGCTTGACTTCTTTGTGGGCATATATTGCGTCTGCTTCACCAAATAGCTCCACCAGTAGTCCAGCTAAATGTGGTCGTCTTTGCTTGAAGTCTTTCCACGATTCTAATAGGCGAAGATCTCGTGGATCAGGGTACCTTAGCTCATTAGTGCTGTGTCCTAGAGGATCTCTCATTTCATCAGGATTCGAAAAAAAGTGCTTCCTATTCAGTGTCACGCGTATTCCTCGGGAAGTGTGTTGTCTTCTCCCATTTCTTCAGAGAGTGCAGACAGTTCGGTAGAGTAGATTCTTAGTATCTCACTGATCTCCATTGCTTCTTCTGGAGTCAATCGCTGTGTCAGCCTTTCACTTCCCACGTCTATGTTTAGCTCAATGGTGGCGTATTGCTGTATCCGCAGTGATTTTCGTACATCCACACACGAGTCGCAGTCACAGTCGTCTATATCGACACTGAAAGAATTGACTTCATCGACATGGTGTATCATAGATGGTGCGAATATCAGCTTAAATTTGCTATGTCCGATGGGATGCTTCAACACAATTCCTCCAAGGAAATAGATTCACCCATCTGCACGAACACTGGTCCAGGCAACGCTATGAACAGTTCAGGGATCTCGATAGATCTCAATGATAGAGTTAGAGTTCCCTTAGATTCGACAAGAAACATGTATTCTTTGCACTTGTGATACATTATGCTGGCGGTGTATTCTTCTTCCTCTAGCGTTTCGTGGACTTCGATGGCTTCCCCATCAATTATTTTCGTCGCTAGCTCTGTCAACGCAGTAAGTTCAGCCAGAATCTGGCCTACCATTGGCACTTGCACAAGTAAAGCCAAGTTATCTAGGTTAATCTAGGTTTTGCTCAAAAGCTCAGCAAGAACTCAACACGCTTTCCCGAAGATCCCAGATGTTTTTTGACTATTTTGTATACATCTGTGGGGTCCACTCCCTCTCCTTCGTATACTCCTAGTGCTGGGAACGCTATGGTATGTGACAAGTGTAGACGCATCGCGGCCATGTTCGACACCGCTTCTTCTATCCATGGTAATTTGTAACGTCTTCGTGCATCAGTTGTGATCGGAATCCAGCATATATCTTTGCTTTCTACGCCAATAGTGACCACAGGAACACCTGGCTCTATCGTCCCTGCATCTTGCATTCGCTTGAAGTGTCCGTAAGCGATAGGGAATCGTACAGACATCTCATCGATAGGATACCTGTTCCATGTTTTTTGTACATTACTGACATGTATGGGTATGACCAAAAGATCACAGTCGCTCACCCATATCGGTAACTTGTTTATCTCAATGCTCAAATTTACCACCAATCATGGCTCCTGCGAACCTTCGTTGCTCATCGCCGTACTTGTTCAAGACATCGCCAATCTCCATAATGTAGTGGTTCAAAAAATACTCAATTTCTCGACTCTCTAAGTTACTGACAAATATCCTAACCCCGTATTTTTTGGGGATCCTCGTCATAGTCTTAAGACCGAACATGCATCCTGCGTCACTTAGCCACTTAGAGTCTCTTGAGTTGAATATCTTAGATACATCGCTAACCTTTGCACCTCCTATATTGACAACAGGACTACCTATTATCCTATTCCTTACTCGCATGATCTCTTCCATAGGATTTGGGTGGTGAAAGAAGTCCATTCTAAATTCAGTGAATTCTTCTTGTAGCACCTCGGGGCACTCTCCTTGGTATGCACTAAGCAGACAATGATCAGCGGCCGCAATAAATCGCTGTCGCTTGCTAGGTAAGACTCCTATCTGGGAACATACTTGCCCGAGAGACGAGGCTTCCCAGTACTCTGCAGGAGGCTTAGCATAGCCCGGATCGCCTACTTCATGGTGGTCAACTATGATGACACCTATCGAAAGGAGTTCTTCTTTAGAATAGTCTTGGTGACAGCATTCCACCCACACTTGGCCTGGCACTGGCCTTGGACCACTACATTCTAGTGCCTTACGTCGCAGAACTCTATCTCCGTTTGCACCGACTGCGTGAACCACAGTGTGGCCAAATACCTTGAGCAATTGCTCTATCTCGCACATTTCAGTGTCCATTCCTCCAAGGACATAGGTCGTCACTCTTCTTCACCCGAGATAGGCACAGACAGTACTAGCTTCAGCCATACCTTACCTTTCGGGGTACTGATGGATCCGTCTGCTGTTTGCATGGCTCCTATTGTTTCGTGACGGTATGGCTTTTCTGGCTTAGACTTACAGGGTAGTGTAAAGGTCACACCTGTCACTCTACCTACGGTCGAAGGAACTGACGCCTGTATGGACTCCACAGCCCTAAACAGTGAAGCCAGATCATGTTGGTCTAGGTTGAAGGATAGCAATAAGCCACCCTTGGTTCCATCTAGTGTTTCGGCGTCTGCTATGCATATCATTTCTTGCTTCATTCTTCTTCACCTCGTAAGTACCACAGGCTAACCGATCCAACACTGCCAACAGTGACGAAGGTTTTGTCTCTTCTCATGCTCATAGCGATGCTCATCGTCGATCCGTGAAGTGAGCTAGAGAAGTTCTTCTCTTTCAACACCGTCTTGATCGTATCTGCAGTCATTGGTCCTCTTTCTTCTAGTATCTGCGCTATTTTCGAGCGCATTCTCTTGTATTTAGCCATCGTTTTCACTCCTTGTAGAAGAAGCAGGACGGGCAACTGCCGTCGAACGAAGGCTCGCCACAAACATCACAGGGCTCGGCAGTTAGAGCTCTCTTGTAGAGCACTCTAGCCAAGGCTTTCTTGACCCGCTCAAGCATCGAAGATCGACTCCCAAGCGTATTTTTGTAGTTCGTTTTCTGTGTTGTAGTATAATCCTTCGTAAAATTGTCGTCGTTTAATGATGTCGCCAATTGTTGCCGTATTCCATCTCGCTTTTCCTGATCTTGTTAGAATGCCACTGGCTATTAAAGCTTCTGCAATCTCTGTCAAGGTAGAGGATTTTTCGTACATTTCGAAGATCAATCTGACAACCTCGGCCTCGCCCGGGTCGGGGACAAGAATGCCCTTGTCACTGTCCTCTCCAGTGGTTGCGTACACCGATCTATAGCCGTAAGGAGGTTTGCCGACGTGTCTGCCTTCGTTCTTTACACCCTGCAATCCCATGCGGGTCCGTTCACGGGTCAGTTCCACTTCCATTTCTGCAAGAGCAGTAAGGATAGTATAGATAAGTCTACCATGTACGCTAGTAGTGTCTATATCGTAGTCTAGCGCAACAAAGTTCTTTCCAGAAGCATCGAGTTGCTTGGCCCATAGCTGTGCATTGGTAGATGAACGGTGGAACCTGTCTAGCTTGTATGCTATGACTACATCCCACTCTCCCATGCTTTCCATCATTTTCTTGAACCCACTTCTCTCGGTGTTCATACCGCTACCAACATCAGTGTATTCAGCTATCAGATCCCACCCCTTAAGTGAGGCATATTGCTGGCACCGCCTAACTTGCTCGTTGACAGATGTTTCGCTTTGTAAGTCAGTGCTTACTCTTCCGTACACTACTGCTCTCATTGGTAGTCCTCCACAACGATTCCGAAGCGCTGCTCGTAAGCTTCCCAGCAAGCCTTTTGGCAGAAAGCTAGGTTCCACCAATCGTATTTTTTCTTGCAGTTAGGGCAGGTTCTTTCAGGAAACTTCATTCTGCTTCCTCCCTTGTCATTGCTTGATGAAAGTGAGCGTGGCCGTAGCCAGGGCAGACAGAAACTCCTCCAAGAGGAGACCAGCCTTTCCTGATTTCCACTCTTACTTTTCTTTCTAAGTCTTTCATTTCACCTGCTCTCAAGATCTTGTACTTCATTCTGCTTCCTCCTTTGGAAAGTTGCCCCACGAAGGCGCATGTGTCTTAGAGTGCGTCGATCTGGCGTTATTTTTAGCGTGGCCGATAAGCCATCCCCATAGTAGTCCTACTATCGCAATAGTGAAAACATATACTTCAATCATTCATCTTCACCCCATTCTTCGGGCATGTCATGGGCTTCCATACCTTGGCAGCAGACTTTGTCGCTACATTCCCAATTGTAGTAACTGTCACCATAGTGCACGATTTCACCTTTGTCTTCTTCGTTAGTGACTTCTTTTTTCCAAATAGCAGAGCAGACCTCGTACACTTTGTCGATGGGCAGTCCGCAGGTACACTTGTATTTCTTCATTCTTCTTCACTTCCTTTTTCTGGCATAAAAACCACCTTTTTGTTACAGCAATTGTCCACGAACTCCATTATGGTGTCGGGGAAGGGCCAAACTGCCACCCTTTGCTTAGAGCACTCTGGACACTCATATAGAATGTCCATAGCAGTGAACTTGGTCGCCGCACAGTAAGCCTTGACGGTGCTGAACTCGAACAGTACTTCCCATGGGGTAGTCATTCTACTTCCTCCGTTCGTTGATCCGCGCTCTTGTGGTGTTGGCAGTAGTCCTTTCCCCACAATGCAGCATGCTTGCATTGAGCATTGTGGTTGCTCATAGCTTTACACCGAGGAAGTATGTCAGGATCTAGCTTGCAGTCCTTGCAAGCAGGAGTGTAACCTTCCTTAAGCGTGTTCTTGGGCTTGCTGAAGTAGCGCTTGCCACAGCCTATACAGATTACTGTCGGCATTACTTACTCCCCTTATCGCCTATTATTCGTACATAGGTATACTTGGTGTTCTTAATGCACTTGCTTGCGCTTTCTCTAGCCTGCAGTAGCGTGTCTACTTTAGCGAATAGCCTCCAGCTTGTTCCGTCTGTCGATCCTTCCACCTTCATGCTTCCACCATAGCCATCACTTGTTCGTGGTATGGGTGCGAAGACTCCCAGAATTGTACATTTATCTTGATACCGAGGTACTTTTTCCAGTGTGCCAACTGGCCATGTGCATCTGCGAGAACCCTATCAGCAAAGACGATGCCTTGATCGCATCCTGTAGCTACCATGTATCCTATCAGTTGGTTCATGTCCTGTGCATTGAAGGTCTTCTTCTTGATCTCAAAGACATATTTGGTGCCATCAGATTCTGCAGTGATGTCCATGTTGAGGTTCGTGTCGGTGGATTGTTCGGCCTTGACGTTGCTCCACATCTTGTCGCCGGTCGGCTTGACTTGTGATTCTAACAGCTTTTCTAGGTTGTCTCGAATGTCAGCTTCAGAGTACTCTACTTCTTTGGTAGGAGGCTCGAACCATCGAGACATGTTAGCAGCGCCGATTATTCTAGCGATGTGTTCTCTCACTTCTTCTAGTTCTGGCGTGATCTGGAAGCCATCCTTTTTCGGCGTGGTATCGAGGTGGCCTTTGGTGACGACGAGTCTTCCAACCATGGCATTGTAGGTGGGGTGCGTTGTTTCTCTCCACGCAGTTAATGGCAACCATGTCCTAGTGGCGACTATTCTGTTGTCTTGAACCATGTCTATACCGCCTTTGTTGGTTGCGGGAGAGTATAGGGTACATTTGTGGCCCTTAGCGGTCTTACCTAGGGTGAATGTGGCCTCTATGCTAGGTGTCACTATGTTTTCTCGTAGCAATGGCGTTGCCGTCTTGTTTTCCTCGTTCCAGTATGGTGGTCTTTTTGGGGCAACCGTTTCGCAGCTAATTTCAGTGTTATCTGATTCGTTGATTTCCGACACCTCTATCTCTACTCCTCCGGCTATGAGATCAGCGTATCGTTGCCCTAGTCTGTCTATTATCTTGGTAGTAGATTGGTATAGTGTAAATCCCTTAGCAGAAGCATCTATGTGTATAGTACAGAATGTATCTTTAGGGGTAGGGATAGTGGAGTGTGTGAGCTCGTTGACTTTGTAGTCAGTTAGTCTGTAGGCATCCTTGCCGTCATACGTGGCTATCTCGATCAGTCCTCTGTTTATGCTGTGGTTGCCAAAGAAGGCTATTGCGTTCTTCATTCCTACACCGTGCTCGTTGATTGACTTGTTCTTCGTGGCACCCATAGCGAGAGCCTTCTTCACAATGTCGAGTGCTATTCCGTGTCCATCGTCAGTTATGCTGATCTCTTTTAGAGCTCTCTTATTGGAGTTGGTGCAAGTTAGCTGGATATCCACTTTCTTGGCCCCACCTGCTATGCTGTTGTCTACCAATTCGAACAGTGCCGTGTACAAGTCGAATCCCGACTTGGACATGGTATCTGCCATTTGCTCATTGTTGCTTTCTAGTTGTATTTTCATTTTCCTCAATTTCCTTTCTTGTTGGGGTAGTTTACCGTAATGATAGTCAGCACGAATAAACCCGCCCCGATCTTCCCACCTAAACACCGATATATAAACAAACCGACCCTTTACTTGGAGCTAAGGGGGTATCGTTATGAAATGCCGAAGTGAACGGGGCCTTTGGCTTGCAAGTAAACCCGGTTTCCTTTACTATAGTAGAATGAAGATTGCGTGGGTGCAGGACGGGCTGAAAACACCGGACTACACCCCTGAAGCCACCGAGGACCCGCCCTGCGATCCGATTACTTGCTTTGCATAGATAAAATGCACTATTTTGGCCCATATACTGCTGACTATGTTTAGCGTAATCTATGGTTAGCGTAACCCAAGTCAAGATGACGGATAGTTTCATAAGCCTACTCGTCAACCCGTGAATTGAAAGGAGTGAAAAACCATGAGTACCAACATACAAGAAGAATTGAAGAAGATAACCGAAAACCTAGAGAGGACTGTGCAAAGCATAGGACTGATCAGCCACATCTTGCTACAGCAAGAAATGGGGACACTGGAGAAGCCAAAGGCGATTGAGGTGGCACAGAAAGTGCTAGAGTCCTCTAACGCCGCAGTCGAAGAAGTCATCGAGCAAGTCAGAGAAGACGACTCCACCGTGGTAGAAGACAACGGTTCGAACCAAGAGGAAGACAAAAGAATGACCGTAGGATCTATCGTGGGGTACTTGGGGACAAAGCGAAAAGACCTTTGGGGAAAGAGCGGAACAGTGGTCGAGGTAAAGCCTGCAGGCTGGTTCGTCGTCGACTTTGAAAAGGTGCCAGGAACCGTCACGGTTAGAAAGGGACACCTGTCTCCGACGCTAAGCCAACCGCCACAAGTCGAGGAGTCGAATGACCCTGCTTGGGAAGAACATAACGCTAAACTGGAGGCCAGAAAAAACGCAGTGTCGAATGCGCTTTCTATCGAAGAAGAGTTCGCCGCAAAAAACAAGGTCGCAGACCTCGTGACAGAAGAAGCTCCGGCCCTCCTATTGGATGATGAAGCCGCAACATACCACATCCCCAAAGGGATCTACTCAAAGTTCAGCGACATACACCACATCTACAAGGCTGGCGACAAAGAGAAGAGCTGGTTGCGGTTCCGTGCGACTAAGGCTCTCGGCGATGAAAAGACACAAGAAATGGTCAAGCGCTACCTCGCATCTGTTCAAGATGCGAAGTACCTAGAGGCGGTGAAGCAATGAAGGTCTTGCTGACAATCGAAGGCGGCTTCGCTAAGACCCTCTTTGAAGGAGGCAAGGAAGTAGTCGTTGATTTCTTAGAAGGGTTCCAGTACGCTCGCAAAATGAACCTCGAATCACCCGAAGTGATCGGGGTTCTCACGGCCATTAACTCGAAGAGGGAGCTCTCTGACCGAATACACTGGGCAACTGGTGCGCTATCCGCTATGGAGCACAAAGTCGGCAAGCTTGAGGTGGTTGAATGAGCAACAATGACTACTCCGAACACGGCCCATGGGGTCCGCTAGACTGCTCCCCATCTAGGCTAAAGACCTTCTTGGACTGTGCCATGAAGTACAAGTACAGCTACGTCGATAAGAAGCCCAGAAGTACCGGACCCGCCGCACTACAAGGGAGTGCGCTCCACGAAGTGTTCCTAGAAGAATACTTGACCGGAGGAATCGAAGACATAGACGCTCTCATTGAAATGCTCGCGCTGGACACCGAACACCGCTTAAACACTGAAGATCCGAGGGATTGGAAGAGTAAGTTACCACTCACATCGAGTGAGAAATGGCTGGCAATTGAGCAAGTCAAGGTATGGGGTAGAGGACTCTTGGAAGCATACAAGGCTGGTGAAGACTCGTATGGGAACAAGTTCGTACTGCCCGATGTGGAGCAGACAGAATACGAAGGGTGTATGGAAATCTACCTGCCCAAAGCAAATCTGACTATTCGGATTCGTGGCTACATTGACTTGGTGTTCAAAGACGGCACGGTTGGTGACTTGAAGCTGGCCTCTGACTACTGGCTTAGCATCTGGACACTTGCCAAGGCTATCGGTGAACAGCAACCAGCCATGTACGCTAAGATGGCTGGCACAGACACCTTCCGCTATGTGATCGTGGACAAGAAGAAGGCTCGTGACAAGAGCGCAGACCCTCCTCGTGTCAGAACTATCGACTACAAGGTCACCGAAAAGGACAACGCTAACCTGATGGCTCAACTGGAGACATTTGTTAGGCTGACTGACTTTGCTAACGGACACGAAAACGGTATCTTCGCCGTCAACCCCGAATACAACGGGCAAAGCAAAGCGAACGCTGGGAAGACTGAGCAGAACTTCTGTGGCAAGATGTGTGACTTCAAGGAAACGTGCTTCAAGGAGAACTTTGCACGGCCTCCAGTGGACACCGAACAGTGATTGACATGCCTAAGAGAGCGCACCTAGAAGCCCTATGTGGCGATGAAGAATGGTGCGCCACCTTCATGTCGAAGATCGAAGAAAACGACGGTCCTCTTGCTACGCCCTGCTGGGAGTGGCAAGGGGGCCTAGATCGCGCTGGCTACGGTAGAATACATGTCAAGAAGCACTGTGAGAAGAAGAGCGGTCGCAATTTCTTCTCGCACCGTATGTGCTACATGATACACCGTGGCTACATTGAGCCGGAGGAGTTCATCCTCCACCAATGTCACAACAGACTTTGCTGTAATCCTGATCACCACCAGCTTGGTGACCACAAAGAAAACATGCAAGATCTGGCCGATTCCCGCCGTGTAGCGGGAGTCAACAACCACAACAGTAAATTAACGGAAGAACAGGTGTGGGAAGTGTTGGTACTATACTATGAAGGAGACGCTGATGAGGTGCTATGGACTCTAGGAGAGCTAGAGGAAGAGTTCGGAGTCAAGAAAGGCACTCTATCTGACATAGTATACGGCAGAACATGGAAAGACCTGTACTCAGAATTTTGGGAAAGTGAATAAAATGAAAGAAAAGCCAAGAAAATGTCAATTTTGCCTCGAAGGAGTGCCGGAAGTCGGACTATACTATATGAATAGATTCGTATCCTGCAACAAGTGCATAGTGAAGGCATTAGAGCAATACGAAATGATTGAACTAAAGAAAGACCTCAGAAAAGAAGACAACCTCAAAGGGTGGTGGGCATGAATAGAGGCCCGTCTCCCGAAGACCCTGATAGGGTTATCATCAACTGCGCATGTGGCAACCAATGGGGACTGCCTCGCGTTCACTTCATGGGCATGATTGTACGCCATCAGTTAGATGGGCTACGGTGTGACCGATGCAATCGGGCTCCCAACATCCACTACGGAGGAATGGACGCGTGATCCGCGACCCTTTGGGCGGCTGGGACACTGACGGAATCTTTCAGCTATTGTGCATGCTGGGGTGTGTTCTGGTTATCATTTCTCTGGGTGCGGCTACTTCTGGTAACTGGCACGACCCGTACACTAGTGCGTGGTCTTGGATAGAGAATAACGAAGCACTAGTCATAGGTATGGCTATGGTACTACTCCTGGGGCTATATTGGTTCCATCAATTCGATACAGGGAGACTATGAGGTGAAAAAATATGAAGAAAGAATACATGGTACTGACGCACGGCAACCTGTCGCTGTTAGAGAAGCAAGTGAACAAAGCACTAGATCACGGATGGAACTTGATGGGATACGTCAATTTCTTGAACGGTCAGTGGGTTCAATCTATAACTCGTGTGAAAGACGAGTCCGGTGATAGCCATGTCGAATAAACAGGCGGCTTACTTGTTCTCTCCAGAAGGAAAGGACTACGACTATGATCTTATGCAAAATCTACTACTAGCTAAGGTAGGAGATTTACAGTTAGATGAAGTATATGCTGATGGGTGGGAAGAGATCCCCAACGACATGGAAGAACTACTAGAAGACCTAGACAAGTACTCATTGGTCGTGTTACTCAGCTTAGAGGGGGTCAACATAAACACTCTAACCAAGATAGTGAACAAGTGTGCGCTTATGGTGGCAATGCTTCCACATTTGGGAACTGCTCGAAGCTCCAAAGATGATGTTTTCAAAGCATTAGTCGCAGTTAAGCGAGGAGAAGCATACTACAAGGATCTCAGAGGACTGAAGATACGCGCTGGGCTCAAAAAGACAACTAAGCAAGTAGGCAATGTACCCTTCGGCCATGAGCGAAAAGAAGACGGAACTGTCCAACCTATCCCTGAGCAGTTGGAACTAGCCAAGAAGGTTGCAGACTGGTACAAGGCTGGCTACCCTGTCACTGACATAAGTGCTAGAAGCAATGGGCTACTGACTACTCGACAAGTATACTCACTTGTCAGTTACTGGGGTGTCACGCGTGGATGAAGCAGAAGTTAGGAAGCTGAAGTGGTGGCATGATCACCACAAGGATAATGTGCAATACCTAGTTATGCGCCTTGACCAATACTTTGCTGGAGACCTCCGTGCCTTGGATCTGATTAAAGCAGCGATGCCCGGATACCGCGATCTCTACACGGGGGTGACTGAAAGTGAAACTGAAGCCGAAACAACAAAGTGAAATCAACGACTTCATGCGCAAGTATGCGGATCGTTCTTTCAAGACTCCGATGAACGCGGTGAGACTCAATTCGGAGCACACTGATGCACATAGGAGAACCATTTTCGAGGTGTGCAACGCACTGCTAGCAGAAGGCATTCCTTTCTATACCGAGGTACGGCTAAGCTGTGGATGCATCCCTGACATCGTTACTCCTACTCACATAGTGCCTTTCATTGAGGTACTATCGTCGGAAACCATGCAGATGTTTGTCGATCTCAAATTGCACAAGTACCCCGAAGAGTTCCGAGAAACTTACCGATCAGGCAAGCTGAAAAGCTTCATCTTTGTCGATGCTAAGAGCACTCTAAACGTGGAGGAGTTATTTTGAAACCAAATCAAGGAGGCGATTTACCGGGTTCAGTGCCACCCATAGTTCGCGAAAGATCAAAAAAAGGTAAGGCAGAGAACTCTAGCTTCCTTTCTTCACTAGGAATCGACTTGAGTAGCGTACAAGTTGAGATCAAGCTCAAGCAAGAAGACAGAGAACTTATCGAAAACACACTGAAAGAGATCTCTGAAAAAGTAGACTACCGTTGGAAGGTCACGCAGGGGATCATGGTGGTCGCACTACTCCTCAGTGCTGGCGCTCAAATAGTGAATTGGCTCTGATACGTCGTGCTAGATCTTCACGCGAATCCTCTCAACCCTGCTGGTGCCTTTGAGGTGAAGGACCCGCCACCGCCAGTAGCGTAGTTTATGTTTGCATTCACGACTGTACCGATCAACACGGTGCCCGCCGTAATTATGTCGGTTTTAGATTGCTTGTCGAGCGCAGCTTTGTCTTTTTGCAAGTAGCGCTTAGCAGTGTAACCCATGTATCCTGTAGAGATAGCTGATAGAGCGGGCAGTGCAACAGCAAGCACTTCGCCGATGCTCCGTCTAGGGTATCTGTTGATACTGGAGAATGCAACGGTAATAGAAGCCGCTACACCTAGTCCTACAATTGTCGACAACGGGTTGTTTGTTATTGCGTTAGCCGCTTCGATAGTGGTGACCATGCTCAAACGAACAAGTCACTTTACTTAACGGTGTCTAGTAAGGCTTAGAGCTCTTTCATGTATTTTTTGGTGAATTTGGCCAGTTGCACCATCGACACTTTGTTTTTGCCGCCACAGAACTTCTTCATCATTGGGCATTCGCCGCAGTGGATAACTTGTCCACCGACGTATTTTCTACCGTTGAAGGAAACAGAGTGACCGTCGCCCTTTTCGCCTTGGAGTTCTTCTTTGCCGATGTGTTTCCAGATCTTCTTAGAAGCTTGAGCGTAGCTGACAGGTTTGCTACCAATGATGTCTGCTAGTACGCCTGTGGGTTTGTATTGTTTGTTGATGCCAGTTCCTTTTGCCATAGTTCCACTACCTTTCATTGCCTATTTAAGACCATACTGCAAAGAATGGCGACTGAGACGGTGCTACCGGCGCTGCCGGGGCCGCTGGTCGGGTGTATCTACGGTATACATAGTAGATGCCACCTGCAGCCAGGCTCCACTGGACTATGTTCTTTGGGAGTGCTTCCTTAAGTGTCCACTCTGCTGCGGCTTTATCTTCTGAAGGATCCCACAGGACGCCGTCAGTGATAGCTCTCGGCACTTTTCCAACCGCTATCAAGGCTTTTTCACCTAGCGAGACAGATCGAGCTCGGTTTGCAACGTGCTGTGCGAGTGTGACAGCGTCACCTATTCCGTCATCTTCGTCATTGGTGTACCCTGCTGCCTCGAAAAGTGCAGTGTATACTGGGATCAGCTTTTGTTTTCCTGCTTTCTTAGCGTATAGGGTTAAATTTTCAGATCCTTGCTCTGGATTGGCAAATTCCTGTAGCACAAGCTCATCTTCTACATAGTCTTCGAGAATTCTCCCTGCAACATCTAGATTGATGGCGGAAGCAGTTATCCAGTATCTGTTCCCAAACTTGGAGGTATTTTGCATTGAGGGAATCAGGTACTCGCCATATCTGTCCAAGAACTGGTCTTTAGTTAGCTGTGCCGAGTTAACTGCGGCTCCCAATTGGACAGCACCCATAGCCTTGGCTCGTCTGGCTCTCATGTCTTTAGCGTTTTGAAGTCGAGAAGCTCCTCTAGCTATTCCACTGATGAAGCCACTGTCTTGACTAGGCCCTTGATTTCCAAAGTAACTCATGTTATCACCTAAATGGTAGTACGGACATTCCTCTCTTTCCCCTAGAGTACTTGTATGCGGCTGTGAACGCTACCAAGCCGACACCCTGCACAAGTACCTTAGTTGGGTAAGCTGCGTACCACTCCTGGTTAGCGAGCAGGTTGTCTAATGCTCCCTTGTTGAATCCTAGTGCGGTGTGAGTGTATGCCCCCATCCCCACTATTGCCACAGGCACTGTGAATCTTCTGGGTGTCTTGAATACTGATAGTCCTCCACCAGCCATTCCTAGTAGAAGTCCTGTAGTCTTCACTGCGACTGTGGTTTTTGGTAGCAAAGTGTCATCGTGAGCATATAGTGGGTTCCAAGGATTTCCTGCGGAGAGTTGTTTTGAGACCTTGTCTGCAACGGGACTCACGTATCCGATGTTTTCGGTTGGACTGTGCATCTGTGGTCCAGCATTGCCCATAGCCGAGGCTTTTGGCTTGGCGTTTCTTTTTCGCTCTATGACCGGAGGAGCAGGTGGCGCACTAGTCACGAACCCAGATAAATCCATCTGTTCATCGTACTCTTCTTCCTCGTCATCATACGAGCTAGCGCTGAAAAACCTGCTTCTCATTGTGCGGTTCCCCCATCACTAGTTGTCAAAAGGTAGTACGAGAATGCAGCGAAGCCGCCCAACATTAGTCCATTTTGAACTGCTTCTTTCGGCTCTTTGAGGAGTCTAGCCGCTTGCTTCAAGACAGGCCTAGATCCTGGGAAGTCTGCACCAACATACATTGCTAGTACTGCCCACACAGGCAGTGCACTAGCAGTGAATAGATCGGTCATGCTTGATGCTCCAAAGCCTCCGATGCCTGCTACTCCTGACACCTTGCCGTAACTTCGTAGTTGATATCTGACCTTATCTGCTGCATTAGTGGCTTCGTCTACTGTCGAGTATTTTCCGTCTCGCACTATTCTGTTGGACTTCGGGCAGTAGTGTTCGACGACATATTTGCCAGGAGATGTCTCCACGACAAATACGGCTCCCCAACCGAATCGTGTTGAAATTTCAGTGGTATCTAGGATTTCTCCTTTAACTGAGGGAACCATTAGTGGCTTGGGGCCTCCGCCTAGTCCTCGCATGTTGCGTTGTTGTACCCCAGACAAGTAATTCGACATCTCGCCCGCACTTTGGTATGCTTCCAAAGAACCATTGTGTGTCGAGCCAAAGGCTCGAGACATCACGTTATGTTGATTACGACTAGCCACCATCATACTACCCCATGTTAGTTTTTTTAATAAGGTCTTTCATGATCTCTTCGCTATTCCAAGCGCAATGATGCTGCCGACAAGTATCGCGCCACCGGCAACCATTGCTACAGACGCATGTGATTCTTGTTCACCATTTGCCGTGAACGCCGGTTCCCCTAACTTGGTCGAGCTAGCGTGTATCTTAACCTTGTTTCCGAAGTCCGGTCGCTTGCTATATGTCTTGCCTGTGAGCAAGCCTTTAGCTTTGGAGTACACTCTTAGTGTCTTCTTGATGGTGTAGTGGTTTGCCCTATATACAGTGTATTCTTCTTTAGGTCTAGTCATTGGG
>UEXM01001016.1_pt1 | contig 25937 bp, 42 predicted proteins | sample 1796661 | NCBI WGS metagenome assembly UEXM01 (sample SAMEA4772469, study PRJEB27181) | metagenome | reverse complement strand
GAGAATTTTACGGCATCCAGGGAACTGACGGCACACTTATCAGACGCCCAGGTCTTCAAAACCCAATCAGCATTGGGCACTCACCTTATGGTGCGGTCGTAGATTCTAACGGCTATGTTTGGTCAGGGACATTGAGCGGCGGCACCATCGCTGGTTTTGACTCCCGAACTGGCAGAGCATCAGGTGTAATCCGACCCCAAGGAGTTCCAGCCCGTTCTTATGGCTTCACGATGGACGGAGAGAACAGGCTCTGGGTTGGCGCTCAAAATAGTGGCGTCAATCGCTATGACCCCTATCGTGATGCTAATGGTAATCCTATCCAAGATCCACTGGCTGGCGGTGGTGCTTGGCGTCATTCATCTTGCGGTGTTAATCGCTGCTATATGCGAGGAGCAGGCGCTGACGCTGAAGGGCGTATCTGGTTTGCCGACAACACAACAGGAATGATTGGCTACAGAGTTAACACGATGCAACTCATCGGTCAGTTCAGCATCGGCGGCGGCACAACAGGTGCTGGCGTAGATTTCAATGGCTTCATCTGGGGCGTTGCCTCGGGCGGATACACGGGTCGGATCGATCCCAATAATCCAAACGATGTGCGGCGTGTGACAGTCGGCTCAGGACCTTACACCTATTCAGACTTCACAGGTTTTGGATTAAGAAACTTCACGGCTCCTCGTGGCGGATATAAAATGATTGTTGAGGGATGTGAGAAGCTTGACACCGACTGGATGACTCTAGACGCTTCTACAACTTTACCACCAGACACCAGAGTAGAATTCAGAATCAAGGTAGCAGAGACCAGAGATGAATTGGCTGACCCAGCACTCGCTGTCTTTGGTCCCTGGGTAAGTTCGGCTGATGGGCAAAACGAATTGCCAGCAGACTTGAACGCTCTTCCTCCTCACCGTTTTGCAGAAATAGAAATCTTTTTAGTGTCTACCGATCGAGAAGCCACACCAATTCTACGAGGAGTTGATTTGCGCTTTCAGTGTCAGATAGAAGAATAAAATATATAGATCTTTGGGGTGATCAATGGAATATAAAGTAAAGCCAGGTGATTTAGTGCAGAGCAATATTTTCAATAAAGAAGGCTCAGGCTCCTATGGTCTTGTGATGGGCCCATACGGTATACCAGGATACTGGAGTATAAAGTGGTGTGATAGCGACTGGGAACTAAGTGAACAGATAGTGGGAATCTACGAAGTCCACGAAAAAGATATAGTAGTGGTGTCTAGCTCTTGAGAGACGGTGATCTTATTAGGTACAGGGTATGTACCTGGCATGTCGAACCTAAAAAGTATACTGACTGGAAAATGGGTCTGCTCTTAAAATATGATAAGCTGATGAAGATCGCAGAAATAATAAACCCTAATGGGGACCTAGTGCGAGTTCGAGCCGCTGATGTACAGCTTGTTCAGCGAGCAAAAACAAAAAAGAAATTTACTTGACATACACTCTATCCGTGCTATTATAAGATGTAAGGAGAGAAGTTGTGTTATCAAATGGTATGGGTATGCTTAAGAAGAAAGTTAAACTTGTAGGTAAGTCACGTCATGGTAAAAACCGTGTTCGTGAACAGGGCGCTCTGTGGCGTGTTGTTGGTGAGTCTTTAAAGGTTCACTTCAACTCCAAAGCCCCAGGACCATTCCTACTGCTTGAGTCGGAAGAGAATGAGGGACCACATGGCTTCCATGTTCGTTGGGTCAGCTTTCGGGATGACCCCGATTTTGAACTGGAGGTTCTAGGGTGAAAGATACCGAATGGCGCAAAGGACTCAAGGTCGGCGACCTCGTGATGATGAAGACTGGCGGGATGGCTATCCTTACCGAGGTGTTCTTTCGGTTCCCCGAAACAGGTCCAGCCTACCCCCACATCAAAATGATCTATTGTGATGATAATACACCAGGCAGTTGTAGCTCCTGGCGAGTAGAAGAGGTGATCAATGCGAGTCGGTGATTTAGTAAAATACAGACGCAACGGAAATTTATACCTCGTATCAGCAGTACGAGAAATCAAAGGAGAGGTGAGGTATTTCCATCTGGATACCTTCTCTCCGCAAAGAGTCTTCTATCCAGATGATGTGGTGGTGATCAATGAAGCCAGGTGACTTGGTAAGAATCACAGACTGGGACACAGAAACCAACCGAGGCTGGAACCCTATGGGTCTTGTTATGTCTCATCCTGAAGTGAAGAACCACGGCACAACCTGTGTGCTGGTTGACTGGCTTGAGTCACCCGATACTGAATATTATTCTGTTCATCATTTGGAGATTATCAGTGGATCGTAAATTTGATTACCGTTACAAACTTGGTGATCTTGTAGAATTCCAAAAAGATCGTATAACAGAAGAATATGTAGATTTCCTAAAAGTTATAGGAATAATTATTGAGCAGAGTTATCGACTAACCAAAGACAACGTTTATAAAATTCAAGTTGGAAATGAACAATATTGGATTTCCGAGCCACGTATTACTTTATTATCTTCTGCAAATAAATAATATATTTTCTTGACAAACACTCTATCCATGGTATTATAAATTGTAAGGAGAGAGTGATGAGTGATTTCAATATGTTTCATGGCGAGCGTGTCAAATATAAAGGTCAACACCCGCTTTTGCAAGACCAAAAAGGTAAAGTTGTTGGTGGCGATATGCACGAGTTCGTTATCAAGTGGGATAACTTAGAAGTTCCAAGAGCACACAGCCCGCATAATATTGTGTGGCTAGTAGATAGTGGGGAATGATGATATCATCAGCAGGTCACGGTGTCGGTGCTCTAGTCAACTTTGACTGGAAAATGCGCAAAGAGTTGGGTATGATTATGCGTCAAAGCAAAGGATACTTTTGGGTTGTTAAGCGTCTCCACACTGGCGAGAATCTACTCATTCTCGAACAAGATTTAGAGGTGGTCAGTGAAGCAAGGTGATTTGGTTCGGCACCTTATGGATAACCAATTGGGAATTATTGTTCTCGCTTGGGGTGTCATGGATGTTGTAGAGGTGCTCTGGGACGACGGGGAAACCAGAGGTCAGAACACCTGCGAGTTGGAGTTGATCAATGAAGCCAGGTGATTTAGTAAAACGACAACAAGGATGGATGGGCTGGGAGAAACAGCAACTTGGAGTTGTAGTCTGGGTAGACCGAGCAGTTGTCAAGGTCTTGTGGTCTGACGACTATGGTAGCTTTGCTCATCCTATTACTTCACTGGAAGTGATATAATGAAGGTCGGAACACTAGTTCAGTTCACAGCTTACAATGTAAAGCTGGGCATTGGCATTGTCCTTCGCCACGATGATGAGAAGTTAGATTATATGTGGGTCTCAAATGAAAAGTTAGGTCCCCAGTTCGTACCCAAGAATTGTACGATGTTGGAGGTGTTGAGTGAAGCCAGGTGATTTAGTTCGTGTTAGGAAGTCAGCGATCACTCCTTATTCCACGTTGTGGTTTATTGATCTGGCAGAACGTAAAGCGCCACTGCTTGTAATGGAAAAACTTAACAAAAGCCATTGGAAAGTGATGAAGCCCAATGGAACCACTTTTTTTGCTGAAGAACGAAATCTAACGACGAGGATGTGGTGATGAAACATAGATTATATAATGTTGGAGAATTGGTAGCAGTTGCTTCCAACCGAGTGCTCGGCATCATCACTCGCTCAAACTACTGGGCCCTTGACGAATATCTTGGAGACGAGCTTGAGTTTGTCGATGTAATGTTCGGCTCCTCGGTCTCCAGACAATATCCAGTTCGATATTTGGTGGAGTTGTAATGAAAAAAGAAACCTACAATACTCGACTAAAATCGAACCCTGAGAACATTCCTATCGGTAGCTTGCTTCGGGTCAAAAAACATTGTCGGAATAATGTTACTATTCGCCAGAACGGCGAGTATGGTCTTTTGGCACCAAGCATCAATGGAAAATATATTACACATGATGTTATATTCCCAAATGGTACCCGATGTATTTTTATGCCTTTGAACTGGGACGTGATTAGTTATGCGTGATAAGATGTGGGAAGTTCAACAGCCTGGGACTCTTCTGCGGGCCCGTTTTGGTTCTAACGATGGGAAGCTAGCTCTGGTTCTTGAAAAGTCATATGCTGGTCCAATGCCGACTAACGGCTACCCCCCTCACCGCTATGTGAGGATGCAGTGGTGTGCGACTGGTGAGCGATTTGAGGAGCTTTTAGTCAATGCCCATAATTGTTGGGACGTTGTATCTAATTGATTTGACATTGTAGAATAGTGTGGTATACTAATTGTGTGAGGAGGTTTTATGGCTATCATGCCAAAGTTCAAGCCAGGTCAGCTTGTTCAGTTTGTCAACGGTGATTGTATTATGCTTGGCTTAGTCAAGTCAACCTCCGTAGCGCCACGCCGTGGTGCACCAGCACTTGTGTTAGTCCACTGGTGTGGCGAGCAAGAACAAGTCGAAGAATACGTTCCACAATCAAAACTTAGATTGGTAGAAAGCTAATGACTATCACACCCAAGCTCAAGCCAGGGCAACTCATAAAGTTCGACCACCCTGCCAACTCCACCCTGGGGCTGGTCAAGTCTGTGTCGATCGACCGCACCTGGCGTACTGTCCAGGTTCTTGTCCAGTGGTGTAATGACAGTAACACTGAAGAATATGTTTGGCAAGAAGACTTGAAACTAGTGGAGACGTTATGAATATTTTTGCTATTGAAGGCAATGAAGAAACAGGTGAGATTGACTGGGAGAAGTCAGCACAGTCTCAAGACAACTTGCGTGTGGTCAAGATGATCCTAGAGTCTTGTCAGATCATGTCAACAGTCATCAACGAGCAGGGTCTCAAGGCTCCTTACCGTTCGTTTAACCCCAAGCACCCATCGTGCCTGTGGGCTGCTGAGTCGGCAAGCAATTATATGAACCTCGCTCTACACTGCCAGGCAATGATTGATGAGTATGAACATCGCTTCAGTAAAACTCACAAATGCCAATCAGTTCTTCAGACTCTCATTGAGATGTTTGACCCAGGACTGTTTCCAACATTAGAGTGTACACCGCTCCGTCTAGCTATGCCTGACGAGTTTCGGTCAGACAACCCAGTAGTATCTTATCGCAAGTTCTACGCTTCTAAGCCTCGCTTGCGTTATCCAGTTGACAAGATCCCAGAGTGGGTATATGATTATCGCACTGAACCTTTCGAGGTAGTCTAAACTTTTACTCTTGCACTATTTATTCCTATAGGAGGCATAATAAGATGCAAGAGAAATTAGATAAAGTGTTGGGCAAATGGGCCTCACGTAAATTGATTGTTTGGGGCACAGCAACTGCCTTTTTAGGATTTGGCATGTTAGCCAGTGATGATTGGGTTGCTGTCTCATTAGCCTATATTGGATTACAAGGTGCAGCCGACATAGCGTCCAAGTGGAAGCATGGTAAATAAGGCAAAGTACTGGTTTCTAAAAACAGGATGGAAAATAGTGTTAGCGGCTTGTACAGCCGCCGCTATTTGTTTATACCTTTATAAGCTAGTTAAGCCAGAAAATAAAGCTACCCAAGTAGCTGACCAAATCATAGAAAAAGCACAAGTACAAGTTGAAATTGCAACGATCAAAGGTGAATTAGAAAAAGATAAGATTGGCGCAGTCAAAAAAATATTCCAAACAAAGCTTAACAAAAATAAAGAAATAGAGGATACTAAGGAACGACTAAACGATTTGATTCGTTTGAAAGAAAGTTTAGACCTATGATCACAGGATTATTATTAGTATCTCTTCTAATGGCACCAGTATCATCTTTCAGTGATGTGCCTGTTGTTACAGAGGTTGATGGTAAGCAGCATGTTGGTATTTTAGTAAGCGAAGACAACTACAGAAAGTTTTTGCAACTCAAGATTGATACCGATGCTAAAATCGCTGAGTGTAATGTAGATAAGAGGGTTTGTACCAAGATACAAGAAACCTATAAAACGTCAATCAAAGAACTAAAGCAAGTTATTAATAAGAGGGACACTTGGTTTATGAGAAACCGAGGGGCGCTAGGAATGGCAACGGGGCTTCTTATGGGGGCTGGATTATCGGTAGGGATAGTCCACGCAGTATATCAAAAATGAAAAAAGACTATGATCATATAGCCGCCGTCGAGAAGGCGATATCTGAAAAGTATGGTAAAGATGCTGCTCAAGATATTCGTGGCGATTGGACCGAGCAAAAGGAAAAAGAGTACCTACAGCAGATTAAGCATATGGCTAACAAGCCACATACGCAAAAAAAGACGACTACTCAAATAGCGGAGAATACATTCATATCCACAAAAGCTACACAACGCAAACAAGATAACACATGTCCAGTGTGCAAAACATATTCGTTTTCCATGAAAGACGACCTATATATGAATAGATTTTCTTGTTGCCATGATTGCTATATTGATTTTGTGGTTGATCGAGAAGAACGATGGAAAGATGGCTGGCGTCCTGATGAGGACAGAATAGAACAAGCTATGTATAGGAGAAAATAAATGGCTGCTGAAAATTTAGAAATACTAAGAGGTTTGGCACAAGCTGCCGCTGATTCATATGATGGAGCCCTAGACGAGGATGGAAATCCAATTGAGATAGGTCTCAACAGAGAAGACAAAAACCAATACAAGAGATACACCGCTGATGGGTTTGGAGTTAAATTTGCTCACAACAAGGTTATCATTTCTTATCATAGTGAAATGATGCTCAAAGAGGTGCATCCTAAAGCGCAATTTCAAAATGAAATAGAGCAGCGCCTTGGCGACATCGTTAAGCGTCTGAAGAAGCGTTATCGTGAAATTACTAAAAATACGGTAGCTCTAACAGCGGAAGGCGAAACAGATATAAACGTTCAGAACTTATCTCGTCAGCGAACCTTTGTCGTGGCTAAGAAAGTTTATAAGATTGGATCGATGAAAGATACCGATGCTGTCAACGCAGAATCTAGCGAGTACTCCTCCGAGAGAGTTGAAGACAATATTAAGAAGTTTATGGATCAATTCAAGAGCCCCAAGAAGGCTGAAAACGATAAGGCACCCGCTAACCCAGATACGCCGAGTGCATAATGTCTCTCACCAAAAGTGAGGTAATGAAAGAGGTCATACGGTGTGGTAAAGACCCCGCATACTTCCTTTGTAACTATGCTAAGATAACAGAGCCCATGAGGGGCCTGATCCCGTTTGATTTGTATCCTTACCAAAAGGATGTTATAAACGAGTTTAGAGAGAATCGCTTCAATATCATATTGAAAGCAAGGCAGTTAGGTTTATCCACTTCGGTAGCAGGTTATGTTTGTTGGCTGATATTATTTCACAGAAGCAAGAATGTTTTGGTTGTAGCAACCAAGCTACAGAGTGCAACTAACTTAGTAAAGAAAATAAAACAGATACATAGGAATTTGCCAGAATGGCTAAAGATTGCAGATATATCAATTAATAATAGAACGTCTTTTGAATTGTCTAATGCATCACAGGTCAAGGCATCATCTACCTCAGGCGACGCAGGTCGTTCTGAAGCACTATCCCTACTAGTGGTCGATGAGGCTGCTCACGTTGAAGGGCTTGAGGAACTGTGGGCTGGCTTATACCCTACTCTTTCAACTGGTGGCGCAGCCATTACTTTATCTACACCTAATGGCGTTGGTAACTGGTTCCACAAAACATACATGGAATCTGTTGAAGGTAAGAATGATTTCAATTTCATAAATTTGCCTTGGTCAATTCATCCTGATAGAGACATGAAATGGTTTGAGAAAGAAACCAGGAATATGTCTCGGAGAGAGATTGCACAAGAGCTTGAGTGTAGTTTTAACGCTTCAGGGGAAACTGTTGTCTCTGGGGATTCGCTAGAGCGAATGTTTAGCGGATGCAATGACCCTATACATAGAGCAGGCTTTGACAGGAATTATTGGATATGGGAAGAACCCCTTGACGGCGAAGAATACTTGTGTGTCGGCGACGTTGCCCGTGGCGATGGCAAAGACTATAGCACAGTGCAAGTTATAAAAACTAGTGATATGCAGCAGGTAGCAGAGTATCAAGGTAAGCTTACTGGGGATATGTTTGCGCCCTTGATAACCGAAATTGCAAATGATTACAACAAGGCTCTTCTAGTCATTGAAAACAATAAGGATTACGGCGTACTCTCAAGGATCGAAGATCTGGAATACGATAACATTTACTATTCACTAAAATCAACCCACGACTATGTGGATCAACTTACTGCGCAAGCGAATAGTGGTATAGCAGGATTTACGATGTCGATGAAGACCCGACCCTTGGTAGTATCGAAGCTAGAAGAATTTGTAAGAAATAATATGCTTACCGTCAACTCTGTTAGGACCGCCTCGGAACTAAAAACATTTATTTGGCATAACGGCAAAGCGCAGGCAATGCGTGGCTATAACGATGACTTGGTAATGGCACTAGCGATCGGCTGCTGGGTCAGAGACGTTGCTATGGCTGTAAACAAAAGAGACATAGAATATAATAGAGCGATGTTATCGGGGATCAGCACAGGCAATAGGCAACTGAACACAGCAATCCCAGGGATGACTAGTTATAGGCAAAGATTAAATTCTACACAAACTACCGATAATGGTATAAAATATGACATCTCGTGGATATATAAAGGATAGACATGGCTGAAAATAACCCAAGAAATAGGCAATCGCCGCTCTTTAAACGTTTGACTCGACTTTTTAGTGGTCCAATCGTGACGTACAGAACTGGACAAGTTAAGAAAAACCGTGCGCCGAATTATGAAAAATACACTTTTACCACATCAACAGGTAGAGAGTTTAAGAAAAAGGAATATTACAATCCTTTTGACGGCATCTATAGTAAAGTACTCAATTCTCAACAGCGAGACTTTAGGTATAACGATTTTGAGCAGATGGAATATACTCCAGAGATTGCATCAACTTTAGATGTATATGCTGATGAAATAAGTACCTCGTCGGATATTTCTCCAATCGTTCAAGTAGATTGCATGAACGAAGAAATAAAGATGATTATTAACACGTTATTGTATAATGTCCTCAACATAGAATTCAATATGTTTGGCTGGGCTCGTAATCTATGCAAGTACGGTGATTATTACCTTTACCTAGATATCGATGATCAGATAGGTATTACAAATGTCATACCGCTACCAGTTAAAGAACTGGAGCGCATTGAGGGAACAGATCCAACTAATCCCAATTATGTTCAGTACTTCTGGCCTGGCGGTCAAGAAGGTGTAACCTTTGAGAATTGGCAGGTCGCCCATTTCCGTGTTCTAGGTAACGATAAATACGTACCCTACGGCACCTCTGTCCTAGAACCAGCCCGCCGAATATGGAGACAGCTTAGCTTACTTGAAGATGCGATGATTGCCTATCGTGTTGTGCGCTCACCCGAGCGTCGAGTTTTCTATATTGACATTGGCAATATGCCGCCCAACGAAGTAGAACAATATATAGAGTCTGTCAAGACACAAATGAAGCGAGCACAGATTGTTGATGAGGATACAGGTCGAGTAGATTTACGCTATAACGCCATGAGCATTGATGAAGATTATTATATTCCAAGTCGTGGGGGTCAGTCGTCAAGGATTGAGACACTACCAGGCGGGCAATTTACTAGTGCTATTGAAGATGTTCAATATCTTAGAGACAAGCTGTTTTCCGCACTGAAGATCCCAAAAGCTTATTTAGCCCAGTCGGATAGCATGGAAGACAAGACTACGCTAGCTCAGAAGGATATCCGATTTGCTAGAACCATCCAAAGGCTTCAACGAGTAATCGTCTCTGAGCTAGAGAAGATGATTGTGGTTCACCTCTACACACTTGGGTATCGAGGCGAGGATCTAACATCCTTTAAGTTGTTCCTCAATAACCCATCTAGAATCGCTGAGTTGCAAGAACTAGAGCATATGAGAACTAAGTTTGATATTGCAGGCAATGCTACAGAAAGTTATTTTTCTAGACGCTGGGTGTATAAGAATATCTTCAAGCTAGATGATTATGAAATTGGCAGAGTCCAAGAAGAGCAATTTCAAGATGCCAAACAAAAAGCTATCGTTGAGAAAGCAGCAGAGCTTGCTGTAGGAGAATACGAAGCAGCCGTAGGTGGCACGGCAGGAGAAGTTGGTGATCTCGGTGGAGGCGACGACCTAGGCGGCGGAGACCTCGGAGGTGACCTTGGCGGTGATGACGCTGATACGGGTGACGATGCAGCAGAAGAAGAGCCAGAAACTGGTGATCTTCTTTCAGAACCAGGCATGAGAGACGATGGCTACTTAACCCCAGGAGCTAAAGGCAAAGTTTATCACCCTGTTAAAAATGCTGGCAAAGATAGAAGATCAAATAGCGGACCTCGTACCAGATCAATCAAAGCAAAGGCCCGTGGTAAAGAAACAAATACCAAAAGAACTAACTTTCCAGGGGCACAAGGCTTAAGTACTTTGGGCATCGGGGTAACTGAGAGAACCGAGAGACTAAATAAAGATGAGGCGTTATTAACTGAAAGTAAAAAGACGACCTTTGAGATAGATCGTTTAATAAAACAGTTGGAGATCAAAGATGGCGACGAAAATCAATAAGAAAAGAAATACAGGGTTTGTATTTGAGGCTTTGATCCGTGAAGCCACAAAAGCTATATTAGCTAAGGATGAGCCCAAAAGAAACAAGGTTGTGAATACAATAAAGGAATCTTTTGCTCCTGGAACAGAATTAAGAAAAGAATTAGATTGCTACAAAGCGTTAGCTAGCAGCGAGTCATTTGACAAGCCAACTGCTGAGAAGCTGGTGTTTGAGGTAAAGCGAGATCGAACAAATATCGACAATGCTAAACTAATAAAAGAAAAGAACGCTTTAGTGTCTAGAATAAACAAGAACATATCTAAGGACGTTTTTAATAACTTTGTACCCAACTATAAGGATTTATCTACGATAGCAAGAGTGTTTAGCGTCAAGACGCCAACTAAAGAGCGTGTTCTTATGGAGTCAACGTTGGTGAGTAACCTTACTAAGGATCTTATGGTGGAGTCAAATGAAGGACTCAAGCACATCGATTCATTAGTCGTCAAAACATTCGTAAAGAATTTCAATCAGCAGTACGATGATTTATTAAATGAACAGAGGAATTTGCTACAACTTTATGTAACCTCTGTCAACGACGGTCAGACAACCTTTAAATATTTTATCAATGAAGAACTACATCGCATAAAGCAAATCGTTGAGAACTCTCTTACTACGGAAGAGGTGGCTCAGGATAGCGATATGATGTCTGGCACAAAGCGAGTCCTTACGCTCATAGAAGAGATGAGAGAACTAGAGATAAATGATAAATATCTCATGAAGCTGATGAAGCTACAGAAGCTGGCGAGTGAATGCGAAAATGACGATTAAAGTTAAAGTAACGCCATCCTCAGTAGATCAGGGGACTGTAAAAGAAGAGCCAGAAGTAAAGGTCTCTTATAATCCTACAGCACCCGCAGAGCCCGATGCTGTGATATCCTTGAAGATGTCAAAAAATGTTGACGGTAGTTTTGTTATAAAAGATCATGATTACTTTGATATATTCTTAGTACCTGAAAAAAACAGGATTGTTACCATTCCTAAGATGGGTATGGGCGAAGGTGTATATCAGCACCAGAAAAGTTTCCTTGACGCCCTCATGCGCCGTGGAGCCTTAATAGCAAACTCTATTGAAGGCGGAATGGTATATGGAACTCTCCAGTCTAGAATAAGCGAAAGCGAAAAGGTCAGCCCTGTGCAAGTAGTTTTATTTGAAACAGAAAGATACATGAAAGAATATCGTGTGGAAAACCAGTTGGCGAAAGAATATGAAGAGGCTGTTGAAGACAGGTTTGTAAACCCAACTGATGAAGATAGCACTGACGCAGGTGAGATCGACCCTGAAGAAGAGCGGCGCAAACATGATGTTCAAACACCTTACTATTCATACGCTGGCTACGGCTACATCTATTAGGGGGAGCGTTGCAGCTTTTATATTTTATTTTGGTCGCCTACGGGCTTACACAGATATTAGTTTATTCGACAATCTTAACGACTCTTCGACCCAAACATCATTTTTTTCACTGTCCAATGTGTATTGGCTTCTGGGTAGGAGCCCTCTTAGTTAGTATAAACGGATTCACAGAACTATTTACATTTGATGTAACAGCAGTAAATGCATTTCTTTTGGGGTGCTTATCTTCTGGAACCTCGTATGCGTTGTGTATGCTGATATCAGATGGAGGATTTCAATATGAACACCGAACGAAAAGGGACGTGGACGCAAAAATGGATGTTAAGACCAGTAACCAATTGTTGCAGGGGTAGTTGTACCGTGCGGGTAACGCCCGCACTTTAAGGAGAAAACGATGACAAAGAAATACGTCTTACAAGAGTTTATGAACCTGGATTACAGTGGTGATCTACTCACTGAAGAAGAACGTGAGGGCAATAAAAACGGCACTCACCTTATCTTGGCAGGTAAAATTCAATCTGCTAACAAGCCAAACGGAAACATGAGGGTTTATTCCGAGGCTCTCCTGAAAAGAGAGATGAAAAACTATGAAAAACTGGTCCGTGAGCGTCGAGCAACAGGCGAGTTAGACCACCCAGACCACTCAATAGTGGAACTTAAGAATGTTAGCCACCTTGTTACTGAAATTTGGTGGGATGGCGACGATGTAATGGGTAAAGTAAAGATTTTAGACACCCCCGCAGGCCAAATTGCCAAGCAATTGGTCACAGGCGGCGTTTGTTTGGGGATTTCAAGCAGAGGTCTTGGCTCAACTCGCCAAGAAGGTAAATATACGATGGTAGAAGACGATTTTCAGCTTCTTTGTTTTGATTTAGTGTCGGAACCAAGCACAAGTGGTGCTTATATGGTAGCAGAGGGTAAAATTAACTCAAATATAACCAAAGCAGACAGAATTAATAGAGCATTGAACGATATTTTGGGGGATGAATGAAAAAGTCGCAATTAAAAGAGCTTATTAAGGAATGTGTAAGAGAAGTGGTCTTTGAAGAGGGCGCTCTCACTAAAATTGTGGCTGAAGTAGCCCAAGGCATGACACATGCTGCTCCTATTGTTGAACATGTGAGCCCTAGGCAGAAAGATCCAAAAATTAGAGAGCGTATCATGCGAGAGATAGGTCCAAAGCCTGAGCGTCAGCCCACAGAGGTCGAGCGCAAGCTTAAAGAGATGCCATTCTTTGCAGACACACAACCATTAAGTGAAAACCAAAACCCAGAGGGCGAAGCAGGCCTGGATATCAATAATATACCAGGCATGTCCCAGTGGGGCAATGTATTATCTAAATTAGAGAAAGGTAGATAAATGAGACAACGACGCAGAAGCCCACGTAAAATAAGTGGAAGAATAGAAGTATCTATAACAGATCATGGTGTTAAGAGTATTGATTCAATGGTTCGGAAGTTCAATAAGAAAGTCCGTAAAGAAGGGATCATCGATGAGGTTCGAGACCGTAAGCAATTCACGCCTAACAGTGTTAAGACTGCCGAACGTAAACGAGCCAAAAGAAGGATCGTAGAAAAAATAAATCGCAAAAGAGACGAGCTTTTTAACCCCAAGGGGAATACTTATGAAGTACGACGCAGGAGGAAGAACTAATGGCTGACCAAAGAAGACCAGGCATAGGTAATGTAGGATCATATCAGGTATCAGGGTTACCACACTTGACCAGATCGTTAATGAATCAGGGCGACGTGCTGACAGTAAACTTCCCCTCGGTGACTAGAAACATTCAAGTATTCGTGACAGGTGCCAATCCAGTCCGAGTAGCCTTCGATACCCATGGGACCGAAACTTTAGCTTTTGGAACTTTTCTTGAGATCTATGGCGCTGGCGCATTGCAGGGTGGACCTAGTGGTTCTATCAGTCTAGATGTAAAGTGCAAAGCAATACACTTTCTTGCGGCTGGCGGTCAGACAGGATTCCAGATGGCATCATCACTTACAGGTATTGAACCAGCGATGATGTTTAATCTCACGGGATCAGGTATCAACACTCCATAAAACATATAAAAATAGCGTTTACTGATTTAGCAACTATTTATTATTGATGTGCTTTCGTCATGTCAAATCGTTTAATGGAGTAAATATATGTCAAACATGCTAGAACAAGCTATTGTTGATGCGGAGCAGCTAAGAGAAGCTGCCCTTAAAAGCGCACAGCAAGAAATAGTAGAGAAGTACTCTGATGAAGTCAGGACTGCTGTACAACAGATTTTAGAAGAACCAGAAGATATGGGCTTTGAAATGGGTGCTACAGATGAAACAGAGGAAGAGTTCGCAGACGTGGAGATGTCACACATGACAGATGACGATGCAATGATAGAAATCCCATTGGATCAATTGATAGCCCAAGCGGAGATGGAAACATCAGACGCAGATGATATGGTTGATAGAGAAGATCTTGATGTTGGTATACCAGAACTAGCGGACGAAGAAGAGGTTTCTGCTGAGCCTGCCCCTGCGAACAGGAAGGACGAGGAAGCAGAAGAACTCGAAGAAGAATTAGAATTAGATGAAGAAGAACTGCTTTCCTCTCTAAGAGATATAGTAAAGCAAGAATCCCTCGAAGTTGCAGCCCCAGAGTTTGCGCTTGAGGAAATTACAAAAGATGAGCAAGAAGCCGATGAAGAGGCAGCCGAAGAAGTTAAGCTGGCTGATAACTCTAGAGACGGTCAAGATGAAGTTAAGGAAGAGCTAGCTAAAAAAGATGCTAAGATTCTAGACCTTAACGAATCGATTAATAAATTAAAGAATATATTAGCAGAGGCTAGAGATGGATTACAAAAACTTAATCTTTCAAACGCACGTCTGCTTTATACTAACAAGGTGCTTAGTGATACCTCCCTGAATGAGCGGCAAAAACAAAAAATTGCTGATATGATCTCTGAGTCGCAAACGGTTGATGAAGCGAAGACGGTCTATTCGACCCTTCTAAAGACGATGGAGTCTGGGCGTAAAAGTCCATCCTCACAATCATTGTCTGAGGCAGTTACAAGACGGTCATCTACAATTATTAGTTCACGTAGAGAAGAAGTTTCGTCACCAAAACAAAATCCAGCGTTAGATCGTTGGGCGGTTTTAGCAGGTCTCAATAGAGACTAATAACTTATTTAGGAGATAATAAAATGAGCGTAATAGAAAAGCTTACAGAAGGCATTCGAGCACGTTCCTTAGCATCAGAAGGCGAAGCTCTTCTCACCAAGTGGGAAAAGACTGGTCTTCTAGAAGGCCTAGCAGACGAACAAGCCCGTAACGGCATGGCACGTTTGTTGGAAAACCAAGCTGCACAACTACTCAAAGAGTCAAGCAGCATGGGTGCCCAAGATGTTGAGGGATTTGCCGCAGTTGCATTCCCAATCGTACGTCGTGTATTCGGCGGGTTACTTGCACAGGACCTAGTTTCAGTGCAACCAATGAGTCTACCAAGTGGTCTCATATTCTTCATGGACTTCGTATATAGCGGAGACCGTGGTGCCGCCATTACTGGCGACAACAAAGCAGCCGCAGGCGCTGCTGACGGCCAATCCATCTATGGTGGTGGTCGTGTCGGTTCAGACCTTCGCTTAGGCATTCAGCTTGCTGATGGCGACGGTGCAACCGAGCCATTGCTCGCAGAGCGTGGTCTTTATAACTTGAACAGTGGCTACTCAGCACCTACAGGAACACTCGCATCAGTCGATTGTGCCCTTATTGCTGTCGGTACCGCATCAAGTGATACCGTTGCAGCTACGGACATCGCATTCATCGATTCCGCATACGGTTCCACCGCAGAGGACTTCAACAAGCTCCTCCGCTATGATCCTGATCTTTCAGGGTCGGTTGTTACAATTTCATCGATTCTCGTCTCTGACTTGACTAACTTTGATACAAACAACCTCACAGCACTTGATCTTCAATTTGATCATGGTGCCCCTGTCCGTCGTTTGACCCAGCTTGACCCACTTAGTGGCTCGACAGGTCTTATCGTCGTCGCCCGTGCTACAGGTGCGGTTGACGTTGCTGCCACTCATATTGAGATTGACAGCATGGATCGTGGTGTTGCTGAGAACCGTGTTCCAGCAGCTAGCTTTGCTATCGTTGACCAAATTGGTCAAGGCAGTGAAGCAGGTTCAGTCCTAGCTGCTAGCAGCGGATTGCCCTTTGAAGCTGAAGCCAACATCCCAGAAATCGATCTTAAGATTGATTCCACGGCTGTCACGGCTCAGACTCGTAAGCTCAAAGCCAAGTGGAGCCCAGAGCTTGCACAGGACTTGAATGCTTATCATAACCTCGACGCTGAAGTCGAGCTTACAAGTGTTCTTTCTGAGCACATTGGTTTGGAAATTGACCAAGAGATCCTTAAGGACCTCATCAACGGCGCAACTGCTGGTACTCGTTACTGGAGCCGTCGCCCAGGTCAATTCTTGAATCGTGAAACAGGCAAAGATATTACGACAAGTCTTGCCCCTGACTTCACAGGTACTGTTTCAGAATGGTATGAAACCCTCCTTGAGAATATCAATGATGTTTCATCTCTCATTCATCGTAAGACCCTCCGTGGCGGCGCAAACTTCGTAGTTTGCTCACCAGAGGTTGCTGCTATTCTTGAGTTCACCAGCGGGTTCCGTGCGGACGTTGCTGGCGATTCTGAAGCTAACAGTGGTAACTGGGGTGCTTCCAAGGCTGGAACCATCAGTCGCAAGATGGACGTTATGGTAGATCCATACTTCCCACGCAACGTGGTTCTCGTTGGTCGCAAGGGCAATAGCTTCCTCGAAAGTGGCTATGTTTATGCTCCTTACGTCCCACTACAAGTCACGCCTACCATCTTTGGTACCGAAGACTTCGTGCCCCGCAAGGGCGTGATGACTCGCTATGCCAAGAAGATGGTTCGTCCAGACATGTATGGTCTAGTTGTCTGCTTGCACCTAACTGACTAATAGTCATTTAGTGCATAGCTAATACGGCATTAGCCGCCCTTCGGGGCGGCTTTTGTTTTATCTGGGCAAAGACAAAAGTAACAAACTATTTACTAACGGTTGCTCTTGTCTTATTTGGAGGATTTGCGAATGCCAACAGACCTTAGCCCAGCTAGCACTACTAGTGCTTTAATATTACCAGCTACTGGAACACATTCAGATGTTGCCAGTTCTTTAGCTTTTGGCATCTATAGTACTGCACCCTTTGTTAGTGGTGCTGTAGATCAAGTTTCCTATGTGTACGGAAAGCTCGGCGGTAATGTTTTAGATATCGAGTTAGAAACAACAAACATATACAAAGCCTATGAAGAGGCGTGCCTAGAATATTCTTACATTGTCAATACACATCAGGCAAAAAATGTCTTATCTGATATGATGGGTGGTGCAACAGGATCATTCAATCAGGATGGTGAATTTTCTGCTTACAGATCTGATACTGAGTTGAAGCCAAACTTAAGATTTACTAAACTAACTTTAGAATATGCTCGCCACGTGGCGTCATCAGTGGCTTCACAAATTGGTTTAGGGCAAAACGAAAGAATATATTCAGCATCCTTTGCTAGTGTCAACGATCAACAAGATTACGACCTACAGGCTCTTATCTATAGTTCGTCACTAGAAGCAGGTTCTCCGTTTTCAGGAGCAATTGGTAACGATAGAATCCTAATAGAGAAAGTATATTATAGGTCACCAGCATCATCATGGCGCTTCTTCGGCGGCGGCACTCATGGTATGGTAGGCAATCTGTCATCCTATGGCATGTATGCAGATGATAGCACTTTCGAGTTGATACCAGTATGGCAACACGAGTTACAGGCTAGTGCCTATGAAAATAATATAAAGATGAGATCATCGCATTATTCTTATGAGCTTATAAATAATAGGTTGAGAATATTTCCTATTCCTTCATCGGACTCACCCACTAACTTTTATGTTAAGTTTAGAGTTTCTAACAACGAAGCATACGATGAGGAGAGCGATCGCAAATATGGATCGGAAGGCATAAATAATCTAAACACATTGCCCTTCCCTAACGTACCTTATATAAACATCAATAGTATTGGTAAGCAATGGATTAGACGTTTTGCATTAGCCCTCTGTAAAGAGACGCTAGGCCAAATACGTTCCAAGCTCGGCTCAATTCCAATACCAGGCAACGATATTCAATTGAATGGTAGTGCATTAATCTCTGAAGGCAAAGAAGAACAAACTGCCTTACGAGATGAACTCAAGACTGTGCTGGATGAATTGACTTACGGTAAGTTAGCCGAAGGTGATACTGCCCTTATGGATAATGTCAACACAACACTTCAGAAGGTTCCCTATGGGATCTATGTGGGTTGATATAGATGGCAAATGAATGGAGTCAACCAGGAGCACCCCCAGCACCACTATTCGTTGGTAAGAAAGAAAGGGACTTCGCTAAGCAGATAACCGATGAGATAGTCGAAAAGATTATCGGACAGAGAATATTATATTTTTCTATTGATATGGAGTCCACTAACTTTCATCCTTTATATGGCGAAGCGATTAGTAAGGTATTCTTACCACCAGTTCATGTTCATGTGCTTGTAGAATATGAGGGGTCAAATACAACCTCTGAGCAATTCGGTGTAGATCGACTAGACACAGCTAAGATACACTTCCATAGGAGACGACTGACTGATGATCAGGACTTATTCGTTCGTGTGGGCGACTATATACAGTATGATAATAAAAACTACGAGATTGTAGAACTAGCAGAGCCACGATACATATACGGACAAGACGCTGGCTTAGATGGACACAAAGTGGAAATTATAGCCTCAGTCAGAAAAGCAAGACGTGGCTTATTCGAGGGTATGCCCTAATGCCTAAAAGAACAAAAACAAATGAGATAACTAAAACCTCAATACCAATCCGACCATCTACTCTTGAGACAATTGATTATGCTATATTCAATTATGTCAAAGACAACCTCAATGTTCATGTGGAGACTAACGAAGGATATAAGAGGGTGCCTGTAATCTTTCAGACTCAAGAGCGACCTGTCATGGTTAAGAAGAGTCCCGAAGTACGAGACGCTGGCTTTGGTGCTCATGATTCATTGATATACCCACTGATCTCCATAGAGAGAACATCAGTCAATAAGGATGTCACAAGGAGAGGGAAATATTATTCTCCCTTACCACAAAATGCTGATGGCTCAATGGGAAGAATAGAGATAGCTAGAACGGTCAACCAACTCAAAACTAGAGATAGGGCTAACGCAGACTCTGTACGACGATCTGCGAGCGGAACTGACCCAAATAAAAAGACATTCCCTAGAAAAAGCACAAGAGTAGTGTATGATGTTTATACCATTCCAGCACCAATCTATCTTGATATAGGATACCAGATCAGTATGAGGTCAGAGTATATCCAACAGATGAACGAAATGTCTTCCCACTTTATGATTGCTGGCGGTGCAAGAAACTATTTTATCCTTGAATACGAGGGGCACCGCTACGAGGCTTTTGTCCAAGCAGATTTTACGCAAGACAATAACGCAGCTTCTTTAGGAACCGAAGAAAGACTTTTCACTAGCAATATTACAGTTCAAGTGTTGGGTTACATTTTAGACCAAGAGAAAATAGAGTCAGCTATCAAAGTTACACAAAGCCCCGCAGAGATTATTATCGGACGAGAGCGAGCGGTATTGTCAGATGAAATACCTTTTCATCTAGATCTAGACAATAAGATCAGAAGATAAAAAATACTACCCTAAGCATTTTGCTATATCGCCATACTATTTACATTGTATTGTAATGCATTTACAATTACAACTTATACGTTGAAACTACGAGGAGAATGATATAAATGTCAGAACGCAAATTCAAGTTTATTTCGCCAGGAGTCTTTACTAGCGAGATAGATAACAGCCAACTCCCTAAGATACCCGATCCAATCGGTCCAGTTATTGTAGGTCGAACCCGCAAAGGTCCCGCCTTTAGACCAACCACGGTCAACTCATTTGAAGAGTTTATTCAAGTCTTCGGCGACCCCGTTGCAGGCGGAAAAGGCGGTGATGTTTGGCGTGATGGCAACGAGCTTGCCCCAACTTATGCTAGCTTTGCAGCACAGGCTTGGTTAAAGAACAGTAACGCTGTAACAGTCGTCCGTCTTTTAGGGCAACAACACCCAGACATCAGCGATGGCGCTGCTAACGCAGGCGCTGCTGGTTATGAATTTGATGGCATTGATGATACCAACTCCTCGCAAGGCGCATACGGTCTCTTTGTATGGCCATCAGGAAGTGCTGCATCAAACGGCTACACTATCTCTGGTACTCTAGCAGCCGTCTTCTATGTTGAAGAAGGCAGAGTTATTCTCAGTGGTACAAATGCTCGTGGCGAGATGACCGCTTCTGGTTGCCAGCTATTCAAGTCAGACGCTAATGGTGAGTTCGTAGCTCAGATCCACGGTGCTGCTAACTTGAATGCACACAATCCATCAGAACGAGTAACGTTCAACTTCGATCCAGCCAGTGATCGATTCATCAGAAAAGTATTCAACACGAACCCAACGTTGGTTAACGATGATGTTTCTACTGCTACATTAGCAGATGGAACCAATCGTGTCAGCTATGTTCTTGGTGAAACATTTGAAAGAAAGGTTCTTAAGGGCAGCCCTTTTAGAGAACTATTTGTTGACGCTACCGCCTTTACAGGCGACGTAATGTTCGGTGCTATTATGCCCATGCAAAACCCAGCTACTCCTGCTGAAGAGCACGGTGACTTCAAGTTCTCTGCTACTAAGGCTACTACGGGCTACTTCATATCTCAGGATATGACAGACTCCTCGGGCTCATATGCAGCAGAGAACCAGCAACGTTTATTCCGTTTGGAAGCTCGTGACGTTGGAGAGCAAGTACAAAAAACTATTAAGCTATCGATTCAAAACGTCAAGGCTTCTACTACAAACGCTGATCCATACGGAACGTTTGATGTTGTGGTCCGTGACATACGTGATACTGACAACAGGCAAAGAGTCTTAGAAAGATTCACAGCTTGTAACCTAAACCCAGCATCCCCAGATTATGTCGCTAATAGAATTGGTGATCAGCATGAAGTTTATGACTCGGCTGAGAAACGCAATCGCCGATATGGTGAGTATGCTAACCGCTCTGATTACGTCAGAGTAGTGATGAACGGCGATGTAGAACGTGGCGCAACTGATCCACGCCTACTACCATTCGGCTTCTTCGGTCCAACTAAGTATCGTGATGTTGACATTGTTAGTGGCTCAACCTCACTTCACTCTTATGGTAAGGGTCAAGGTGGAGCAGCAGGCGGCGGTGGCGTCCATAGTCTAATCGACGGCGGCGGCACTGGCTTCGGCGACCTAATGAACTTTGGCTTGGTAGGCAAAGTACCAGACGCCTCAAAGGCAATGTTGTTAGACATGGGTCTGGCTAATATGACTGCCAGTGTCCGATTCCCAGAACTTCCATTGGTGCTTAGCTCATCTTATGGTTCACCTAACTCTAAAGAAGTAACACACTTTGGCGTGTACACAGGGCAGTCGATTGCAAACAATCGTTACAACCCAGAGCTTGCAGACATTGTTCGCAGCTTGAGTGTTAACTTCAAGGATTATACTGCGGAGGCATCGTTGGATTTGGCACAAGTCAATGCAACATCAGATGATATTCCAGTTCGCCAGGTAGACGTAAGCACAGCAACATCAACTGCTAGACAACACTCATTCGTGTTCTCGCTTGATAACGTCGGACCAGTTCCAGGTAAGTCTAGTGAAGCAAAACATTTGTATGGTCTAAGAAAGGCTGGCTTCTCATACACCGCAGGTGCCGCCCACGGCGCAACAGGTGCTCGTGAAGCTACGTTCACAACAGGTTCATACCAAAAGATTTTGGACCAGGGCTATAACAACTTCACGACCTTGCTACATGGCGGTCATGACGGCTTAAACATTAAAGAGTCAGAACCTTTCAACAATACCAGAATCGGTACTGATGAGACGGCAGCCTATGCTCTCCACTCCGTGGTTAGAGCTTTAGACTTAGTTCGAGACCCAGAGGATGTAGAAGGCAACTTGCTTGCTGTCCCAGGTATCACTTCAACTATAGTCACTGACAAGATGCTAGAAATAGCTGAAGATCGTGGCGACATGTTAGCAGTTGTTGATCTGGGAAGCGTGTTCACACCTTCAACAGAAAACACAAGCAACTACCAGACCCGTGCTGGTAACACCGTGAAGACTGCTGTTGACGCTCTAACAAACCGTGAGATCAACACAAGTTACGGTGCTGCTTACTACCCATGGGTTCGTGCCCGTGACACCCTAACTGGCAAGCTACTATGGCTACCACCTTCGATTCCTGCTTTGGGCGCAATGTCCTTTACAGATCGAGTTGGTGCTCCATGGTTTGCCCCAGCAGGTCTAGCTCGTGGCGGCCTTTCTGATGGCGCAGGTGGTCTACCAATCATCGACGTTACCAAGAAGCTTACCTCGAAAGATCGTGATGATCTATACGCAGCAGGCATTAACCCAATCGCTAAGTTCCCAGCAGAGGGTATTGTGATCTTCGGACAGAAGACTTTACAAACTACCCCATCGGCACTTGATCGTGTTAACGTCCGTCGCCTAATGATCTTCATCAAGCGTGAAATAAGCCGTGTAGCATCTAGAGTAGTCTTTGCACAAAACACCAGAGAAACTTGGAATAGATTCTTGGGTGAAGCAGAGCCTATCCTTAGAAGCGTCAAGGCACAGTTTGGTCTAGAAGACTTCAGACTTATTTTGGATGAATCAACAACTACTCCAGATCTGATTGACAGAAACATCATTTATGCTAAGGTGCTTCTCAAACCAACCAGAACTGCTGAGTTCTTTGCAATCGACTTCAGTATCGCAAGATCTGGCGCATCGTTTGCAGATTAATCTAAGATGAGTTCTATATATTACGAGGAGAAAATATAAATGGCTGAGATATTCTGGAGTGCTCAAAACTCTGATCCAAAAAGAAAGTTTAGATTTCAATTGCTGGTTGATAATATCCCTGTGTGGGTTGTCAAAACTGTGCAGAAACCAGCAGTCACTGTGAACCCTGTGATTCACACCTATCTCAATCACGAGTTTAGGTACCCTGGACGTGTGACTTGGGATTCCCCAATCAGCGTTACCTTGGTCGATCCTCTTGACCCAGATCTAGCCAGAACAACTCTGAATATGATCCGTAATGCTGGCTATCGTTATCCTCTAGATCCTAACCAGGCTAAGACAACGATGACCAAAGCAGACGCTACTAAGGCATTGGGTCGTGTCGCCATCCAGCAGATTGATGGTGAAGGTAGTCCAGTCGAAGAATGGGTCCTTAGAAATGCATTTGTATCTAAGGTCACATATGGCGACTTGGATTACACCTCCGATGACATGAGTGAAATCACTTTAGAGATCACTTATGACTGGGCAGAGCTTCAACTCTCACACGCTCCAGCAAACGGTTACAGCGTAGATTCAGATCTACAACAAGCCGACGCTGATGGCGTTGTCAGAAGCTAAGTCTAGTATCATAAAGAGCTAAACAAAAATAAGATGTTGTGGTAAGCTAATTACTACAAGAAAGGTTTCAAAATATGGCACGCAATAATAGTCGCACTGGTGCGCCTAAGGTAGAGCAGGACGCAACGCCTCCTGCTCCAGCAGCAGCAACTTCACAGACACAAGAATTCAGTTGGTCAAACCCAACTGAGTTTGTGGATTTGCCATCTGGTGGAAGGTATTATCCTGAAGGTCACCCACTTCACGGACAAGACGCAGTAGAGATTCGATTCATGACTGCTAAGGAAGAGGATATTCTCACCTCACAAGCACTTATTCGCAAGGGTATTGTCCTAGATCGCTTAGTAGACAGTGTAATCGTAGATAAGCGCATTACATCAGAGGCTTTGCTAATCGGCGATAAAAACGCTATTCTAATAGCTGCGAGAGTTACGGGCTATGGAGAAGAATATAATGTAAAGATTACTTGTCCAGCCTGTAGTGAAGACTCAGAAGAAGAGTACATGGTTAGCGAGATCATGACAGTCAAGACTCCTGATGCATCTGATGTTGTTTGGAATGAGGATGGCACCTTCGATATCCAGTTGCCAATGACAAAAGCTACAGTAAGCTGTCGTTTGATGACTGGCGCTGATGAGACTGCTAATGCACAGAGAAGAAAGCAGATGAAGAAGCATCGTATGGCTAACAATGAGTTGACGACCATGCTTCGCACAATGGTTGTAAAAGTTAATGGCAATTCAGATAGAGCTATGATCAATAACTTTGTTGAGAACATGCCAGCAAGAGATGCGAGACATCTAAGAATTAATTATACCAAGGCTGTTCCAAACGTGGAACTACGCACAGACTTTGACTGTGGCAACTGCGGTCACTCCGCAGAGATGGAGGTCCCGCTTAATGCGGGGTTCTTTTGGCCTGACGCCTGAGCACGCTACACAGATTTATGAGCAATTCTTCTTGATGAAGTACCATGGCGGGTGGAGCTTTACTGAAGCATACAACTTGCCAGTTAGATTGAGAAAGTGGTTTTTAGAGAGATTAGCGGAAGAAATAAAGAAAGAGAATGAGGCGCATAAGGCAGCAATGCGCAAATCGAAGAGGGGTTAAAGCCCCTCTTTTATTTTACTTTCGCAAACTATTTACTAAATAGAAGTGAGGTTCTGTATATGAAAGAAGATCAAGATAAAGATTTATCCACAGTAGTGATGGATCTGGGCGCTAATAGAAGAGGAACTTTAAATGAAAGTGTGCTTAGTATATTTGCCGCTTGGGTTCAATATCTTTTAGAGAAGATGTTTATGGGCTCTAAGATCCCAGTCAAAGTGAGAGGTAACAGACTTGAGGTTATGCGCTTTACAGATACCTTGGTTGCGGAGAAGCGTTTCATGACTGCCATAAAGAAGTATGGCTTAGACAGCCCACTTACATTTAAGAACCGTGCAAAACTTGAGAAGTCAATCAGACTATTCGAGAAGGAGACTGGCATGAAATGGCCAGTGCGATAGAGGGTTAGTCGATGGCTATGTTCCCCACAGAAGAAGAATTAGCTCGCAATGAAAAGCTGATAGAGCAAAATAAGCTAATACTTGAGCAGAATAAACAAAGTGCGCAAGCCATGCAAGATATGGCGACAGCGAAGGCACTGCTTACTAATCTTGACGACGCAGACATAGCGTCAGCGCAAGAGGCGCTCTTATTGCAACAAGAGGCTTTTGAAATTGAGGAGAAGAAAAGAGAACTAGCGAAACAGGGTCTGACGATAAGTACCGCCGAAGAATTATCATATCAAAATAAATTGGAAGGTATCCGAGTAGCCAGAGATATGCATGGAGACATAGCCAGTTTACTTGACAAAACCCGACGAGAGCACGAAGATGTAACAGAAGAGATCAGAAAACAAAATCATGAACTTGAACAAGGCAAAAAAGAAATAGAAGCCTTTAAGAAAAAAATGGATAAGGTCCAAGGGGGTTTCAATAAAGCTCAGGGTATCGCTTCTTCACTTGGTTCAGAAATTGGCGGCATGGTTTCGGGCGCTGCCGACTTTGCCATGGGTCTTGGTGAGGCTGTACTCACTGGAAACTACCTTGAATTTGCACTTGATCTGGCGCTTGATGCAATGGCGGCACTAATCGGCGCATCCATGAAGTTGTCAAGTATACTTGCAGAGGGTATAAGGTCCTCAGGCTTGCAAGACTTCGAGCAATTGTTATATGCCAACGTGGCTGCGACAAATCAGTTTGGACTAGACGCAGAAGCCACAGCCAGATTACTATCTGGACTCAACGATGGCTTTGGGCAGTTCGCTCTTGTATCGGACGATATGAAAGGGAAGCTAATAGAACAAGCAGCAGCCCTTAGTAATCTTGGTGTTTCTGCCGCCGAATCAGGAAAGCTATTTGATACACTGGTTGT
>UEXM01001015.1_pt1 | contig 25943 bp, 25 predicted proteins | sample 1796661 | NCBI WGS metagenome assembly UEXM01 (sample SAMEA4772469, study PRJEB27181) | metagenome | reverse complement strand
GAATTACTCAGTATAAAAAGAAAAAAGCTACTTTGATAATGGGCGATGCTTCAGATATGGCTATTCAATTAAAAGCAGCTATTTTAAAAGCAAAAGCAATGGTCGCTATAACAGGGTGTGACTTAACTAATTTAGCTATTTTAAAAACGTTAGTTGAGTCACCTTATAAACCTGAGCTTCATTGTCATATTGGAATAGACAATGTAATGAGCTACAAACTCTTTGAACCTAGCGCTTTTTATTCAATTGAGAATATTAAAAAACAATCTACGGGCTTGTTAATTAACATATTTAACTTAAGCGAAAAAATAGCTATCGACTTAGTGCAGTCTATGGGATTAGGAGAAAACACAGATACGAGCTCTAATACTAGCGCACCAGTAAGTGTGCTTATTTCAGGTTTTGGTGAAATAGGAGAGTCTATTCTCAGAGAGCTTTTGCTTTTGGCTCACTTTTGCAATCATAAAAAAGTCGAGATTACTGTCTTAGCAACTCAACCCCATGACTTTTTTATTACTCATCATCAAGTGTTTGAACATTGTAATGGAAAAGGCTTAGATTTATGGGATATTACTTTTGTAGGCTCTGAACAGCAGCTTCAAAATCCGTCTAATTTTAATCATATTATTGTTTGTGATGAAGATGAAAATATCGCCTTAAAAAGCATATTACGCTTATATGATATGTGCACCTTGGCGCAGTTAAAAACAACGGATAACACAACCACATTTCATTATTACAACGCCTTAAATCATGATATAGAGCACCAACAAATCAAATCATTCGGCGCCTTAAAGAAAGTATTAAGTTTCAATCAATTATTAGATAGCAACAGCGAAGTACTTGCGCAGCGAAGCCACAACACTTATGCAAAAACAGAACTCGGCTTAAGTGCTTTAACGCCTGAAGCATTATCCGTGCTAATAGAAAAACACGACCAAGATACAGTGGACTCAACTCAGTGGTTACATTGGGTTAACCAACCTCTTTTTAAGCGTAATTCAAACTTTACTGAAAAACGTCATTTTCCCATGAAACTATTAGCTTTAGGTGGTTCAATACCTGCGGTTACCTTTAATAATTCAGTTGCAACAAAACAAGAAGATTTAGACTATTTGCCATATTTAAATGAATTTTCAGATCTAAACATGGCTTTAATTCAGCATTGGATAAAGTTTATTAAAAAGCAAACGGGACTAAATAATCAACAACTTACACACCGAATACATGCGTTAGCAAAAACCGAACATAATAGATGGAATGCATTTCATATTGTCAATAATTGGCGATATGGAAAATCAAAAAACGAAGCAATGAAAACCCACGATTGCTTATTAAGTTGGTCAGATTTAGAAGAAAAAAGGCCTGATACCATCAAGTATGATTATAAAAATATTTATCATATTGCTGAGTCATTAGCTTTAATTGAGCACGAATAATCGATTAGTTTATAGCTTTGAGCGGTACTCATCACAGCAAAGAATTAGACTCTGGAGTGTGTAGCTCTTTTGTCGTTAGTTTTATGCCTAATCCTTGTAAGACAGAAAATACTGCGGACAAAGTGCAATTAGCATTTCCGTTTTAACTCATGTATAGATAAATGTGTAATTTAGGCACGTCGACCGAACATACTTATGACGTCGACATTAACATCAGATTTTAGAAAATATTAAAGGTTAGGCGTACTAAAAAGTGAAAACTATTAAAAACAAAAAGCCCCATAAAAGTGAGGCTTTACAAGGAATTATTTATAAAAACGAATCGTGTTAGAACATTATTCGATGTTTTGGATCTGCTCTCTCATTTGCTCGATTAACACTTTTAACTCTACCGCTGAATTAGTAATATCAGCATTGATAGATTTAGAACCTAAGGTGTTCGCTTCACGATTGAACTCTTGCATCATAAAGTCTAAACGGCGGCCTTGTGCTCCGCCCTTTTTCAAGATGCTGCGAGTTTCTTTTACGTGACTAAATAAACGGTCAATTTCTTCGTCAACATCCATTTTTTGCGCGAGTAATACAAGCTCTTGCTCAACGCGTGATGATTCTAGTTCGATGTTGGCATCAGCAAACTTGTCGGTAATGCGTTTACGTTGCCATTGAATTATTTCTGGCATATGGCCTTTAACAATCTCGGCTTGTTCAATAATGCCATCTAAACGTTGCTCGATAAGCACCTTCATATTGGCACCTTCATCTGCTCGGGCAGCAATAAAGTCTTTCAATGCTTGGTCAAAACCAGCAAGAATTTCAGCTTGAATGACATTCATGTCTGATTCTTCGGCTTCCATCACCCCCGGCCAACGCATGATTTCTAGCGGATTAATTTGGCTATTCAATGTTTGCTCATTGATCCAATTTGCATGTTTAAGCAAATTCTCTGCGAGCGCTGTATTCATCGATAAATTGCTTTTTTCACCCGGATTAGCATTAAATCGTAAATTACATTCAACTTTTCCGCGGTTTAATTGTTTACGAAAACGCTCACGTAATACTGGCTCTATGCTTCTAAATTGCTCAGGCAAACGAAAATAAGTTTCGAGAAAACGTTGATTTACAGAGCGAATTTCCCAAACCGCATTACCCCACTCGCCTTTTACTTCATGGCGCGCAAATGCTGTCATACTATGGATCATAAAGTTGTCCAAATATTTAAAGTTGATATTGTAATGAATTATGCCCTAGCTAATATTTGGTATCTACTGCAATAACGTTAAAGTAGCGAGATTATGCGGCGATAATCTCGCTATATACAATATTAAGCGTTCTCTTGTTGCCAACGTGATTTAATGTGCTCTGCAACACGAAATGAGTTAGCGTAAATAGTAAAGGTGTAAGGCACGCTACCGCCCGTTGGCATAAATGAGGCGTCGGTAACAAAAAGGTTATCAACTTCATGCGCTTGACAGTTTTTATTTAGTACTGAGGTTTTGGGGTCGTTGCCAAAGCGACAGCCGCCAGCCATTAAATTTGATGCTGGTGCACTACTTATTGACGATCTAATATTGCTTGCGCCCATTTCTTCGAGCAGTTTTTCTGCTTTTTCAGCTAAATACTCACCAACATCTAAATCATGGTTGTGTGCACCAATACGTATTTTAGCGACAGGATCACCCCATTTATCGGTAATATCGTTATCTAAGGCAACAAAACAATCGTCTGTTGGTAGCCAATCGTTGAACACTTCAAAGCGTAGGGTTTTGTATGTGGTAAATTCGGTTTTCATGCTTTGTTTTAGTGCTTCGCCCCACAATAGCTTTTCACTGTCTTGGCTTTCATCGTATTGCCACTTTGTGCTTTGTGCGCGAGATATTGGGTTTTGGTAGAATAAAAAGTCAACTGTACCACCTTTGGCTTTGCCATTACGGTTGTAGCCTGTAAATGCTTTGTCATCAATTTGATACCAATCTTGCAATGCACGGTTAATAAAAGGCCCTACTTGCTTTAATTGTGCTTGTTTTTCTTTTGTGAGATCTTTATAGAAAAAATCGCCTCGGCCTGTACCACCACCGCTAAAAATTAAATTTTTACCAACCTGGCCAGAATTGTTTGCAATGCCATTTGGGAACTTCTCGCCTTTTGAAGCGAGTAATAAGCGCGAGGTTTCTACTGCTTGGCACGCAACAACATAGTAGGTGGCCTGAGCAATTTTTTTACGCTCTGCCTTATCATAGTAATGCACACCCGATATTTCACCTTGACTGTCAGTGGCAATCTTATAAACTTTTGCATTCGGCGTAATAGTGCAGTTACCTGTGGCGACCGCGTGATTAAGTAAGGCCGCTCTGCCGCTTCCTTTGGCGCCTGATGAGCAACCATAACTGCTGCAGTAACCTGAATATTCACAGCTATTTCGGCCCATTGCCGGTTGCGACAATATTGCACGAGGTACTGGCACAGCGTGGTAACCAATTTTTTCAGCGCCTTCATCAATCCAAGATGATATACCGTGCTCAGCAACCGGTGGGAATGGAAAGTCAGTAGACCTAGGTTCTTGGTGGGGATGCTTTGTCACTCGTCCTGAAACACCAACAACTTGTTCAACTTGAGCATAATAAGGCTCAAGTTCATCGTAGCTAATCGGCCAATCTTCAACATTAGCCCCTTCAATAGCGCCGAACTCAGTTTTCAAACGAAAATCTATCGGTTTTAGGCGATGAAAATAGCCACTCATAAAGTTGGATGAACCACCAACAACCGTACCATTCCAGAAGCTCCAGCCTGATTCACTGGTAGCTTCACCTTGCCAAAAACTTTCACCATCGTTAGTTTCGTACTCTTCTTCGATGACATGCTGTTCGTCTTCAAGTTTTGGATTGTAGGCATCACGTAAACTAATGGCGAGTTCGTCTTTATAAAATTCTTTTTCGGTTAACCAAGCGCCTTTTTCTAAAACCAGTACCTTTGCGCCAGCTTTAGCTAAGGTATAAGCAACAGGGGAAGCTCCCGCACCGCTGCCTACGATACAAATATCATATTTCATGCTTTTCGAGTCCCTACTTGCTTACGTGTATATTGTTGATGACTAACCACATGCGTGGTTGTTTGCTCTGCCAGTGTCGACGCCCTACTTAACACAATAGGTTGTTTGCCGGGCAATTCGTAATAACGTTGTCCTGCTTGCGGTAAAGGAAACCCTGCTTGATGCTCTAACCATTGCCAACCTATACCGTTTGGATTACCGCCATAACTCGGTGGGGAAAGCATGGCTTCAAATATATAACCAACCAAGTTACTTAACCAATTTTCACCCGCGGTTGATTTACTGATCGCTCGTAAAATATTTTCTTTCTCGTCAAACGTTAAGGCAATAAAGTTCTGCTGTAATTGGCTATTACTGAAGCCATTAAGCCAACCAACACCTTTATAAATAAACTCAATTTCAGCCTCTTCTGTTGGCTGTTGAAAAACCACGTTGTATAAATACTGTGTTACTTGAATTTCTTTCGCACTAGGGCCGGTTGGTGATTCAGGTAACATGTGAGCCAGTACAGCATCCAAAGTTAACCATGGATCAGTTTTCAGTGCTCCTTCAAGCCGATTGCTCATACTTGCTGACCAACTACGCATAGGTATTGCAGCCACCATAGTCGCTCCTGCTGCAGACTTTAGTGCATCACGACGGGTGACTTTTTTTTGTAACCATTTCGGTGTGCTAAAGCTTTCATCAAAAAAAGACAGTATCTGTGACAATGGCTTGCTGATGCGCTTGTTTCGGACTGCAGCTCTAGCTTTTTGCATTTGTGACATCACTATTTTCCTTGTTGTTTGCTGCCTGCCATTTGCTTAAAAAGGCCGACCAATATTCAGGTGAATATTCTAAATTATCCAATAACTCAGCGGTATCTTTCGACAATAACATTTGGCCAGTATTGGTCGATACATACATGTGAGGGTAGCCTTGTACTGGCGGTAATGACTTCATAAAGGCTTCATTTTCATTGCTGTCGCTAACGCTGATTTTAAGCAGCACATAATTGTCATGTAGTTGTTGATAAATATCGGGATTATCGGCTAAGAAGGCATCCATTTTGTGACACCAAGTGCACCAAGTACCGCCTATTTCAATCAATACATTTCTACCACTTGCTTGCGCCAACTTAATAGCTGCTTGTGCATCTTTAAATGGATCGCGCTTGTCGTCATAGACTTGGCTGTATAACGGCAACGCTTTTACTGGCTGACTATCCGCATCTTTGGCATTCGCTTGGCTTGTGAAAAATAGACTTATGATGAACAAAGTAATTAACAGCTGAAATTTCATAAATTCTCTCTATTGTGATGGCACTCAATGCCAACGCATAATAATAACTTAATAGAATGACCTTCGATTAATTAACTATATTTCAAAATAGTTGATACGTCATTATGTCAAATTGCTATACGAACGATTATAATGCGCAGCAATTATACTATGATAGGAATTTCAACATGCGTCCAAGTGGCAGAACTTTAGGACAAATTCGTCCGGTAACCATTACTCGTCAATTCACAGCTCATGCAGAAGGCTCAGTGCTTATTGAGTTTGGTGATACTAAAGTTATATGTACCGCAACCGTTGAAACTGGCGTACCACGCTTTCTAAAAGGCCAAGGCAAAGGTTGGATCACTGCTGAATACGGCATGCTTCCTCGTTCAACTCATACCCGTATGCGCCGTGAAGCTGCTAACGGTAAACAAAGCGGTCGTACTTTAGAAATTTCTCGTTTAATTGCTCGCTCATTACGTGCAGCGGTTGATTTAGTAGCGCTGGGCGAAAACACCATTACTGTTGATTGTGATGTCATTCAAGCTGATGGCGGTACTCGTACAGCATCAATTACCGGAGCATGTGTTGCTTTAGTTGATGCATTAAATCATATGCGTGCGAAAGGTATTATTAACAATAATCCACTTAAACACATGATTGCAGCTGTTTCTGTTGGAATGTATCAAGGCGAAGCTGTTTCTGATTTAGATTACCTTGAAGACTCTTCAGCCGATACAGATATGAATGTTGTTATGACAGAAACAGGTAAATTGATTGAAGTACAAGGTACTGCCGAAGAAGAACCCTTTAGTTTTGACGAAATGCAAGCAATGCTAACATTAGCTAAAAATAGCATCAATGAGCTATTTGATATTCAAAAAACTGCCTTAAACTAAGCCACTGACGGAGCTAAAGATGAAAGATTACCAACGCGAATTTATTGAGTTTGCTTTATCTAAACAAGTTTTACGTTTTGGCGAATTCACTTTAAAGTCTGGACGTACAAGCCCTTACTTCTTCAATGCTGGCTTATTTAATACCGGTGGTGACTTGGCACGCTTAGGTCGCTTTTATGCCGCGGCTTTGCAAGACTCAAAAATTGACTACAACTTACTATTTGGCCCTGCTTACAAAGGTATACCTATTGCAACAACAACAGCGGTTGCACTTGCTGACAGTTACAATATTGATATGCCTTATTGTTTCAACCGTAAAGAAGCAAAAACCCACGGTGAAGGCGGCAGCTTAGTTGGCTCAGCGCTTGAAGGCAAAGTGATGTTAGTTGATGATGTGATCACCGCAGGTACGGCTATTCGTGAATCGATGGAAATTATTAAAGCTCATGGTGCTGAGTTGTCAGGCGTTCTTATCGCGTTAGACAGACAAGAAAAAGGTCAAGCTGAGCTTTCTGCCATTCAAGAAGTTGAGCGCGATTTTAACACGCAAGTAATATCGATAGTTACTTTAGCTGACTTGATTTATTATTTAGAAGAAAAGCCAGATATGGCTGACAGTTTAGCTAGCATTAAAAAGTATCGAGAAGATTACGGTATTTAAGACCCAGCTTTAACGCATAATACTGTAAAACTAAACATAAAAAGCCTGCTAATTTGCAGGCTTTTTGTTGCAAAATTGTCAATTGGGTTAAGCTGTTAATTGGAATTGATAACTTGCTGGTTTTTCGTAAGCTTGATTAATATTTGCGTAAAATTGATTAATACGCCCAGCTCTTTCATCTACCTCTAAAGATCTGCTCGGCGCTATTTGTTCTTGAGCAGATAAAGTTTGGCCAATAAATTGATCAAACTCAGTGCTAGCATCAGTACTACCTTGCTCTTCTTGGGCAAGCACATCATTAGGTTTAATTAAACCAACAAAGTCTTGTTTTGCATCAGGATTTTCCAATGATATTGCCGACAATTCTGATTGAGCTTGTGCAATCAATTTAGCAGCCGAGGCCGCAACTCGAGTATCTTGAATTGACGGATTCGCTGGAGCTAATGCTGCTGCATGAACTTTCTGCATTTTGGCAATAGTAGCGCTAGGATCACCATCAACAGGTGCTAAATCAACCGAAACTTCACCAGAAACGGCATACTTTTTACCGTCAGGGCCAAGCTCAAATGAATAGTTAGGTGCACCGGTATAAGCTCCACCAACTGCAGCATGAGCTAACTCATGTGAACGTACTTCTTGATCGCGTTGTTTTAGGCTTTTGACTTCCTGCTGCTCGGCAAATACAGCTTCTCTAGATTTTTCAGCACCGTCTTGTGAACCTTGCTCTTCAGTTAGATCTCCTTTAGGGTTGCTATCTTGTTCACTAGTATCATTTTCGTTATCTTGTGGTGAGTCTTGCGCTGAACGCTCTGAATTATCACCAATAACATCATTAGCAAGCTCTGCTTGCTTACGCAGGCTAGCAAAGTCGACTTGTTCATTATTTTGAGCTGGGGTGCGTCCACGCTCTTTATCTGAGGCAACTCCCTTTTCACCAGGTGATTGATGAGAGGGCTCAGGTTTAGCAATGATCTCTCGTTGCTGATTCTCACGACGCAGGCTATCCGTCTGCAGGTTTACTGCAGTTGGTATAGGTAAGTTATAGCCTTGCGAATTAATATTCATGATTGCTAAACGCGCACATCCAATAACGTGCCTAAATTCTCATCTGCAGCATCTATAACTTCTGCAGAAGCTTTAGCTTGAAATTCGGCAACTCGGGAATCAACTATCGATTGATTTAAATCTGATAGTTCACCATTATTTTTGTTTTGCTCAGTCGCGTTAGCATTATTTTCTTGACCAATACCAAAGTCATCAGGGCCAACAGCAATATTTGACGCTATGCTCGCAGCAGCTTGGTTAGCATCATCGGTTGCTTTCTGAAAACCTTGTACGCCAGCATTGAACGCTGATTGAATTTCCATAAAATCCTCCTAAATACTCTTTATTAATTTACCAATAGCACAATTAAATAATAACGATATAGCCGTTCACGGACTGTTTAATTATTAACCAAAAGCATAAAAAAGTAAACCATTAACCCTGATTAAAATGCTGTAACAACCAGTTTTGCAAAACGGATAAAAACTCTTCCTGATGCGATATAAATGGCGCATGCGAGGCATATGGAAATATATGACATTCGCTATTAGGCACTAAAGAGTCAATCAAGGGAATAACCTGCTTGGGCACTAAACCGTCAAGCTTGCCATAAAGCCTGAGAAATGGCTGACGAATATCACTTAATGCATCAGACAAATTTGAACTTGCTAATAATGCTAATGAATCATCCAAGGTTTTCTGAGTAGGCTGTTCATGTTGCATAACTAAGTCACGAATCTTCTTAATGTCTTGACGAACATTTGGACTACCCATCGCCTGTATTTTCAAAAAATTGCTGATAGTTTTTGTGGTGTCTTGCGCGAGTTGTCGATGAAACATTGCCAAAACAGTTTTTTTAATGCCCGGCCAATGCTCATCTTCGACAAATTTGGGTGAACTAGCAACGGTAACTAATGCTAATACCTGCTCAGGCTGAGCAAGCGCTATTTTACTCGCAACTAAGCCACCTAAAGACCAGCCAATATAAACAGCAGGCTTAGCAACAGCTTGCTGAACTTGTTTTGCGATATCTTCCAAACTATAGTCAGCTAGCTGAAATTTTTGGTTAGTTGCAAAGCCGGGTAAATCAATTGTGATCACCTCAAAATCAGCCTGAAGTTGTTGTAAACATGGCTGCCAAACAGCTGAATTTAGCCCCCAGCCATGTATAAATACTAATGGGGTACCTTGCCCTTGGCTCGCAATTTTTAATCTTTCTGCCATGCTTTCAATCATGCCTATAATGCTGAATATTAGTGAAGGTGTAGTTTAACGAAAGGATGCTGAAAATGGAATTTGCCAACAAACACGTTCATCAGATAGTTCGTTATTTCGGTCAGTCATTCTGCAAGCATATAAATAACTTAAAACTACATATTAGTTGTTGTTGCTTATGTGGTAACCCTTGCCAACAGCACCCTCTATTGTGCCAATATTGCCAAGCTGATCTGCCCTATTTTGATCATCAACGTGTGCCATACGATTTATTATTATGGCCCGCTATAGCAAAAATTATCCCAATCAATCGTTTTGATCATCTACTAGCGATAGCGCCTTACGTTTGGCCATTCGATACTTGGATTGGCCAGTTAAAATATCAACATAAAACAGAATTAGCAGCATTACTAAGTTATTTATTAATTATCCACTGGCGTCAGTACCTTGAGATTGAAAACGTTAATTTAACCTCTGAAAATACCATGATTTTAGCGGTTCCATTACATATTAAAAAATGGCAAGAACGCGGCTTTAATCAAGCTCACCTTATTGCACGAAAATTTGCACAACATTTTAACTATAATTATCAAACCAACATTATTGTTCGTGAAAAACTCACGGAAAACCAAGTAGGTAAATCAGGGGCGGAACGAAGAAAAAACTTAAAAAACGCTTTTAGCATTCAATTTAATACGCAGTTTCCTATGCCAACACAGGTAGTTTTAATTGACGATGTGGTGACCACAGGTACAACAGCAAATGAAATTTGTCGATTACTGAAAAAAAAAGGAGTGCAAAATATTACACTCCTTAGTCTTTGTTTGGCTCTGCCTGGTAAAAGCTGACTTTTATTCCGCTAGGCTAGTACTAAAAGCTTTAGAAAAAAATAGGCTGTTAGCCATAATTTTCATACTGCCCAAAAAGTAACCACGAAAAGCTAAGTCATCCGTACTAGCAATAACTCGGCCTTTACCAACATTATGGGCTACCAGCGTTGGGTTATTAGCAAGTCGATTAACTAAGTTTTGATCTGCATAACCGCTCAATAATGGCGTTTTACTGTATTTAGCCACACTAACAAATGGTAAAATGGTTTGCTCCATTATCACTGTGCTATTTCTAAATACTGGTAGTTCGTTGTTTTGATAACCATAAGCCAAAGGATGACTGGTATCTAATTCTGCTTGAAAAATAGCGCCCGCAATACGTTTTCTACCCGCTAAAACTTCCTTGTCACCATAGTTAAGTTTTTCAGTATAAAATAACTGATCAATATGATCTTTAGTGACAAAATCAATTTTTAGCAACTCTTCTGCTGATAACCAGCGTGCTGCACGCTTTTGACCAAACAGTACCCCACCATTAACTAACCATGATTTCAGCTTACTCACAGCTCGGTTATCTAACATCGAATACTTGCCGTCCACCATAATGATGTGACTGTAATCGGCTAAATTAATTGCTGCTAGACGTTGCATTTCAACTACAGTAACCGGTATTTCCAATAAGTTATCCAAGTAATATAGCACTTCACCAGCTTCGTACTGAGATACCCCCTTACCACCGATCATCAAAACTTTTGGTGTAGTGACCGGACGAAATGAACTGCTACCAATATCAATACCTTTAACAGTTAGCCCTGTTTCCAAGGCCAATAGCGGTACTTGACTGTCAACAGCGAAGCTTTTCAGTTTACTTTGCCAGTTTTTAACCCTTTGGTTGCCAGCAGGCACAATAATACTGCCTTGTGCAAAAGTTTTCTCAACGCCGCCTACAACGGCAGAAAAGGTTTTAGTTGCAACTTTAGCTTTCAGCTTTGCAGTCGTTATTTTGTGTAACAGTTTAGGCGCTAAAAACTCGTTCCACTCAAATACATAAGCGTAAGCAGAATCATCAACATCAGCGACCTTTTCGCTCAGAGGTTGCCAAGGTTTTTTAGCTGTTTTCAAGCCCCATGTCCGGCCAACTTGAGCAAAATCAATATTCATTGCTAGCGGCAATGTCCAACCAGAAACATCATAAAAAGTATTATCCTGAAAGTTTTTTTGTTGAGTAAAGAGCGCTTTAATCACACGATATTGAGGTTGAGCTAACGGGATGTAATAACTATGTTTAGCAGGATAAATACGGTCATGAATTTTATAGTCTTGTGTTAATCCATAAACTTTAATTTGATGTAATTGCAACTTACTCAAAAAGCTTTGTAAACGATAATTATCTTTGCCTTCTGTAAAAATATAGCCGTTAAAGTTTTCGTCACCTGCTTGTTTTTGAGCTATTTTATAAAAATTTTGACGATATAACTTAAACTGATCTTTATTTTTCCAAGCACCTTCAATTGTTGATAATGAAGTTAAAACATGATTTTGTATGCCGTATTCAAAAGTGAGTAAGCCATTTACACTATTTTGTTGAAAGCCTCGACTGCTTGCTTGTTCAAATAGTACGCCGATACCACCGTTAATATCAGGATACGTTGAGCCTTTGCCATAGTAAAAATCATCAAAACTTTCTTCACTGTAATATAAACGATCTTTAGCGTCTAACGCGCTAGCATGGTAAGTCGCTAATAGCTTTGTTAATTCAGTATTTTTTGCCAATGTTAAAGGATGCGTGCGTGTTGGAATACCCGGCTGAAAAAAGTAACTACCGTGAGCTCCCATTTCATGAAAGTCACCCAAAACATTCGGTTGATATTGATGAAAATAAGGTAGACGGTTTTGGCTTTCCTTTTGTGATAATAGCAACCAATCACGATTAAGATCGAAACCAAAATGATTAGTGCGACCGGTACGCCAGTCTTGGTGATGTTCAATATGGTTGGGATCAACATTAGGGGTTATGCCACGATGGGTAGTTACCCAATTAACAAACCTATCCATACCGTCAGGGTTAATGCTTGGCTCGATGACGATAATCGTATCATCAAGCATTTCAGTAACCACTTTATCTTGTGATGCCGCTAAATGATAAGCCACCACCATAGCCGCATTGGTGCCACTAATTTCATCACCGTGAACACTGTAACCTAGCCAAACAACAACGGGATCTTCAGCTGACATTGTCATATCGGCACGTCGCGCTAAGATATCATCAAGATTGGCTAAATTGGTAGGGCTAGAAATAGTTAATAAAACTTGCGAGCGAAATTCGGTAGTTCGGCCAATTTCTTTGATTGTCACTCGTGATGACGAGTCTGCTACTTGTGTTAGATAATTTAATACTTGGTCATGACGGGGATGACGTTCACCAATACCAAACCCTAATGCTGATTCAGATTCTGGTGTTGGTATTGTTTTGTCATATGAGGCGCCATCGGGCAAGTAAGTACTTACATTTGCACTAAAGGCGCTAAACGAAGAACTAATTAGAAATAATATTACAATTCGACATAACGATAACAACATAAAAGCTTCCTTATTTAATTGTCGGATAAAATAACAAAATTATGTCATGTGAACTAGTTATCTCGTGATAATTAACTATTTATCTGCTTTTTTATCGGTTTCATATTATCGCTATCTAAATTATGCTATCTAGGACTAGCGTGAGATGACAGAGCAGAGTAAAATATTCATACTTGAGTAAAATAGTCGGGTATTGAACATTCAACCCCAGTAGTGAAGAGTAAAATAGTATGAATATTAACATTTCAGAAACTGCACAAGAACATTTTGTAAAACTACTTTCTCAGCAAGCTGAAGGTACCAGTATCCGAGTGTTTGTTGTGAACCCAGGAACAGCAAGCGCAGAATGCGGCGTATCGTACTGTCCAGCTGATGCTGTTGAAGCTGACGATATTGAACTAAAATATGAACATTTTTCTGCTTATATAGACGCCGACAGTAAATTATTCTTAGAAGATGCAGAAATTGACTTCACTACTGATCAAATGGGTTCGCAGTTAACCTTAAAAGCGCCAAACGCTAAATTGCGTAAAGTAGCTGATGATGCTCCTTTATTTGAACGTGTTGATTATTTCTTGAAAGCTGAAGTAAATCCGCAGCTTGCTGGCCATGGTGGTGAATGTACCTTGATGGAAATTACCGAAGATGGTTATGCTATTTTACAATTTGGCGGCGGCTGTAACGGTTGTGCACAGATTGATGTTACGGTTAAAGACGGTATTGAAAAACAATTAATTGATATGATGGGCGATGAAATCAAAGGTGTTCGTGATATGACAGAACATCAACGTGGCGAGCACTCATATTACTAATCATTAATGTAATATCTTAATGTCATTATTAGAAAAATTAGGTCAAGATCCACAACGCAGCATGCAGCGTTTTCTCAGTGGACTTGGCCTTTTTGTTCTCGGTGTATGCTTAATTTTTATTGGTATGTACCACAGTTATATCTGGCAAATAATTGGCTTAGTTTTTTTGGTCTGTGGGTCTCTGTTTGCCATATACGGCTACATCGGTATGTTGGCCAATCGCTTATATCATATCGTTAATCGTACAAAAGATTAAAACGCATATCTATGCCGCTGATAATGCCACGCTAAAGTCAAACCTCGTGCCAACATAAATACTGAAAACGCCGCCCATAAGCCATGATTCTCATAGTCTTTTAATAACCACCAAACAGGAAAAAAACACCCAAATGTTGCAATTAGCATACTATTTCTCATCACTGCGGCCTGCATTAACCCCACATAAACACCATCAAATAAATAACACCAACAAGCTAGTAACGGTAACGCGATAATCCAAAACATATGCTGCTGTGCATATTCAACCACTTCAGGAATACTCGATATTGTTGAAATGAAGTATTGTCCACCAAGGTAAAACAGTAAACTATAGACTAGCGCAAAAATGCCAGTCCAAAACAGCGCAATATTAACACTGGATAAAATATTCACCTGCTTACCTTGACCTTTTGCCTTACCAACCATGACTTCAGCTGCATTTGCAATACCATCTAGGCCAAAAGATATCAGGAGTAAAAAGTTCATTAAGATAGCATTTGCAGCAACGACATTATCACCTAAGCGCGCACCTTGAAAAGTCATAAAAATAAAACAAACTTCTAAACATAAAGTGCGGATTAATATGTCGCGATTAAGTTTAAAGTAACTTAACAGGGCGGATTTCTCAAAAGTGCGTTCAATCAGATGTTGAGTGGAAGTAAATAAGCCAACAATTTTTTGCTTAAAATGAGCAACAATTAACGTTAATCCTATCACTAAACCACTATATTCTGCGATTAAGGTTGCCGTTGCGACACCTTTAACCTGCCAGCCAAAACCAATAACAAACAATAAGTCGAGCAAAAGATTAATCAAATTAGTGGCAACAATTAACCATAAAACAATTTTGGCTTTATGATTACCCAGCAACCAACCCAGAATAACTAAATTGGCCAGTGCGGCCGGTAAGCCCCAAATACGAATAGCACTATACTCTCGTGCATAAAATTGAACTTGCTGCGAACCACCAGCTAAAGATAAAGCGAAGTCTAAATAAAATACTTGCAGTGCAATGACCGTAAAACCAATAGTAAAGGCAACAATAATACCACGTAGTAAAATTAAACTATTTAATTCATTATCATTTTTACCAAAGGCTTGTGCTGATAACCCGGTGGTCGACATACGTAAAAAACCACACAACCAAGTAATGGCGGTTATCAACATCGCACCAACAGTGCTACCACCTAAATAATACGCATATTCCAAATGCCCAATAACAGCCGTGTCGACTAAACCTAATAATGGCGCGGTAATATTTGATAAAATCATCGGCAGTGCAAGAATAAATAGCTGCTTATGACGTTCTATATCATTGAATTTCAAAAAAAGCCGACCTTTGTTGGCGAATGGGCTGTATAAATACGGTAAAAAAAGCTATTTTAAGCATGAGCTTAAAGCCTTACAAATATTTTAGGAAGATTACCATGAAATACCGCTTGTTGGCAGCACTGTGCTATTGTCTTCACATGACCAGTTTTGCCACTGTCATTTTACAATATCATCATGTCAGCACCACTACGCCAGCTAGTACTAGTATTTCTCCTGAGCAATTTTCATTGCATATGCAATACCTTGAGGATAACAACTTCAAAGTTATTGCGTTGTCGACATTAATGGCTTCCATTGAGCAGCAAAAGCCATTACCTGATAAGTCAGTGGTAATCACCTTTGATGACGCTTATTTAGATATTTTAACTCATGGTAAGCCGATTTTAGACAAACACAAATTTCCATTCACTATATTTATTAACCCTAGTATTGTTGAGCGCAATTCAAGCCATTATTTATCTTGGCAACAACTAAAAGCTATGGCTGATGATGGTGTAATTATCGCTAACCATGGCATGACTCACGACTCACTCACACGGGTTCCTGAAGGTGTCAGCCAACAAGCTTGGCTAGCTCAAAATAGCGAATCGCTATTAAAAGCAGAGCAGTTAATTGCTGAAAAAACTGGACAAAGTTGGCGTTATTTTGCTTATCCTTACGGAGAATATAGTCCAGAGATCCAGCAATGGGTGAAGGATAATGATTTTGTTGCTTTTTCACAGCAGTCTGGCGCCGTAGGATTAGCAACAGATACCACAAGTATTCCTCGTTTTCCGGCATCTAAACCTTATGATCAGTTATCAACTTTACGCGATAAACTTAACGCTTTAGCTTTTAATATTCACCTTGAAGGTGAGAATCAACAAACTATTTTTCAGCAAGGGGAGTCAACGTCAGTTAGTTTTAATATTGAAGTAGATGACTTCAATCCAGAACAGTTGCATTGTTATATTTCAGGTTTGGGTCGTCAAAAAATTCAATGGCAAGGTGAGGAAATGTTTACTATTAACTATAGTGCGCCTTTACCTACAGGACGCGTACGGTGTAATTGTACAGCGCCCAGTATTAGCGAACCAGGACGATACTATTGGTTTTCAAAACCTTGGTTTATTCTCAAAGAAAACCGTCAATGGTATCCACTATAATTGAATAAACCGCCAGCAAAGTTAGTTTTATGTGTTGTTCAATATTAACTCAATACAAAGCGACTATTTTAGCAAAATCACTGATCAGTTTATCGCCTTCAATCACCGGCACTTCTCCTAGTGCCTGTTTTGGCTTAAAAATAGCTTCGACTTTACCTGCAGGATTAATCAATACCAAAGATGCACTGTGATCAACAAGATAGTTACCGACAGTTTGCCCGTGTTCATGCTCATCTGGTTCATTAATGGCATACATTAAACCTAAATTACGAGCGAACGGAAACAGTGTACCGTGATCACCATGCAATGCTTTAAATTCTGGGTTAAAGTAACCGATATAGCTTGCCAGCTTTTCTTGCGTATCACGCTTAGGATCAACAGAAACTAATAATACTTGGCTATTATCGGCGATAGCTTTTAGCTCATCATAAATAAAATTCATTTCTTGTAAGGTAGTTGGGCATACATCTGGGCAAGATGTGTAGCCAAAGAACACCCAGCTCCAATGCGCTTTTAACGACTCATTATTAAATGCCTTACCCGAATGGTCGGTTAACTCAAAGGGTTTAACATCACGCGCTTGTTGATAATGTAACGCAAATTCAACTGTGGCTTTTTTATTCAGCTGCCCAAATAACATTACACCTGCCACTAGCGCGCCAGCTGCGAAAATTAAGGTAACAATTTTATTCATTAGCCAGTCACCGGCAATAAGTAATGATCAAGTAGTAGAATAATAAATAGCGCCATTAAATGTACAATAGAAAATTTAAAGGTATCCATAGCAGTACTCTCATCAGCATTGAATTTTAATTTCCAAGCGTAAGCAAAAAACACTGAGTTTAACACCACAGCACCAATTAAATACAACCAATTACTCATACCAACCAAGTAAGGTAGTAAACCAACAACAAATAATAAAACCGTATAAAGTAAGATTTGAGTCTTGGTAAAATTAACACCATGAGTTACCGGTAACATAGGGATGTTCACTTTCGCATAATCATCTTTACGATGAATCGCTAAAGCCCAAAAATGTGGCGGTGTCCAAGTAAATATTATCAGCACTAATAGCAATGCATTGGCATGAATTTCATTGGTCATTGCCGTCCACCCCAATAGTGGGGGAATAGCGCCGGCTAGCCCCCCAATGGTAATATTTTGTGGCGTTGCGCGTTTTAAATACATCGTATATACAAAGCTATAACCCACTAGTCCCGAAAAAGTTAGCCAAGCAGTTAACGGGTTAACAAAGCTATACAGAATGGCAAAGCCCGTTATAGCTAAAGCCATTGCGAACATTGAGGCACTTTTTGCGGTTAGCCTGCCGTTAGGTAAAGGTCGATTATGTGTTCTGCCCATGACACTGTCGATACGCTCATCAACAATATGATTAATTGCCGCAGCCGCTGAAGATAAAAAGCCAATTCCTATCATTGATGGCACTAATACGTGCCAAGGAATAACCCCAGGCACTGATAAACACATACCTACTAAAGCAGTAAGTACAAGTAGTGCCACAACACGAGGCTTAGTTATTTCATAATAATCACGCCATGTTGCTGTGCTAGGTGCGCTATGACTTACTGCTATTGTGTTACTTTGCCCCATAATATGCCCCTAAATTTTACGTTTTAAACTATATGTAATGGTAATTAATGACATCATTAACATCGCTGCCACAACGTTATGACTGACAGCAACACTTAGCGGTAATGAAAACCAGACATTACTTATCCCTAAGCTCACTTGTACGCTGAGAATAAAACCTAAACTCATAGCAGCGTTTTTGAAGAATGGCGACTGCGCTTTGCGATATACACTGGTAATTAACCACAACAAGTAGAGTGTTGCGACTATAGCGCCAAAGCGATGCATAACATGTATAGTTAAACGCGAAGCATGATCGAGGTGACCAAATTCATAACTGTCCTTTTCAGGTGGTATCAGATCAAAGGCATGTTCAAAGTTAACTTGTTCTGCCCAGCCGGCCTGACATATCGGCAGCTCAGTACATGTTAATGCCGCGTAATTCGCGGCAGTCCAACCGCCTAAGCCAATTTGTCCAGCTAAAATAACAATACCAATAAGCCCAAATTTTGCGTATTTTTTTAGGGAAAAATCTCCACCGGGCACTCGATAATCATGTAAGCGTAGATATAACAAAAATAATAAACATAAAGTCGTAAAACCACCTAATAAATGCCCCATCACCACCACAGGCATTAATTTCATAGTAACCGTCCACATACCAAGTGCAGCCTGAAATATTACCACCAACAAAATTAAAATAGGTAAGCCAACAGGACCACCTTGTGCTCGTCGCTTTATAGACATCAAGGCTATAATCAATATTAGTACCCCCAATGAACCAGCAAAATAGCGATGGATCATTTCATTCCATGCTTTGTGCGTTTCAACAGGGCGTTCCGGAAATGCTTGCTCAGCAGCAACAATTTGCTCAGTAGTAACTGGCACTTTTAATAAACCATAGCAACCGGGCCAATCTGGGCAGCCCAACCCCGCATGAGTGAGTCGTGTATAAGCACCTAGGCTGACCACCACAATAGCTAATAAAATGCTAACAAAAACCAGTTTTCTAATATCTGAGGAGCTTTGTGTTCTCATTTAGCCAATCCTTGAATATTTAAGTAATTTCTTAAAGTCAGCCAAGATTGCTTTACCAAACTGCGGTAATTGTTCTACATTTTTAGGAGGCAAGTGACTAAGAATAACATTGCCTAAAGGGTCGACTATCAATACTTGTGATTGTGAAATAGCGCTTTTTGCTAAGGCAGGCATCGCTTGAACATGCCATTTTTTAAGTTGAATTTTACCTGACTGCTCATCAGTTAAATTTTGTTGGGTCAGTGCCACAGGCATAACACGTGGCATTTCTTTGCCTAACGCAATGTAAGTATTATTAACACTCACTAGTGTTTTCTCACATTGTTGATCACAAATTTCAGGTAAGGTATATAGCAACAACCAGTGGTGATCAAAATCAACAAGGTTGAGCCCAAGCTTGTCGAGAGTTAATTCATTATCGAGCAACTGCCCCTGATTAGTGACCCCGTAATTAAACCACTGTTGGTTTAAGGCTAATTTAGCCAATATCACGGGAATAACGAACACAGCCAAAAGGATCAACATACTACGGCGTGATTTATTTACTTCTGAAGAATTCATACAACTCAGCCTTTTATTCTTTTTATTCGGTTTCGGTACTTTTCTTATGTTTTATATAACTCTAATTATTGTTCTGATTTTTGCTCATCTTTATCGCAGCCCAGATCATTAAGCTGATCCACGCTAATGCCAAACTAAACCACTGAAAAGCGTAAGCCCGATGTTTTTCTGGTGGCATTACGATGGCTTGCCAGTTCTTTTTATAACCAATAGCTTCTGTTTTATCTAAGTAAACCACAAAGGGCAATAGTTTCTTAGTAATTAACGGTGAAAATTTATCTAATTCAATTTGTTGCACTCGTAATGGCCACGACGGATTAGCTAAATTTTGTGCTTGTAATTGCATACCTACCTCAACTTCTCGAACGTGGCCAGTAATAACATATTGTCCTGTCATTGCGGTTACTGCGGGTAGCACATTACGATCTATTGAACCTTGTACCCAGCCTAAGTTGACCAGCACAGCATAGTCATTCGTTGTCATGACTTGATAGACGCGATAACCCAAGCGACCCTCATCAGGCTGGTTATCCAATAAAAAAACTTTATCTTCAACAAATACCCCATCAAGCTCGATTGGCAAATCATTTATACCATCTGGCAAGTCGCGCAGTGCTAGCACCTGCGTTAATGTTAAAGCTTGTTGTTGGCTTAATTCACTAATGCGTTGCTGACGCTGCTCTTTTTCAAGTGCTCGATCACTTTGCCAAAATCCAAGCTTGATTAATAACGAAAATACTAGCATGGTAAATAAAACCATCGGCCAACTAAGCTGTTTTAACTTGTGCTGAAGTGATACCAAATTCATAGACTACCGCATGTTCACGAACAAAAAACAAACTATAAAAGAGAGAATACTGTGCTAATTAAAATCATGATTATCGGCTTATTAATGCTTATGGTTTACAACCTGTTTAAAGCATTATTCACCATGAATAAAAACGATCCTGATCAGCCACCTATGTCAAAATTCATCGGCCGACGGGTAATAACATCCGTCGTGATCATATTATTATTGTTAGTGGGAATTTTCACTGGGCTTATCACACCAAACCCGCGTCCATATTAATCATTCAACAAATGTAATAACAATAAAGTGCTCAACTCGAATAATAGCTGAGCACTGCAACGTTATAACCTATTAGATGATATAAACAAAAACGAATAGTAAAACCCAAACCACATCCACAAAGTGCCAATACCAACTTGCGGCTTGAAATGCAAAATGGTTTTTCGGTGTAAAGTGACCTTTAAACACACGAATCAGCATCACAAACAGCATAATGGTACCTAAGGTTACATGCATACCATGAAAGCCAGTGAGCATATAAAAGGTATTTCCGTATATACCGCTATCTAAGTACAGTCTCATTTCTTCGGCATAACCGTGCGCGTACTCTAAACCTTGGCAATATAAGAATATACAACCTAACAACACAGTTAGACCTAACCAAAATTTTAATAAACCGCGTTTTTCTTGCTCTAATGACACATGAGCAAAGTGGGCAGTAATCGATGAAGTTAACAGCAAAATAGTGTTAATTAACGGCAAACCATACCAACCCATAGCCGTGGTTTCTGTGCCGTCTGGAGTTTTAACTAACGGCCAAGTTGCGGTAAACTCTGGCCATAAAATTGCTGCGGTTGCAGCATTATTTCCAGCGCCACCAAGCCAAGGTACTGAAAAGGTACGGGCGTAAAGTAAAGCACCAAAAAAAGCGGCAAAAAACATCACTTCTGAAAAAATGAACCAACTCATACCTTGTCGAAATGAATTGTCCATTTGATGACTATATTTTCCTGACATTGACTCAGTAATAACATTATTAAACCAGCCAAATACCATATAAATAATCAGTGCGATACCCGCAAGTAAGATCCAACCGCCACCGCTACTTTCTGGGTTATTAAGGTTGGAAACATAATTACCCGCACCAACGGCAATTAAAAATAATGCAATGGCGCCTATAATTGGCCATTTGCTTTGCGCTGGTACGTAATAACTTTCGTATTCTTTTGTTGTCATGTTGTTCCCCTCATTTAAGTGCCAAGCACTTAAGAATCAACTGAGCTTGTAATATCGTACAAGGTATAAGATAGCGTTATGGTAGAAACGTCGTCAGGCAAGTCTAAATCAACATAAAACTGTAATCCCATTTCAACGTCCTCACTAGCTTTTAATGGCTGATTATTAAAACAAAAGCATTCTATCTTTTGAAAATAAATGGCAGCCCTCCCCGGCGACACCGACGGCACTGCTTGGCCAACAATATCGCTTACAGACTCGTTTTTAGCATAAAATTTGACGATTTTTCTTTCACCTGGATGCACTTTTACTTCATTAATCATTGGCTCAAAACGCCAAGGAATACCCTTGGCAGTTCGCGTCAAAAATTGCACGGTAATCGTACGTTCGGTATCAATACTTACGCCTTTATAACTAGCAGCCACGTTAGACGTCTTACCATTTAATCCGGTAATATCGCAAAAAACGTCATATAACGGCACCATCGCAAAACCAAAACCAAACATCCCAAACACAATCAACATCAGCTTTTTCACTGTTTTTTTTACTGAGGCGTCTTTTGTTTGTAATTGTGTTTGTTTCGACAACTTGTTTTGCGATTCGCTGTTAGTCATTCTGCCCCCAATTAATCGATTTTTGGTGGTGTAGTAAACGTATGGTATGGCGCAGGACTAGGTACTGTCCATTCCAAACCTTCTGCACCATCCCAAGGTTTCGCTGGTGCTTTTTCTCCGCCTTTAATACACTTGATCACTAATACCAAGAAAATTAATTGCGAAAGACCAAAGGCAAAACCACCAATACTGACCCACTTATTAAAGTCTGCAAATTGCAGTGCATAATCAGGAATACGACGAGGCATACCTGCTAAACCTAAAAAGTGCATTGGGAAGAACAATAGGTTGACTGACACCAGTGAACACCAAAAATGCCACTTACTTAAGGTGTCGTTGTACATGTAGCCAGTCCATTTAGGTAACCAATAATAAGCTCCGGCAAAAATGGAGAATAGCGCACCTGTCACCAAGACATAATGAAAATGAGCAACTACAAAATAAGTATCGTGATATTGAAAATCAACCGGTGTCATTGCCAGCATCAAGCCAGAAAAACCACCAATAGTGAACAATATAACGAAAGCAATTGAGAACAACATCGGCGTTTCAAAGCTAATTGAACCACGCCACATAGTTGCCGCCCAGTTAAATACTTTCACACCTGTCGGCACCGCAATTAACATGGTGCAATACATAAAGAACAGTTCACCAAATAACGGCATTCCTGTAGTAAACATATGGTGAGCCCAAACAATAAACGACAAGAAAGCGATCGATGCTGTCGCGTAAACCATTGAGCTATAACCAAAGAGCTTTTTACGAGAAAATGCTGGAATAGTTGTAGAAACAATACCAAAAGCAGGCAGGATCATAATGTAAACTTCAGGGTGACCAAAAAACCAAAAAATATGTTGGAACATCACAGGGTCACCACCACCGGCGGCATCAAAAAAGCTAGTACCAAAATAAGTGTCGGTTAATACCATAGTGACGGTACCCGCTAGCACCGGCATCACCGCTATTAATAAGTAAGCCGTAATAAAAAATGTCCAAACAAACAATGGCATTTTCATGTAAGTCATACCTGGAGCACGCATATTCATAATGGTTACGACAATATTAATAGCCCCCATAATTGACGAGATACCCATGATATGAACAGCAAAAACAAAAAAAGCGGTACTACCATTACTGTAGGTTGTTGATAGTGGTGCGTAGAATGTCCAACCAAAATTTGGTGCTCCACTCTCCATAAAGAACGATGATAATAGAATGGCAAAAGCAAATGGTAAGATCCAAAAGCTCCAGTTATTCAGCCGTGGTAATGCCATATCAGGTGCACCGACCATCATAGGCAACATCCAGTTAGCCAAGCCAGTGAACGCTGGCATTATTGCACCAAAAACCATAATTAAACCATGTACGGTGGTCATTTGGTTAAAAAAGTCGGGCTCAACTATCTGTAGTCCCGGCTGAAATAACTCAGCACGGATCACTAACGCCATTGCACCGCCAGTCAAAAACATGATAAATGAGAACCATAAGTACATCGAGCCGATATCTTTATGGTTAGTGGTATATAACCAGCGTTTCAGGCCAGTCATTTTATGATCATGATGCCCACCGTCATGTGAATCATGTTCGGATTGATCATTAATTACATCTGTAGTCATTATAACGCCTCCCTACTTCGCACTAGCAGCAACATCTGCTGGCTGGACTAAATCACCGTTGTTATTACCCCAAGCGTTACGCTCGTAAGTGACAACCGCCGCAATTTGCGTTTTCGTTAATTGGCTAGCAAATGCTGCCATCGCTGGATTTTTCTTACTGCCATTAAGCACCATATCTACGTGCACAGCTATATCGCCAGTAGCAATTGCACTACCTTTAAGTGCTGGAAATACTGGAGCCATCCCTTCACCATTAGCTTGATGACAAGCGACACAAGCAGTCATATAGACTTTTTCACCCATGACCATTAACTCATCTTGGCTATAAACCTTAGACAAATCTTCAGCAGGGATCACGTCAGCTGCCTTATCAGCCACTTGCTCTTTCACATCCGTAACCACTTGTGCAACCGTATCAGTGATACTTGCAACAGCAGCACCTGAAGCGGCTTTAACATCTGCAGCTTGTACTGCATCACCAGTATTGTTACCCCAAGCATTACGTTCGTAAGTTACTACAGCAGCAATTTCTTTTAAGCTTAATTGTTTACCATAGCCTTGCATGCCTGTACCTGCTTTACCGTTGTAAACAATATTAATATGCTCACTGACAGGTCCTGTTGTTGCTACTGCACTACCCTTAAGCGCTGGAAACGCTGGTGGTAGCCCTTGCCCGCTCACTTGATGACAAGCAGCACAATAAGCGGTATAAGTTGTTTCACCCAGTTGCATCAGCTCGTCCATAGAAACAGAAGCAGTTAATGATGCTGCTTCTGCCGCTGCCGCATTAGCTTTCATTTGTTTTTGCTCATCAAGCCAAATGGCATAATCGGCTTCAGTTTTAACTTCAACAACAATTGGCATAAAGCCATGATCTTTACCGCATAACTCTGCACATTGGCCACGATAGGTGCCAGGTTTATCAACCTTGGTCCAAGCCTCGTTTATAAAACCAGGGTTAGCATCTTGCTTTACTGCAAATGCAGGTACCCACCAAGCATGGATAACATCATCAGAAGTAATAACAAAACGAACTTTTTTATTGATTGGAATCACCAAAGGACGATCAACTTCTAACAGGTAATTCTCACCTTTTTCAGCTGATGTGCCATCTTGATTTTCATATTGCTCGCGTGGCGTAGACAGTACTGAGTAAAACTCAATATCTTGATCAAAGTACTTATAGTGCCATTTCCACTGCGAACCAGTGACTTGTACCGTGATATCGGCATCATCATTATTTTCCATATCGATGAGTGTGATAGTGGCAGGAACCGCCATGGCAATTAGAATAACGACTGGAATAGCCGTCCATAGAATTTCAACTTTTGTGCTTTCATGGAAGGTAGCTGGCTTTGCTCCCTTTGATTTACGGTGAAACACCATAGACCAAAACATTGCGCCAAATACTACAACACCAATAGCGGTACAGATATAGAGTACCAACATATGTAAATCATATACGTCTCGACTAACTTCTGTAACACCTTTGGTCAAGTTCAGCGACATATCTGCCCAAACTGAACTAGACAATGAACTCCCTAGCAACAGTAAACCTAGGTTACGTCTTTTCACTCGACATCTCCTTCACCCTTTGAGGCTCAATAACACAATTTAATCATTAAAAAACAATGAAAAAGGTTATCTCGCGCATACATTTATTATTATTTAAGTGACGAATTTTCAAACAAATATCAATTACGCCCTTTTGTTATTTCTGTACGTTTTCTAGACTAGAATTACTCAAAAGTTGATCTGGGTCAATTTAAAATTTCATCAAGGTGAAAAATAAAAACCAATAAATACAATAGAGTAATAACCCTAAACAAGGCGATAAGCGCATTTTTAGTGGCATAGGTTGAATGTTTATTTTTTATTCAGCGCACAAATATCCTGCAGAATAATATATGAACAGTTAGGGTTTTTAATGTATAAAAAAACATAAGGTATCAACATAAAATGATAAGAATAACA
>UEXM01001012.1_pt1 | contig 25967 bp, 38 predicted proteins | sample 1796661 | NCBI WGS metagenome assembly UEXM01 (sample SAMEA4772469, study PRJEB27181) | metagenome | reverse complement strand
AAAGAGTGCGCGGCGTCATGGGAACGCTGATCAGTTCTGAAAATGCCAAGGACTTAAACACAGCGTATGAGATGGCGGTCTATGCCGATCCAGAACTGCGTCAAGAGCAAGTCAAGGCAATGGCCGCCGCACAGTCGCAAGACAGTGTGAAGACAGAGGCGGTAAAAAAGGCGAAGAAAGCAGCCAGGTCAAAAGTCAGAGGCAGTGCAACACCAGCCGCGCCAGCGCTTCCAGCGAATGCGTCGATCCGCGACACAATCAATGCGTCAATCCGACAACTGGAAAATGGAAGGAGCTAGTTAATGGCTAGTCCTAATCTTTCAGAAATCGTCACGACTACCTTAATCGGGGTCATTGTTTAGCAATAAACAAAAGCAAACCATGTGAATTGCTGGAACACGCTAACGTCAAGTCGAGCGCAATCAGCAGCGAAGCCCGTGAGGGAACGTTCAGAGACTATCCGAAAGGAGTAGGCTGGAAGCCCAGTCGAAGCGCATGGCCCCTGTTATGCAGGGTGAAGATATAGTCCAAGCTGGCATGAGAGTGTCAGAAGTTCATTGAAGAACTGGTCGGCAGTAGCGACGTCGATTGAATGCAATGTGAGAAACAGGAGTCGGACCCTTTCTGACAACGTAAGCAACCACAACGCACTGTTGCGGCGCTTGCGCGAGAATGGCAATCAAACGTCTGTAACAGGACGCGATATTGTCCGTGAACTTGAGTATGCCGACAATGGGACTGTGCAGTTCTATAGCGGCTATGAGACACTTGATGTCTCACCATCAGACGTGCTTTCGGCTGCCGTATTCGAATACCGCCAGCTTGCAGGTAACGTCACCATTTCTGGTCTAGAGCAAGTCAAAAACTCTGGCACAGAGGCCATCATCAATCTGCTTGAGGCACGCATCAACGTGCTTGAAAAGTCGATGATGAACAGCCTGTCCACATCAATCTATTCTGATGGTACAGGATCAAGTGGCAAAGAAATCGGTGGTCTTCAGCTAATCGTGGCTGATGCAGGCACCGGCACCGTTAATTTAGCGGCCTAATAGAGCAATCTATTTTGAAAAACTCTGTGAATTCAGGGGAAGTCTCACTGAGATAATCCTGAGCCAAGCCCCGAAAGGGGAAGGTGCAACGATCATTCCGAAAGGAAGTAGGAGCCAAGCGGTTCCGAAGCGCAGAGAACCCCACAGGGGTTATGATATGATCTGGTCTGCATAGTGATATGCAGCAGCGAAAGCGGCTTTGGTTTAGCGAACCAAGGTGAACACAACGAGGTGGAATTAACTCAAGCACATTTACGTTTTGGCAAAACGTACAAACCACTGCAACGTCAAGCGCGTTCAGCACCACAAACGTCCAAGCAGATATGAATAATATGTATCTGCAACTGGTTCGTGGTGCAGACAGCCCTGATCTGATCATGGCTGGCACAAATGCCTTAATGCACTAGGGCCATTGCAGAGCAATCTGCATTGCAAACTGTGTGAATTGCTGGGAAGCCTAAGTCGAAAGATATGGTAATCAGCAGCCAAGCCCCAAACGGGGAAGGTTCAACGACTATCCTTTATGGAGTAGAGCCAAGCGGCTCGAAGCGCACAGCACCCCAACGGGGTGATGATATAGTCTCGTCCCTGAATATCGAAAGACAGGGCAGCCGAAAGGCGGGTTAGGGCTAGCGACCCTGATTGAAGGTAAACGATAAAGCATTTCTGGGTAGCCTTCAGGCCATCCAGCGCATCACCAGTGACGATCTGGCCAACTCTGGTTTCACCAGCGTCCAGTATCTGAACAGCGATGTGGTGTTTGATTCATCTTGTAACACTGACCGGATGTATTTCCTCAACACTGACTATCTCCGTCTTGAGGTAGCAGCGTCACGGGATTTCGTTCCAGGTGAAGCAAAGATGTCCGTCAACCAAGACGCTATGGTAACGCCAATGTTCTGGTCAGGAAATCTGACCTGTTCAAACCGCGCTCTCCAAGGCGTGATCCATACATAAGAAAGGGGAACTGTTATGACAATTGCAGCAGTAATGGGCATTGACCCAACCGCCGTTCACACGACCCCTGAATTTCAGTTGGGTCAGCTTGGTGCCATCGTTGACGACACCAGCGGCACACGCATCTACAAATATGTCCAGTATGACACTGGCAGTGGAAGCGTTGCGGCAGCAAGCGGTAACGCCGCTTACTATTACACTTTGGATGGCTACAAACTGTTCAAGGTGACGTCTGATCTGTCCGACTCTATTGAGATCGGTGCAGGCATTCTGCAATCAGCGCCGACTGACGGCCAGTATTGCTGGGTGCAGATCAAAGGCATGGCAACGATGGCCGCAGCCCTGACAGCAGGCGCTGACGGTGATCCGCTGACGCCAACTGGTTCAGCAGACGGCAAGCTGGATGTTTCAGCAGATGTGACAGACAACGTCTGTGCCATTGCTGGCGACATCAGCGACAAGGAAATCATCTGCGATTTCCCAATGTAAAACCACGGGGGCGGGGCAACTCGCCCCCTTTTTCTATGCAATCGGGAGGATTGATATGAGCGAAAAGGGCATCTTTTTCGAGCGAGAACTTAACGGCCAAAAGCGTGACTTTTGCCGGATTGAAATAGCAGGCGTGCGGGACATCTGGGAAGGACCAGCGCGGCCAGAAGATTTGCAGCGCTTTCCTGCTGAATGGAAGGCGTACAAAGGCAAAAAGAAAAAGCCGCGCACCAAAGGCACCGGCCTAGCAGAACTACCAGGCATGACAGAGCCACGCCGGACTGAACTTGAATTGCACGACATTGAAACGATTGAAGCACTGGCAGCAGCAGAAGAAACAACGCTGCGCGGTATTGGTGAGCCTTATGTCGAACTTGCCAAGATTGCCACGCTGCAAGTCGAAGCGACAAAGCGAAAAGAAGACCTAGTGGTCGAGGTGGCTGTAGCAGCCCAGACCTTGGCAGAAGAGGTGACACATGAGCCTGCTGACGATAGCGCAGAACGTAGCTGACTTCACAGGGTTTGAACGTCCGTCAACCGTTGTTGGCAACACAGACCCGATTGCACGCCAGCTATTTGCCTTCATCAACCGTGAGGGCAAGCAACTGATGCGCTCAAACAACTGGCCGGTGCTGCTGAAGGAACACACCTTTAACACGGTCAATGGCACACAGAGTTACGATCTTCCGACTGACTATGATCGCTCTGTGGGCAGCACAATGTACAACCGCACCGATCTGGATCAGATGGTTGGGCCTATCACGCCGCAGCAGTTCCAGCAGGATCGCTACGGCACAGCCAGCGCAGGCATCACGCAAAAGTTCCGCTTCAAGCCGTCGAGCAATGTCTTGAAGTTTGACATCACCCCAACACCAACATCAGCCGAATCTATTGGCTTTGAGTATGTCTCTAGCCACTGGAATCAAAGCAGCGGCGGGACATCACAGGCCGCTATGGCAGCAGACACAGATGTCGGCATCCTAGATGAAACACTGATTGAGATGGGCGTCACCTGGCGTTTCAAGCAGAACCACGGCCTGACATATGACGAGGATTTCAGGCAGTACCAGCTAGAACTGCGCCAAGCCATCAGCCGCGCAGGCGGTGCGCCGGTCATCAGCCTGGATGATGCCAGACGCCTTTTGGTCAGCCCTTATTCTTACAATTTGCCTGATAGTGGATACGGGGCCGTCTGATGCTGCAAGCGCTGCCGACATCAAGAGGCTACCGCGTCAAGGCGGTCAGCGTGCCAGCCCCTGTGGGCGGCCTAAACAGCCGTGACAGCATCGATGCAATGGCACCGACAGACGCGCTGATCATGTCCAACTTTTTCCCGACTGTGGAGAAAGTGACCCTGCGCGACGGATACACCAGTTTTTGCACAGGGATCGGCAGCGGGAATGTTGAAACACTGGTTGAGCATAATGCTGGTGCAAACCGCCAGCTTTTGGCAATCGGCAGCAACGGCACGCTGTACCAGATTGACAGCGGGACAGCCGTCAGCAAGAAAACTGGCCTTGCAAACGGCAGGGCAGAAAGCATTGAGTTTAACAACAACTCCATCTTTGTGCCGTCAGGGGCGAACGTGCCTTTTAGCTGGGACGGGTCGAGCGCCAGCGATTTGTCAATCACGCTGTCTGATAGCGTTAACGCAAACACACTGACCGGCGTTCACGCGCACAAAAACCGTGTTTATTACTGGACCGGCGACAGCCAGAACTTTTATCACAGCGCCACTGTGGACACCTTCCAAGGCAACTTTACCAAGTTTCCCGTTGGTCTGGTCGGCACATTCGGCGGCAACATCATTATGATTAACACGCTCACCATAGATGGCGGTGAGGGCGTTGATGACCTTCTGTGCATTATAATGACCAGCGGCGAGGTGCTGCTGTATTCAGGATCAAACCCCGCTAGTGATTTCAGCCTGGTTGGTACGTTTCGGATTGCAGAGCCGATCAATGAAAAACGCGCCATTGCCAAGTTGGGCGGCGATGTCATCGTGATGACCAAAGAGGGCTATCTGCCTTTGAGCCAGGTCGTACGACAGGACATCGTGGGCAACAAGGCAGCAGCCATATCAGAAAAGATACGCGGAACCGTCATTGGCCAGGTCAAGGCCACTGGCTCATCAACCGGCTGGCAAGTCTTTGTCAGCCCTGACGGCGACAAGGTTTATTTCAACTACCCAACTGGTGACAGTCCTGACCCCTTTAATCAGCATGTCTTCAACCCCATCATCCGCGCCTGGTGCATCTTTGAGAATCTGCCAGCCCATGTCTGGGGCCAGTTTAACGGCGATACATTTTTCGGCAGCGCATCCGGCGTTGTATTCAAGGTGACTGGTGATGCTGATAATGGCGAAAACATTGTTGGTGATTTGGCTACGGCTTACAACTATTTTGGCGACAGAGGCGGTGTGAAGCGCTTCAGCAGCGTGCAGCCCATGCTTGAGGGCGAAACAGACGTTGATTTCAGTTTCGGCGTAGGCGTCGATCAATCACCCGTTGCGGCCATTGATGTCTCGCCTGTCACATTTGCATCAAATCTGGCGGCGTGGGATACCGCCACTTATGATGACTTTTTCTGGGCTGATACGGCTGGCGCTGGCGTTACAAAGCGGCGCAAGGCGGTCAACCGGCTAGGCTACTCAAGTGCATTGCGGATCAAGGTTGCAACCAGCACGCAGACAATCTCGTTCATCAGCGCTCATTACACCTTTGCACCAGGGGGGCCAATCTAATGGCATTTTCCGGCGGTACGTTTTCACGGACTTTTGATTGCACGACAGATCGTGACAATGGCGTCAAAATCCTTGCATCAAAGTTTGATACAGAACTAGACGGGTTTGCAACGGGCCTGTCCACTTGCATCCTGAAGGACGGCACACAGACATGCACAGCGGCAATCCCGTTTGCAGAAGGTCTGACTGTACCTGACAACAAAACAATCATCCTTGGTACAAACAGCGACATCACTATTCAGTATGATGAAACGACAAATGACAGCCTTGAGATCGCGGCAAATGTAGAGGGCGCAGCGCTTGGCATTGTGCTGAAGGCTGACCAGGGCGATGACAACGCAGACCAGCACAAGGTCAGCATTGCTGACGGCGGCACACTGACGCTTGGCAGCAAGATTAGCGGCAGCTTTGTCAACTACCTCACACACACGCCCAACAGCACTGTGGCCAGCAGCACAACGGCTGTTGCAGGCAATCTGACAGTCGGTGGTGACCTGACGCTGGGGTCAGGCGCTGTCATCAGCGAGGCTGAACTTGAGGCGATTGACGGCGTTACAGCAGGCACTGTGGCGGCATCCAAGGCCGTCATTGTTGATAGTAACAAGGACATTGCCAGTTTCCGCAACGTGACGCTGACCGGCGAACTTGATGCTGGGTCACTGGACATCAGCGGTGATGCCGACATTGATGGCACGCTGGAAGCGGATGCCATGACGCTGAATGGCACGGCGATCACAGCGACTGCCACGCTCGACACAGGCATATCTAACAACAACGTGCCAAAGTTCACTAGCGGCGTGGCAGATGATGATTTCCTGCGGGTTGCTGGCACGGCCATTGAAGGCCGGTCTGCATCAGAAGTGCTGTCAGATATCGGCGGTCAAGCCAGTCTAACATTCGGCATCAGCAATACGAATGCCGTCAAGATTGACAGCAGTTCAGTGGCTGATGATGAGTATGCTAGGTTCACGGCAAACGGTCTTGAAAGCAGAGCAACATCAGAGGTGTTGTCGGATATTGGTGCAGCGCCAGCGGCTGGCAGTTCAAACATAGTCACGACTGGCGCATTGAACAGCGGCAGCATTACCAGTGGCTTTGGCAGCATTGATAATGGTTCTAGCGCTATCACTACTACAGGCGTTGGTTCCTTTGGGTCACTGGATATCAGTGGTGACATAGACGTAGACGGAACCACCAACCTAGATGCTGTAGACATCGACGGTGCTGTAGATATCGCTGGCAATCTGTCTGTAGACGGCGGCACCATCAAGCTGGACGGCAACTACCCGACAGGCACAGATAACACTGCTTTGGGAGATGGCGCACTTGATGATGGTTCGTTGTCTGGTGGATATAATGTGGCGGTAGGAAAGGCTGCACTTGGTGAGAACGAGGGCGGTCAAGAAAATGTGGCTGTCGGATGGAACAGTCTGGACGCTAATACCTCCGGCAATAACAATTCTTCTTTGGGTTCTCAATCACTTAGCGCTAATACTAGCGGGGCCAGCAACACGGCAGTGGGAAAAAATGCCCTGAGGTCAAATCAGACCGGCAATGACAACGTGGCGGTGGGGCAACAGACACTTGAGGATAATACTGGTTCGAACAATACCGCAGTCGGATACGCTGCTTTGCTCGAAAATACCAGCGGAACTCAGAATTCTGCATTTGGTCGATTAGCTGGTGATGCAATAACCACGGGAAGTTACAACACATTTATAGGTGCTAATGCTGGCGGCGCAGCAACTACTGGCGACTTTAATGCCTTCTTAGGCCGTTCTTCTGGTAGCGCAATGACTACTGGCGCAAAGAACACCATCATTGGTAGCTACAACGGCAATCAAGACGGCCTAGACATACGCACAGGCAGCACATACATCGTGCTGTCGGATGGCGAGGGTAATGCTCGAATGTACTATAATGGCGCTAATGGCGGGTGGAGAATTGGAGATATAAATACAAGTTCTTCGTCCACAAGAGGGCATAATATTTGGCGAGGAACTCACGAAGGCTACCATATTATTCAAGGCAAAAGCACGTCATCTGGCAGTACCTTTCAGGTATATAAAGAAACGACTTTAAACTTTGCTGTAAACGTGAATGGAAACGTTACAAATACAAACAACAGTTATGGAGCAATATCTGACATTAAACTGAAGCAAGATATTGTTGATGCTTCTTCACAATGGGAAGACATCAAATCTTTGCAGGTTCGCAAGTTTAAGTTCAAAAACGATGTCGCAGAAAACGGAGATAACGCTAAAACCTGTCTGGGTTTGATTGCACAAGAAGCTGAATTAATTTCTCCTAATTTAATTGAAACTGTTAATGACCAAACCCTCGATTCAGAAGGGGAGCCGGTTAATACAGGAACGACAACTAAGCAAGTGAAATACAGCATCCTCTACATGAAAGCTGTCAAAGCCTTGCAAGAAGCAATGACCCGCATTGAAACGCTGGAGACAAAAGTTGCAGCACTGGAGGCTGAATAATGTCCCTCACTTCAGAGCAAATGGCAGAAAATTCCCGCACCGCAGACCAAATTGCAGAAGATTATGACGGTATGGGTGCAAGCGTTGCCCTCATTAACGACATTATTGCTGGAAATCAGGACAGCGCAATGACTGCATCTGATAGGCAGGATACAGTTGACCGCAACGTCGAACACCTCGAACTGATGGTTGCAAAGGATGACTGGGGCAGCGAAGACATGACTGCTACCAATGCAGCTATTACTTCTGGCAAGGGATACACTGCGTCATGAGCAAGCCCACCGTCACATCTGTACAGGCACAGGTGGACACGCATGAAGCTGTGTGCGCTGAGCGGTGGAAGGAAACCATCCTGCGTATCAAGCGTATTGAGACGCTGATGATCGGCACTGCTGGCACAACAATTCTGCTGCTGATTGGCATCATCTTAGGCCAGTGATCACCGTCTTTGTTCTGATGGTCTACATCGGCTTGGGCGATAACGAAAAACTACACTCCGACAAAATGATTTTCCGCAGTCTGGTCGATTGCCAATGGTATGCCGCGCGCATGGTTCGTGTTTACGGAAACTATGGGTACACGCGCGCCGGCACAGAAAAGATCACGGCGTATTGCCTACCCTTAGAGATACAGGAAGGCACCAACGAAAGGCTGTATTGATGGACCCGATATCCGCAATGGCCACAGCCACGGCTGCGTTTAACGCAGTCAAAAAGGGCATCAGTATCGGGCGTGATATTGAAAGCATGGCATCCGATTTGGGGCGCTGGATGGGCGCACTGAGTGACCTCGACATGCTGGAAAAGGAATCTCGTCATCCACCCATTTTCAAAAAATTGTTCTCCGGCCAGTCTGTCGAACAGGAAGCGATGACTGCTTTCGCAAACAAGCAGAAGGCGCAGCAAATGCGTTACGAATTGCAGCAGTGGATATCGCTGACAATGGGCAAGTCCAAATGGGACGAGCTGGTGCATATGGAAGGGCAGATTAGAAAGCGGCGCAAGGAAACGCTGTATCGTCAAAGAGAGCGCCGCCGCAAATTTGTAGAGATTGTGGCTTGGGTGCTGGTCGCTGCTGTTGGAATGGCAGCGCTGACAGCTTTCATTCTTCTTCTCAAAGCGCATACGGCAAAGGCTGACGACTGGGCGAATGATCTGACGGTGTGCCGATTGGTAAAGTGCATGAAGGTAGACTTGGACATTACAGCGTGCGTCTACAGGGGCGCTCACAATACACAAGAAACACTGATGTTCTCGCCGCGTGAGTTTCGGCCACGCGAGTATTTGTGTCAGTGGAACGTAGATAGCCCACCACCGCCTGACATTTACGAGACGTTAAAAGGCATCAGGGACAGCCAAAATTGAACCGCATCATTTTCGGTGCAGACGACTATTTGAAATCATGGGCGGCAAAACGCATCGGCATTGACCAGTTTGGGCCAAGCGTGGCGATTGGCGTGCAGCGTGACAATCAGATCATCTGCGCCGCGATTTACCATGACTTACGAGAAGGGCAGATCGAGGCGTCCCTGGCTGCTTCCTCCCGGCGCTGGGCCACTCGGTCTGTCCTGCACACATTGTTTGCCTACCCATTTACGCAAGTTGGGGCGCACAGGCTGCTGGTGCAGTGCAATGAGGCAAACGCCAAGGCAATGAAAATGAATAGGCAGCTTGGCTTTGTGCAAGAGGGCAGGCTGCGGAATCTGCATGGGCCAGATGATGGCATCTTGTGGGGAATGTTGAAGGACGAATGTAAATGGATAAAGGGTCAAAGTAATGGGCAAGTCAGCGCCTTCACCACCACCAGTTCCTAATCCAAACGAACTGATTAACGCCCAGGCAAACGCGAACAGAATCAATCAGTTCACGCCCTATGGCAATCTGCTGTTTGGCTCCGTAGGCGACCAAGGTCAGTTTGTGCAGGGCGCAGTACCAGAAGATGGTATGGCCGCAGCTTTCACGCAGGAAACGCCATTTCAGGCGCAGATGCGTGCGGCCACTGAAGGCACTGGGCTGGGGCTGGGCAATCTGGCATTCAACCGTGTCACAGGCCGACAAGTGGTTGGTCAGAACGCTGATGGATCGCCAATTTTTGCTGACGATCCTGATTTCCAAAACCCGTTTAGAACAGCCCCGACACTGGCTGGCGTTCAGCAGTCACAGGACATTGACCCGACCACCGGCCTGCCTGCATTTCAAAGCCAGATCAGCACAACCACGCCTATGCCCACCAGCATCAACACTGAGGGTCTGACGGCCCTACAGAGCGATCCAGAGGCGTTTCGCAGCAACATTGAGCAAACACTGTTTAACCGGCAGCTAGGGCTGTTGCAGCCAGAGTTTACGCAGCAGCGTGAGGCGCTTGAACAGAACCTGGCTGACCGTGGCATCCCCATCACGTCACAGGGCTACAACGATGCTGTGAACCGCTTGGAGAGCCAGCAAGGTGAACAGCTAGGACGGCTGGCACAGCAGGCCACACTGACAGCGGGGCAGGAATCTGACCGGCTGGTCAACCAAGCACGCAACATCAGGGCGCAGCAGTTTGGTGAGCGTGCGGCTGGTGGTGAGTTTGGGCTGGCGGCACAAGGCCAAGGATTTAGCCAGGCGGCAGCAAATGCACAGCTTGCCAACGCTTCACGCCAAGACACTGTGGCCAATCAACTGCTGTCTAACCAAATCGCTAACCAGGCACGCAGTCGAGATATTGCAGAACGCAATGCCCTACGCGGCCAAAACTTTAACGAACTGGCAGCGCTGCTGGGTGGCCCACAAATACAGCAGGGCAGTTTCTTTGCACCTGGCGGCATTGATACGCAGGGCGCGTTTGGCGCACAGATGGCTGCACAGCAGAACGCCTTTAATCAGGCTCAAGCCGCGCGATCAGCAGACCTTGGCGGGCTTTTCGGATTGGCTGGCAATCTTGGTTCAGCCTATCTGCTTAGAGGGGGGGTTGCATAAATGGTACATACTCCGTTTCACGGTCTGACACAGGCTGGCCGTCAGCCGTCAATGCGGTTCCAGCAGCTTAATCAGGCTTTCCAGTCCGACCCGCGCCGCATCCTGGGCCAAGCGCTGATGGGGCAGGGTGCAAGCACTGCGCCGGTCAGGACGCCCCTGCAAGGGCTTGGAAGGCTGTCTAGCGCACTGGTCGGCGCGTATCTACAGCGCAAGGCTGGTGATGCACAAGTTGAGCGTGAGACAGATTATCGGACAAGATTAGACAGTGCCCTAGCAAATTCCAACGTAGAAGCGTTCCCAGCAATCGCAGGCATTGCCCCAGAATTTCCAGAGCTTGCTTTGCCAGCGCTTTTAAGTGCAGAGGCGACAAGAGCCGGAAGGACGCCGCCAGCACCAGTCCAAATGGTGAACCCGAAAACCCGCGATGTGACATCAGCAGTCCCAGGTAGCCCAGAACAAAGCAATCTTTTTGCATCTGGTTATCAGACCGGCAGCCTCCCGAATCCTGACACTGGATTTATGTTCACCGAAGACGGTCAGCAAGTTGTAAGACCAGGCGGCAGTGCGGCCCGTACTTTGCGCGATAGTTTTGTAAAGTCGGTTAAAAAAGAAGAAGCCAAGTTGTTTGAATCTGACGTTGCGTTTAAAAATGCTCAAGACTTTGTTGCCAACCCGTCTGGTGGGTCAGACACAGCATTGATATACAACTTTTTCACTACACTCGACCCTGGCGGCAAAGTGACAGACGGTGAAGCGCAAATGTCCCAGACAGCACAATCGTATAGCGATCAATTTACGACCCAAGTATTTAAAGCATTTAGGGGCGGTGTTTTAGGTGATGACGCTAGAAAAGAAATTCTAAGTGTCATGCGTGGACTGGTAAATCAGAGGCGCACCGCGCTTCAGACATCGGTGAACGATGCAACTCCGTACATAACTGAACTTGGTTTCACGCCACAAAATACTTTCTCTTACTACAACCTTATATTCAACCCGACTGACCAAGTGGCAAGCGTTAGTAACGGCAGCGAAAACAAGACTGAGATCGTACCTGGCCAAACAATAGTGACCCCAGGCGGTAGTAGCGCTGATCCAGCTATAGCTAATGCTAGTGACGCAGACTTACTAGGGGGGCTGTTTTAATGGCTGAACAAACCCAAATTTTACCGCAACCTGTTGACATTCCACCTGAAACTTTAAAGGCGGGATATGCAGGCACCTTGGAGCCGACTAAACAAGCCAAGTTTGATGAACTTGTTAAACGCGGGACGATACCAACTCAAGACACTGTGATCGGTGACATGGCTACTGTTGCCACTGAATTTTTGGCGTCTGTCGGGAAGGGCGCAAAAAACATTGTTACAGGTGAAGCAACGACAGAGTTCCCTGACATGCCAGAAATACCGGCTAGTTTAAGGACGGCGATAATCCCAGGCAGTGGTCAGGTAGGCACAAGGCTATCACTAGGCCGTGATGATCTACGAAAGACAGATATATTTCGGCAAATATTTGGAAACGTCCCAGCCAACTTGGATAAGTTCGGCAACTCATATGTCACCTTGGATGACAGCTTTGCCAAACGGTTTAACATAACGGCTGGTGAGTACTATTTGAATAAGCCAGGTGCAAGCCCCCAAGACCTTGATGATTTTATGACCACTGCATTAACTGAAATATATTTTGCAAGGCTTGGTGGTAAGTTAGGCAAAAAATTTGGTGGTAAGTCTGGGCAAGTTGTCGGCACAGGTGCTGGCGCTGGTGCTGGGTCAGTAGCGCAAGATTTAGCCGCTGGACAGGCTGGTTCAGTGCGGGGCGTTGACCCTCAATCTGCGCTAATTGCCAGTGTGTTTGGTGTTGGCGGTGAACTTGCTGGTCAACTGCTGTCCCCGTTTCTGCGTAAATTCATTGCAAATAAAGAATTTGTAACAGCAACCGGCGTCACTAAAAGAGGACGCAAAGCCCTTACTAATGCAGGCTTAGACCCTGATGAGGTGACACCCGCCTTTCTGCAACAATTCAATCAACTTGCTCAAACGGCTTCTGATCCGGCGCAGGCTGCACGCATGGCAGCAGCCGAAACTCTGCCGCAACCTGTCCGGCTGACACAAGGTGATGTGCTGCGTACACGCGCCGCACAGTCTGCTGAAGATGAAATTTTATCCAGAAATGACACTGCTGGAAATATCATGTCGGGGACTAGGGTGCGCCAGCAAGAACAACTGGCAGAAAACGTGCCGTTGATAGCAGAAGAAATAGCGCCAACCGGCACGGCTGTTACCAGCCCAACGGACGCCATGATTGATGTGGGCGGCGAACTGTCAGCAAAGTTTGTAGCAGCCAAACGTAGAGTTGACCGCCTTTACAAAGTGGCAAGAGGGCGTGGCAGAACCGTTGCTTTAGACCCAAGCGCTGTCAGGCAACAAATCGCAACGATAAGCGACGATGTTTATGAAGCAGGGTTTGACTTGCAAAATTTCCCAAACGCGGCGAGCGCTGTCAAAGACCTTCAAAAAATAACAAACAAAAAAACGCTTAGTGTTAATGATCTTGAAGCATGGCGGCAAAGAACAACCCAGTTGTCCCGCACAAACGACGGCGCACAAAACGCCGCTGTCAAAGCAGTCATCAAAGAATATGATAGTTTTGTTGATCGTCTGCTAGACGATTTGGCAACAACAGGGAACGCTGATGCTTTCACACCGTGGCTGAAGGCAAGGCGTGCAAACAAAGCGTTTCGTGAAAAATTCAGTGACGATACGGTTATTGCAAAAATCTCTGACCCTGAAAGTGCTTTGGAGCCTAGTGAGCAATTCAACCTGTTATTCACTTTGTCAGGCGCTGGTAAAACTGGTGCAGCAGGCACGGTCAGAAAACTGCGTGAAACACTTAGCCCCGTGGCTTTTAACAAGCTAAAGCAAGGCGCATTCTTGAGGATTGTGGAGCAAGCTGAAAAGTCTGCTGCTGGTGAGGCTGGTGTAAAAACGTTTTCTGGTGCTGGTTTCAAAACAGCGCTGACCAATTTGAAGCGCCGGACGCCAGAACTGTTCAACGCACTTTTCACCAAAGAAGACCAAGCACTACTTAATCAGTTTGCAAATGTAGCAGAGTTGGCCACAACGGCAGTCCCTGGCGCAAAGAACTTTAGTGGCAGCGCCGCCCCAATCATTCGCAACATGGAACAAACCTTTGGGCCACAGCTTGCCGCTATCGCAAACAGATTGATCGCATTACCTGTCAGCACATACAGGGCTGGCAGGGCGCAAGTGATGGCATCGGGTGGCATTGATCAGCGGAGCATTCCCCCTGGTTTGACTGGTGGGTTGTTTAGCGCTGCTGGACAAAGTGAAATCGGTGACACGCGCCGCGTCACTGTCAATCCTAATATCAGATAAACCGTGGCCCAGAAAAAGCTGGAGAGGTCGAGCGAGTTTGCACGCTACGATCTCGACAATGATGGCGTTGTCACGGATGCAGAGATTGAACGCGCCCGTGAAATTCGTGAGACAGAGGACAAAAGCCGCAAGCACTTGGCGCAACTACGCCTAGCACGCTACGCGCTCATAGGCATGGGCGTTTACACAGTCCTGCTGTTTATGCCGTTCATACCAGACGCCCGAATAGCCCTACTCAAAGAAATTAGCCCGTTGCTCTACCTCTCTCTTAGTGGGGTGGTGGGGGCATATATGGGCTTCACTCAAATGGGAGATAAAAAGTGATACAGGCATTGATAGGGCCGATAGCTAGCTTGGCAGGCTCTTGGATGGAGAAAAAAGTTTCTGAACAAAAAGGCAAGTCGGCTGTTGCCATAGCAAAAGCAGAGGCTGAAGCAGAGGTAATGAAAGTCGCCGCTACACATGAAGCGGGCTGGGAAAAGATTATGGCTCAAGGTAGCCAAGAATCTTGGAAAGATGAGGCTTGGACAATCTTGTTCATAGCCATCATCGCAATGTGTTTCATACCGCCATTGCAGCCATATGTTGAGCGTGGATTTGACGCTTTGGGCAAAACGCCCGACTGGTTTCAATGGGCAATGTACGCCAGCATCGGTGCGTCATTTGGATTGCGTGGGTTGAAAGGGTTCAAAAAATGAACATTGATGTTTTGCGTGAGCAGATTGCCAGTGATGAGGGCAAGAAATACGAAGTGTACCTGTGTTCTGAAAATCACCCCACCGTCGGAATCGGTCATTTGATTACGGCTGACGACCCGGAGTATGGCCAGCCAATCGGCACAGAGGTGAGCGAAGATCGGGTCAATGAGGCGTTTGACACTGACATCAGTGTGACGCTGGAAGACTGCCGGATCATCTTTGATGACTTTGACGGCATGCCAGAGGAAATACAGCTTTGCCTGGCAAACATGGCATTCCAACTTGGCAGGCCCACATTGACCAAGTTTCGAAAATCTGTGGCCTATGCAAATAACGGTGATTGGTCGTCCCTGGCAGATGAAATCTTGGACAGCCGCTGGGCACAAGAACAGACGCCCCACCGTGCCAACCGTATCAGTGACCGCATCAAGGCAGTAGCTGATGGCTAGGGCAGCGCCGTCCAAGGGCAAGGCCAAGGTCAAGGTCACTGCCACTGGCAAGCGCGTCAGCTATGGACAAGCTGGCAAGGCAAAGGGTGGTGGCCCACGGGTGCGCCCTGGCACATCGAAAGGCGACAGCTATTGCGCTAGGTCAGCCGGTCAGATGAAGAAGCATCCGAAAGCAGCAAAGAATCCTAATAGCCCGTTGAGGCTATCGCGCAAGCGCTGGAAATGCGCTGGCAAAAAATCACGTCGTTAAAAGGAGAAATGCAATGCCAATGGGTAAAGGAACTTACGGTAGCAAGGTTGGCCGTCCGAAGAAAAAAAAGCCAATGAAGGTTGCGGCCAAGAAAAAAATGGGTGGCCGCATGGGTGGCCGCAGCCTACGCAGGGTGTAGGTCATGGCACCGCGCAAAAAATCGTCCGGTCCAAAGCCAACTAACCCCAAGCTGTACTCAAACGTAAAAGCAGCGGCCAAGCGCAAGTTTGATGTTTATCCGTCTGCTTATGCCAATGCTTGGCTGGTGCGTGAGTACAAAAAGCGAGGTGGCAAATACAGCGGGAAAAAACCCTCATGAGCCTGACCAAATGGTTCAAGGAAGACTGGGTTGATATCAGCGCACCAAAGAAGGGTGGCGGCTACAAGAAGTGTGGCCGCACCTCTTCAGAGCAAAACAAACGCGGCTATCCCAAGTGCGTGCCAGCCGCAAAGGCAGGGCGCATGAGCAAGTCGCAGATCAAGTCTGCTGTGTCACGCAAGCGGTCTAAAAAGCAGGGCGTGGGTGGCAAGCCGACTAACGTGGCGACCTTTGCAAACAGGCGTAAAGCAAGGGCGTAATCCAGTCCAGTTTCAGTCCAGTTTCAGTCCAGTTTTCTGGCTACCAGCCCCTGCCAGCATTTCCCAAAATGCCCCAGAAACAGCCAATTTTGTTGGTCAAAAACCAGTAAAATCGGGCCTGTCACGCCGGAGGCCGCGGGTTCGAGTCCCGTCACTCCCGCCATCTCCAAGTCCAAGCATAGCTTCAAAAACAAGCCCTCGGCCTAAACCGGCTGGGGGCTGTTTTTTTGTGCCAGTCCAGTTTCAGTCCAGTTTTATTTGTAGGGTTTGACTTTTTATGTCAATATGCTCTTGTTGATACATCAAATGGGAGCAAAGCAATGAAGGACTTACCAGTAAGATTTCGTGCCGACAACAACTGCTATTGCATCAATGCAAGCCGCGTAGGTCGAAGTGACAAGTATGGTAGTTTTGCGACAAGGGATGAGGCTTTAGCAGAAGCAGAAATGCTCAAGGCCAAGTTCCTTACAGGCATGATTGCCCAGCCCGTGAAAATTAAAAGTTGCGCCAACGCTGCTGCCGCATTTTTAGAATCACAAATGCGCCGTGTTGATGATAAGGAAATCGCACTGTCGCATTTCAAAGAAACAAAACGCGGTTTGGATTTCGCATTGGCCATTCGAATTGATGGCAAGATGTTCAGTAAGCACGCGCTGGACAAGCTGATCACAAAAGCGAACAAAGATGATTTGGCTGCTGCTTTCAAACGGGCGATCAAAAGCGAAAACAAAAGCAAAGCAACAGCCGAAAAACGCATCAAGTCGTTAAAGGCGTTTTTGAATTATTGCCAGGCAAAAGGGTGGATTGACATCAACCCGCTAGACAAAGTGTCTTTTGGTTTATCAACAGAGATTGCTGATCGTGCGCCAAAGATACAGCCCAGCACTGTCCAGCAACTTGTGACAAAGGGCTTGACCGGCGAGACATTGACAAGCCGTGCGATGGTGCTGACAGCGTTGTCGTCTGGAATCCGTCAAGGTGAACTGCGTGCATTGCCGTGGCGCTGTGTTGACTTCAAGGAAAGCACGGTGCGAATCGAGCAAGCTATCAAGACAGAAACCAGTGAACTTGGTGAGCCAAAAACAAAGCGCGGTTTTCGCACCATCCCCGTGCCAAGTGAGACAATGCAATTACTGCGTGAATTGAAAATGCAAAACCGCCACACAAGCGATGACGATCTGGTTTTTGCTACAGCCGCTGGCCTGCCAAAACAGAAAAAGACGTTGCGTGAATTGATCGAACGCGCATCAAATCGTGCCGGTATTGAGCGCATGGTCTGGGGTGACATGAGGCACTTTTTTGCAAGTGTTCAGTTGTCGGCACTGGGTGAGGATTGGGCAGAGGTTGCAGCCTTGATGGGCCACAGCAACCCATCATTCACTTACCGCCAATATGGTCACTATTCCAAGAATGAGGCCAAGCAAGAAAAGGCGCGGTCAGCCGCTGCCAATGCAATATTTGGATAAAAGAAAGGGGCGCTAGTGCGCCCCTCTCACAATGTCCCAGATTCTTTGCACCCAGTTCTTGGGCGGCGGTTCAATACTCACCGTCTGCCGTTTCGCGGCCCATATCCGTTTCATCTTCTTACTGTGTGCGGCACGCTTTTCAGGCGTCCATGCTGCTTTGTGTTTGTTCATCAATCCCACCTAATTTCACAATTTCGGCACGCGGTATGAACCACCGTGAACCATCTTGAATGGCCGCTATCTGGCCATCCTTAATCCAGCGCCTGACGCGCTTGCGGCTGGCCTCGCTGTAGCCTTCACCGAATAGGGCATCACACGCCTCTCTGACCGTCAGCAGAGCCTGCCTAGCCATTCTTTGCAGCCTCATAGCCAGCCGGTGGTGGCGGTGCGTCAGGCACGCTTGTATGGGGCGGCGGTGCCGGTGGCGGTGGTGGTGGCGCATAGGCCGGAGCGACTGGCTGTTGCGCTGGTGCGCCGTCGTTGAGCCACAGCCGTGATCTGGCCACACGGTGATATGTGTCACCAACTTTGACCTGGATTTCTAAACCAGGCTGTTGTTTGAAATCTTCCTTGTTCTCCTGATAGTACGCATCAAGACGCGCCTTGAGATCAGGGTCAGTGATGTTGAACCAGAAACTGATGCTCATGTTGTCGTCAATTTCGACACCGCGAACCAGTTGGATTTTACCGGCCTTGTATTCAGGTGCTGCCATTTTGAATGTCCTTCTCTTGTTTTTTCCAGAACGCATAAAAGCGGTTGTAGTCGGTATCATTTGCCAAGTGCATGGCAACCAACACAGGGTTCATCTCACCGATCCAAGTGTTCAGCCTGGTGAGTGATTTGAATGTTTTCATTTTGGCAATCAGCGCATCCAGATCGTAATCAGCGGCTGGCGCTGCATCTTTTGCGCCTACGCCGTCACTTGGTGCTGGCTGATGGAAATCAGGGTCATCACGCTCACCTGTTGAGATGAGCAACAGCGCACGCAGATACTGCTTCACGGCATAGGACTGGGCGCTGCCGCTGGTCTGTGCGCCCGTCAAGGGCAACATGACATCCATGCCGACAGGATCGGTCTTCTCGCCTGACACATGGCCCATGCCAATCTTGTAGCTGAATTTGGCCCACAGTTTTGAGTTGCCTGCGCTGAACGTCTCTGTGCCGATGCTATCAACTTGCGGGTGCAGACCGTGATCAGCGCAGATCGGGCGGCACATATCCAGAAACGCATCCACAGACGCAAAGCTGTAGTTGCCGTGCTGGTTGCGATCACCCTTGGCCAGTTTCTGCACTTGACCCATAGCTGCATTGATTGCGGCGTTGATCTTTGCCTGTTCACTCATTTAGAACGCCACCATTTTGTCATTCATGCTGACGGTGATGTCAGCTTTCGTAGACGCCTTGTTGACCTTGAAATTGTAAAACGCACGGCTTAACAGCACGCTGTAGTGATGCGCTGTAAGATGGAATGCAGCATCTATCCGCATGCGGTTTACGTTTTCTAAAAGGTAAGGAACGGGCGCACGGGCCTTTGTGCCAATGCCTTTGCACATATGATCCAAAAACTGGGTGATTTGCTCTCTCTGACCCTTTTGGACGGCGACGTAAAAAAACGCGCCGATAATGCCAACACGCCATTTTGTTGTCGTGTATAATTTACGGCCAACTGAAACAGATTCCTGCAAAAGCGTGTGGTCAATTTCGTTGTTATACTTTGCTTTCATCCAATCATTGGAGACGCCATTACTTGGTGACCTGGATAGCCCGTTTTCATAAGAAATGATCATCTTAATAACGGTTGATGCGTCTTTGGAATTTGGCACGCCCATCATGCTCAAAGTGTCAGAGCCGTTGCGTAACTTGCCAATATCGATGTGTTGGAATGTTTCGGGATCGATTCCAAATACCAAGTGAGTTGGGAAAGCGGTGTTTGCCCGGACACAAGCCTCAAGCCTGTGTTGGCCATCTTTCAACAGACCATCTGACCCAAACTTGATTGTCTCGCCATTCAAAGTCCAGTTGCTGTTCGACATATCCTTTGAATAATCGATGACTTTCCCAGAACTAATTGGCCGATTCTTTTTGTTAGTTTCACTGAGCGTGAACTTAGCCATCTCTGGCGTGATTTGGTTTATCACGCTGCCTTCAGGTGGGCGCGAAATGTGATTGCGAAATTCGTTTTCCGTCAAAATCTCAATAGCTGTTTGCATCAGTATCTCCCTCAACTGATCTAGTGTTAAAAATCCCATCATGGGCAGGATTGTTTTTCATCCAGAGCCGCGAGTAGTACGGCTTGTGATGATCGTTGATCTTCAACGCCTCGCCATCCGGGCGTGCATCAATGATGTTGATTGTGGTTTCCCACCGGATGCGTTCCATGATCATCTGTGAGCCAACGCGCTTGTGGCCCTTGGCAATCGCCTCACGGGTGAAGCGATCCCAAAGCTGGTACACAACAGGATTGGCCTGGTGGAATGCCAGAAACCGTGCTTCACGCTCGTTACGCGGTGCCTGCATAGCCTCAAACAGTGTGGGCTGGGCGTTCATGTCATCACCAGGTCAAGCAGCACCAAGCAGCACCACAGGCTGAAGACGCCAAACAATGCGCCAATGATCAGGCCGCACACGCGCAAGGCTTCCCGCCAAACGCTGTAGGGCCGCAGTGGTCGGCCAGCTTCATCAACGTGGAGCCACAACAGGTTTCTTCTCATCTGAATCCCCATAGTTTTTTCGCCTCTGTCAAAACCTCTGGGCGCATATCCCACGCCCACATATGTCCGAAATCTGGCTCAATCAGGCGCAGCATTTGCTCCACCGAATCGGCAGATTTCAGGATGTTTTCGCGGATCGCGCACTTGGCTGTGATGTGATTGAGGGCAGCTTGCAGCCCCTCGTTGGACAGCCTGTCGCTGTTGTCAGCGTGCATCACGCGGTAATCTTTGGCGTTGGCATACACAATGGTCTGCATCAGGCCGGTGCCAGCCCAATATCCTGCAACCTGGCTTGTATGTGACCAGTCGGGCTGTGTGGGCAGACTGGCAGCGCGCTTGCCAGACTTGGTGTTGGCAGCAGCACTTGACCACTTGGTTTTGAGTTCGATGCGGCGTGAAAAATCAGGAAAGCCGGAGTAGGGCAGTTCAAGGCCAGACAAGTTGGTAAAGATTTCAGATTCACCGTCGATGCGGTTCAGCCCGTAGTGTGCGTGCGCTTCTTTTACGCCTTCAATGGCGTTTATCAGCACATCCGCAAACTCTGCGCGGTTTACCGCCAGCTTACGCCCATCCTTGCCATCATCCCAGGTGCGCGGCTTGTACTCATCCAGACGGCTCATACCCTGCCGGATCACAGCCTCAATGGTGTGGCCATCGATCAGATGAAGGTTGGCGCAGTCTTGCACGACACGCCCTGCCAGCATGTTGGCGTTGTCATCTTTGTATAGGTTGATTGTAGCTTTGGCGGCCTGTACGTCGCCCACCTGGTCGCCTTTAACGACCGCCCACGCTTGGGACACCTTGGGACGGATCACGCACTTTTCAAACAATGTCCGGCAGATTGGACGTGATGCAGGATTGCTATGATGAAAATAGTGCTTGTCAGCAGCCCATTTGATGGACGGTGGTAGCGACATAAAAAAACCTCAACAGAAATAGCTTCCTGTTAAGGTTTAAGTGTCTTTACTTATTCCGTCAATACACTTTCTTTAACCGTACTTAATATTACTTATTTCGCGGCATCATTTTCTCACGGTAAGCTGTGACATCATAGTCAATCCACTGCATTTCGCGCAGTTCTGGACGCAACATCATGTTAATAATTGGGCATCCCCATTCAAGTTCAACATTTTCATGGCATCCAAAATTATTGCTTTGGATTGAATATCGATTCCTGCCTGATTGATACACAACACCATAAAGCAAATTATTGTTTTTGGTTTTGACGATGCTGTAATGGCCAAGGCAGTCCTTGCTCACGATATTTCGCTGCATGGGATCAATGTTTACTATGTCCAGATTGCCGTGCTGCCAAGCTGATGGGTGATCAAGGTTGTCTGAAAGATCCCAGTAAATGCACATCGTATCCACGCCGTAATAATCATGTATGTATATTGCTTTGTCTTTGTATGGTGCCATCCGTGGTTGTTCGAGCCGGTGGCCTAAAATCAATTCTGGATTTTTGCCGTCGTGAGAGCCAAGCAAACGTGGGGATGTTTTTTCGGCCTGCGCAGTGCAATCGTCATTCCAATGTAAAACGGCTGCGAGAACAGGAATCGGCGGGCTGACAAAGAAAATCTGGTTCGGTGTGCAGTTCAGTATCTTTGCATACTCTTCCGCATCACCAAGGGATATACCAATGTCGCCGGATTTATGGCGTGACAAGGTAGCAGGCTGGATGCCCTTCAGTTCAGCGACCATGTTATTCTTCAGGCCACTGCGTCTGATCATCTTGTCCAAATTGTTTGGTGCCACTGGCCCAGCCTTCAATGTCTTGTGCATATTCATCGTATCACCTTGTCGCAAACAGTCAAACATCTGATACAGGTAAGCCTATTGTCTTATTAGGTCAAGTCATATAACGTCAGTACAAATATTCTGTACGGATGACGTAATGCAATTAAACGAATATCGTGAGAGTAAGGGCTGGTCTTACAGCGAGTTGGCAAGGCTTGTAGGGGCTGCACACGCGACTGTGGTGCGCCGCTGGTGCCTGCCTGTGGGCCATGATCAGCGCTTGATTCCCAAGGCCAGCAACATGCGTAAGATCGTGCAGCTAAGTGCTGGCGAGGTGACGCCCAACGACTTTTATGCTGATGACTGAAGATGAACTGCAAACATATGTAGTTCATTGGCTCCAGGTCGCCTTGCCGCTGGGCAGTGTGTTTCATCACTCGCCCAACGAGGGCAAGCGCCACGTTGCATATAAACTGCGCTTGAAGAAGCTGGGCATGGCGGCTGGCTGGCCTGATCTGGAAATCTTTGTACCTCAACACGGTTGGAAAGACCCGACGCACCAAGGCCCGATCATGATTGAGTTGAAGCGCCCCAAGGGCGGCAGCTTGTCAGCAAACCAGAAAGACATACAAGAGCGCCTGAAGTGCTGCGGTGTGTACTGCGTCACTGCCAAGCGCCTGGCGCATGTAGAGGCTTATCTAAAGCCGTTGCTGCATCTGCGTGGCACCAGCCAGGCCGACATCATCAGACAGATGTGTGAGGCAGAGGGTGGCTGATCTCATGCGTCATGTTGATTTGTGTTCAGGCATTGGCGGCTTTGCCTTGGGCTTTCAGTGGGCTGGCCTGTCAGAGCCGGTGCTGTTCTGTGACATTGAGGCATGGAGCCGTCAGGTGCTGGCCAAGCATTGGCCTGACGTGCCGATTGCAGAAGACGTGAAGGAGTTAGCGAGTGACCCAAGACGACTTGTTCCAGACTGCGACATCCTTACAGCAGGGTATCCCTGCCAGCCATTTAGTGTTGCCGGGCAGCAGCGAGGCGCGGCAGATGACCGTCACATCTGGCCAGAAATTTTCACCATTGTGCAAGCAAAACTCCCTCGCTGGTGCGTTTTCGAGAATGTTTCTGGACACATCAGCTTGGGCCTCGACCAAGTGCTATCTGACTTGGAAGGCGAAAACTACGCCGTCCAACCGTTTGTTGTTCCAGCTTGCGCCGTTGATGCCCCGCACCGACGCGACAGGATCTGGATTATTGCTGCACACACCGACAGCGACGGCGAACCAGATGTCACCATCAATGCGGAATCGGGATGCTGGGAGTTGGGCGAACCCACGTCAAATGATTCCGACACCGACAGCCAGCGATCACATAGAGCGGAACAGCACCAGCACGGAAGCGGTCAACCCACTGACCGGCAAGAGCGTGAGCTTGGATCGGTTCGTAAGGTTCTGGCCGGACGAGGAAACGCAGCAGAGTGGCCAGCCCAAAATGTGGGCCACACCGACAGCGGCGATATCGCAAGGCACGACCAGACCGCCCAGCAAGGGAGGCGGCAGCAGGGACTTGCGACAGGATGTGAAGATGTGGCCGACGCCAACGGCGAGAGATTACAAGGACAACGGGCAAAGCCCAGCCGAATTAGCGAGGAACAGCGTGACCTTGGCGACTCATGCAGGCGGGTCGTTGAACCCAGCATGGGTGGAATGGCTGATGGGTTATCCACCTGGTTGGACGAACCTAGAGACATCCCAAGAGTAGCAACCGGCGTGAAGCAAAGGGCAGCACGGCTCAAGGGGCTGGGCAACGCCATCGTACCGCAAATCGCCATGCAGATCGGCCTGACGATCAAGGCGGTTGAGCATGGATAGGGATCAGTTCGATGCACCGCGCTATGTCCGTGTCATGCGCCACCCAGGCTTATGGGAAGAACTGCTGGAGTGCCAACAGTGCATGGGCCAGGGCGTCTGCGAGATTGAATATGGACGGCCTGATTACAGGACTGGCAGCGGATACATCGACACATGCAGCGGCGAGTGTCCTGCCTGTGACGGGCAGGGCTATGTAGAGGATGTGGCTGATGAATGACGCAGCCCTACAAGCCGGTATGAAGATCATAGGCCACAACAAACGCGGTGATCGTGAAAGGGACGATTTTTATGCGACACCAGCGCCTAGCACAGAGGCGTTGCTGTCTGTCGAACAGTTTGAGGGCGATATCTGGGAGCCTTGCTGTGGTGAGGGCCACATCTCCCGTGTTTTGGAAGATGCTGGTTATACAGTGCAAAGCACAGACTTGGTTGATCGTGGTTACGGCACGCCGCGTGTTGATTTCCTTATGGAGACGCAGGGTTGCGACAACATCGTGACAAACCCGCCATATGGGAAGCTGGCGTTGCAAATGGCATCTCATGCCACGCAGTTGGCCAGCCGCAAGGTGGCCATGCTGTTGAAGCTACAGTTTCTTGAGGGCATTGAACGCAAGGCATTCTTTGCACACACACCGCCTGTGCGCGTGCATGTTTTCTCAAGCCGACAAAGCCTGATGAAGAATGGTGACGATTACAGCGGTGGTGCTGGCGGCATGATGGCTCTGGCCTGGTTCATCTGGGAAAAGGGTCATCAGGGCGACACGGTGGTGAAATGGCTATGACCCGCACTGAAGCCCTGGCAGATGCAGATCGTGAGATCAGCCGCCTGATCCAAGACGGGCGCGGTCTTTTCTATATTGCAGAATTGTATGGCGTGCCTGTCAGGCGTCACAGCAGCCGCTGGTTCGACAGCATGGATAGAGCGCACCTAGCGTTGCCAGGCTATCTGCAAGGCCAGCCAGGAACGCTGACGCTTGGCTATCTGCGTGACGCGCTGGCAGACATAGCGCAAGGCATAGCAGTGCAGGATGCGGAGCAAGCAGCATGATTCAGCAAGGTGATGGCACGTTTGCCAAGCGCGAGAAGCTGGGCCAGTGCGTGCGGTGTGAGATCAAATTGATTGATGGGGTGTGTCAGGCGTGCGGCCTGGCTGTCAACGAGAAGCCGTCCGCGACAGCTAGCTACGTTACTAAACTAAGCCATGACGCTAAGCCAGAAGGCTATCGAATACATGAATTAAAAGTTGAAAACAAAAAAGGCCATGCTTGAACAGCATAGCCCTGCGCTAAGAGATGATTTTAACAATGGCCGAAAATCCGTCAAGCACAAAATCGCAAGCTGAACAGATACAACGACTTATAAGCCAATCAGTCAAACACACAAATTTCAATTACAGGTGTGTCGCCACCAAATTCAAGGCAGATAGGTGGGCATCCAGGCAGGACAAAGTATGGCGCCGATGCAGGCAAGATTGGTCTGTAGAGGCGTTTAAAGAAGCACGGCAGCGCTACTGGAAATGGAACCAGTTTCAACAGCGGCAGTTCATTGAACAGATGGAGAAGGCGCATGAGCGACGTTAATGGACTACATGATCTGTTCTTAACAGCAGCCGAAACGGACAGGCGCATGCCGCCGGCCATGCGTAAACAGAAGCTGTCATCATGGCCAGACTATCCGCTGGACTGGCACGGTTATGGCTGGACACAGGAAGGCGAGACAATACTGAAGCCTACAAGCAGACAGATCACAGACTATGATCGGGCCATGCAGCTAACGATCCTGATGGATCAGGATGACCGCAAGCTGGTCTGGGCTGTCGCACACAGTGCTGCATTCAAGGCAAGAGGTGCGCCCTGGACACGCCTTGCCAGGATGTTGCAGCTAGGCACGGATGGCAGGGTGGTAAAGCGCAGATACATGGATGCGCTGGTGCGCTTGCACTACAGGGCAAGGGCGTATCGATATGAGGTCTGATGCAACCTGGTTGATTTTTTATGACAAGGGTGTTGCCAACGGCACGAAATCTGGTATCGTTTCGATATGCTGGCGCAAGATATGGTTGCAATGTGCAACCTGACGCAACCAGCGCAACCAATCAGGACATGAAATGCGGAAGTATCAGCCA
>UEXM01001009.1_pt1 | contig 26020 bp, 51 predicted proteins | sample 1796661 | NCBI WGS metagenome assembly UEXM01 (sample SAMEA4772469, study PRJEB27181) | metagenome | reverse complement strand
GACGTGCTTGGATGGTAGCGTGAGCTTCCTTAAGAGTGGGGCAACTCCGACGATTGTGACCATATTGACCACACACCTGGCATTGATTTCTACGACCCGTCCAACCCATAACATTATCTCCCTTACATCTTATATTACCACAGTAAGGGTCTCGGTCAAGTGTTTTGCTGTCTTTTTTTATATTTTCTTTGTTTTTTCCACGCTATTAGGGCAACGGCCAGGTTGCCAATTAATATATGCACTACAATAATGCCAGCAGCAAGGGCATCAGAGTTGACAATAAACATATAAAGCGCAGCGATGAAGCCAGTGATAAAAAAGGATAACTGGGCTGGCACATTGATGGCATCGGCAGTCTCTGACTCAAGCACTGACCTGACATAGGGCACATAAAACAAAAAGATAATAAACTGAGTGATCGGATAAAGATATATTAATATGTCTCTCATATCTGATTCTTTCTTAGTTTGTATAAATAGCGTAACCTATGAGTGCCATAGTCATAATATAAATCAAGTCAGTAAAGTAGATCCTTATCACTTGTTACGGTCCAGTATTGCTTGTTCGTAGCGAGATGTAGCGACCTTCTCAAACAGCATTACATCGTCTATATAAGTCCAGGTCCTTATGTGTCCGCCCCCAGGAGTATACCAAGACACTAAGTAGCCAAATCCCTTTTCGTGGATCTTGACCACTTCGCCTTTCCAGCCCTTATGCTTTTTGCTTATGATTATATCGCCGACGTCTATAGTGCTCATGGTCTTAAGTAGTTATCTTTTACCCCTTTGGGACGTCTCAACAAGCCTTCCTGGCGCATAATATATTCTTTCACCACACAGTATCTCAGCCACTTTAGTAAACTTATCATAACGCAGCAAGAGACCTACCTTTACTGAGTCATAATCATATTCTTGAAACCTAACAAGATCACCTACTCTCATCTCCTTGTTTCTCCACTAGGTTAAAGTATTTTTCAGCAACAAATGATTTGCAAAACCAAGTATTTTCACCGATCAATACTCGATAACCTAACGGTTGGTCGAGACGATTCTTAAGTACTTTGACGACGAGGGCGTACTTTCCTTCAAAGTTGTCAAAGGTTTTATATTTTGAGTTGTGACCTTTTACTAACTGATACAGTCCTGATTGCAGGAGCACTCCCGAGATGGGATACTCCCTAAGATTATAATAACTTCCATCGGAAACTCCGCAGATGGTTCTGCGTTCATTATAACAGGAGAGCTTTACTAGGTTGCCCTCTTTATAAGTAGTTCCCACAGCCAAATATTAGCGGTTCAAGAAAGAATTCAGAACGCCTGCAAACTGGGAAAGTTGTTGACTCATCTCCTGTGAGAAGGCGCTAGTCTCTTCGAGCAACTCAGGGTCTAAAGCATCCTCAAGGGCTCGTTGATAGCCGACATCAACCAACTCTTGTAGGAGCCGCTGCTGTTCGGGTGCCAGATCGCTGTAGTGTCTCGGGAGATTGGCAGAGTCTTTTACTGTCTCGCTGATCTCTTCACAATAAACTCGGGAATAATTAATATTCACTTTCCTTGACCTCGATACTTCTTGCGATAAGATTTGCTCACAGTCTCTTTGTTCGAACCCTTGCCAGGGAACTTAGAGTGCTTGCCGTTTCCTTGTCGAGTCTTCTTAGGGCTCTTTGCCTTCATTGCAACTTTGTTGCCTTGCTTCTTAGCCATGATTGGCTCCTTTCGTTATTTCTTATTATAAAGGACAGCGTGTCCTTCGTTTAGTAATAAATCATTTAAATTGGTATCTTCTTTTAGTTCTCGGTAGGCGCTAGCTGGGACAATGATCTCCGCTAAATACCTTCCGTACTTTCCTCGCTTGTCTTTCTCTGTCTTAATCATAATCTTGCTTTGAATAGGGAGAAGCTCAGCAACCCGGTCTTTTGCTAGCAATCCTTTTTCTCTGTGTTCCCCACGGGTTTCCCAAGCATTGACACGAGAAAATCGCAGCCGCTCCTTTCGGTGGACTCCCATCCCTAGGTCAACCATCACATCGATGGTATCCCCGTCAACAATCCTTAACACAGTTGCATGATATTCAAACATCTCTTTCTCCTTTGTGTGATTTCACTAAATCAATAACGATTCTTTCGCCAGCATGACCGAAGCCATATAGTGAAGTATAAGTAGTCGGTGGCTCGCTTAAAGATTTCTTTACTGCTTCTGTGATCAGGTCAGCATTGGTTGGGGGCACGAGCCGGTTACACCCATCTGACAGAGTCTCTACCCACTCAGTCTCTTCTCTGAGTGTGACACAAGGTATCTTGTGAAAGAATGCCTCTTTCTGAACTCCGCCAGAGTCAGTCAATATTAGCTGAGCGTTGGCCTCAAGTGAGACCATATCCAAATATCCGACAGGGTCTCGAAGACTGATCCGGGGACATTCCTCAAGAAGAGAATACATCTGAGCCGACTTGAGCACCTTCTTGGTTCGAGGGTGCATAGGGAAAATAATATTATAATCTTTCGAAAGACTACACAAACTTTCTACAATTACCTGGAGCTTCTCAAGATCATCTGTGTTCTCTGCTCTATGCACAGTGCAAAGTATATAGTTCTCCGCTGGTGCCGCAGCGCTTACTTCCGCTGCTACTTTTTGATAATGAAGCGCAGCGTCATACATCACATCACCAGTGTTGACAACAAGATCTGGGTCATACCCTTCACGGTAGAGGTTGCCAACAGCAGCAAAAGTTGGAGCGTATAACCTAGAGGAGACCCTGTCTGTTAGAATGCGATTGATTTCCTCAGGCATATTCCGGTTGTAGCTACGAAGCCCAGCTTCGACGTGAGCTATCGGTATATTTAGCTTACTAGCAGCTATGGCTCCAGCTAATGTAGAGTTAGTATCTCCATAGAGCAACACACAGTCGGGTCGGTGAGCTACCAGATCAGACTCGATCGCAGAAATCATCTTTCCCGTCTGTTCCCCGTGGAGTCCGGAGCCGACAGCCAAGTTGATGTCTGGGCTTTTCATGCCCAGTTCATCAAAGAAGCACTGACTCATTTTATCATCGTAGTGCTGTCCTGTATGAACAAGTCGCTCGCTGATCTGGTCATTGCCCAGCAGATTATATGCCTGGATCGCCCGGCTAACGACAGATGCCTTAACAAACTGAGGGCGAGCGCCAACTATAGTTGTTATCTTCATTATTTTCGCACACCAGAGAAAATATATATCTTATGAGAACCAAACAGAATCGTATCAATATGGCTCAAAGTCAACAAGCCAGAGTAGCGGTCAATCACTTCTTCTTCTGTGGCAAATGTCCTTACGTGCCCTCGGCTATTATAGTTTGGTACACTGAAAATAATGTTAGCGCCGGTTGGCACAGTTGCTTCTAAAAGCTCCAAGTCCCTTTCTATATGTTCCAGGACCTCTAAACAAACAAAGTTATCGCTCTCTATCTTTCCGATCTCGTAAAGGTTTGCTTGATTAAAGTTACAGTTCTCTAAGTTTTTATCTCTTGCCTGCTTCAGAGCAACGGCGGAGAAGTCGTAACCCGTGTAGGGGATCTCAACGCCCTTTTGTCTGAGCATCTGCGGAAAGTGTCCCGGACCACAGCCCAGGTCCACAACTTCGCTGAAGCCTTTAGTGTGCTCGACGACAGTCGCCCAAAGCTCTGAGTAGATAGGTACATCGCCGGCATCTAAAAAATAAACCTGATTATATCCGCCAGACTGATAGGTCACATCATAGTGATCTGATCCCAGTTCTCTATTCGTCATTACTCTTCCTTAATAATACTTGTGCCATATTGTTTTGTTGTCTTTAGCAGATTCTTTTTTGCTACGGATGAAGTCGGCAACCTGATCGGGAACCAAATCATCTAGCTCTTCATCCGAGTGTTCAAATGGTGGCACCACATCCAGAATCATCTGACCACGATCAAGAGAGATCTTATTCAAGCCATGGATGTCCACACCTCTGCGCCAGTTGCCTGAGTCGTTGTTCTTCACCTCAAGTTCAGAACCCTTCAGTGCCGTACAAGTTCTGAACAGCCAACTGTCTACACCTGCCGGCACCTGTTCAGATGGAAGCTGGCGGATCAACTCTGTCCTTATTGCCATGTTTAGAGCACACTTGTGTTGGTAGAGATCCTGATTGAAGCGGACCATCTGACCGGTCTGGATATGATAGAAGCATCCTAGTGGAGATTGAACCCAGTCAACCGAGGGATCATCATTAAATAAATCATACGTCTCCTTGAGTCGATACGGTTGAGAATAACAGTCAGCCGCTTGGAGCAAGAAGCACTTACTATCTGCGCTGCTCTCACCTAGGAACTTCCATTTGAAAGAAAGCGGCACCCACTGCTCAAGCGATTTATAAATAACACGCTTACACCCAACTGCCTCTAGCCTTGGTAGGTACTCTTTGATCTTTTCTTCACCGAAACAATCCTCAACCTCTTCAATGATCAAGAGTTCCCAGCCAAAGTCAACACCCTCTTGGTTGCACAGGCTCTCAAAAGCCAAGTGAGCAATCGTGGATGAGCGGAACATTGGCAGCCCAACAGTTAATTCAATCATTTTTTTCTTCTAACACTTTCCTCATATGGGTTACATCCCCAAGCGTTGCTCCGCCTTGGTTGATCAATACATCAAGCAGGTCAAGCACACGATGTGTACCAGGGAACTCCCCACTTGCTAGTTCATTACGAATATTTTTTAGTAGTTCCGACTTAGTCATCTTTATTTCTTATCACTCATTATATACGGTTCGAACTCGTTTGTATACATCCACCAAGTATTTCCCCCGACAAACTCAATGAGGTATTGTCTTGGGCGTGCAGCGGTGGGTGTTTGAAGAACAATGCCGACTGTCCCTTCGTCCAAACTTTTCTTGTTGAAGTTCTCTTCTGTGTCGTCAGGGTAGACATAGACTTTGCTCTTAGTCCTAACGAGACTGCCAGGAGATAGTAGGGAATATTCAGTCGTCTTTGTCGGCATCCTTCTTATGCCTCAACAGGAATGTCCGAAAACTTTTCATACTTGGTGCCCGAAGATATCAAACGGCTCAAAACTTCAGGAGACATATCCGACTCTCCGTGCAGAGTGTCTATGATGCCAGCAAGGCGCAGGGCGTAAGCGATCCACTCGGAACAGTACCAGCCGCTCTTGTGCTTGATGTGGAAAGGTCCCAGTTGGGAAGCTAGCAGCCCAACCCAATCATACTGTTGCGATTTTGTTTGTTCATAGAACCTCTCGATGGCATTCAGTTGATGTAGGTTGACGGGCACGCAGATGAATTCCCAATCTTCCTCGGGTTCATTCTCCGCATCAAACGGGGCACGGTGGATGCCCTTCAAGCTAAATGGGAAAATGGTTATTGAGGTTTGATCGGGTAGGATAAGTTCTGCGTGTGAGTAGATGCTCTTGGTCCATCGCCTTACGATGGCGTTATGAAGGCGTCCTTCGCCTTTATACAAACCAATACATATATTCACTGCTTTACCCCATACTATATAACTATTCCGTACCTTCTAAAACGTGCAAGATTTTCTGTAAAGAACTTTGATCTGGGGTGGACGTTTGTAGATTGTGAATCTTGAGTGCTGCTCGGAATGATCGAGTGTCAAGTTTACTCTTCATCTCTGCGAACAGTTCCGAACGGTCTTGCCGAAGGATCGTGATCTCATTCTCAATCTCTGTAAGCTTCTTTAGGAAGTCCTTGACTAGAACTTCAAAATCATTATCTGTCTTGGTCATTCTTGATTGCCTTTCTTTGGGTTGGCGGCTTGTTGTTCAGCCACATACTCCATTAGCTGTGAAAAAATTTGGCGACGAATCGCTGGAGCGAACTGGAACTTTTCTAGGATCTTCTGAATCTCTTCTTCAAACTTTTCTACGTTCCTCATTTTCCGAAGACCTCAATGGCTAGATCCTCGGATGCTTGGTCCAACTCGGTGCGAGCCTTTTCTAATACTTTGCCCAATAAGTGGAGCGTGACCTCTGCCTTGCAGCCGGGTTGGACCTCGTTCGCCAACTCCTCTGCTGCCGTGATCCACCCGATTGTATCTTCGAGTCGTCCGCTCGCTTCCGTGAACGAGGTGAATGTTTTATCCAATAGTCTTCCGGGTCGTGTAGCCATGTGAGGCTCCTTTCGTTGTAACTATTCTATCACAGAAATAGAAAGTAACAAGTTAAAAAACCAGCAAGAAAAACCACGGGTTGAATCATTAGGTTTATTTGTACCTTGCGATACAAGTGGTTTACAACAGTAAGAGAGGTAAAGAGCATCTCACGAAGAACTTCCGGGTCTTGCGAGGTCATTATCTTAATAAGATATTCTTGCTTTATCTCTTCATCAAAATCATTTTTGCTCATTTTATTTCTTCTTTAGCCATTTAGGATCTTTTACTTTTGCGGCACCCTTTTTGATTTTCAATAGGTTCGCCACTGGTGGAATGTTCATCCACTCAACATCATAGCAGCCTTCTTGATCGCCGACTTGACTAGGCGTACAACCCATTCCAAGCAGCTTGCGATTCAAATATGTGAACTGCCGACCGGTCTCTCGCTCAACGTAGACGCCGATAGTGCCGTCCTTGAAGTTACAAAAGAAGTGGTCTTCGGAAAACTTACCAATGGCTTTAGCGATGGGCAAGCCGTCACCAGCTTCTTTCAGGCGGAGTCGATTGTTACGGCAGAAAATCTTAAAGTTTTCAACGTACTTCTCAAAATTCATCTCTTAATCCTTTCAGGATAATCCTTTTTTGTTATACTCTTTATTTAAATCTCTGGCAAACCAAGCAAGCGAGCGATCATTGCAGACAATTTCTCTCTTATATAATTCGCTGCTCTCTGCGAGTGGTCTGTAGTAGTTCGCCCACAGAAGCCAAATCTGTTCGTTGACTTTTTCATATCCCCTCTCTATTAATATGCGGTTGGCGTCATCAAGTGTTTTGTCGGTCATCGCTGCGTGCAGCAAAATACAGTTACGTTCTATTAGTTTCAAAGCCCTATCTTTCTATCTTGTATACATGTCAGCGATGTCGGATGCCCAAGAGTCAGGCTTTACGAGCACATCATATCCCATCCCCTTGACCATGCCTATTATAACATCGGTTACCTTGTTGCTTAAGTTCTCTTCGTTGGGGTTAACATCGGCATGGACCGTCGCCCTTACACCTGTTAATTCCCGAACTTCCTCTGCAACCTGGATAGAAATAGTTGCCTCGTGAAGAAGCCTTTCAAGCACTGAGTTGAATCTTGATAGGCGGCGGCGCTGGAAGAACACAAAAGCTCCCTTGCCGGGCTCTCTAAAGCATATGGTTGTGATCAATACTGTGTGATCACTGTATGGTTGGGTGTCAGACCCGATATGTAAAGTATATCTTTTGTCTTTGCAATATTTTTCAAGGTTCTCCCGAATATCGACACTACGATCTCTACTAAGGGTTTGCCACTCGGATACGTCTAGGGCTTTCATTTGTTTTTCAGCACCGTATTGGCAAGAGCAGCAGCGCCAAGGACCGCCAGAAAACTAAAGCCCGCCACAGCATTGAACAAAATCTGCGCTGTCTTATTGATCATTGGGAAGCCGAGTTGACCAAAACTTGTGATCAGATGGAAGACCTAAGTGAATAGACCTTTCCAACAGGAGCACGAGAGCCTCCTTGACTTGGTCGTGAGTAAGACTTGAAAACTCTATGGATTCCATTATATCTTTCATTTGTGCCTTGTCATACGAGACTCGTAGTACCTCTACGTTCTCGCAGTCCTCATCAGATTCTAGCAACCTTAGAAGCTCAGTCATCTTTGTGATCCTCGATCCATTGCTCGGCTTCCTTCATTCTAAAATACATATAAACAAATGCGGCGGCGTACCCGAAGGTGAACCCTGTAATAGATTGTACCACAAAAACATCATATGCAAAGCAAGTAGCCAAGAAAAGTAAACAAAAATGATAGAAACTTGTATAACTTAGTTTTTCTTTAATGAGATCCCACATATTTCCTCCAGTTCCAGCAATGTATCGTCGGTATTATCTGTATTGTCCCCCATTGCTATCAGTTCTTGTTCACTAACCTTTATGTATTCTCCGTCTGCGCTCATCTCGTTCTCTGCAATCTTCTCTGCTAGATCTAGCTGATGGCAGAGCGCAGCAACTGCCCGAGAGTATACTAACGCATCTTTTATTGGGAAGTCAGGGTCAGGGTTCTCTATCAAAGAACACAGATAGTCTAGATCACCAGAGATATTTACAATAGCTTCATTGATCGTGTAAACCCTTATTCCGTAACTCTCGCCCATTACTTTGCCCACCTTGGATATTTTCTTTTTAGGTGCTGCTGCATACGGTTTACCTTGTTTGCATAAGCTATAATCTTTTTCTTGTTCTTTGATCTTTGCCAAGCAGGTCCGCCATTATAGCAAGCTGGTAAGTTCAACTCCTTACAGGAAGAGTATCTTCTCATCTCTCGAAGCACTACCTCGGCAGCGATCGTGCCGTGGGCTGGGTCAGACATTGCTTTGAGAAATTTAGTGCGGTCTTTGAATCCCCACTTCTTCCCCCAGAAGTTATAGTTTATCTGGAAGATGCCGTAATCTCCAGTCCCCGAGACTCTGCCGCTCTTGACCCTTGACTCAACCCAGGCTAGAGCCACCAATAAGTATGGATCCTCGTTGATCTGTCTCGCCTTGTCTATGATCACGGTTGCATTATACTGCTGCTCTATGTCGTAATGCGACGGGAACGTATAAGCCATCAACAGTAGTACCTGAAGATAGAGCATTATTCAAACTCAATATCGACACTCACCTTGATCGTCATTTTAGGAACCCTAAGGTGATTAACAAGACCATGACGCTTAGCTTCGGAACCGTCCATAAACCAATCAGCGTGCTTTTTATTAAAAACCTTCTTCTTAAAATAGTCATCTTTCTTTCCGCAGTTACGAGCCATCATCGTAAAGATCTTCTCGTCTAAGCGATCAGCCTCGGCAACATCTGCCTTTAGCTCTTCAATCTTTCCACGCCCTCCGCTGCTTACATCATGAATCATAATGGTAGCATCAGGATCAGCAAACCTCATACCCTGCTCACCGAAGGATAACAAGACTGCGCCGCAGGACATAGCTTTCCCTTCCACGATTGTAGCAACAGGAAGTTCTGAAGACTTGATCGCAGAGATCATAGACATCAAGGAATAAACCTGACCACCGTAAGAGTCAATAATAACAGGAACTACCTTCTGTCCTGTGCTCTGTGCGGCAGCCATCCTGTTGTTGAAGTCCTTTGCAGCAGCTTCATCAAACTTATTGACTCGTATAATAACCGGTTGGTGCTGGAGTTCAAATTCTTTTAGCAGTGGTGAAAACTCAGTTTTCCATAGCATAGTATATTTCCTTAGCCTTTCAGCAGTTGCTTCCCTTTATCTAAATACTCTTTGAGATCAGTAAAACCACCAATAAACTTTTCTTGACCTTCCGTGATTTCCACGACAATGGGTACAGTTTGCCAGCGGTAGGTTTCCTTAATCTCATTAAGAAGTTGCGGCTTTTGATCTAGTGAATAACACTCAAAATCCTTTTGCTTTTCTGTAAGAAGGTTTACCGCCATTTGACAATAGGGGCAAGTCTTCGTTGTGTATAATCTAAACTTCATTTATAATCTCCATCTGAACTGGGTGAACGTTTTCGTAAGTCACAGAACCAAAGCGGACTCTGTAAAACTCTCTTCCGTATTCTTCGTTGTTTCTAAAGGACCTTCCCAAGACTATTCCATACGGGTGAGTATCTGATAGAGGTGGCTTCTCTATGTGTGGTTGAGCAGTCATAGGGTAAAAGTAACCAAGACGAGGGGCAACCAAAGTTCCTGGGCGATATGGACTGTCGGAAAGTATCCTGTCCGCTAGTTCTTCTGCTGAAGTTCTAGCAGTCTTTGCCATAGCGACCAAGGTTTTACGATACCCCAAAACAGAGGAGAATCCTTTGAATATCTCTTCGTTTGTCTTGAAATACTTATTGTTATTTATGAAGCTCTTAGAGGGTATACATAATATATTGTTCTCCGTGATCCGGAACCTCTTTTTCCCGTTATCAATCGAGAAAGAAACCTCCCTAAGACCACTGGTCCCAATACCCTCGTATACTAAGTCCTTGCACCAAATAAACCTTCCATCTCGAACTAGTGTCTTGTTCTTGTTATCTTCCAGAACTGAACCAAGAAAGAGAAGACGGAAGGCTTTGTTGTCAGGTCTGGTAGAAAAGTTATACCGCCGTCGTGAAAATGCCTCATACTTTTTATTCCATTTGAGGACACCCTCAACCTTGACATGGGTTCGGTGACAGTGAAAATCTATAAGATCTTCCCAGGTTGGCAAGTTCACGGCTTAGTGTCCTCTAGGATACGGCAGAATTTATCAAAAGATCCGACCACTACGAGTTCTGATTTCCTGAATGAGTTCCCATCGATGACCACCTTGCTGAACTTTGTCCCCTCGGGAAAACTATCTTTGATCTTTTGCCGATCTATCGATGCCTCAAACTCGTGAGGAAGCACAGTGACAATATAGTCTAGGTTCAACAAACAATCACGAGTGTCATAAGTTTTATAAAAATCAGTGTAAAGAGATCCATCAGACTTTTCTTTAGAATCTTTAACTTGCTTCTCGTATACTTCTGCTACTTTAATCACGGGATACTATCTCCAATGTATCTATTGTGCGTACTCGCCAATCGTCACCGTTAGCGAGCACTTTGTGGTAAATGTTTTCATTATCCAGGTTTGGCTGGATTACTACTGCAAGGGTTGGCTCGTCTAAACGAGTCCAGCGATCGTATGTCCCGTCGTCTATAAGGGACCCAAGCAATGTGATCGCTGCCGGCAGGTAAACTAAGTCACCCTTCTTCAGGTTCATCAGTTTCTACTTCTAAATCAAGCTGTTGATCTGCTGGAAGTTGTGATAAGAATGAATCAAATCCCTCCATACTATCAAGGACTCCCTGCATATCAGAAAAGCTTGCCACTGTTGAAGCATCGTCGAAGGTTTCCTGGCTGGCTGGAGCAGTCTGGGGTGGCGTGGATCCTAGCCTTGCTCTCTGGAAGTTGACAATCATACTCTTGTATTGTCGCAACTGTGCTGTGGCTTCTTCCATAAGCCTAAGAGATTCTGTCACCTCTTCCAGTAAGTTGTTCCTTGGACCAGTGTAGTCTTCCAGAATATCAGCAGCGGCACGAAGACTGTTAGCTTCTTGTGCTACCAGTACGCCCATCGTACCTTCAACCTGTTCTACATCAACATCAAAACTAATCGTTGCTCGCATTTACGAGTCCTCCTTTTTATTATTATACATCATCACTTGATGTTTATTAAGTTATTTCTTTTTGCCCCGAGTTGGGGACTTCAGACAACGGTCCTCAAGCTTGACTCGCTCGCCATTTATGAGAAGGGTTGAAGAAGCATAGAGTCCGCTAGCGTGGTTCTCTACCACTAGACCCACTTGGTCGTGGTAGTTGCGGTTTGATACCAAGTTATAGTTGGCTCGCACTTTGGCGAGGGTGCCTACTGGGAAAGCTGCTGGATCAGTCGCAGCCTTGATAGCTTTCTTGGCATACTTGTTTTTAGTAAGAGCCTCGAACTGTCGCTCGGTAGGAACGAAGTTTTCGTCGGAACCAATCTTGAGAGCCAGGTCTCGGAAGTAGTTGGTTGTGATATAGTAGTTGGCTACAATGAGAGCAGTCGGGCGGTGCTCTGCCTTATAAGACATTTCCCATTGCTGGCGCTTCAGTACAGATGCCGGGGAGTAGCGTTGCTCCATAGTGGCAAGGCACTCGACCTGCTTAGGGGAGAGCTTGCCCTGATCCTTGAGTTGGGCATCCATGGACTCAGCAAAGTTGCGGTCGCCTTCCTTGAGGTCTTTTGCCAACAATGCCTCAAAGCGAGCCTCGCCGTTAGGAACCTCTACACGCTCGGAGCGTTGTCGCTTAGGATACATTTGGTGCCAATGGCTCATATCTCTTCTCCCTACATATGTATAGTACCATATGACTATAGGGTGTCAAGCTTTTATTTAAACTTTATAGTCCCAAATCCAAGCCCAGCGTTCTCTTCGTCGGGTAGACGACTCTGATGAGTCTTTGTGATAAGCTTCTTGCTCTGCTCGGATACTATGATAAGCTATTTGCCCGTGTCTATATTTTATATATCCCTTCAAATAGTCCCAATAATAAAGGATCACAAAGCCGATTAGAAAAGTTTCAAGCATCTGTTGGAAGTGAATGTACTCGTGTCTCTTGGTTTGTTCGCTGATTGTTCCCCGACTGAACACTAGGAAGAATAGAGTGATAGCTCCTATTTCGATTGGAGCAAACTTCGAGAGCCATACGGGGACCCTGCTGTTCTCAATGTAAAATGGCTTCCAGTTTCTCATTTCATCATCAAGTCCATGAAGTGCTTGACCCACATACCACCAGCAGCAGTAGCGATGAGCCAGATGACTCGCTGAGCACCTTGTTTCCAGTCCTGAAGTTTAGCAAACTCAATCTGCATCTTCTCGAAGTCTTCCAAGTCCTTGTCGGCTTTCTTCTTCCAAAGCTGAAGTTCTTTTGCAAACTCAAGGGCTGGTTTAGTTTCTTGAACATAAGCATTTCGTATCTTAGCTTCGGACTCAAGTTCCTTAACACGACTGAAAAGTCCTGAGTCAGGCTCATAAAGATTTTGTTTTACTCCACGAACTCCGTCTAGAATGTCGTCCTGGGTATCTTTAATATGCTCTACCTCCATCATTAACTTGTCGAAACCACCATTCATTGACTTGGCATTGGAGATCTTTGTCTCCATCTTTTCAACTTTATCTAAAACAATTTTTAAAATCTCATCACTCATTGAGTTACTCCACATAAAAAAAAGACCAGGCAATAAATACTCTGGTCTTTTTAGCTATGAAACCGGCTGTACTAAGTAGTCTTTCGACTTATGTTTTGTGATCACCACCCTTCTTGAGAACAGCACAATTGGTTGTGAGCAAAGTTCCTGCTGCGCTAGCAGCATTACGCAATGCACAGGTTACAGTCTTAGCTGGGTCTATGACGCCAGACTCGACCAAATCTTCAAACTTTTCTGTTCGAACATTAAAACCAACATTCTTTTCGTGATCATCGAAGGACAAAGAGTTGACTACGATGTCAGATGAGATGTCAGCATTCTTTAAAATCTGAGTGATTGGAGCTATACAAGATTCCACTAGAGCCTGTGCGCCCCGAAGCTGGTCTTGGTTAGCAGGTTCAAGTTCAATATTCTTTGCTGCCTTCAGAAGCGCAGTGCCGCCGCCAGGGACAATGCCATCTTCCTGCGCTGAGCGGACAGCCTCAAGAGCATCTTCAACTCGATGCTTCTTCTCTGTCACTTCAATCTCTGTAGCTCCACCAATCTTAATAACTGAGATACCAGAAGATAACTTTGTGATTCTGTTCTGAATCCTCTCAGCCTCTTGGAGATCTTCTGTCTCCTCAACTTGGGCTTTCAGTCTTGAGATTCTATTATTTAGTTCCTCATAATCCGTCTCGCCGTCAGAGAAAGTTGTGCTATATTTACTTGCTTCAACTCTCTTGACCGAACCTAGGTGCTCAAGCTTGATGTTTCTTAGTTTTAGACCGCTATCCTTACTTGCAAACGTTGCGCCAGTGATTAAAGCTAGGTCTTCCAAAGCCTGCCTGCGCTCTTCTCCATACCTTGGAGCTTTGATCGCAGCAATCTTCATGTTGTTCCGCATCCGATTGATAATCAGTGCAGCCAAAAGCTGGCCTTCAATCTCTTCCGCAACAATAATAAGCGGACGCCCATCACGAGCTACTACTTCCAAGATCGGAAGCATCTCGTCTACGTTGTCAAGCGTCTCGTCGGTCACAAATACGAGAGCGTCCCTGTAGTTTACAGTTCCTCTGCGCTCGTCAGTGACAAACTGAGGCGAGACATAGCCGCTGGCAACCTGATAGCCTTCTACAACTTCCAAAGATGTCTCAAGGGAGCGGCTCTCTTCGATAGTGATCGCTCCATCCTTGCCCGCAGCATCAACTGCTGATGCAATCAATGCTCCAATCGTTTCATCGCCGTTAGCTGAAACTGTGGCGACGTGGCGAATCTCTTCTTCACTGGATACAGGTTGGGACATTTCGGTAATGCGTTCGCAGATAGTCGTGACGGCTAAGTCAATACCACGCTTCACATCTGTTGATGATGCGCCAGCAGCGATATGCTTATTAGCTGCGGTTAGGATAGCCCGAGCCAATACCGTGCTGGTCGTGGTTCCGTCACCGCTTGTCTTCTCTGTTTCCAGAGCAGCTTGACGCAGAACTTCAACAGCAGCCTGTTCATAGTCGTCATCTAATTCTACAACCCGAGCAACACTTACGCCGTCTTTAGTGATAACTGGTCCAGCACCACGCTTGTAGAGGATTACATTTTGTCCCCTTGGTCCCAGCGTAGATGCTACAGCATCGGCGAGCTTGTTGGCTCCATTAAGTAACTTTTGTCGGATGTCATCTCCGAATAGGATATGATCCTTGTTCATCTATTCCCCTCTTTCTTTTGGATACGGGAGGTTTGCCCGCTTAGGATTACATTGTACAAACAAATTTCTCAAGTGTTTAGTTTCTTTTTTTGATCTGCCCAAAATATAGCAGTACTTGTGTTTAGCTGGTACCTCTCGGCACTCGCATCGGTCTCTGTACAGCTTCTCTTGTTCTTTGATCTTCTCTCTCATTCCAGAAGGCATCGTGTCCCATTTAGGAGTGTACTTACCTAGGTATTTTTTCCATTCCTCGTAGGGAATGCCTACTGCTTCAGCATAGCGTCGGTACTTAGATTTCTTGCGAAACTCTCGGTCGCTAAACCAACCCTTCTCAAGAGCGTTTGGATCCCTGTAAACTTTCGCTGTGCCCGATGTCTGACCAAGATATATCCAGTTCAGTGCTTGGTAGATTGTTCCTAACTCTTTAGCGAGCGGATCACTGTATGCTTCAAAGCACCTGAAGTCTGTGTTCTGAACCATCCACTTGCACGCTCGGGACACTAGCCAGGATCCCATATTCTTTGGAGCCCAACTAATTGATGCCCCTCTTGATACTAGTTTTATTATGTTTTTATTTTCTTTGCCCAGCAAATGACTGAAGGCATTGGGTGTCGCCATCACAATGACACCAGCTAAAGTTCCTGTATCTTTGAGCCTGGCTGTAAATCTATGAGTTGGTCGATTAGGTAGGATCCCTAGGAACTCGTGGCGCTCGATGAATGCTTTGATCTCGGCGCACTGATCCTTCTCTGTCTTATCAACATAGGAAAAGTCAAAGTCAGAGGTGCGAAGAGAGTCTGCCCAAGTGACTGACTTTCCGAGTTCTTCCAGGTCGGCATGGGTATTCCGAAGTCTTACTTCGTACTGCCAGCAGTGATTATCTTTTAGATCTTTGAATCGTTCAAATGGATCGGCTCTCACAAGCCCTCACTTTCTTTTAGTAGTCGTCTCTGTTTGCTGCAACAGCATATTCGTAGTCTAGATCGTCTGGGTCCATCACTGAGCCCTGGGTTCCCATCGCAAGCCTTTTTGTTATATCTTCAGGTTTTTCTTCTGGCTGCTGACTGCTTGCGGCGGCAAGTCTTCGATCACGCTCAGCAAGCATCGCTTTGATTCCTCTAGGACCCTCTACTTCATCTAGTGTATAGTCGCTTTCTTGTAGCCCCTTAGCCTTTGCGTCAAACCGCAGCGTGAGAGCATATGAGCCGCCAACTCTCACAAATGGCTTACCGTTCCCTAGTGGATTGCCCTCCTCGTCTTTAGCAGGTTGGCGAACTTTGAACTCAGCTTTGTATTCTTTTTGTCCAAGATTGGTTGCTGGTGCAGGCGGTGGGGGGAACTCAACAATCTTCCCTTTACTATTCTTGTAAGGATAGACCTTGCCAGTGTATATAACTTCGCCGGTTCTTGGGTCTCTGGCTGGCTCAGGTCTGCCTACGAACTCGGCATCTTCACCGTCATAAAGTTTTCCAGTCTTATCCCTTCCTCCGGCTATAACTCGTGTCTCTAGGTAGGTAACGCCTTTAAACTGGTCCACGGGTAGATTGGCTGGATTGCTATCCAGATAATACAACCCCATAGACTTACCTTTTCCGTCTTTTCCAGGACCGATCTGGATATAGTGTGTTTTTTTGGAAGCATATAACCTAGCAATCGAAGCTTCACCAATGGTAACCCTGGTTGCCTTCGACAAGCCTCTGTTCGCCTTGTACTGGAGCTTAGCGTCAGCAGCATCAAGGAATTTTTCAAGTGTGGTGTTGAAGCCAAGGGCTGTTGCTTCTGGCTTTCTTTCCCACTCAGAACTCTTAGGGTAACGAGGGTCACGGATCGCCTCAACCCAATTTTTAAGATCAGGTTCAAGCTCATCCAGGAGCGTCGTTACAAGAGGCATGTCTTTTTCATCAAACGCTTCTGGCTTTACAAGCTTAAGTTTATTACTTGTACTATTGGGACGATACTGAAGTGTGGAGTATCCCATCTGGTCTTTTGCACCAAGCTTTATTTCTATAATATGCGGTCCATCAAGTTCCATAATAGCATCAGGACCGTTAGAGTTAGCGTCAGCAGTTGGCATTGGACCTTGAATGTTGGCTCCCGCAAGCGAATCAATCACTCTCTGCTCGTAAGCCTGAACTTCATCGGAGACCTTCTCGGTAAGTACAACTTGCTCAATGAGTCTGTCAATCATCTCATTTAAAGATCCAAGACTCTCATTGTATTGTCCCTGCTTGTTCTGCATGGCTTCTATCTTTGACATCAAAACTGGAGAGTGATGATGGAGGTCCTCTACGGTATGAGGACAGCCGCAAGACTCGACAGCACCGTGGACGTAATCCTTTACGCTGCCGGCACACTCTCCATTTAGAAATAAGTTATCTGAAAATATCTCGTGTTGACGGTCATTCATACCATCCCACATCTGATAGTCTAGGTTGTTCTTTCGCAGTCTACGGTTAAGTTCCTGAACCTTTGAGGAGAACTCTCCGTTAACTGCTGGGTCACCAACAAGTATATCTACTTGTTGTTCGGATAACTTATCTTGCATTATAGGCTCTTCAATTCTTGTTTGATTAGATCTCTAATAGATTGAACAGATTCTTCTTTAAGTTTCTTTTCTTGCATATGGCGAGCCCTCTGATTGCCAAGTTCGACCTCGTCGATCTCAAGCTGATCAGGGGTTAGGCGCTCAGCCATATCGCCAGACTGCATAGCTTGGAACTCAGCTTGAGCCTTCATAGCTTCAAGCATTTCCAATGCGCCGTCAAAGTCACCAGCATCTACCATACGAGCGACAGTCAAGTGAGCAGGGATTTCCTTGGCTTCTTCTGCCCAACGATGGATTGTGCGGGTTAAGGCGTTGTCTTCGTTCAAGGCTTGATATTCTTCCTTGATGATTTCAGTCAACCGTGCTTTTGAAATTTCAAATTTAGACATTATTATTCTCTCCTTTAGTTCAGGACTAACTATAAATAGGTTACTGATTCAGGTGTTCCCTTAAATCTTGTTCTGTTATTAGTGTATATGAAAATGAGTTTCCGTATAGGGCTGAGGAATCTTTGCACAACTGCATGAACTCTTTGTAGTCATCAATCTTCTTGAAGACTTGGCAGCCGGCACTCCAGCGGTTGACTAGGAAAGACTCAGTGTATGGATTACTTCTGTGAATATTGATCCCAAAGTATCCTTGGTCTATCATCTTTAGCTGCTGATAATCTATGATTTCATCCTTGTTGTTATCTCTCCATACCTTTACTTCTTTGCGCTGAACAAGGGCTTCATAGTTGTTCTGATGCTTGCCCAGTTTCCAAGTACCTCGATACTGACCTGGCACTAAGATCGCTGTCCCTTTAGGATTGATTGGGTTCTTCAGCCAGTGAGCGCCGGGATCTGTAGTGATAGAATATGTTTTGCAAGTCTCTTTAAGGTTTTCATTTTTATAGGCAACAACCATAAAGTCATCAAACTTGTTTGTCCCAGTGTTATCTCTTCTTACGCCTATTAGGTTTAGATTCAATTTCTTATTGCCATCAAAAAACATATATTCTTTTGCAGCGAAAAAACTACGAAGGTTCGGGACTGTTATCAGTTCCTCTAGTTTCTTCTTCTTTTTCTTGGGCAGGGGGATCTTCACCTGGGCGGTGGAAGCCGCTAAGAGGTTTAGAATCATCTTCAGGAAGTTCATCGATTAAGGCTCCGACACCTGGTCCGACATAGCGATAAAGAAGATCATCTCCTTCTAACCTCATCTCTGCTAAACCAAGTTTATAATATGTTAACGCTACTAAATAGGCTTGAAGATTAAAACCTGGCTCTGGGGCTTTTCTTCTTATCCACTCTATTGCACGGTGAGCGAAAAAAGCACGATCAGCAGAAACAAGGTTGCTGTCCTCTTCGAAGGTGATGAAGCCTTCCTTGAGTAGCAACTCTAATATGCTCGACATTAGTGTGTCTTTCTTATTTTGATCTTTGTTCTAGTTCGTGATTGATCCAGGCTTGACCTAGGGGATTCTGCACTGGCTCGGCGACAAAGTTGTTAAGGGCGCTGGCTATTTCTTTTGGGGGAGGACCAAATTCATCATTATTGACAATGTCGAAATTAGGACTGAATAGCTCTGCTAGGCGATCTTTATTTCTCTGAACTTGGTCCCAGAGTTCTGTTACTTTTCTAGCGCCGAGACTCCTGGACCGTTCAGCATCACGGTCGATTGCAACTGCTAACGCAGTATCCACAAAGAGCATATAGGTGTCATACCCTAGTTCTTCTAGCTTTCGTTTGTCCCTTTCAACCTTGAGGTAGTTCTTCCCGGTGCCGTCAACAAGCATTCCAAGGCGACCAGATTCATAATATCCACGAATCTTAGAGAGCTTCTGCTTGGCAATGCTTCGTATGGATTCTGGATCGGTTGGGTCCTGAATAAATGCCCAGAGATCAGGCTGTTCTTCAGCAATCGTTCCCAAGAGCTTTGGATTGATGCCTGCTCTGCGTAGACCCTTCTCGAATAGAAGATCCGAGTTTACATATTTGAGACCTGTATCGGCGACGATAGAAGCTTTCTTAAAGAGTTTGTCCCCTTCGTCGTCTCGAACACCAAATATAATATCAGCAGTGTATGATTTACCACTCCCAGGTCCGCCGGCGGTGAACACAGCCTTTAAGATACCTGGGTCGTAGACTCCCTCTTCTAGCGCCTGGGGGGCTTCGAGGAGCCAGGACGAGTTATCGTCTTTAAAAGTAGAAACGACCTCCGTGATTAAATCATGAAGATCGTTTCGTCTTAGATTGGACATTGTTTGCCCTTACTTGTTCTTTAGTAGTCTTTCGATTACTCGGGTCAATACAGCCTCGGTAAGCTTTTCGTCATCTACAACATCAAGCTCAACCTCTTCATCTTGACGGTTAGCTGCGTCGTCGTACATAGCTGGCTCTTCTTCGTCGCCGTGTGCCATAGCTGGATCTTCGTCAGCCATTTCGTCAGCCATTTCGTCAGCCATTTCGTCGCCAGCTTCTTCAGCAGCGTCAGAGGTAATGTCCACTTCGATCTCTTTATCAGTAGCCTTAGCCAAAGTATCGAAGAACATTTGAGCTACTTGCTCGATCTCTTCTTCGTCAAGGTCGAGAGATGGTTCTTCAGCAGCCTCCATGTCGTCAGCAGCTTCCATATCGTCAGCAGCAGCTTCCATATCGTCAGCAGCAGCTTCCATATCGTCAGCGCCTTCAGCGTCGTCCATTGGTAGTTCGACTTCCATTTCATCTTCTTCTTCTGTTACAACAGCTTCAAGATAACTTTCGGTCAATGTTGCCATGTTAGCAAGCTTGCCCCAGCGGCGAACAACGCTTTCGTTGAGGGTATTGTTCTTCTTATTCATTATAGTATGTCTCCTAGAATACTTTGCCACCAAGGCAATCATTATAAATAGGTTCTGATTGGGCTAAAAACCCCTTTATTGATCAAAATCTTCGAAAACACCCATATCATCCATTTTCTTATAGGCAGCGTGCTCGATCTGACTGATTCGTGGGAAGCTAACTCCCATACGCTCAGCAACTTCACGAAGGCTTAATCCGCCGTCATGCTTACGAGCGCAGACAACGGCACAGTTCAGGTCCTCTCCGCAGTTCATCCAGTTGCGGCATTGTGTTTGGTCACAGTCTACTTGCCACTTCTCATGAACCTCAAAGCACTTTGGTTCGGCTCCGTACTGAGTTGCCTCTGGCGAAGGAGTGCTGTTGATTTCGTCTTGTTGCTTGCGTCCGTCTTTACGATAAAACATATTATTTCTTCCGTCCATTTTGGGAGGTGAGGATGTGGGTGCCGCTTTCAACAGTGCCCGCTGAGGTTTGTCGTGCCCACTCTGCCTTGTGCTGAAGTTCAGCAATCTTGCGAGCACCTGTATAGGAGAATCCACTACGGATGCCTCCTTCTAAATCGGCGAGGATATCAGCAACGCTTCCCTTGTAGGGAATGTACGAGGCAACGCCTTCTGGGGTGGATGATTTGTTCCGCCAATCCATCTGGGCATCCTTGGACGCCATCCCTCTGTACTCTTTCATTCGGCTGCCATCAGGCAGAGAGATCACTTGACCTGGACTTTCTTCTGTTCCGGCTAACAATGAGCCGCACATTACAAAGTCTGCGCCTGCTGCTAGAGCTTTTACAATATCTCCGGAGGTTTTGATTCCGCCGTCTGCGATGATTTTGACGTCCCTGTCTGTTCTCGCACAGTCGAAGATCGTTTGGAGCCCTGGGAGCCCGTGTCCAGTAACGATGCGAGTAGAACAAATGGAGCCGCCACCAATATTGCACCGTACAGCATTAGCGCCCCAATCACTGACATCATTAACACCCTCCAACGTACATACGTTTCCAGCAATGATATAAATATCATCACCGAATGCATTTCGCAGTTGCTGAAGAGCATTTTTCATCATAAGGTGGTGACCGTGAGCTACGTCCACGCAAAGTACATTGGCACCAAGAGCAACGACAGTTGTGGCTCGCTCTAGATAATCACCAGATACACCGATTGCGGCGGCAACAAGGGGAGCATCTGAAAGCTCGCTGACAGCAGTGGCTGCCAATGATACCAAGTGACCTTGCTCAACAATAGTATTGTATCGATGGATGACTGCGAGTCCTCCGGCTTTCGCCATCGCTACAGCCATATCGACCTCAGACACAGTATCCATTGGAGAAGCCATGATGGGCAATTGTAACTCCGATGTCACACTGAGAGCGCTAGAAATATCTACCTCACTCCGGCTTGTGATATCGCTGTACTGTGGTACAAGCAACATATCATCATAGGTGACTGCTTCTTTAAACTTCATTCTCTTCTCTCCATTCCTCTAGGATCTTATCTGCGATGGGACGCCAGTACCACATTAACTTTAATGATTCAGAGTACCCAGCGTTTTTAGAAATAATATTCTCTTGTCCGATTGTTCTTAGCTCTTGCTCGATGTCGATCTCAAAGCAGTACTTGCTGCTCTTCTTCACCCAAGCACGGGCTTCCTCTTCCGTATTCTCAAGTAGCTTCTTCTGCTTCCTGTTCAGTAGCATCCTGTTCCTCCACAAGCTTGCTGGCTTTCTCTAGGCAGGCAGGGCAGAAAAGACGAACCTGCTGCTCTTCATTGCGAACAACCACCTTCCAAGACATATGAGCTTCACGAGTCTTTGGGAAGTCCTCATCACAGGTAGAACAGGTGCTAGGCATCCGATCAAACATATTCATCCGATTGGTCATCTTTTGTTGCTGGTCTTGAACGAGCTTCTTTTCTTTCTTTTTCTTTGCTGCCCGCTTTAGCTGCTTCTTATGTTTCTTATTTGTCACTTGGGATTCCCTCCCTAAGCTTACGATGTACGGCGTCTACAAATGCCCGGTCCTCGGAAGGAGCAGCATTGCCGTATTTCTGTTCGTAATATTTCATCTTTGCGTACCAAGTAATGATCTCTCGGTACTCTTCTAGGGTCAGACTCATTCAGGACTCCTTTTCTACTCTAGTAAGATACCACAGTACAAGTAGGAGTCAAGCGTTTATTAGAAAAATATTTAGTCGGTGACGTATCTTACAACAACAGGGTTTGTTGGGCTAGTGGTGTCTGCTTCGGCAGCGCCGGTGACGCACCAATGACTGAATCCTGCGCTGAACGCAATTCCGCCAAGAAAGACATAGTTCTTCTTGCTGCTTGCGGGGCACTCTAGCACGATATCCGCAGCGGTAGTTCCAGCGGTGGCATTAGCCGAGTCAGCAAGCTTGAAGTATGCAGGAGCAGCATTCAAACTGTTGTCGATTTCAACTGCGTATAGATTTCCAGTAGCGCCGGTAGTATTATCAACAGCAGTATTGGCAGCACTTGAATCTTGGACCATCTTAGAGCCAAGGGGGTTGGACTGGTTTGTGACGGTAACAGCCATTTTATAAATCTCCTCTTAGGTTCACGGCAGGCGAACATTATTATATAGGTGTTTTATTCTAAATAAATATCAACAATAGAAAATAAGTCTTCTAGCTCTGAAGCCATTACAGTATCACTGTCCATAAGAGCCTCTGTCAGTAAAGCGATGTGCTCACGCTTAGCTTCTAAAAGTTCCTCTGCCTCTGCAAGTGCCGTTGACATTATTTGCTTGATGGCAAGATCCGTTTCCGTCTTTGATGTCTCTGACAAGTCTGCACCTCTATGAGTTATGCCGTCATCTTTACCGAAGAAGACAGGTCCAACGTTGCCCATACCGTAGTCCTTCACCATTGTCTCGGCGATCTGCTTGGCACGCAAAAGATCATTTGATACGCCAGTTGTTGTCCCTTGCTCACCATAGAACATCTTTTCAGCGACGTATCCACCTAGTAAGATCTTTATTCTCGCTAGGTTTTGTTTTTTGTTCCACGAAAGGCGGTCCTCGGTAGGCATCTGGATAGTGACGCCAAGAGCACGACCGTGCGGGATAATTGTTACCTTGTGCAATGGATCAGCGTCGTCTAGGTAATAAGCCAAGATTGCGTGACCAGCTTCATGAATAGCTGTTGCTCTCCTGGATTCCTCTGTGAGCTTCATTGACTTTCGAGGTTTGCCCATTAGAACTTTATCTTTTGCTAGCTCAATATGATTATTACTTACAAAAGCGGAGTCGTCCATTGCTGCCATAATACAAGCTTCATTTATAAGATTAGCCAAGTCAGCACCAGATAGCCCAGGGGTCGTGGCTGCTAAGACATCCAAGTCAACGTCCTCAGAAATGGGTGAGTCTGAGAAGTGTATCTTTAATATTTCTTTTCTTCCGTTGGCATCTGGCAATGGCACGGCGACCTTTCTATCAAAGCGCCCTGGTCTTGTAAGAGCCTTGTCTAGTATCTCTAGCCTATTAGTTGCAGCAAGTATAATGATGCCAGAGTTATCGTCAAACCCATCCATCTCTACTAGAATCTGGTTTAGGGTCTGCTCTCTTTCATCGTTACCTGTAGCCCCTTTACCACCACGAGTTTTCCCGATAGCGTCTAGTTCATCGATAAAGACAATGCAAGGTGCCATCTGGTGAGCCTGGTCAAAGAGATCTCGGACTCTAGATGCACCGACGCCCACAAACATCTCAACAAACTCAGAACCAGAAGATACTAAGAAAGGGACTTGCGCCTCGTTTGCGACAGCTTTCGCTAGAAGTGTCTTACCTGTGCCAGGTGGTCCATGAAGCAGGACACCTTTGGGCAGCTTGCCGCCTAAACGTGTAAACTTCTGCGGATTGCGCAAGAACTCAACCAACTCCTCTAGTTCTGATTTCGCTTCATCACAGCCAGCGACGTCTTCGAACCCAACACCATCCTCAGAAGGCAGAATAACTTTTGCCTTTGAGCTAGAGAAGTTATCCATTCTGCTACTGCCGGGTGATTTCTTTAGCGCCTTTGTGAGGAAATAATAAATTAGAAATATTATTAGTAAAGTCGGCACCCAGGAAACCAAAAGAGTGACCCAGATAGAAGGGGCAGGGGCTCCCTTGAAGGACAACTCTATATTGTTGTTCCTTGATAGATTATTTAAAGTCTCTTCCGAGAGCGGTCCAGTGGTCTTATACTGTTCGCCACCAATGTCGATTAGCCAACTGTCTTTTTGTATTGTTATCTTAACAACTTTTTTATTGTTTTCCGCATTACCCAAAAGATCTAAGGCTTTGCTATAAGACAAAGTAGTTGGAAGTGTTTTTTGGCTTATGTTAGCCGAACCCACAAAGAAGACAACAGTAGCTAAAACTATAACCCATATGATAACACTTCTATATGCTTGGCTTGAAAACATCTAAGGCACTCCAGAAAAGATCTAGGAACTTAAGTAACTAGGTTTTTCTTAGACCTTATAGGAAGTATTTTATTTACTGACAAATCTCAATTGGTTCATTTTTTCTGTATTCCGCCAGCCAGGACGGGATCTTGTCCATCGAATAACGTAAGCGTGGCTTGGAAGCATAGAACTTGCGATAGGAAACTACCGGATTGTTCGAGCGGAACTCGTCAGGCATAGCAAGACGAAGGGGTGTGGACTCCATAGCAGGAAACAAATCAGGGTCGCACATCTCTACAAGAGTGTGAAGGACTGCCTCGCACTTATGAGTCTTGCCGAAGCGATGCTGATACTCATCGATCATAGCCTGACAGTGGATAGCAAGATTCATATAATTGCTTAGCGACTCAGCAGCCCACAGGCACGAGGGGTGCTTGGGGTTGAATGAGCGATAAGGAGCTTTGAGTCCCTGCTCGTTGATAACTGTTGACATGATCTGACAAGATTCTAGGATCATCTTGACCACACGCAGGTTGTCCTGCGACTGTGCTGACTTCTCCCAGTCGATCTCGCCCGTATCTTCATTGCCCTCGATAGCAAAAATATTCATACCTTCTCCTCTTCTTCTACTAGTTTAAGATCTTTTTGGGGAACATACTCTTCTTGTTGCCACTGTTTGTCGCTACACCACTGGACCAAGACAAAGACTGGTTCTCCACGACGGCGGGCAAGTTGGGTAGACTTGACCAAACCAATGAGCCGCTCGGGACCTTGCCCCCATTGAACTAGCTGTCCTGGTTTGAACTTTGGCATAATAGCCATTAGTCAGCCCTCCGATAATATTGTATCATAGGGACTCACAATGTCAAAGCAATTGTGAGCATTTGTTAACATTTCTTCAAACCGCTCGCCCGTCGCAAGCCACTGCATCTTCACATACTGACGGGGAGGATAGCCGTTGCTTGGCGTAGGCCCAGCAGAAGCCTCTTGGAGGACTAAAGCCAGTTTACCATATTGATGGCTACTGCGTGCTCGTAAAAGAGTTCCGGGCTGCTGAACTTCCCACATCTTATCCCGCATAACTAACAACCTCCCAGTTCAAGGGCATATAAATACATCGGGTTCCGTTTGGGAACAGCACATCGTGTGTAATATATTTTCCGTTACCATTTGGTGCCAGAATACCATACTCGCCGTTGTTGCGGATGGTAATGTTTTTCCGGCAATGCTTCTTAACCCGAAGCAAACTTCCCAGTGGAATATCCTCTGGGTTTGTCTTGAGTCGGGTATTATAAGTCTCTCGCTCCATTACCACATCCTCGTCGTAAGCTTATTCTCTGAAAGGAAGCAATCTGTTCCGTCAGGTCTCATAACCTTCCAATGTTGTTTATTAAGTTTCTCCATCAAAAGAAGCGGTGCCTTGCGTTCAGCCAGATCAATAAACCACAAGGTAGAATAAGCATTGATCGCTGACTTTCTGACCCTGACTAAATCACCTGGTTTCATTCAACACCTCTAGAGATTGTGGATAGTGAACTTTGCCTTCAGGCATACCCTCTAAATGAACATAGGCAACCTCGCCTTTGACCTCACGGGTTTTAAGTATAAGATATACTTCTTTGTTCCCTCGATGCCGAACTAGATCACCTGGCTTCATGATAAGACCTCCGTCTCATTTGGAAAGAGCATAATAGTATT
>UEXM01001005.1_pt1 | contig 26076 bp, 47 predicted proteins | sample 1796661 | NCBI WGS metagenome assembly UEXM01 (sample SAMEA4772469, study PRJEB27181) | metagenome | reverse complement strand
AAAATAAAACAAACTAGAACGCCTTATATTTTATATTGCAACCTTATCACAAAAAAACTAACAAATGGACTTAAAAACACGCATAAGAGTAGCTTTAGGACTAGAAGAAGAAGTCAACGAAGTGAAATTAGCCTTTGAAGGCAAACTAGCTGACGGCACTATTATCGTGTCAGAAGCAGACGAACTAGCAGAAGGAGTATTGGTAAACATATTGTCAGAAGACGGACAACAAACGCCACTACCTGCTGGAACTTATGAACTAGAAAATGGTACTAAATTTACTACAGACGAAGCGGGCTTAGTCTTGGAAGTAGCTGCCGCAGAGGAAGAAGAAGTAGAGGAAGAAGAAGCAGCAGAACCACAAGAAGAAGAACTAGCCGAGGTAGTAGAGGAAGAAGCAACACCAGAAGCAGAGCTATTTGCTGAGGTAGGTGCAGTAGTAAAGGAATTGCTAGAAGAAGTACGCAACGACATTGCTAGACTATCTGGCGAACTTGACGAACTACGCGGCGAGAACCTTTCTAAAGACGAAAACATTTCGGAACTACAAGAAGAAAACGTAAAACTTTCTTCTGAAGTAAAAGAACTAAGCGAAAAGCCAGCAGCAGAGCCTGTTAAACTTTCTAAGTTCGAAGACAAAAAGGAAAACAAATTAGAGTTAAGCGCAGAAGACTACGCTAAACTTACACCACAACAAAAATATTTATTAAACTTTAAAAAGTAATACGATGGCAGTAACAATTTCATCTTCATACGCAGGCGAACACGCAGGCGCGTATGTATCAGCAGCTTTAAAACAAGCTAAATCTCTTGAATACTTAACAATCAGAGAAAACGTAAACTTCAAAGAGCCAGTAACTAAGGTAGCAGGTTCTAACTTAGTAAAAGACCGTTCTTGTGACTTTACTGAAAATTCTGCAACTTTAGCACTTACTGAAAGTGTTTTATTTGTAGAGCCTTTCCAAGTTAACATTGACGTATGTAAATCTACATTACTTGCTGACTGGGCAGGAAACAATATGGACGATTTCACAGCTTACGCTGTTTCTTACTTGGCTGCTTCTATCGCTGACAGCGTAGAGCATTCAATCTGGCAAGGTACTACAGGTACTTCTGGACAGTTCGACAAATTGGCCACAGGTTCAATGACAGCTTCTTCTGCTTCTGCAGCTTATACAGCAGCTAACATTATCGCTAACCTCCAAACTTTGGTAGCAGATATTCCAGCTAACGTATATATGGCTGAAGACATGTATATCTATATGAACCAAAAGACTTACCGTTTCTATATTTCTGCTATTTCTGCTTTATCTGCATTCCCATTCAATCATATGGGGCAGTACACTCCAAACTTCGAAGGAATTTCTATCGCAGTTTGTCCAGGTATCGCAGACAACCAAATGTTCGCAGGACAGAAGTCTAACGCATTTTTCGGAACTTCGCTAAATTCAGATTTGACTAGCGTAAAAGTTTTAGACCTTGAAGACATTGACGGTTCAGACAACGTAAGAATGGTAGCTAAGTGGACAGCAGGCGTACAAACAGGTATTGCTTCTGACTTTACATTCCAATCATAATAACTAACTAGCGTAACGGCAGGGGCGAAAGCCCTTGCTTTAACGCCTTAAACTAAAAACAAATGGCTTGCGAAATTACCAAAGGGCGTTCTTTAGATTGCAAAAGCAGCACAGGCGGAATTAAGGCTGTATACTTTGCGCAGTTAGAAGACTTAACGCTCGTAAATATAGAAAGCGGTACTATTTCAGACTTAGAGTTTGTAGGCGGTGCATCTGCTACACTATATAAATACGTTCTACCTAGAGGAACAGGCGGCTTTACAGAAACAATTACAGGCAGCCCAGAGAACGGCAGCTTGTTCTACGAGCCTAGCGTATCTATTATGTTGCATAACTTATCTGCGGCAGATCAAAACGAAATAAAATTACTAGCGCAAAACAGACTAGTAGTTTTTGTAGAACTTAACCAACGAGTAGCAACAGGCGGACACAATGTAATCCTTTGCTTAGGTGGCGAGAATGGAATGGAACTAACAACAGGCACAGCGGCTTCTGGCGCGGCGTTCGGGGATATGAACGGTTACAGCCTTACCTTCGCAGGTATGGAGCGTTTCCCTGCTTCTGTAGTTGCAGACTACACTTCTACACCGTTTGACAACACAGCATTCAACGGCGGTTCAGCCATTACTATTGATAACAACTAGTAATTGCTTACATATATTTCGAATTAAGCGGCTTTTTGCCGCTTTTTTCTTTACAAATAGTAAATAAATCGGAACTTCTTATATTTTATATTGTAATGATATACTTAACAAGAACAGAAGACGGCACTTGGTACAACAATTTTAAGGTAAGAACAGTACAGAAAAGGGTGTACCCTGCTGCTAGTACTACTTATCTTTTTATGAAAATCGTAAACGACATTACAAAGGAGGTATTCGACACTTACCTAGACGTTTCTAGTACTTTGCAAAACTGGGAACTGGTAAACTTTGCAGGCGGACAAGGCACAGACATAGGCTTAGAAGAAGAAGTTTTCCATACCTATACTATATACGAAACAACAGCGACAGGCTTAACTTCAGACAGAACGCTTATAGGCGATACTATCTACGGAAGGTCTACAGCTATAGAAAGGGGTAAGATATTCCTAGTTAACGACAGGGTAACAGAAGTAAGCTATACGGAATACACACCTACAGACAATACGAATACAACTAATAGCAACACAGTATACTTAAACATATAAAAAAATGGGATATAAAAACCAAGTAGACCTACTTAACGAACAGCTAGGCAAAAAAGGGCAGAATGTTTGCTTTACTACGGCAGCGCAAACAGAAGACTTTTACGCGGTACACTTTGTAACGGAAAGCGTTATAGCTTCAATTACAATAGCTAACGGCACAGGCGAAAGCGCACTACAAACAACTATACCAGCAGGTACGGTTATCTTTGCTAACATTACAGCTATTACCTTAACAAGCGGCGTAGCGATAGGTTACCACAACTAAGATATGAAGTTCGGTTTAGCAATGGGCATAAATGCTAGGGCAGAAAACCTAGAAACTATGGGCGGTTTTGAACCTTCCGATATTTCTAACCTAGATATACACTACGACTTTAGCAAGCTATCTGGAAGCAACGGCGATGCTGTAGCGGCAGCTACTAACTTAGGCGGTGGCGGTTCTAATTACAACCTTGCACAAGGCACAGGGGCTAACCAGCCTACGCTAAACACTAGCGAACTTTCTCTAAATAGCGTAGACTTTACTTCTAACGACTTCCTAGAATTAGCAAGCGACTACACTACTACAGGCGAAACCTTTAGTATTTTTGTAGTATATGAAGTAGACGCAACAGGAGACAGCGACACCTTTATAGCAGGCAGCAGTTCTGCGATTAATCAGTTTGGAGTATTCAATAATAAAAATGTTACTACTAAGTTCAACGGCAATGAAGGCGCAGCAACTATTAACGGTGCTGAATTTATAAGAACAGACCAGACAACGCAAGACGCAGGCTATACAGGCGATGCTACTTCGACAACAGCATACACGCTAACAGCAGATCCCGAAATATTAGTACTTACAAGAGATGCGTCTAGCGACAAAGAAATAAGAATATACAATAAGAACGGCGCGCTTGTAGGACTATCTAGCAGCCCTTCTGGTGCGGCTTCTGACACTAACTTCCACATAGGACAAATAGGATTGCTTCCTACTGGCGGCACACCAGCAGACGGCGTAATAGGCGAGATGGGTATATATAACAAAACGTTAAGCGCAGGCGAGGTAAGCAGCCTTGTAACGTACTTAGCGGATAAATGGAGTATTTCATAATGAAGGATAGACTACTAAATATACAGCTTACAAACGAGATACAACCTAAAGTATCAGAAGTAGGCGGTGCGGATTGGATTGCCTACGGCGATGGCGAGTACAGAAACTTGTACCCACAGTACCTAATAGACTTATACAACAATTCAGCAACACACGCGGCGGTAGTTAACGCTACGGCGGCAATGATTGCAGGACAAGACCTTATACCAAACGATACGGAAGACCTTGCGCAGTTTGTAGAGCTAAAGAAGTTTCTAGGCGGTATAAACAAAAAGGAAACGGCACACGAATTACTTGTCAAACTAGCTTTTGACTTAAAGCTGAACGGTGCGTACGCTATCAATATAATTTGGAGTAAAGACCGTACTAAGATTGCGGAAGTACACCACATTCCTGTAGAACAAATACGTATAGGCAAGCCTGTAGACGGCGAAGTGCAAGACTACTACATATCTGCGGACTGGAAACAATACCGCAAAAAGGAATATGCACCGCAGCGTATAGAAGCCTTTAATTTACAAGACAGAAGGGAAGCAAGCCAACTACTATATAGCGGCGTATATAGCCCCGCACTAGAACTATACCACACACCAGACTACGTAGCAGGAACTAACTGGATACAAATAGACAACCTTACGGCAGACTTTCACCTAAACAATATAGCTAACGGCTTTAGCGGTTCGTACTTTATCAACTTTGCAAATGGCGTACCTACGTTAGAAGAACGCAAAGCAATAGAGAAGCAGATTACTAAGAAGTTCACAGGCGCAAATAACGCAGGGAAATTTGTACTTACGTTCAGCGATGACGCTAATAGTAAGCCAGAAATTCTACCTATACAAGTATCTAACGCAGATAAGCAATATACTGTACTATCAGAATTAGCGGTACAGAACATAATGATAGCACACCGCGTAACTAGCCCTATGCTTTTAGGAGTTAAAACAGAAGGTCAGCTTGGCGGACGTGGTGAAATGCTACAAGCATACGAACTATACCAAAATACGGTTATTAAGCCGTTTCAAAATATTATACTTAAAACCTTTAACAAGATACTAAAGGTTAATGGTATCGCTTTAGGTGTATCTATTAAGGACGTTAAGCCGCTTTCTAGCGTGTTTGACGCAGAAACCCTTAAAGATGTACTAACGCAAGACGAAATACGCGCAGAACTAGGCTATGAGCCTTTAGAAGCTACAGAACAAGTAGCTAGTGAGGAAACAAAGCTAAGTTCTGTAAATGTACTAGACAACTTCCTAGCTGAATACGGCGAAGAAGAAGACCTAGAAGGCTGGGAAATGATAGACGAAGAAATAGCAGACGAAGAAGACGAAGACTTCGACTTTGAATACAACCTAGAGAAGCTAGAACTAGCTAGTACAGGGCGCGCGATACCAAACGCTAAGAGCGAACAAGACGGCGAAAGCACGCAAACGCACAAAACTAAGTACAGGGTGCGTTACATATACAAAGAGCAAGCTGGGCTAAGTAGAAAAAGCGGAGAAAAAAGGGAGTTTTGCCGCAAAATGGAAGCCGCTAACAAAGTCTACAGAAAAGAAGACATTTTGAGAATGGGTAAAATGGCGGTTAACGCAGGCTGGGGGCTAAATGGCGCAAACACTTATAGCATTTGGAAATTCAAAGGCGGCGGAAATTGCCACCACAAATGGGTAAGAAGGATATACGCACAAGCAGGACAGAAGCCTAGCAATTCAGACGCTATAATTACTACTACAAAAGCAAGAAGTAGAGGTTTTACACCGCCTACCAACGAGCAGCAAGTACCTGTAGCACCTAAGAATATGCCGAAAAACGGATTTGTAAACAAAAAAGGCTACTAAGATGGCAATACTATTTGTAAGTGAAGATACACTAAAGAAGTCTACTACTATTAACGGTAACGTAGACGCAGAACTATTGCTGCCTTATATCAAAGTGGCGCAAGACATACATATACACCAGATACTCGGAACAGACCTTTACGATAAGTTAGCTGCCCTTATCACAGCAGGCACTATGCAGGCTTCTGAGAACGATGACTACGAAACGCTTATAGATAAGTACGTGCAGCCTGTATTAATACACTACAGCTTATACGAATGCTTACCTTTCTTGTCTTATAAGATAATGAACAAGGACTTAGTTCGTAAGATTAGCGAAACGTCTACGCCTGCAAGCCTAGAAGACTTAAAGTTTATGCGTAATATCGTCTTAAACACAGCAGAATACTACTCGCAAAGGCTTATAGATTGGTTAAAGAACAACACCGACAAGTACCCAGAATACACGAGCAATAGCGGCTCAGACCTAAGCCCTACAAAAGAAGCGTTTTTTAGCGGTATGAACTTAGGCTACGACACCCAAAGCACAAAGATAACACTAAGCGACTTCCTAACGCCAGATATTAGCCTGTAATGACCTACAAGCCAAAAGCTAAAAATATAGAGAAGCTAAAAACCTACCTAGACACACAAGATGAAAAGCCTAATAAACCAAAACGCAGACGTACTAGGACTAAATAGCCTAACGCTTGCTATTTCTTTTACGCACGTAGAGCAGCTTTTGCAGATTATTCTACTTACTATTTCTATTGTTTATACAGTAGACAAATATATAAGCTACCGCAAAAGAAAAAAGTAGATGATACAGAAAGACTTAACTTTATCTGTAGGAAATATTATATGGGTTTGCGGTCTTATCTTTAGTATGGGGATCGCATACAGTCAAATCGCACAACTTGACGAAGACATTATTGTACTAGAAAAAAGGCTAGAGAAAAAGATTAAGGTAATAAACGAATGCGAAGACAGAATAGTAGAACTAGAAAAAGAAATAGCAACACTTAAAGGCTGCAAATAATGGAAGAAATACTAAAACTAATAGAACACTACGGTCTAACATTAATACTACTACTGGGTAGTTTGTATGCGTTATATAAATTCTTTGTATTCAGTATATATGAAGTTAAAGGAGAGTTTTCTAAACACCACGAGAACAATGCTAAAGATATGAACTATATCAAAAGCAAAATAGACACTATACTAGAATTTATAAAAAGTAAATAGTATGTTAAACTACTTCAACTTTGAAGAATTTGATAGCCCAGACGAAATAGGTAGCGGACTACCTAAGTCCCAAGGGGGAAAAATGGACTTAGCCTTTTTACATAAATTAGACGAAGCGCGCGCAATAGCAGACGTTCCGTTTAGAATTACAAGCGGCTACAGAACGCCACAGCACAACCAAGAAGTAGGTGGCAGAATAGGTAGTAGCCATCTAAAAGGCTGCGCAGTAGACATAGCAATAAACAACAGCGCACAGCGTAGCACAATAGTACAAGGCTTAATAAAAGCAGGCTTCACACGTTTAGGTATAGGAAAGACCTTTGTACACGTAGACGCAGACGAACAAAAACCTAGCGCAATATGGCTTTACCAATAGGCAACATAATTAAAGAACTATTTAGCGGCGGCGTTACCACATTGGTAGACGAAGTAGTAACTAGCAAAGAAGAAAAGCTAGAACTAAAGAACAAGCTAAAACAAATAGAAACAGAATACACAAAGGTAATAGAAGACAATGTTACTAAGCGGTGGGAAGCAGATGCACAAAGCAGCCGCCTAGCTAAAAACATACGACCTGCAAGCCTTATTTTCTTGCTCGCAGTCTTTACTATTATGTCCTTTGCAGATGGCAATATCGGCACTTTTACTTTGGCAGACGGCTATCAAGAGATATATCAAAGCCTGCTACTTGTCAGCTTTACAGCTTACTTTGGTAGTAGAGGTTTAGAAAAAGTAACCCATATCAAACAAAATGGCAAGCAACCGCTATAGATTAAAACCAGACGAAGAAGCACTACTACACAATTATCGAAAACACAAAGTTAACAACGTCCTAGTAATAGGCGATTTGCACGAGCCGTTCTGCTTAGATGGCTACCTTGACTTCTGCATAGAGCAGTATCAAGAACATGGCTGCAACGAAGTGGTATTTATTGGCGATATTATAGACAATCACTATAGCAGCTACCACGAAACAAGCGCAGACGGTCTAGGCGGCGGCGATGAATTAGAACTAGCTATAAGCAAAATAGCTAAGTGGTACGAAGCATTCCCGCAAGCAACCGTTTTAATAGGCAACCACGACCGTATAATAATGCGTAAGGCACAAACTAGCGCAATACCTAGTAAGTGGATTAAAAGCTACAAAGAGGTCTTAGAAACGCCTAAATGGAACTTTGTAGAAAGGTATGTTAAAGACGGCGTACAATACATTCATGGAGAAGCAGGTACGGCGCGTAGTAAGTGTAGGGCTGATATGCAGAACACAGTACAAGGACACTTACATACGCAAGCATACTGCGAACACTACGTAGGCCAGAACTTTCGTATATTCGGTATGCAAGTAGGCTGCGGTATAGACCACGAAAGCTACGCTATGGCTTACGCTAAAGCTGGAAAGAAGCCTGCTATAGGGTGCGCAGTAGTGAAGGAAAACGGCACACTTCCTGTAAATATCTTAATGGCTTTGTAGTCAAACTGTTACACACTTCTCGTAGCAGCACTTTAGCACAAACAAGAATAATACTCTATAGTATATTACTATTATATAAGTATATATAGGTAATATATATATCTAGTATATATAATATTTATATAAAGTTTTTTGTAATTATTTTTGTTGTTAACGAAAAAGCGTTTATATTTGCCAAACAAAACAATAACTAAAACACAAAACAATGTTAAAAGAACTATTCGAAAAAACGCTACCTAATTACTACAACGAGGTGAGCAAAAAAGAAACGCACGTTTATTTAAGTAATGTTGACAAAGTTGTTGACGAAACAAAGGAAAGACTTAGAAAGCTAAAAGCTGAACACGCAGACAAAGGCGAGTACGATGTTGTCGAGGGCTTACACTTAGCAACTTGCGAAATGGCTTTTATGACTTCTGAAATAATGTTAGAACAACTAAAACAAGAAAGCGATGTTTAATATAATAAAAAGAAGCATTAGCACCGATACAATAGTAGCCTTGTTTATTAGTATTTTAATAGCAACTATAGTAATAGCATTAGACATTCTTAATATCATAACACTAACAAACTAAAACAATGAAAGCAGAAACTAGAACAGAAAGCCTTAAACGCTTATTTTTAGAAAACAACCTAGACAAAGAAGACGTTTTTAAGCACCAGCACTACACTATCATTACTCGAAGCGGTATTGATAAGATACAAGCGAACCTTAACATACAGATATACTACGAGGTCGTAGAATGTAGGCCAGACTTTGCGGTAGTTAAAGCTACAGGGAGAGTAGACGGTAAAGGAATAGAAACCTTTGGTAGCGCACTTAAAGGCGATTTTAAGACAGGTAACTGCAATACTTGGTATGTTATGGAAATGGCAGAAAAGAGAGCTATGAGCCGCGCTGTATTAAAGCTAGCAGGCCTCTACGCTCTTGGTGTATTTGGCGAAGACGAAAGCGATAGCTTTAAGAAATGACCTGGATAGATGACTTTCTAGCTGACGAACCTATTACAGAAGTGCAAATAGGTATAATAGAAAGCCTACTAACACGCGTACCGTACAGCTTAGAACAGCTAAACGAGATAGAGCGAAGCATACTAGACTTAACAGAACAAGAAGCCTTTAAGTTAATAGGTCGGCTTAAAGAAGACGAAATACCAAACGATCCTAGAGAACAATTTAAAAAATTTAATTTTTAGAAAAATGAATGTAACAGGAAAACTAGTAAAGGTGTTAGACACCGAAACAGGAGTAAGCAAAGCAGGTAAAGAATGGACGCGTAAAGCCTTCGTTATTGACACAGGCGCAAAGTACAACCCAGAGATTTGCTTTGGCTTATTCGGCGATGACAAGGTAGCTATGATAGATAGCTGTAGCTTAGGCGATGAGTTAACGGTTAGCTTTAACCTATCAAGCCGCGAGTTCAAAGGCAGATACTACACGCAAGCCGATGCTTGGAAAATAGAAGCAGCATTAGTAGAGCAAGAAGATAATTCCCCTTTTTAATATGAGAACTTACACGCAAGCAATAGGCGATTTGTCGCTAGAAGTAGAATATGGGTACTACGAAGACTTGGGCAGCTGGGAACAGCCGCCACATATTCAAGTAGAGATAATCAGTATGTTCTACAACGGTAACGATGTTACAACCCTTTTAAACGAAGTAGCAAGCGAATACGTTGAAGAACTGCAAGAAACTATAGAAGATGAAGAAAAAAACAAGTAACCTACTGCAAAAGGCGCACAGCAAGATAGTAAGCGTAACAGGCACAGACGTTACAAAAAGCCATAGGGCAGAAGTAATGAAGGAGGTACGCGCTATATATCGCAAGATTAAAGACGTAGAGCCAGAAGTTTATAAAATACTAAACGAAGACGATAACCACAAAAGAAAGTAAAATGAAAGCAGAACTAGAAATAACCAAGTTAAACGCTATAATAGAGCAAGAACTAGAAATAGAAAGCGTAAACGTAAAACAAAAAAAAGAAGAGCAAGTACTAGGGCGAATGGTCGTTTGCAATATACTTATGGACAATGGGCTTACGCCTGCGGTACTAGCCAAGTATTACTGCAAAGACCGTACTAACTTCTACCACTATCGCAAGAAGCACAACCTATACATGGAACACCCTAATATGTACCCTAGATATAATCAGCTTTATATAAAGGTTAGCGAAGACTACATAACCAAAGCAAAAGACGTGAACGCTCTTAATAAGCTACAAAGGCTAGACGTAGTAGCAGAAATTAACCAAGCAATAGACGAACTTAACTTAAGAAAAATAGAAATACTAAGAACGCTAGAAACCGTATAAAATGACAACTAAAGAAACAGTGACAAATCTACTACTAGAAAGCGAGAGCCTACGCGATGACGACAACAGACTAATAGCTAATGTATGGTGCGTAGAAATATCTAAACTAGGGCTTCAATTAGAAGAACTAAGCGCAGCCGATCTGCTAAAGCTAATATCTACAGGCAAACTAAGCGCAGCGAACAATATTAAACGCTGGCGATGCAAAATGCAGCAAGACAACGAACACTTGCGCGGCAATAAGTACGACTACAAGCAGCGTTTCGTACAAGACAAATGGCGTAAGGAAATGCGCAAGAAAAATATTCATAACTTAGACGCGGACTTTGAAACAAAAATAATACCAGAAGATGAGTAGCGGATATATAAAGCTACACCGCAAGATACTAGACAACGGCGTCTTTGAAGACGCAGAATTGCTAAAGGTTTTTGTATGGTGTATTCTAAAAGCAAACACTGCGCCTGCGGTAGTGTACGGCAGAAGCGTAAACGTAGGGCAATTTATTACAGGTAGAGTAAGCGCAAGCGAAGAACTACGCATAAAGCCTAGCACCGTCTACGCACGCCTTCTAAAGCTACAGAAGCAAGGGTATATAGACATAAGCAGCAACACTAAGAACAGCCTTATAACTGTTAGCCGCTTTAAAGACTACCAAGTAGCGGAAAAAGCTAAGAAGAAGCGCGACCTAAAAGCGGTAGAACAACGCTTTACAGAAGAAGTACTAGCTTACGACTTTCCAAAGGAAACACAAGAAGCCTTTATAGACTACTGGACAGAACCGAACCGCAGCAAGTCTAAGCTAAAATACGAACTACAGAAAACCTTTGACATAGGCAGAAGGCTAAAGACTTGGGCGAAGCGCGAAACACAGTTTAACGCAGGTAAGAAGAAAAGCAATATATTAGACACTTGGCAGGAAGCTAGAAATATTATAAACAATGGATAAAAGCAAACAGATTTGGAGTAGGTTCAAGTCAGACGAAAAGCAACTAAAAACAGACTGCGTAGACTTGGTTAGCAAGTGCTACCTAATGCTTGGACAGAAGCCAGACACGCAGCAAGTAGTTATAATGGCGCAACTTCTTTACGGTGACCTTATAGACCGATACAAAGGCTTAACAATGGAAGAAGTAGCCTTTGCTTTTGAGCAAGGAATACGTGAAAGCGAAAGCGGCGGCTTTGTAAACGTGCGGTCTATGAATATATGGCTAAAGGAATACCACAAGAAAGCCTGCCTAAGAAGAAGCCAAAACAGATTAACAGACCACCAGCGACACGAACAAAGCCAAAAGGCTATAGGCTTAACTATTAACAAAGCAAAACAACTAAAACAATAGAAAATATGAAACAGACAATTTAAATAGAAATAACTTAATAAATATAAGTAATGAAAAAAGAACACGAAAAAGTAGTAATGCCACCAATAGGATTAAAACCAAAGTTTGTAAATAGGCTTGAAAGACTCAACGAGGTAAGAGGTGCAATAGTTAGATACTATGATGCACAATTAAAGATACCTATTAAATGGATAGAGGAATACAACGAGTTAATTGATAGTACTAAAGTTTAGTATTATTGGTAACACCAAGCTAAACGCTGTTTTAATAGCAATTTAGCGACTGTTAACGAGCGTTTTAATGCTCGTAGCTTAAAATTAATAAACTAAAACAATAGAGATGAAAGAAGCAATACTTATAGGCTTAATATTAGCCATAGCGTATGTAGGGCTTACGCTTTACTTTGAACACCGAACAGAAAAACAATATAAACAATGGCAAGAAAAGCTAAAACGCACGCAAAACTTAAAAAAGAACTAGACGCTGTATTTAGCAAATACATTCGTTGGTATTATGCTGACCATACAGGGTGCGTAGAATGTTATACGTGTGGCACCACTAAGCCTGTAAAAGAAATGCAAAACGGACACTTCCAGAGCCGCCGCCATACTAGCACGCGCTGGGAGATTAACAACTGCCGACCGCAATGTGTTAAGTGTAATATGTTTTCGCAAGGTGAGCAATACCTATTCGGCCAGAAGCTAAAAGCTGAAATAGGAGAAGAAGCTGTAGAAGAAGTAATAGCACTAAGCCGTAAAAGTGTTAAGTACAGCAAAGCAGACCTAGAATACTTAATAGACCTATACAAAGAAAAACTGAAACAAGTAGCTTGTTAGCAACTTTGTTAACTTAAACTTATTAACAGTACTTGCACAAGTGCTGTTTTTTTGTATACTGCGCTATGCTTACCAACACTATAGCGAACGAACTAAAAGGAGTAGCTAGTAAGTTCATTCCTTCCAAAGACTTAGACGATTTGGTGCAGGAAGTTTTCCTGTATCTATTAGAACTACCGCCAGAAAAGCTAAAGCAGCTTATAGACGATAAGCAAATTAAGTACTACTTTATACGTCTATGCAAAAACAACTACTTCAGCAAGACTTCTAAGTATCACTACAAGTACCGCAAGCCTGTAGAAAAGATAACTTTCACAGATAATAAGCTACACGCTAAATATATACGATACCTAAAACAAGACAGTCTAGCTTTATATTTTAATGTAGCAGATGTATATGATAGCGAATTGATTGACAAAATACTAAGCGAATTGTATTGGTACGAACGCGCGCTATTTAAGTTATACGTCCTGGGAGATAATAACGGCAGAAACTATACATACAGCACACTAAGCCACAAGACAGGAATTAGTAGAATGAGTATATACACAACAATTAAAGGCGTAAAGCGACACGTTAGAAAACGCCTAAACGAGTTAAGAAATGATATATAAGGAGTTAGCAAGGTTAATAGACTACGACATTCCTTGTATTGAGTTTTACAATCAAGAAGGCGAATTGGAGTATGTAGCAACGTTAGAGAACTTCGAGTTTGAAGACATAGACATTATACTATCGGACTACTACGCGCCTTTCGGAATAATAAAACTAAAGCGAAAAAATGAGCAAGAGAAAACCGAACTTAATGGTCAAGGCTTATAACTATTTAAAAGCCACGTACAAGCACGCTAAAGATGACTTCGAGAAAGCAGACAAAACCCTTTACAACGATAGAGTACATACTTGTAGCCGTTGCGACCTTTACAATGACAGCGATAATAGCTGTAATGTATGCGGCTGCCCTATCGCTACTAAGGCTTCTTGGAAAAGCGAAAAATGTCCGATGAACAGATGGAGCGAAAACTAGATAATACCGAAATACTAATATACATAGCCGTAATAGCTTTAGTATATACAATAGCGATATGTTAAAACCAACAGCCAAACAAAAGCGACAAGCTAAAAAGATACTAAAGAAAGTAGTAAACGATAAGCTGCCAGACCACGAAACTAAGGCAGAAATGATTATGCTATATAACGATGTGTTCCAATCCAACTACAGACATACGACAAACTGTTCTAGCTGTTTAAGATTGGCGCACTTAGGCTTAATACAGATAGCGAACTATGGCAAAGTATAAATGCGAATGCAAGGTAATAGAGATACACAAGACTACTATTAAAGTAGTAGACGGCAACGTAGTAGTGCCAGAAGCCTATTGTGAAGACTGTAAGACATACGGCAAATTCATAAAAGAACACGAAGGCTTTGCAACGATAATAAAGAAACCAAACGGAACAGTAAGTAACAAATTCTAATATGGCAGTACCAAAATATTACATAGGTAAAACACATAAGTACGAAGCAAGCAAAGTAGTAGAAGACTTCCAAGGCGATAGCTACAATTTAGGAACGGCACTAACGTACCTAATGCGCGCAGGCAAAAAGCCTAACAACCCAAAGGAACAGGATATACGCAAAGCGATAGACCACTTGCACTTTGAACTTAACAGAATTAACGCGGATAAGGAAACAGAAACGAATTTAGTATATGCAAATACAAGTACTACCGCTTAGTGAGATTAAGCCAAACAGCGACAACCCTCGTATAGTAAACAAGGCTAAGTTTGAGAAGCTAAAGAAGTCAATACAAGACTTGCCAGAAATGCTGCACCTTAGACCTATTATACTAAACGCAGACAACGTAATACTGGGCGGCAATATGCGATACAAAGCGTTAGTAGAGTTAGGTATTAAAGAAGTGCCTGTAATTAGAGCAGAAGAACTAACAGAACGACAAGCGCAAGAATTTCTTATAAAGGATAACCTTAGCTATGGCGACTGGGATTTTGATATACTAGCTAACGAATGGGATAGCGTAGACCTTGAGGAATGGGGGCTAGACGTATGGCAAAACGAAGACGATATACTAGCAAACGAAACAGAAGAAGCGCAAAGGGAAAAGGATAAAATAGTCTGCGCCTTATGCGGCAAATAATTACAAAATGCAACACCTATGCAGGATAGAACAGAAAAAGGAAAACTAGCTATGTTAGAAGCGTTAGAACAGACGCTAGGCGTAGTAACTACTGCTGCTAAAATGGTAGGGATAGATAGAGTGACGCATTACCGATGGCTAGACGAAGACGAAGCGTACAAGCTAACGGTTAAAAGCATAGACGACGTAGCTATAGACTTTGCAGAAAGCCAACTACACAAGCAGATAAAGAAAGGCAGTACGCAAGCTACTGTATTCTACTTAAAGACTAAAGGCAAAAAGCGCGGCTATGTAGAGCGACAAGAACACGAACTAAGCGGCGGCGCAAAGCCTATTAACATTCAGATAGAAATTGACGAAGACTAAGTTAACAAAGAAACAAGGACTAGCACTAAAGTATCTAAATGACAAGACTACTACAGAAGTTCTATTTGGCGGTAGTGCAGGCGGCGGCAAGTCCTATCTGGGTTCTGTTTGGCTTATATATCTTTGCACTACTTACGATAATATTCGCTGCCTTATGGGGCGAAGTAAGCTAGACAGTTTAAAGAAAACAACGCTCAACACCTTCTTCGATGTATGTAAACAGTTTGGCTTAGAAGCAAACGAACACTACACCTTCAACGCTTCTTCTAATATCGTTAGCTTTACTAACGGCAGCGAGATAATACTAAAAGACCTTTTCCAATACCCAAGCGACCGCAACTTTGACAGCTTAGGTAGTTTAGAAATTACCGCAGCATTCATAGACGAAGCCAATCAGATAACAGAAAAAGCAAAGCAGATAGTAAGCAGCCGTCTACGTTACAAGCTAGACGAACACGACCTAAGCCCTAAGATGCTTATGACTTGCAACCCTGCTAAGAATTGGGTGTATAGCGACTTCTACAAGCCAAGCAAAGAAGGTAGGCTATTAGGACACCGCAAATTCATTCAAGCGTTAGTAGAAGACAATAAGCATATATCTAAACACTATAGGGAGCAGCTACTAAAGCTAGACGAAATAAGCAAGCAAAGGCTTTTGTACGGTAACTGGGAATATGACGATAGTGAAGACAAGCTGATTAATTACAACGCTATTCTAAGCGCATTTGAGATAGACCACATACCTACAGGCGAGAAATATATAAGCGCGGATATTGCACGTTACGGTAAAGACAAAACTTGTATAGTTTACTGGAATGGTCTAAGAGCAGAACAATTTGTAGTAATGGACACGAACAGCGTAACAGAAGCAGCAGACGCTATACGCAAACTACAAAGCGACAACGCCGTACCTTTAGCTAATATAATAGTAGACGATGACGGAGTAGGGGGAGGGGTACGTGATATATTAAGGTGTAAAGCGTTTGTAAACAATTCTAAGGCCCTTAAAGGCGAAAACTATAGCAACCTAAAGACGCAATGCTATTACGCCCTTAGCGCGGCTGTAAATAGGTCTGAGATATACATTAACACTAACAACATAGCGTACAAGAACTTTATAGTACAAGAATTAGAGCAAGTAAGGCGTAAGAATTTCGACAAGGACACGAAGCTACAGCTTGTAAGTAAAGACGAAGTAAAAGCGATACTAGGACGTTCGCCAGACTTCTCAGATGCTTTAGCGATGCGTATGTATTACGAACTAAAGCCACAGGGTAAGTATTTCGTGCAATAAAAAAGAGGGCAGCCGAAGCCACCCTCTACAAAACAATGAAAGTCAAAACGAGTACTAGACGTTAAGAAGGCGCAATATACTCAAAAAGCAATATTTATATTTTATATTATGGAATTAGTTATCAACGAAGCAAGCTACTACATACCGAACAAGTGGAACGAGGTAAGTTTAGGCTGTTATATGGACTTTGTAGAAGCGTATAGTGAAGAAGGAACAGACCTGGAAAACGACATAGCTTTACTTAGCAGCTTTATAGGCGCACCTATTGATATGCTAGGCGGAATTAAAAAGTCAATACTAGACGAAGCGGTAGAAAGGCTTAGTGCTTTAATGGAAAGCAAGGTAACAGAAGACCTTAATTTGATTGTAGAGATTGACGGCGTAGAATATGGGCTACACCCTAACCTTCAAGATTTGAAGCTAAAGGAATTTGTAGACTTAGACAACAAGCTAGAAGAAGGCTGGGCTAATATGCACGCTGTAATGGCGATACTCTACCGCCCTGTAGTAAGCCAAAAGAAAGGCAAGTACAAAATAGAAGACTACGACTACAAGACGGCTAAGAAGCGAGCAGAACTGTTTAAGGACAATATGAGCGTAGAAACGGTTAACGCTGCCGCCGCTTTTTTTTTGCGTATAGGAATAGACTACACGACCATTACGCAGGTCTATTCAAAGATGGACAGGCGAACGAGGAGAAAAGCTACAAGAGCGAAGAAGAAATCTTTAACGAGAAATATGGATGGTACGGTATAATTTACGGACTAGCGAATGGCGATATGCTAAAGTTTGACCAAGTGCTAGAAAGGACAGTAGACGAATGCTTCAATTTTATAATGTATCAACAAGACTTAGCGCACATACAAAATAGCAAAAAATGATAATAGGAGACCACGACGTAAATAGTATAAGTTTAAAGTACTTGTACGAACGCTTTAAGCAGCTACAGAGCGAAGGGATATTCGGCGAAGACATAATTAAGACCGTAACTATCGGCGACATTTTCGAGGTAGAAGCGAAAGCCCAAGACTACCCATTGCTTCACGTGGCTACAGAAAGCGTAGCAGTAGACACAGGGCGTATGGTTTACAACTTTCAGCTTATACTTATGGACTTAGTAAGTAAAGACGAAAGCAACGAAGAAGACGTTTTGAGCGATACGTTAGACACGATGAAAGAGATTTTTGGATTATTGAAAAACAGAAATTACACATTTAACGCTGCAAGTTCGCCACAACCCGAAGACTTTTTAAATATGGTAAGGCTTCAAGATAGCATAAGCTGCGAACCTTTTACGGAACGATTTGACAACGAGGTAGCAGGCTGGACGGCTAACATACAAATAGAGGTAATGTTTGATTTTGCAACAGACAACTGTTTGACCTAAGAATGAGAGAGTTACGCAAAATGGATAGCAACGCTTTAGCACAAACAAGAATATATACTCTTATATAGTTATTATATAGCATATAAGTATATATAATTAATATAATATATAAAGGAAAAAAAATAAAGAAATGGCAACAACAGTAACAACAGCAACACTAACGGTAGACGTAAAAGAAACGCTAACGCTTAACGGTACGGTATACGACCAGACTGTAAGTAAAAGTATTTCTAGTATTGGTAATGTCTCAAAGCGTATCTATACGCTGCCTGCTAATACTACAATGACCGTAGCAGACTTTTTAAGCACTTCTACAGGCGAAGAATACGACACGGAAGACACTAAGTACATTAGACTAACAAACTTAGACGATACTAATGAAATAATCGTAACACTAGCGGTAACGGCTGCCGCAGGTGCGGTAGAGTTAAAACCAGGCAGTTCTACTACCTTGTTTAGTATTAACGCTAACGGTGCAGGTAGTAAGGCAGCGCAAACTACAGTAGACGCTATAGAAGCTATATACGTACACAATGCGCATGGTTCTGCTTCTGTAGACTTAGAATTGTTTATTGCTGGCGCATAGTGAAGCAACAAAGCGTACATAAGGCGTTTGACTTATTCGGCAAAAAGGTAATAAGCACAGCTAAGAAGATACTAAAGGCGAAAGGTAAAAACGCAAGCGGTAACTTAGCTAATAGCTTAGACTACGATTTGCACGTCTACAAAAGCGGCGGCTTAGAACTTAGCTTTAAAGGCGCAGGGTACGCAAAGTTTGTAGACAAAGGGGTAAAGGGTAGTAAGAGTAGCGCGAAAGCACCTAACAGCCCTTACAGATACACCACAAAGCAGCCGCCAGTAGGCGCAATAGACAAGTGGGTAGTAAGGAAAGGTCTAAGCGGCGCACGTAATGAGAGGGGGCAATTTATCAAGCGTAAAAGTCTAGTATTCGCAATAGCTAGAAGTATTAAGCTATACGGTATAGAAGCTACTAACTTCTATAGAGGTGCATTAGACCAAAACATGAAGACACTACCAAAGCAAATAGCTAGGGCGTACGCAAACGATGCGGCTAAATTTATTAAAACAGTAACAAAAGATATATAACAATGGCAGTAGAAGTAGTACAAAAGCCAAACGAGAACGTTATACCAGCCTATAGCGATATTGTGTTTACAACAAAAGATACAGGAACAGGCACGCTTGCAGCAATGTTAGAAGCAAGGTATAAGTTTGTCTGCGATGTATATATAAACAATACAAAAGTATCGCGTTTAAAGGTATCGCCTAACAACAACAAGATAGGTGTGTTTAATGTTTCTAAGATTGTGCAAGATTACGTACAAGAAACAAGGCAAGCAGGCGCAGTATCGAAGTTTGAGCAAGTAGTACAAACGCACGTAATACACAATACCGACAGGTTCAGCCGCAACGACAGCACTATAGTACACTTAGAAGTTCGATTTGGGCAAGAGTACTTATTCTTAGGCGAAACCTTAACGCAGTTTAATGGCTACAATAGTGCAGGTGACCCCGCTGTTAGTGTTAAAAATCAAAATGTAGCTTTCAACGCTTCCGCTAGGTACTACTACAAAGTCTTTAACGGCTGCCTACAGCACGAAGACGGCTTTGAAGCGTTTGACGTTACGCCATATCTAGGTAGCACAAATTCAGACAAGCTACTTACTAAATTTCCTAGCTATTCAGATAGCGGACTTACGCAAAAGGTAAGGCGTACAGACTACCACACTATCGCAATGTTTGATAGCGACACTACTTTATACCCTTTTGAAACGGTAGGCGGTGTATCAGAAAGCACAAACGCTACACATATACAAATAGTACAATACGATAGCGCAGGTAGCACACTATCTACAAACATATTCAGTCAATCGGCTAACGGCGCAGCGCAGATAGAAGGCGAATTTGCTACAGTAGGATTGACACCGCGCAACTACATATTCTGCGGTGTAGGTGGTAAGAATATAAGCAATTCTATTTTGTCGCTAAATTCAAGCTGCGCCTATTACGAAGTATTCAGAGTAAATTCTGGTTCTACGCTATACAGCCAAAAGTACAGATTTGAGATACAAGACGATGATTGCAAAGGCTACGAAACGGTGCGCCTTGCATTCCTTAATAGCTTTGGGGCCTGGGATTATTACAACTTCACCAAGAAGTCAACAAAAAGCACAGCGATAAAGCGCAACCAATTTAGACAAGGTAACGGAAACTGGCAAGATGTAAGCGAAACGACAAACTGGACATACAACACTTTTGAAGGTGGCAAAGGTTCTTATTCGGTAGAAGCTACAAAGGTTATCGAAGCCAATACGGACTTCATTAACGAAACAGAAGCAGCCTTTTTAGAAGAACTATTTATAAGCCCTAGCGTTATGTATTACGCAGGTAACGACAACTGGGTATCTGCTAACATAACAGAAACCAGCTACACCAAGCAAACGAAAGCAAACGACAAAATAATACAATACCTTATAGGGATAGAGTTAGGAAACAGAACCGTAGTACAGAATAGATAATGTTAAGACTAGTAGCATACAGCCAAGACGATACTACTTCGGTAGATTTGGACTTATTCCAAGACGAAAAGATAGCCCTAACGCTAAACGTAGACGATATTCGTACCGTAAGCGATAAGATAGGTAGCTACTCTAAAGACTTTGACCTACCTGCAACAAAGAAAAATAACAAGTTCTTTAAGTCGTTACACAATATAGACGTTATTAGCGAATACAACCCTTACCAAAGCACAAGGGCAGAACTATACGAAGACAGCGCACTTATCTATTCTGGGCGTTTATTCTTAGACGAATTAGTGCAGAAGGGCGGCGAAAAGTATTATACAGCTACGCTTATATCTAACAGCCCTAGCTTATTCAGCGAACTAGAAGGCAAGACTTTTAAAGACTTAGACTTATCGGCTTTAGCGCACACCTACACGAAAGCTAACATAGAAGCGTCTTGGACTAGCACAGGCGTTACGCTAAGTAGCGGCAGCACTTCTACCGATATATACTACCCTTTAGTAGATAACGGTATATATTGGAGTTTAGGGCAAGCACAGATACATAGTACCGAAAGCTATACGCCCTTTATTCGTTTGAAATATATAGTAGATGCTATTTTTAACCTTGCAGGCTTTGAATATAATAGCAGCTTTTTTAATTCTGACTACTTCAAGTCTATATATATGGACACGTCTATAAGTGGTAACATAGATAGCACAGACGAATACGGAACGGTTCAGCAAGAAATTAGCGGCGCAAGCCAAGTATTAACAGCTACGGCAGAACCTTTAATACTTGGGCAAGCAATGTCTTTCGACGCATACAGTTTATACAACGAAACGACAGGCGTATATACAGCACCGATAAACAACACCCTAGTAAGCGTTTTCGCTCAAATACCTATATCAAACACATACATAGGCGAGCAATACGAAGCCTACTTAGAGAAGACTATAGGCGGTGTAACAACTACGGAACTTATTGCAAATATGCAGCCGCAAGAAATAGGCGAACAAGTAGACAACGCGGCAGGTGACCTTATAACCAATTCTACTACACTGCAAATAGATGAACAGTTCGGCTTGCCTTCTTCTGGCGATAGCTTTAGGATATTGGTAAAGCAAGTAGCGGCACTTCCTACTTCTGCGCCTACATTTGCTTCTATAGTAAACGAAGCACCGAACTACGAAGTAAGCTTAGTAGATGAAACACTATTTTACACAAACGGCACTATAGACCTTTCTTTTTATATCTTTACTTCGACAGGCGTAGACGTAGAAGCAGGGCTGCAAGTATATAGGGGCGAAGTAGAACTTACTAGCTTATTAAAAGACATTATTACTATGTTTAATCTAACGCTAGAAGACACCGAACACCCTAACGAAATACTCATAGAACCTTTTAGCGACTTTGTAGCTACAGGGAGCCGCTTAGATTGGACAAACAAAGTAGATAGAGATACACATAAGCGCATATTTGTAGAAACGCCGAATAAGATTGTATTTACTTTTAATAACGATACAGACGATTATGTGCTAACTACATACAAAGAAGAAGTAGGGCAAGACTACGGAAGTATGGTAATACACCCTACAAGCAACCTAGCGCAAATAGACGAAGAAATAGTTAAGGAAGTTAAAACAGAAAATATAAGCGCATCTGCTTTTGTTACGCACTACGGAAAGCCTGTACTTTCTGTATATAAAAAAGACGAAGGCGGACAAAAAGAAAGGTTTAAGAATAGTATAAGGGTAGTATTTAAAAACACTACACAATACTACGGCGTTAGTTATGACGATGACGGTATATTCTCTGGCGGTAGCAACTGGGTATCTACTACGCACTACGATAGCAACCTTCCAGCTTTGACAACAACAAGCAATAGCTTAAACTTTGGAAATATTGTGCAGCTATTTAGTTCGGTAGACTATACAGTTCCTAACAACAACTTATACAACAAATATTGGCACGACTACATAGCCGAAAGGTATAGCAACGATTTGAAGGTAGTTAGTATGTTTATCAATCTTACACCTACAGACATTCATAACTTTACCTTTGCAAATACGGTAACAATAGACAACCAAGAGTACAGAGTAAACAAAATAGAATACAACGCAGGCGCGCGCGGTATGGCTAAGGTAGAATTATACGTAATATAAGAAATGGCTAGAGCAATAAAAAGCATAGATAACGCTACAGGCGTAATAACCGTAGACGATGGCAAGACCGTAGGCGGCGTAGCACCTACAGAAATAGAATGCGACTTTTACGGCGGTAAATATTCTAGGGGCGTTTGTAGAATACCGCAAGAACTACCAAAGAAAAGAAATGACGCAATAAAGTCTAGCAATGTAAACGGCTTTAACAATAAGATAATAGGTTCTACAGACGTTTCTATAGTAGGTAACAACAACAGAAGCCGCAACGATGTTCAGTATATAGAAGGGAACTACGGCGATGCTATACGCTACGGCGAGCAAGTATATTCTAACAGCACCGCTTTAGGACGTGGGCAAGTATCTACGCTTATATTTCAAGGACGCACAACAAACGCGGACTATACAGAGATATTTATTGGCGGTGTAGATGGTAAACGCTTCCTAGCAGACGAAGGTAGGGAGGTATTTTTAGGCTTTGAAGGCTACGTTTTAGGACATAGGGTAGATAGCGGCGGTCTAGGCGAATGTATGAACAAATACCAACACGCTAGTTTTTCAGTAACAGGCGGTTCATTGGTTCAGATAGGCAGCACAGGGACGAAGACTAATAACAAGAACCACTCTAATAGTTGGAACAATAGGTACACAGCCACAAGCGGAACGCCAGACTACATAAAGGTAGAAGTTAAAGGGGCTAATTCAGCAACTATAGACTGGACGGTAGTGCTAAAGATACACGAACTTAAAACTGACGCTATATAATGAGCAAGAAGACACACGTAAAATTCAAGCTACAGGGCGATATGATTGCGCTAGGCTTCCAAGCGTTTAAACAGGTACTACCTGCAATAACAAAGTACAAGGTAAAAACAGAAAACAACCAATTCATACTAGGTAAATGGCACAACGCGAAGAAATAATTTTTAATCTAAAAATGACTTCTGCGGAAGCGGAAAAAAGTTTAGAAAAAGTAAAAAAGAATATATCTGACACCAACAAAGAAGTTAAGGACAGTATAAACAACTTCGGTCTTTTTGGCGTAACTGTAGGCGATGTTAAGAATAAGTTTGGCGAATTAAGAGGGATAGCTTCTAAGTCTTTATCTGTAATTAAACAACAAGGTATGCAGGCAGCTTTAGGCTTGCGTCTTATGTTTGGCGGCAAAATGAAGATGGGGGCTAGTGCTTTATTTAAAACTATTAAAGTAGGCATAGCTTCTACAGGTATAGGATTATTTTTAGTAGCTATAGGTTCTTTGACGCAATTCTTTAGAGATAGTGAAGAAGGCGCAAGCAAGCTAAAAGAAATGACTAGCCAGCTAGGCGTAGCTTTTGGCAATGTAACGGACATAATTAGTAACTTAGGTAAGGGGCTATTTTCTCTACTAAGCGGCGATTTTGAAGGAATGAAGAAAGCCTTTGCAGAAGCTACCGACCAAGTAATGAACTTCGGCGAGCAGACGAGGAAGGAAATGGCAGACGCTAAACAGCTAGAAAAAGATAGACTAGCACTACAGCAGTTTGAACGTAAAGCGGCAGTAGACGCAGCTAAGACAAATAGCGAAATAATGAAGCTAAGGCTACAGGCTAGGGATATTGAAATGTTCACAGCACAAGAAAGGTTAGCTTTTATGCGAGAAGCTAACAAGTTAGCAGACGAACAACTACAAAAAGACTTACACGTAGCGAATGAAAAGCTAAGGTTTCAAGAAGTAGAAAATTCTTTTAGTAAAAGTACCCAAGAAAACCTAGACGCAGAAGCGCAGCTACAAGTAAGAGTACACGAAATAACTAGAAGTAACTTCTCAGAGCGCAAAAGAATGAAGTCCGAAGAACAAGCCTTAGTGCGAGAGTTAGCGGCAATAGAAAAAAGCGCAAGAAATGAAGCGCAAAAAGATAGAGAGCAAGCCTTTAAAGACGCAGAAAAATTCAACGAAGAACTATTTAAGTCGGACGAAGAGCGAGTTAAAAAGGAAACCGCAGCAGCTAAGAAAGCGGCAGCAGAAAAGGTAGCACTAGACAAAGCTGTAGCAGATAGTAAAATAGCGGCACAGAACGCGGCACTAAGCGCAGTAGCCGATATATTTGGTAGAGAAAGCCAAGCAGGTAAAGCAGCGGCAGTAGCACAGGCTACTATGAACACCTACCAAGCAGCTAACAACGCACTAGCAAACACACCAGCACCGCCGCCTTTTCCTTTTATAGCGGCAGGTATAACGGTAGCCGCAGGTCTACAGAATGTAAGTAAGATACTAAACACGCCAAACGAAAACAAGTTTGCGCAAGGGGGTATGGTAGGCGGAATGGGAACAGGCACTAGCGACAGCGTTAGCGCAAGACTATCGAAAGGGGAAAGCGTAATAAACGCACGATCTACTAGAATGTTCAAGCCCTTACTTTCTGCTATGAATGAAGCAGGCGGCGGTAGAGGTTTTGCAGACGGCGGTACTGTAGACGATGGCTTAGGCGGCGTTACAGGCGGTGTAGTGAAAGCCTACGTATTATCAGACGAAATGACTAGCAACCAAGATAGACTAGCTAAAATAAGAAGAAAAGCAACAATTTAAAAATAAAGATATGCCTTGCAAAAAATGCGAAAACAATAAGTACAGATTTGGAGAAGGGAACTGTAAGTACAACACCCTAGCCGAATGTGAAGCAGCGAACCAAACATACGACATAGTAGAATTGGTAATAGACGAAACCAACGAAGCAATAGCTATAGACGCTATTAGCCTTGTTACTAGCCCTGCGATAGAAACAGACTTTGTGTACTTTAACGAAGAAGAAAAAGGAAAGCTAACACTAGCCAAGATAGACGAAGAAAAGCGTATGCTAGTAAGCCCTGCGCTTATTCCTTACAAGCAAATCTACCGATACAATGCGGAACAAGATAAGCACTACTACGTACACTTCACAGCCGAAACAGTACGCAAAGCGGCAGAAGCGTTTATTAAACACCACAACACTAACAACGCTACAGTACAGCACGAATACAAAGTAACAGGCGTAAGCGTTATAGAAACTTGGATAAGCGAAGACAGTAAAAAAGACAAAAGCAACGTATACGGCTACGAATTGCCAAAGGGTACTTGGTTCGTTTCTATGCGTATCGACAATGACGAAGTATGGGAGCAGATTAAAGAAGGCACGCTAAAAGGGCTTTCTATAGAAGGCTACTTTGTTAATGCCGCAGAAAAGATGGCTAAGGTAGGCAGTATGGTAGCAGACAATATGGACTTGCCGCTATACGACAACGAAGAAGAAGCGTTAGCAGCCGCTAAAGAAATGGGCTGCGA
>UEXM01001004.1_pt1 | contig 26084 bp, 20 predicted proteins | sample 1796661 | NCBI WGS metagenome assembly UEXM01 (sample SAMEA4772469, study PRJEB27181) | metagenome | reverse complement strand
CCAACAAGACCTTCGCCTCAGCCTCCACCAAGGAGACCAAATCCGCCAACACCAAGGAGACCATCCCCGCCTCCGCGTAGACCAAGGCGTCCATCTCCACCACCAAGGCGTCCACCCAGAAGGCCACCCAGAAGACCACCTCCACGCCCACGCAGACCGCCCCCAAGGCGTCCACCCAGACGTAGAGGTAAGGATCCCCTTGCACAGTCTTTCAGTGTAGCGGACAATCCAGGACAATTTGTAACAGAGATCGAAGTCTTCTTTAGAACGAAAGATCCCGTACTTCCAGTTATCATCCAATTAAGACCGATGATTGCAGGTGTACCATCTGAACAGATCTATCCGTTCGGTGAAGTAATTCTCGATCCTGCAGATGTCGTTGAATCCTTTGATGCATCTGAACCAACTACCATTGTCTTCCCTGCTCCAGTTTATCTCTCTGGAGAAACTGAGCACGCAATCGTTCTTCTATCAAATTCTAATCAGTATACTGCTTGGATTTCTAGGATGGGTGAGGTTGATGTAAGTACATTACTACAACCAGAATCAAGACAAGTTGTTGTATCCGCACAACCACATTTAGGTTCTCTGTTTAAATCTCAAAATGGATCTACTTGGAACCCAAGTCAATATGAAGATCTTAAGTTCAACTTATATACTGCAGAATTTGAAGAGACTGCTACGATTTCTTTCTTCAACCCAGAATTGGGAAGAGGCAATAATCAAATCGCAAATCTCGTTAAAGATTCTCTAGAGTTTGAATCTAAGAAGTTGATCATTGACACTAATGATATCATCAATACAAGCGCAATTGTTTTTGGCAATACTATTGTTCAAAAAGAAACTAGTGCTAGTGGAGATTATGTAGGTGTTGGTGGATCTGCAACTGGAGATTTGTCAATTGTTAATGCTGGTATTGGTTATACACCATCTGACGGTAATCAGTTTACATTCTCAAATGTTGTACTGACAACCTTTAGTGGAAAAGGTAAAAACGCTACCGCTGATATTACAATCGGCGCTGTTGGAGGAACAAATGGAGTTGCTATTGCAGCAACAATTAGTTCTGGTGGATCTGGTTATCAAGTTGGTGATGTGTTTAGTGTTACTTCTATTGGTAATGACCAACTTGGAAGAAATCTACAACTGTCTCTAGGACAAATAACAGGAGCAAATGAACTAATTCTCGATAATGTTCAAGGTGAATTTGAAGTTAATGTATCAAAACCACTTCAATATGTAAGTCCTTCCACAGGAATTACCACAATGGTATCTACTGGTGGAGCGGATATTGCGATCTCTGATTTTGTACTATCTTCGCCACGAGAAGATGGATTGCATATTAAGGTTAATCATAAAAACCATGGTATGCACGCTACTACTAATATTGTAAATATTGGTGGGGTAAAACCAGACAGCAAACCAACAACGATCACTGCAGAATATACAAATTCTAATTCTGGAGCAATTAGTGTTGGAAGTACTAGTGGATTTGAATCTTTTGAAAATGTGTCTATTGGTGCTACAAACCCAGGTTACGCTATTATTGATGATGAAATTATTTCATATACAGGAGTATCTGCGGGTCAGTTAACTGGTGTTACTAGAGGTATTGATAATACAAATTCCTTTACATACCCAGTCAATTCCCAAATCTCCAAGTATGAGATTGATGGTTTATCTTTGAGACGTATTAATACTGATCACTCTCTATCAGATGCAATGGGTTCTAGACCTATTACATTAGATAGTTACCATATTAAAGTTAATACTTCTACAAATGGAACCAATAGAAGCACTGGAGTTGGATTTGGCAACTTATATGCAAATACTTCTAAGTCTGCTGGTGGTGAAGAAATCTTCGCGACTCAGAACATTCAATATGAAGCAGTGAGACCAATTGTTCAAACAATGTCTCTACCAGGAACAGATATTAAAGCATCTATTCGTGGTATTACTGCTACTAGTGTTGATGGTAATGAAGTCTCATTTGTAGAGACAGAAGATACCCCAATTAATCTGGGAGAAGATACTTATCTACCTGAACCTAGAATAATTGCTTCTAGAGTCAATGAAGTTGCTAAAAATTCTACGCAACCTGGCAATAAGTCAATGGAACTTACGTTTACATTGAATTCTGCTAACGCTAACATCTCTCCAGTTATTGACCTTGATAGAGTTGGTATGGTACTTATCTCAAATAGAGTTAACGCACCAATCACAGATTATATAAATGATTCTAGAACAGCATCACTATCTGAAGATCCAACAGCATTCATCTATGCCAACACACCAGTTGAACTTGAAAATGCTGCAACTTCAATAAAAGTTCTCTTCTCGGGATATGTAAATACATTTGGAGATGTTAGAGCATTCTATTCTATCAGCAATTCTGCTGATCCAGACCCACTCTACTATCCATTCCCAGGCGCTAAGAACTTAGATGTAAATGGCAAGATCATTGATTTTGCTAAGTGTGATGGTTCTTCCGACAAGGCAGTTCCAAAAACAGATGTTCTTGCTTCTGAGAGTGCTGATTTGATTTACCGAGATTATGAATTTACGATGGATAACTTGCCAGAGTTTAAATACTTTACTATTAAATTAGTTGGTACATCAACAAATCAAGCATATCCACCAAGAATGAAAGATCTTAGAGTAATTGCATTAGCATAGTATGGAAAATGAACCTCGTTATTTAAAAGTTGAGGGGCATAGTTATCTCGTAAGGGATACTATGTCCAATGCAATTATTAATAAGAATCAAACAGAATTTGATCAATATAAAACTTTGCGTAAGATAAAGAATGATGAAAAAGATAGACTTGACAAACTTGAAAATGATATAAGTGAAGTTAAAGATCTTCTGAGACAACTAGTAGATAAGGATCTGTAAAATGGCAACACCAGCATCTCGACAAGGACTAATAGATTACGCTAAAAGGCAGTTGGGTGCTCCTGTCTTAGAGATTAATGTTGCCGATGAGCAGCTTGATGATATTATTGATGACTCACTTCAATATTTTTATGAACGCCATTTTGATGGAGTAATACAAACATATTTAAAGTATGAAATAACACAAGCTGATATTGATAGGGCACGAGGTGGAGTTGGTATAGCATCAACTTCTGCTACTGCTAACATTGCAGGAACTCAGACAACATTTGACTTTACCGAGAATAATAATTTTATTCAAGTTCCACCACAGGTTTTAGGTATTAATAAAGTATTTGCCTTTGAAGGATCTAGTGGTATTTCGGGTGGTATGTTTAATATTAAATATCAATTATTTTTGAATGATGTCTACTTTTGGGGTTCTACTGAACTCCTAACGTATTCTATGGTTAAAAGATATCTATCCGATATTGACTTCTTATTGACCACAGAAAAACAGATAAGATTTAATCAGAGACAAGATAGACTTTATATGGATATGGACTGGGGATCTTTAGTTCCTGGACAGTTCTTAATTATTGACTGTTACAGACTTCTAGATCCAAATGACTCTCCTAGAGTATGGAGTGATTCTTTTCTTAAGAAGTATGTTACTGCTTCACTCAAGAAGCAATGGGGTCAAAATCTAATTAAATTCCAAGGAGTCAAACTTCCTGGAGGAACTGAATTAAATGGAAGGCAAATATATGATGATGGTGTTACTGAACTAAATTCTCTAATGGATAAGATGTCTTCTACATACGAACTTCCACCTTTAGATATGATCGGTTAATACTATGGCGTTGAATCCATTCTTTCTCCATGGTTCTTCTGGGGAGCAAAATTTAATTCAAGATTTAGTCAACGAACAACTAAAAATGTTCGGTGTCGAAATTTACTATATTCCCAGAGTATATGTAAATGAAAAGACAGTGATGGAAGAGGTGTCTAGATCAGAATTTACAGCAGCAGTTCCATTGGAAGCATATGTAGATACTTATGAAGGTTTTAGTGGAGCAGGAACACTTTTATCTAAGTTTGGAGTTCAAGAGATCGACGATCTTACTATAATAATATCCAAAGAAAGATATGAGAGTGTTATTGAGCAGCAGATAGCAGTAATAGATAAAACCAAATTAACATCTAGACCGAAAGAAGGTGATTTAATTTATTTCCCACTTGGAGATAGATTGTTTGAGATTAAGTATGTAGAGCATGAGAAACCTTTTTGGCAACTTCAAAAGAACTATGTTTATGAACTTAGATTAGAACTGTTTGCATACAATGATGAAGAGATTGATACTGGTATCTCTGAAATTGATGACAATACTGTAGATGCTGGTTATATCCAAACATTTAATATGGTTGGTATCGGATCCACAGCAAAAGCAGTAACAACGCTCGTTCCAAGTGGTGCCGTTAGAAATATTATCGTATCTAGAAGAGGACACGGATATGAGGAGATTCCTAGGGTTGCAATTACTTCAGCACCAAGCGGTGGAGTTACTGCTGTTGGTATAGCATCAATGTTCTACGGAATTATTGACCTCTGCGACCCAAATCCAGACAGGGGAAGAGTTCAAAAAATTGAGATGGCAAATGTTGGAGCAGGTTATACTGTAAAACCAAAAGTTACTTTCCACTCTCAAACAGGATCTGGAGCATATGCAGTTGCAAATATATCAGACGCTGCAGTTGGAATTATAACAATCACAAGTGGTGGTAGTGGATATATTGATGTGCCAACAGTAACTGCTGTTGCTCCTGGTATTGCAAGCACTACGATAAATGCAAAACTTAGTGCAAGAATTAATACTCTTGGTCAAGTTACTGAAATTGTAGTTGAAGATGCTGGTGGGTACTTTGAAGGAGTTCCAGAACTTGTAATTGCTGGACCAACACAATCTGTTGGGTATGGAACATATCTAACAAACGAAGATGTTGTAGGATCTCAAAGTGGTGCTACAGCAAGAGTTAAATCATGGAATACTATAACACAAATACTCAAATTAGGGGATATAACAGGTTCTTTTGTAACTGGTGAAGCAATCACAGGTCAGTCAAGTGGAGCTGCATATGCAAATATTGACCTAAATAAATTTAACCTTCCTGAAGATGGGTTCGCACAAAACAATACTATTGAAATAGAAGCAGACGCGATTCTTGATTTTAGTGAATCCAATCCATTTGGTAATCCGTAGGAGATAAACCATGTTTGATCATTTTTACCATCAAATTTTTAGAAAAACTGTCATCGCATTTGGCACTCTTTTTAATGGAATGACAATTAAAAGAGATGGTGGAGAGATCATTGAAGTTCCTCTAGCTTATGGTCCAACTCAAAAGTTTTTAGCAAGATTAGAGCAACAACCAGATTTAAATAAACCAATACAAATAAGTCTACCTAGAATGTCCTTTGAATTTTCTGGGGTATCGTATGATTCTGGTAGAAAATTAGCAGGAACTCAAGCATTCACAACAGCATTAAAATCGGACAAGCGTGAAATACGTAAGATGTTTCACCCAGTTCCATATAATATGTCATTTGATTTGTCAATCATGACATTATTAAATGATGATGCTTTGCAAGTTGTAGAACAAATACTCCCATACTTTCAACCAAACTTCAATCTCACTATTGATTTAGTAGAATCTATTGGCGAAAAAAGAGATATTCCAATTACTTTAGATTCAGTATCTTTTGTCGATAATTACGAAAGTGATTACTCTTCAAGAAGAGTTCTTTTATATACATTAAAATTTACTGCAAAAACTTATTTGTTCGGTCCAGTACCAGACAACAAAGGAGATATTATTACCAGAGTATCTATTGGTGTTGCTGGTGGAGATCCCAGTCCAGACGCAAAAAGAGATCTGGTATACACCAAACCAATTGCAACTAAAGCATATAATAATGACGTTGTTACGAATCTCAGTAATAATATTATTGCAGGTGAAGGTTTATTAATAGTTAATGATGCTTCAAATTTGCCAGAAAGATCATACATTACTATTGATAACGAAACAATTTATATCAAAGAGAAAAATAATAATGAACTCATAGTTGCTAGAGGACAATATAGAACCAAAGCAGTAGATCATGTTGGTGGTGCTCCTATTTTTGCAATCACTGAAGCAGATAATGATAATCTTGAGTCAGGTGATAATTTTGGATTTGGTGGTTAAAAATGAAAGATAAATTTAATGATCTTAATAATACTTTTGATGTTGAAGCAGAAATTGTAAAACCAGAACCAGAAAAGAAAGAACTAAAAAAACCTTCAGAATCTGAAGACGTAACTAAAGATTATGAATATACAAGAGGTAACCTCTATTCAATCATTGAGAAGGGACAAGAGGCGTTGGATTGTGCGTTGGAACTTGCCCAAGATGGAGGTCAACCAAGACAGTATGAAGTTGTTGGACAATTAATCAAAAACGTTGCAGATGCAACAGATAAATTAATCGATTTGCAAAAGAAATTGAAGGATTTGGATGCTGACGAAAAGAGTCCAACAAATGTAACAAATAATGCAATGTTTTTTGGATCTACGGCGGAGTTATCTAAAATGCTAAAGGCACAAACTAAAAATATTCGAGAAGATAAATAGAAAAAAAGTATTTTCTAGGAAATGGCTAGTTTCGATATAAATCCTAAGACTCATAAAGCTGCAACCAAGCAGAGAAAGATTAGCGCCATGACTAAATCTCCTAATGAGAATGAGGCAAAAGTTGCTAAAAACAAAATGACTCCTGCTGCTAAAGTGGATGTTCCTAGATTGAGGCAAGGTCAGCAAGAAGAAATTATACCTGGATTAAAATTAGTTGATATTATTCTTGGCGAAGAGAAATGTGGTAAAGGCATGTATTATTGCTACACAGATAAAAAGTGTAAAAAAATACCTGATGGTTTAAAGACAACTGCACGTTTCTCTGGAGGTGGTCGTGAACCAGAAGAAGTTGGTATTGATAAACCAGTAGAAGGTGGCGAAGGTGGTGACGGCGGCGGTGACGGCGGTGGTGGAATGGGAGAATCTCTTTCTATTGAAGATGCCTTCGGCAACAAGTTCATGGAAGTTGTTGACTTAATTAAACCTGAAGATATTGCAGAGAAATGTTGGGTAGGATATAAGAAGAAAGGTATGAAAAATAAAGGCGGTAAGATGGTTCCTAACTGCGTAAAGGAAGATGAAGTCTCAGAATCAGAAACTTATGTGAAGGGTTCTGCACCAGTTAGAGCCTCTTATGGTGGTAAACCTGAATCTTTTACTAAAGAAAAGTATGTGAAAAAATCTGCTAAGAAAAAAGCAGAAAAGACTACTGAAGATTACAAGGGAATGTATCAGTCCCCCGCTCCTACTAATAAAAGAGTATTGAGTGGTGATGAAAAAGCACGCATGTCTCCTGGTCGTCGTGCATTGCAAAAGTCTGATGATCTTGAAAGGACCGAACCAGGTTCTAAGAGAGCAAAGGCACAGAAAAAAGCATCGATGCAGATGACTCGTAACTTCAAATCTGCTAGAGCAACAACAAGGGAAGAAGTGCAGGTTGACGAAGCAATGAGACTTCCAGCAGAGTATGGTAACTTGTTGGCAGTTGTTGTTATATGGAGAGGTAGATCTCTGATGATTAAAATGTTCTTCCCTCAGGCAACAATGCCTAAGAAGTCCGAAATTCAGACAGAGATTGAAAAAGTATACCCTGGCGGTAGAGTAACTCAATTCCAAAGAACCTCTTTACCTAGTGAGTATTCTCCTCACAATTCACCGATTCTAAAAGTACAGAAAGAATCAAAAGATGAGACAACTATTGGTGGTGGTAACCTAAAGAAACTTACTAATAAAGCAGTCAAGAGAGTTGATTCTAATGTTGATGGCACTGTAAACAGCAGTGATATGAAGAGTTCTGACACTGGTGAGTATGTACCTGGACCTGATGGTAAAAAAGTAAAAGCCAAAGCAAGATTTGAAGAGACCGAGTGTGCTCAAACTGCAAAAGGAACAGACTGTGGAGTTCATGGTAAAAAGTGTTGTCCTGGACTTGAAGAAGTAGAAGAGGGAGCAGGAGAAAAGGATGCTTGCTATCATAAGGTCAAGTCTCGTTATTCTGTATGGCCTTCTGCATATGCATCAGGTGCTTTAGTTAAGTGCCGTAAAAAAGGTGCTAAGAACTGGGGTAGCAAAACTAAAAAGGAAGAAGTGTTGGCAGACATCGCCGCAGAATATTTCTTCAAGGAAGGTATTAATGATGATGGTGTAGATATCCTTATTGAAGAATTGGGTCTTGACCAATTTGTAAGTTTTGTAGAAGGTCTTTCTGCTGATGCATACCTAACTGAAGAGAGGTCGGCAAGACGTGCTAAAAAAGGTGCCAAATCTTATGCACAAGTAAAAGCAGAAATTGATGCTAAAGAAGTATCAAAGAAAAAACCATCTGCGGAAAAAACAAAAGCAGCAGTAGATACTGCTAAAAAGCAACAACCTAAAAGGAGACCTGTACTGGACGCTATTGCCAGACAAGTTATGAAGGGTATGGAGCGTCATAATGCTGCAATGAAGAATGCAAAAGAGACTGGTAAAGTTATCAAAAAAGCAGGCAAAGTTGCAGGTGCTGTTGCTAAGGGTGCTGGTGAAGGTATAAAGACTGCAGGAAAGGCAGCAAAAGTTGGATATAAGATGGCATCTGAAGAGGAAGACCGCCTGGGAAAGTAGATGAAGATTGGCAAAAAGCCAATCGCAAAGATAAGACCGATGGTCTAAGTCAAAGCACAGTAAATGCTTATAAGAGAGAGAATCCAAATTCTAAACTTCAGACTGCAGTTACTACTAAACCTTCTAAAATTAAGAAGGGATCTAAAGATGCTAAGCGTAGATCTTCATTCTGCTCCAGGATGAAGGGTATGAAGAAGAGACTGACCTCTGCAAAAACTGCAAGAGATCCAGACTCTAAAATCAATAAAGCACTTCGTCGTTGGAATTGCTAGTATGAAAACATTTGAGGAATTTATTAATGAGTCCAACAAAAGTGGTGATAGTTCTCTGCGTGACTGGTTTGGCAAGAGTCGTTCTAGTGATGGCAAGCCTGGCTGGGTTCAATTGGGTGGCAAATTTGCAGGAAAACCCTGTGCAAAACAACCAGGTCAAACAACCAAACCAAAATGTGGTTCTTCAAAAATGAAGCGCAACCTCTCTGATAAAGAAGAGGATAGTGCATTCAGAAGAAAGAATCGACAGGATAGTAATCCAAACCGTAAAGGTAAAGCAATTAATGTTGCTACAGAGAAGAAAAGGAAAAAATAACATCAACCATAAATACAAATAAAAGTATAAAAAAATGAAGATTTTAGGAGATGCCACTGCTTTGGCAACAGGCGCAACCAAATTTACATCAGCAACTGCAGTATGGGTATCAAACACTGCTACCAGTGCGTCTAATGTCACTCTTCGCAATGCTGCTGATGATGCCGATCTTGGATCAATAAGTGTTCCCGCATCAAGTGGAGTTTTAATCCATTTAATTGCTGGTCAAGGTTTGAGAGGTGCAGCAACTATTACTGGCACACAAGTTGGCGCATCAGAAACTGGATATTGAAAATTTAAATAACTAAATTATGTCTGTTGATCATTATCTTGGCAATCCACTACTAAAAAAAGCAAATACCACTCAAGAGTTTACACAAGATCAAGTTCTTGAGTTTGCAAAGTGTATTGATGATCCAGTATATTTTGCAGAAAATTATATACAAATTGTTACTCTAGATTATGGTCTAAAGAATTTTGAACCATATGAGTTTCAAAAGGTTATGTTGGATCGATTCCATCATAATCGATTTAATGTATGTAAACTTCCCAGACAATCGGGTAAGTCAACTATTGTTGTATCTTATCTTCTTCACTATGCAATCTTTAACGACAACGTAAATATTGCAATTCTTGCAAACAAAGCGGCTACAGCAAAAGACCTGTTAGATAGATTGCAGACCGCATATGAAAATTTACCTCGTTGGTTACAACAGGGTGTATTGACCTGGAACAAAGCATCTCTCGAATTGGAGAATGGGTCAAAGATTATTGCAGCATCTACATCTGCATCTGCAGTTCGTGGTGGATCATATAATATCATCTTCCTTGATGAGTTTGCGTTCGTTGCAAACCATATAGCAGACCAATTCTTTAGTTCAGTATATCCTACAATTTCTTCAGGTAAAAATACTAAAGTTATTATCGTGAGTACACCTCATGGTATGAATCACTTTTATAAAATTTGGCATGATGCTGAAAGAAAGAAGAATGAATATATTCCAACAGAAGTTCACTGGAGTGATGTACCAGGAAGAGATTCTCAGTGGAAAAAACAAACAATTGCAAACACATCAGAACAACAATTTAAAGTTGAGTTTGAGTGTGAATTTTTAGGTTCTGTTGATACTCTAATAGCTCCAAGTAAACTAAGGACGATGGTTTATGAACAACCATCTATTACACATCAAGGTCTAGATGTATTTGTAGATGTACAAAAAGATCATAATTATGTAATTACTGTTGACGTTGCGCGAGGAGTTGGTGGAGATTACTCAGCATTTACTGTTATTGATATTACATCATTTCCACACCAAATGGTATGTAAATACAGAAATAATGAGATAAAACCTATGCTATTTCCCAGCATAATTAAAGAAGTAGCAGATAATTATAATAAATCATTTGTATTATGTGAGGTAAATGATGTGGGTGATCAAGTTGCTGCAATCTTGAATTTTGATTTGGAATATGAAAATGTTTTGATGTGTTCTATGAGGGGTAGAGCAGGACAAGTTGTTGGACAAGGATTCTCAGGCAAAAAAACACAACTTGGTGTTAAGATGTCCAAAACTGTCAAGAAGATTGGATGCTTAAACCTTAAAACTTTGATTGAGGAAGATAAGTTAATATTTAAAGATTATGATGTAATTGCAGAACTTACTACATTTATTCAAAAACATAACTCATTTGAGGCAGAAGATGGGTGTAATGATGACTTAGCAATGTGTCTCGTTATCTATGCCTGGTTAGTTCAACAAGATTACTTTAAAGAGTTGACGGATCAAGATGTTCGTAAAAGACTTTATGAAGAACAAAAAAATCAATTAGAACAGGATATGTCACCATTTGGTTTTATTGTTGATGGAGTTAATGAAGAATCGTCTTTTGTAGACTCTGCAGGAGATCGATGGCATACTGATGCTTATGGTGATATGTCTTATATGTGGGATTATAATTAATTTAGAATTTAAATGGACTTAGACGGTCAGTTAAAGTTTGGTCATTTATTACTTCATGATAGGAAGTGTCGAATTTGTGGCGAGAGAAAAAATTTAATAGAGGGTTACTATAGAACTAGAAAGGACAGGGGCATTACACCATCATCATTTTCTTATGAGTGTAAAGTATGTACTAAAAAGAGAGTAAATAGGGGATCAAACACTTGGAACTATCCAGATTGGTAGTATCACGTCAGTATTCCCCGCGTAAATGCCCTTTTTAATAAATATTTTCAGATAAACTGAGACTTACAAGGAGACAGAATCCATGGCGACTCCTCAATTATCTCCTGGTGTATTAACTAGAGAGGTTGATTTAACGGTAGGGAGAGCTGAGAACGTTCTTGATAATATTGGAGCTATTGCAGGTCCATTTGAAATTGGACCCGTCAACGAACCAATTACGGTATCCACAGAACAAGAACTAATCAACAATTTCGGATTACCGAAAACAGAAGATAACCAGTACGAATACTGGATGAGTGCTTCTTCATACCTTTCCTACGGTGGTGTGTTGAAGGTTGTCCGTACAGATGGAGATCTGCTCGCAAATGCCAACGTTGGTGTTGGAACATCTGCTAGACTGGATGTTAAAATTAAAAACTTTGATGACTACAATAGTAACTATAGTAGTTCAGCATCCGATTGGTATTATGCAGCAAAGAATCCTGGAACCTGGTCTAATGGACTAAAGGTTTGTGTTATTGACGACTTTGCAGATCAAGTTGTTGGTTTTGCGACAACAGCAATCTCTGCTCTTGGCGTAAACGTGGGATATGGTATTACTGTTGATATCTCGGGACAAGTAATTCCTGGTCTTGGTACAACAGAAGCATTCCAAGGATACTTAAAAGGAATCGTAACTAGTGTCATTGATGGTGAAACCATTAATACTAGTGCCGTTACTGTTAAGATCCACTCTAGAGTTTCTACTGGAGGAACTCAACCTGGTAAGCATAACAGGCAAACATATTCATCAAATAGTACATACTCTTCATTCTTATCGAAGCAAAGAGTAATGTTCGTTGACCAAAACGGATTGGTATCATCTCCAATTGACTCAATCTCTAATGTTGGTGTAACAACATCGACCCCAATAAATGGTCAGCAGGATCAAACATATAGTGGAGTCGGTGGAACTACTGGAGGAACAGGATCTCAAGCAACTTTCAATATCACAAGAAATAGCACTGACGGTAACGTTGATGCATCTAAGATTTCTATTGTAAGTGCTGGTATTGGATACACTGTTGGTGATACAGTATCTATTGGTGGTTCTGCTGTTGGTGGTTTTGATTTAACTCAAGGCGCTATTAAAGCAACCAGTGGAATTACAACATTCACAACAATTCCTTCGGCATCGAATGGAATTTATCTTTCTGTCGCTGGCGTAAGTACAGTAGGATCTGGAATCTCGTTCAATGTCTACAGAGATTCTGGTGGTGGTATTGGAACAGTAACTGCAGTCAATACTGGTCTTGCATATCAGTTGAATGAAGTAATTACAATTGAAGGTGCTTCTATTGGTGGTACTACACCAACAGATGATGCCCGTTTAACGGTATCTGAACTCAGAGACGATAAAGTTGTCCTTTCAGTCACAGCTAGCAACTCCAGACTTCTGGTAGACGGTGTTGATGATTGGTATAACTCACAAACTCTTAAGTTAGATAATTCAGTAATTTACTGGAGAACTATCGCTCCCAAACCAGGAACATCTGGATTTGTTGAGGAAAGAAGTGGTGAGAACGATGAGTTACACGTTGTCGTTGTAGACGACTCTGGTCAACTTACAGGAGTAAGAGGAAATATTCTAGAGAAGCATCTGTTCTTGTCTAAAGCGACAGATACAGTATCACAGGTAAATTCTCCACAGAAAATGTGGTATAAGAATTATCTGGCAAACTTCTCCAAGTATATCTACGCGGGTGCAAATCCAAGTAATGCGAATGATACCTTCCACAATATCTTCCCATCTTCAACTATCTTCAGTCCAGATGCTCAGAATCCCAACCTTTATAATGATGGAGATGATCCAACCAACTTCTCTAGTCCTGCAGTCCAATCGGACATGATTTGGGATAGAACTGCTAATGGATCAATATTTAATTCTATCGGAAGACATACCTTTGATTTGGGTAAAGGTTTAAATTACACTGATCAAGGTAATCTCAAATCACAACTCGGTGATATTGTTACAGCATATCAACTCTTTAATAACAAAGAAGATATTGCGGTTGACTACTTAATTATGGGTCCTGGTTGTGACTCACAAGGAGATAGTCAAGCAAAAGCAAATAAACTCATATCTATTGCTGATGGAAGAAAGGATTGTGTTGCAGTAATTGGACCCCATAGGCAGTCCATTGTTGACTTAACAAATCCAGTAACTCAGACAAATAATTTGATTGAGTTTTTCGGACCTTTAGCATCCAGCTCTTACGCTGTATTTGATAGTGGATATAAGTATACATATGATAGATTCAATAATCTATTCCGTTATATTCCAACAAATCCAGATATTGCTGGATTGATGACACGCACCAATTTAATCGCTTTCCCATGGTTCTCGCCTGCAGGACAGCAAAGAGGTGTTATTAAAAATGCAATTAAACTTGCATTTAATCCAGATAAGACTCAAAGAGATAGTCTTTATTCAAATAGAATTAATTCTGTAATTAATCAAAGTGGTGCTGGAATCATTCTATTTGGTGATAAAACTGCCCTCGCATATGCATCAGCATTTGATAGGATCAATGTTCGCCGTCTATTCTTGACAGTAGAACAGTCACTGCAAAAAGCAGCAGAAGCTCAATTATTTGAGTTCAACGATCAGATTACAAGAACTAACTTTGTAAATATCGTTGAACCATATCTGCGCGACATTCAATCTAAGCGCGGAATTTATGACTACCTTGTAATTTGCGACGAGACCAATAACACACCTGATGTTATTGATAACAACGAGTTCAGAGCAGACATCTTCCTGAAGCCTGCTAAGTCAATTAACTACGTCACCTTGACGTTTGTTGCGACGAGAACTGGTGTCTCGTTTGAAGAAGTCGCTGGTAGAGTTTGATCTACTAACTGATTAAATAAACACGGAGGAATTACCCCAATGGCACGCGCTATTAGAACTATCACCGACTTCAAAGCAAAGCTCCAAGGCGGTGGTGCAAGACCAAATTTATTTGAAGTTACTATCCCAGCATTTCCTGGAAGTGTTGATGGATGGGATGACGATACCTTTAACTTTATGTGTAAGAGTGCTGCTTTGCCAGCATCCAATGTTGCACAAATTGAAGTGCCCTTCAGAGGAAGGGTACTGAAGGTTGCAGGAGACAGGACATTTGATGTATGGACTGTCACTGTAGTCAACGATGAAGACTTCAAACTTAGAACTGCTTTTGAGCAGTGGATGAATCAAATCAGTAAACTTGATAATGCAACTGGTGCTACAAATCCATCATCCTACATGGTTGATGCATATGTTCATCAGTTAGGTAGAGGACAAACTAAGTTCTCCACAGAGAACACTGATTCTACAACAAACCTTCCACTGAGAACATATAGATTCTACGATATATTCCCAACTAATATCTCTCAAATCGATCTTTCGTATGAGAGTGGAGATACCATCGAAGAATTTACAGTTGACTTCCAGGTACAATACTGGGCAGCAGCTGGTAATGATCAGACTGGAACACCCATTGTATAACCTTGATAAATAGTAATAACATTTTTACACTTTAATTATAATGGCTGCCAAGTTATTTGGATTTTCTATTGAAGATGGTGAAAATAAACCGAAAGGTGTGGTTTCCCCCGTTCCTCAGAATAATGAGGACGGGGTTGATCATTATTTAACTAGTGGTTTTTTTGGATCGTATGTAGATATTGAGGGTGTATATAGATCAGAATATGATCTTGTAAAGAGATATAGAGAGATGGCACTGCATCCAGAGGTTGATGGTGCGATTGAAGATATTGTTAATGAGGCTATTGTAAGTGATTCTAATGACAGTCCAGTTCAAATTGAACTGTCAAATTTAAAAGTAAGCGATGGTCTCAAGAAAAAAATTAGGGAAGAATTCAAGCACATTTTAGACATGCTTGACTTTGATAAAAAGTGCCATGAGATATACAGGAATTGGTATGTTGATGGTAGACTTTATTATCACAAAGTAATTGATATGGAGAATCCTACAGAAGGGATTCAAGAACTGAGATATATTGACGCATTAAAAATGCGTTTCGTTAGACAAGCAAATAAAAAAAGAAAAGAAGATATTAGATACTTGCCTAGTGGTGAGAAGGATCCAAAAGATACTGGATTTCCAGAGATTCAAGAATATTTTGTATATAACCAATCAACTAGTCAGACTGGAATTATTAATAGCGGACAAAACTCTGCACAGAATGGAATTAAGATGTCTAAGGACTCTGTTGCATACTGTACTTCAGGTCTTGTTGATAGAAATAAAAACCTCACTCTCTCATATTTGCATAAGGCAATTAAGTCACTCAATCAACTTCGCATGATTGAAGACTCTCTTGTCATCTATAGATTATCTCGCGCTCCAGAGCGTAGAATTTTTTACATCGATGTTGGCAATTTGCCAAAAATGAAAGCAGAACAATATCTGCGTGATGTTATGATGAGATATCGTAACAAACTCGTATACGATTCTAGCACTGGCGAGATTCGTGATGATAAAAAGCATATGAGTATGCTTGAAGATTTCTGGTTGCCTCGTCGTGAAGGTGGTCGTGGTACTGAGATCACAACTCTACCTGGTGGTCAAAATCTTGGCGAACTATCAGATATTAAATATTTCCAAGAAAAACTTTACCGATCATTGAATGTTCCATCTTCTAGAATAGGTGGACAAGAAGGATTCAATCTTGGTCGCTCGTCAGAAATTCTTAGAGATGAATTAAAATTTACTAAGTTTGTTGGTCGTTTGAGAAAGAGATTCTCAAACATGTTTAATGACATCTTAAGAACTCAACTACTTCTGAAGAATATTGTATCTCCAGAAGATTGGGAGATAATGTCTGAGCATATTCAATATGATTTCTTATATGATAATCATTTCTCAGAACTAAAGGATGCAGAACTTCTCACCGAAAGACTGAATATTGCGGCAACTGCAGAACCCTATATTGGCAAGTATTACTCTCAAGATTGGGTTCGACGCAAAATTCTTCGTCAAACAGATGAAGAAATTATTGAACAGGATTCACTAATTAAAAAGGAAATTAGTGCAGGTATCATTCCAGATCCAAATGCACCTATTGATCCAGTAACTGGAGAACCGATGGCATCTGGAGGAGATGATTTGGGAACACCAATTCAAGAACCAAATCTTGATGGTGCTAAAGATGGAGGGAGTACTGAGGCACCAGAAATTACTTAATTATGAATCAATATCATAGATTTTTAGATATTGGGGAGTATATCCCAAATATTGACACGTCTCTGTATCAAACTGATGGTTTACGTTGGCCAGAATTCCATAAGACATTTAAATTATCTGAACTCGGCAATGATAAAATAGAACCCTGGTTAAACAGTATGGGTTTTACTTCTACTTGGATAGAGTTTTTTTATACCCCACCATTTGACGATGGTGTTATACATTCTGATAATGTTTATTATGCCGATTGGGCAAAACTAATTTTCCAATTTGGTGGTAAAGGCAGCACTATGAGGTGGTGGACTTCAGATATGGTAATGCGAGTAAGTACCAGTGCAGAGCAAGTTTGTTCTATGGATATTCCAGAAAGAAGTGAATATCAAATAGGGGACAGAACAGATGACCATTATCATGGACAAGTTCTAGTAACTAGAGAACAATATTCAACGTTGAAGCACGAAGTTGAGGTTGGACCTTGCAGTTTAGTAAATGTTGGTCCTCTACACAGTTCCTATAATCCATCACCAGATTCTAGATTTACCTTAACTATTGCTTTAATGGACATGAATACTTCATACGAAAGGAGAATCTTATGGGAAGAAGCAGTAGAAGCGTTCAAACCTTACATAGTTGATTCTTCAATAAACCTTTGCGCCGCAAAATAAACACTGTGTGTGGGTCATTTTTATCAAACTCTTTGAACTCAGTATCTACTTCATACTTGCCATCTTCACATTCAATATGGTATGGGTACTGAACATCCTCATCAAAAATAAATGCTCTTTGAAGTTTTAAAATATCATCATCGATTGGAATCAATAGTGTAGCAACTTTATCTAAAATATCAAATATATCTTTTTTATTATTAAACATAAAAGCAAAACTTCCTGCATGTAAAGTATGTCCATGCTTTCCTTGATCTAAGATTTTGCCAGTTTTCATATAGTGAGATACAGATTTTTCAATCTCCTTGTAGTGTTGACCTATAACCCCAGTATCCTTTTTAATAAACTCAAACAAAGCATCATAGAATATTCTATAGTCAACATTTAAATTTTTATAAAAATGCTTTGCGACTAGTTGAGTATATCCAGCAATATGAAATTGAATTATTAACCATCCATAAAGGTATGCTTCAATAAGTTCATCATTAGTCATAGTATTAGTCTCTGAAATCAATTCTATGACTTCTTTAATATCATGGTCTTCTTTACTGAAGGACATGTAGTCTTCTGCTTTGATAGTCTTAATTCCATGGACTTCCCTCGACAAAGAACTATTCAGATCAGTATCACCAAACATTTGACAGAACCAAACGTCAATAGAATCATGCTGTCCACACTCAAGAATTTTGGCAAATCCATTTTTCCAAGAGTCTAAAGTTTCTTCTGGTAACCCAAGAATTAGTTCAGTATATGTTTTAACTCCATATTTTTTACTCTTCTCAATTTGCTCAGATATCTTATTGATGCTCATATTTTTTCTCTTGATTGATTTTAATGTGGGTTCATTCATACTCTGAACACTCAGGGTTACACCTCTACTAATATCACCAAGAATTTGTGCAATTTCAAAAATGACTTCAGTAGAATTTTTTGAATATTGGACATTAATTGCTTCTAGTTTACCACGATCTGCTGCACTACGAAAGAGTTTTGCAATTTCAAGGTCTCTCTCTTTAAACATTCCAAAATTTGCATCTGCATTAAATATAAACCCAACATTGTTTCTTGCTGCCCAGTTTATATCATCCTCAATCCTCTCTAGTCCAAAGTGCTTGACCTTTTGATATGTCATTCCACCCCAGTCACAATAAGTGCATCTATGTGGGCACCCTCTGTTGGTCTCTACTGTCATAGACCATAAAACATCTGGATTATCAGATACTATCTTGCGAAAGACACCAAGTTGATAAGGACTTTGAAAATCCATATCTTCAATTCGATTTTTCCGATATATTCTTTCAAATGGTTCCATAGATATAACTTTTCGGAGTAGATCTAAAAATGCTTCTTCCCCTTCAGATACAATAATACAGTCAATAAAATCGTACTTTGTAAGTTTTTCTGTTGCTTGTGGTCCACCAAATTCAATGATGCATTCTGGATACTTTTCCTTTATTAACTTTGCAACATGTAGATTATATTGTTCGTTCCAAATATATGTACTAAAAGCACAGACTACTGGGTTTTCTAGTCTTGCTACTAATTTTTCAGGATCCTCTCGTTTAAATATTAAATCTTTCAAATCAAATCCACTAGCTACATCGTCATATTGCATACAATATGCCCAAAGACATCCAACACTATACGGTAACCAATACGTGTCTTCGCTTCTTACTTCTACCGCATACTGCGGTTGGAACATGTAAAGGTTTCTCATAATGCTTTGATTTTATTCTTTAGAAGATTTTTTCGTTTTAATGTCCAAATATCATTGCGTTCCTCTTCTAGTCTAGCATTATAAACCAAATAATTATTTACGTAACGAGGATAATCAATCTCAGGATTATATATGTAACTTTTTTGTAGAGTCATGATATCCTCGGGAATAAACATCCCACAATAATTCCTAATATAGTTTATAACCTCTTCTTTATTGTTCCAAAAATATTCAAAATCGGTTCCCATACTTAGTTCAAGAGTGTGTCCAGTATCCTTGTCCGATACAATACGACCAGTCTTCAAATAGTTGGACACTCGTACTTTTAAGTCTCTAAAGTGTACTCCAAGAGAACTATCATCAGTACCAAGTGTATCAAATATATTATCATAAAATTTGCGATAACTGACTCCAAAGTCTTTATTTAAATAGTCTGCAATGATTTCAGAATATCCATTAATGTGTAGTTGAAGAATCATCCAAGAATATAGATATGCTTCTACCATCTCATCAGTACTCATAGTATTAGTCCCATTAACAATCTCAACGACTTCCTTCACATTATCTTCTTTTTTTGTAAATGACACATAATCCTCAGCATTAACAACTGAAATATCATACTTCTCTCTATTATTATTCAATTCAGTATTTCCAAATACTTGACAGAACCAAACATCAATACTGTCTTGACCACAGTTAAGAAGTTCACATATACCCGTCTTCCAAGATTCTAAAGTTTCTTCAGGCAATCCAAGAATCAATTCTGTATATACATTTAAATTTCTTTCTCTTGCTTTTTTTACAAACTCAGCATTCTTTTTATTATTTTGTCTTTTGATTGCACGAAGAGTTGGTGCATTCATAGATTGAACACTCATACTAACACCACGACGATCATACGGACCAAGTGCCTCGCTAATATCAAAGACAACATCAGTTGCATTTTTTGTATACTGAACTGTCAGATCATCAATAATTGCATCTGGATGATCTGCTGCTTTTCTTAGCATCTTTGCTATTTTAAGGTCTCTCTCTGCAAAGATACCAAAGTTTGCATCAGCTAGCATCAAAAATCCTACTCTGTGAGTAGACATCCAGTTAATATCTCTCTCTACCTGATCAATATCAAATTTTTTAATTTTGTTCATCCAAGTTCCCCAATCACAAAATGTACAGTGATGTGGACACCCTCTAGTAGTTTCAACTAAAGTTGCCCAATTATACTCTGGATATTGATTAACAATATCGTCAAAAACTCCAGACTCATATGGACTTGTATACTTTAGTTGTTCCAGTTGAATGCGTTCATAAATTGGTGGTATTGGATATCCATCTTTTATTCTATAAAGTACGTTTACAAATGCTTCTTCACCCTCCCCAAGTAAAACAGTATCCACATAGTTTCTTTCAACCAAACTTCTTGTTGCTTGTGGACCACCAAACTCAATAATACATTTTGGATATCTTTTTTTAATTTGTTCTGCAAGGATTAAATTATATTGTTCATTCCAAATATAAGTACTAAATGCACAAACATCTGGGTCTTTTATCCTATCAAGAACTTTATCAATACTTTCTCTTTTGAATATAATCTCCCCCAATTCACATTCTGGTATCTGTTGTTTTGCATAACTCCAAAGACAACCAGAAGCGTATGGTAACCAGTAATTTTTTGTTCCCTTAATTATAATCTCATGTTGAGGTTGGAACAAGTACACCTTCATTATTTCTTATTGCCAAGTCATAAAAGTATTTATCGTTCCACTTGGAGATATCTCTCTCCATAAGAACATGATTGGTTTTGCCATAAGTAAAAAATTCATCAAGAGTAAACTTATCTCGATCATTGTTCCACCATTCATGATATGCCTCATGACATTTAACAAAACTAAGTTTTGGTTCCCAAGAATGTTTCTCAAATGGTCCAATATGACTAATACCTGCAAAGTATGGATTGATTGGTATTAGTGGTAAAGAGTATCCACAACCAGATTGATTGATAAAGTAATCTGGACCACCAGAAGTACCAGCATATCTTAGTCCATCATGTATACCAGAATCTCTATCAATATACATTGCATTAGCAATACTATGATCAAATTTAAACTTGCCGTTAGGATAATGTAAACTAAGAAGTTTTTTTATATAGTCTCTATTTAATAGAGATGCACCTAAAGAATACTCTGGTTTTGTTGGGTGCAAATAAAAAGGTATTATATATGGTGTCTCAAATCCCAATTGCAAACAATCCCATCCAATCGGAAGTCGCTCAATTAGTTCACTCCATTCAAAGTGCCATTTAGTTAGTAGTGATAGATCATAATCATCTTCCATCAAGATCATGAACTCATCATTAGTACTGTCAATCCATTCTTGAAAGAATAAGAATAGACCTGCAGAATATGCGTTTATATAATGAGATGTATCTTCTGGGTATGTTCCTACTAAATCATCCCAATACCACTTAAATAAAGTTCCATCTTTTGGGAACTGTTCCATTGGTAGTCTTGTGTACTTCAGTCCCAAAGTCTGGAACTGACTCTCCATATATTTTCTACGTTCAGTTTTATTAGTTACATTAGTATAGTAAATGTGTGGAAGATCCATCAAAAAGTCTTTATTGATATTTATCATAAATAACTGAACAATCTTCAGTTTATAAAATGGACGAACTTCTAGATATGATTGTCAGTGATGAATCTTCAGTGAACGTTTCTGACAAGATTAAAGATTTGCTCTACACCAAATCCTCCGATAAGATTCAAAACATCCGACCTGAGGTTACAAATAATATGTTTGACTCTGAGTATGAAGAATCAGAAGAGTAAATGTTAATAAATAACTAAATAACCGACTACTGAGCAAATGAAACTCATCAGAGAAGAGATTGAAAGTGTAGAGGTTCTTACCGAAACCGTAAATGGTAAGAAGAACATGTTTATCAAAGGCGTGTTTCTTCAAAGTGAGATGGTAAACCGTAACGGTAGAATGTACCCCTTCTCAATTATGGAAAGAGAAGTAAAAAGATACTCTAAGGATTATGTTGACAAGGGCAGAGCACTTGGAGAACTGGGTCATCCTGATGGTCCAACAGTAAACCTAGATAGAGTATCTCATAAAATAACTGAGTTGAAGCAGCAAGGTAATAACTTTGTTGGTAAAGCACAGATTCTGCATACCCCAATGGGTAAGATTGCAGAAGCACTTCTCAAAGATGGTGTAACACTTGGCGTTTCTTCTCGTGGAATTGGGTCTCTAAGAGATAATACTAAGACGGGTTATAAAGAAGTTGGAGAAGATTTTATGCTTGCAACTGCTGCAGATATTGTAGCAGATCCATCTGCACCTGATGCATTTGTTCAGGGAATTATGGAAGGCAAAGAATGGGTTTGGGATGGAGGTATTCTCCGCGAAAGACTCGCACTTCAAGCAAAGCAAAGAATCGAAGAAGCAGTTGTACAAAGAAATTTGGAAGAAGCAAAATTAAATCTTTTTGATAACTTCCTTAATTCACTATAGTATATATAGTCACAACTACAAAATATACTAAATAAATATAGATTAAAATTACTAAAGGTTAATCGGAGAGTCTCAAATGTCTAGTGACACTAACTTACAGGAAATGGAAGCAGGCACAACTCAATCCAAGACCGCTGTCAATGCTGGTGCAAAGGCAGCTGATCCCATGCAAAAGCTTGCTCCTGGTGCAGTAGCAGGCGAATCGGGATCATACGAAGATCTTGGAGGTCCCACTCCAGACAATTATAAGTCTGATGACGAGTCTGCCAAACTCAAAACCCCTGGCGCAACCCTTAAGCAAGTTAAGGATGTTGTAAACAAAGGAGCTAAAGCTGCTGATGCCATGAAGGGTATGAAGGAGGAAGAAGAACTCGACTCTGAAGAGGTAATCGAAGAGGACGAGGAAATCACCGCCGAGGCAGAAGAAGTTGTATCCGAAGAGGAAGCAACGGAAGAGGAAGTTGTATCTGAAGAAGAAACATCTGAAGAAGAAGTTGTCGCTGAGGCAGAAGAGGTTGAGGAGTTTGATGTCTCTGAAGATGTCAACGCTCTCCTCGATGGTGAAGAGCTTTCGGAGGAATTCCAAGAGAAAGCACGCACCATTTTTGAAGCAGCACTGAGATCCAAGGTCGAAGTGATCAGAGAGGGTCTCTCTGCTGCATATGACAAAGCATACGAGGAAAAACTCGTAGAAGAAGTTACCGAGATTAAAACTGCTCTTGAAGAAAGAGTAGATTCATATCTTGAGTACGTATCCGAAGAGTGGGTTACTGAAAACAGACTTGCCATTGAAAGTGGTCTTAAGTCTGAAATGACAGAATCCTTCCTCTCTGGTATGAAGAGTCTTTTTGAAGAACATTATGTATCAATCCCTGAAGAAAAATATGATGTGCTAGAGAGCATGGTAGAAAAACTTGATGAAATGGAGACAAAACTCAACGAGCAGATCGAAAAGAATATCGTTCTTAACTCCCGTCTTTCCGAGTCGGTTGCAGATGGTATCTTTGATGAAGTAACTGAAGGTCTTGCCCTCAGCCAAAAAGAGAAGCTCGCTTCACTTGCCGAAAGTGTTGAGTTTGAAAGTGCAAAAACATATCGTGAAAAACTGGAGATGCTGAAGGAGTCATACTTCTCAGCAAAGAAAGCTCCTAAAGCTCAGACCGAAAATCTGTCTGAAGAAGTTGATATTGATGCAGCAGGTAATGCACCTGACTACATGAACAACTATCTCAGGACACTGGGTGCTGTTAGCAAAAAGTGAAATCTTTATTATTAATCAAACACAAACAAAACTAAGGTAAAGCAAATGTTCCAATCAGAGCATCTGCAGGAAAAGTGGAGTCCACTTCTCGATTATGATGGTATTGATCCTATCAAGGATAACCACAGAAGAGCAGTAACCGCAGTCCTGTTAGAAAACCAAGAAAAGTTCCTCCGTGAACAACAAGCATTCCAAGGCGGAATCCTGAACGAAACACCAACCAACGCAGGTAATGCTGCTGGTGCTGGTGGTGCGTTCGGCGCAGACGCTGCAGCAGGTGGTCCTGTTGCTGGTTTCGACCCCGTTCTGATCTCTTTGATCAGACGCGCAATGCCTAACCTGGTCGCTTATGACCTCGCAGGCGTACAACCAATGAGTGGTCCTACTGGACTCATCTTCGCAATGCGTTCCCGCTACACCAATCAGAGCGGAAGCGAAGCACTATTCAACGAAGCAGACACTGCATTCTCTGGACAAGGCGATGGTCTTGACGAGACTGCTGGATTCTCTGATGGCGTTGCAGGTATGGGTACAACCGCCCAAGGTGGTTCTAATCCTGGTCTCCTGAACCCCGTTGGTACTGCAGTTTCTACCTCCTACAACGTAGGTCAAGGTATGAAGACTGGTGATGCTGAGAACCTGGGCAATGGCACTGGTAATCAGTTCAACGAGATGGCGTTCTCTATCGAGAAGGTTCTTGTTGAAGCCAAGTCAAGAGCACTGAAGGCAGAATACAGCCTTGAGCTTGCACAAGACCTTAAGGCAATCCATGGTCTGAACGCTGAAGCGGAACTCGCAAATATTCTCTCCACAGAGATTCTTGCTGAGATCAACCGTGAAGTTATCAGAACCATCTATAAGGTTGCTGAGCAAGGCGCTGCTGCAAACACCGCTACCGCTGGTGTATTTGACCTTGACATCGACTCTAACGGACGTTGGTCTGTTGAGAAGTTCAAAGGTCTCCTGTTCCAAATCGAGCGTGATGCTAACGCAATCGCACAAAGAACTCGTAGAGGAAAGGGCAACGTAGTTATGTGCTCCGCTGACGTTGCTTCGGCACTGTCTATGGCTGGCGTACTTGACTACACCCCAGCACTCAACGCTAATCTTAACGTTGATGACACTGGTAACACCTTCGCTGGTGTTCTGCTTGGTAAGTATAGAGTCTACATTGATCCTTATGCCGCTAACGTTGCTGCTCAGCAGTACTACGTTGTTGGTTACAAGGGTAGCTCACCTTACGACGCAGGTCTCTTCTACTGCCCATACGTTCCTCTTCAGATGGTTCGTGCAGTTGGCGAGAACACCTTCCAACCCAAAATCGGATTCAAGACCCGTTATGGTCTTGTTGCAAACCCCTTCGCAGAAGGAACCGAGCAAGGACTGGGACGCCTCAAGGTCAACCAGAACCGTTACTACAGAAGAGTTCAAATCAAGAACCTTATGTGATCCATCGGATTCACAATCTGTTCAAGAGACCCGCAAGGGTCTCTTTTTTTGTCTAAATACAGATAACAGAATGTATATTATGAAACCTCATATAATTACCTTAGGGTGCAGTTGGACCTTTGGAGAAGGTTCTGGATATACTGAAGGTATGACTCAAGAAGAATATGAATTGATACAACATGATCCAGATATTTGTTGGGAGAACGGTTGGAGAAAAAATCTAGTAGAACATTTTGGATTTACTCATACCAATTTGGGAGAGTATGGTAGTGGTAATGATAGACAATTTAGATTAGCAAAAAGATTTTTTTTATCTAAAACATTTCAAAGAATCATTCAAAATAATCAACAATTAATTGTCCTTTGGGGAACTACATCATTAAATAGATATGATGTTTGGTTAAATAAAGAACAAGCATATACAAAAGTACTTCTCAGTAATGTTGAAGAGGATTTGATTAGATTTGGAACTGAACAAGATATTTTTGCATATGCAATTAAAAAGTATTCATATAATGAAACTGCAAGATTGCAGGAACTTGAAACTAATATTATGCATTGGAACCAATTCTTTCAACTTCTAGGAATCAAAAACTATTGGTATGACACATTAGCATCATTTGATTACAGGATCCGTCCCAAAAACTTTTTTGATATTGAACTTAGAAATAGGTCATTAGTTTCAGTTATTGCAAGAGAACATAAAAAAATAACTAAAACTAAGTTATTAATGCCAATGGACGATTTTTTGTATTGTGAACAAAATGGTGTGATCAATGATTATAGTCTTCATCCCAAAAAACCATATTATAAAGCGAT
>UEXM01000913.1_pt1 | contig 26131 bp, 40 predicted proteins | sample 1796661 | NCBI WGS metagenome assembly UEXM01 (sample SAMEA4772469, study PRJEB27181) | metagenome | reverse complement strand
AATTAAACAACATAAATCTCAATTAAGATTAATATAAAATGAATAATCTTAAAAACATAAATACAGATATTTGGTATTACGATGAAAAGTCAGCTAATAGAGCTGTTGATTTTATCGAGATGTTTTGTAAGCACGTTAAAGGAGATTTAGCTGGTCAAAGGTTTATCCTAGAGGATTGGCAAAAGGATGATATTATTAAACCTCTTTTTGGTTGGAAGTCAAAGAAAACTAATTTAAGAAAGTTTCGCCAATGTTTTGTCTTTATACCTCGTAAGAACGGAAAGACTAATTTGATGGTAGGTGTAGCACTCTATATGCTTTTCTCTGATGGTGAGAAAGGAGCTGAAATTGTTTCGGCAGCAGCCGATAAAGAGCAAGCTAGATTAAGTTTCAGTATAGCAAAGCAAATGGTTTTACAAGAACCTGAACTTATCAAAAGAGGTAATACCTATCGTGACTCAATCACTTACGATAAAGTTGGTTCGTACTACAAAGTAATCTCTGCTGACGCTGACACTAAACACGGTTTAAACCTCTCTTGTTGTTTACTAGATGAAATTCACTCGCACAAGAATCGTGACCTCTACGATGTGTTACTCACGAGTATGGGAGCTAGGAAAGAGCCGTTGATGCTCGGTATTACGACAGCAGGAGCAGGACATCAGAAGGACCACATTTGTAAAGAACTTTATGATTATGCTAAACGACTTATTGATGGTAGTATCGAGGATGATTCATTCTTAGGCGTTGTTTATGAGGCTGATAAAGATGATGATATTTTTGACGAGGAAGTTTGGAAAAAAGCTAATCCAGGCTACGGAACTATCATCACTGAAGAGTATATGAAGCAACAATCTGTAAAGGCAAAAAACGAGCCTTCATACGAAAACACCTTCCGTAGACTTCACCTTAATCAATGGGTAGCCAACGAATCTAGGTGGATTAGTGACGAAAAATGGATGGATTGTGATGGAATGGTAAATGAACGATACTTGAAAGGTAAAGTTTGTTATGCAGGTTTAGATTTAGCTTCAACTAGAGATATTACTTCACTATCTTTACTTTTCCCTGATGAAGAAGGTGGTTACGATATTATAAGTTATTCGTTTATACCTGAAGAGAACGCTCACAAACGCTCAGAGCGAGATAAGGTAAATTACTCAAAATGGGCTAGAGAGGGTCACGTTATCCTAACTCCTGGTGATGTTTGTGATTATAATTACATTAAGCAAAAGATTAGAGATTTAAGCGAGATATACGATATACAAATGATAGCTTACGATAGGTGGAACGCTTCACAGATTGTAATAGACCTAACTGAAGAAGGTTGTCCTATGATTCCTGTAGGGCAAGGATATAAAACTATGAGTCCAGCAACAAAAGAATTTGAATCGCTAGTCCTTAGTGGAAAATTAAGACACGGAGGTAATCCTGTGTTAAGGTGGATGATGTCTAACATTGTACTAACTTACGATGCAGCAGGAAATGTAAAACCTGATAAATCTAAATCGAATGAAAAGATTGATGGTATCATTTCTTGTATAATGGGATTAAGCGAGGCTATGCAAAACAAAAACGGTGGAAGTTCAGGTTATGATACAAAAGAAATATTCTTTATCTAAGAATGAAATAATAGTTCAAGAGCAAAGCACGATTAAAGATATTTGTGCAAGTGTTTTGGCTAACAATAAAGATTTACATCTAATTGACGATTTAGTTCAAGATGTTTCTCTTATCCTTCTATCTCAAATGGAGGAAACTATACAATCTTTGTATGAAACAAATCAGTTTCGTTTTTTCGTGGCTCGTATCGTCACAAATCAAGTTTTAAGTACCACAAGTCCATTTCATAACACTTATCGCCTTAGAGAGCCTAAAACAGCCTTTATTTATGATGATTACGATAAACTTCCTGATGAATTGTGGTTAAATATGCTCAAAATAGATGATAATATAGCATATCTTAGGTTTGAATATGGATTAAAAATAAAAGAAATAGCAACAATTAATGGTGTTAGTACTCGTTATGTGTACAAGAAATTAGCTAAATGTTTAAAAAATATCAAAAAAAGTATTGAAAATTAGTTCATACTTTGAGTGTTTTTACTATTTACTAATGTAATACTATTTACAAAACGACAGATTTGGGTATATTTGATTTTTTAAGAAGAAAAGATAATTCCTCTGATTCAGAGAAGAGAAGTATCTATGGTCAAACTATTTTAGGTACTACTTTTGATAACTCTTCAGGCGAAATAGTATCTAAAGAACAAGCCCTTAGAGTTTCAGCAGTATGGTCTTGTGTTAGAGTTTTATCTGAAACTATAGCTTCCCTTCCTATTTCACTTTATGAAAAAGATGAGAACAATCAAAAGAAGGTCAAATCTGACAATCCCCTAAACGCCCTTATAGGTCAACAACCATCACCACTATTTAATTCGTTTATGTTTTTTGAGCGAGCAATGGTGGATTTAAGTTTAGATGGTAATTTTTATGCTTATATTGAGCGTAACAACGGAGGTTTCCCTATCGGACTTCACCCAATCCAATGCAATGATGTTGATGTTTATATATCTCCGAAAGGAAGGGAAGTTTTTTACGATATAACTCAAAGCGATTCAGAAAACATTTATCCTAAACTTGGTAGAGTTAAAGGTATAGATATGATTCACGTTAAAGGTTTATCAACGAGTGGTATAGAGGGTAAATCTCCAATACAAATGGCTGCTGAAACTTTAGGTATAGCCTTAGCTTTAGACAAGCACGCAGGTTCTTACTTTAAAAATGGCTCACAGCTAGGAGGTATTCTTAAACACCCAGGAACTCTTAAACCTGAAACAGCAAAACGACTTAGAGAGTCTTGGTCTAACAACTATTCAGGAACTAATAATACAGGTAAAACTGCTATTCTTGAAGAGGGAATGGATTTCCAAGCTAGAACTATACCGAATAATCAAGCTCAGTTTATTGAAAGTAGACAATATCAAATCTCTGATATTTGTCGTATATTCAGAGTACCTAACCATCTCGTTAACGATTTATCTAACGCTACCTACTCTAATATCGAGGCACAGCAAATCGACTTTGTGGTACACACTATCACGCCTTGGATTAAGCGTATTGAATCTGAATTGAACGCTAAACTCGTTCCATTTAAAAACAGAGGTACTGAATATTTTAAATTTAATTTAACAGCTATACTTAGAGGTGATTCTAAGGCTAGAGCTGATTACTATAGAACTTTAGTTAACATTGGTGTTATGTCACCTGATGAGGTTAGAAAACTTGAGGACTTAAATAGTGTAGGTGGAGCTTCTGAAGATTTCTATATGCAATCTAATATGTTACCTATAAACCGATTAGGAGAATCTACAACTAGAGTTGATTTAGAAGAATAATGGCTTTAAAAGACATAAATACTACACCTACAAGTGGAATGAAATCTGAGGCTGAAAAAGGTCTTAAATGGAGAAAAGAATTTGGTAGAGGTGGAACAGAAGTTGGTGTTGCTAGAGCTAGAGATATTATAAACGGAAATTTATCTATCTCAACAATTAAAAGAATGTTCTCGTTCTTTAGCCGACACGAAGTAGATAAAAAAGCTGAAGGTTTCAGACCAGGAGAGGAAGGTTATCCATCAGCAGGAAGAATAGCTTGGGCTTTGTGGGGTGGTGATTCAGGCTTTAGTTGGTCTAAGAGAAAGGTTAAAGAGATAGATAGAGAAGAAGAAGAAAAAAATACTTTTGATATGAAAGATAATAAAGAAATTAGAGTTTACTCTACTGACTGCGAGGTTCGGATGGATGAAAGTTCAGATGTAATCAATGTTAGTGGGTACGCTTCGCTATTTGAACACGAAAGTAGAGATTTAGGTTTTTACGAAACTATATCTCGTGGTGCTTTTGATGGTCGATTAGATGATAACGTAATCTTAACTTACAACCACGATATGAACGCTATCTTAGATAGAAACCAAGGTGGTACGTTAAAACTTTCAGTTGATGAAAGAGGTTTAAGATACGATGGAACATTACCAAACACTTCTACGGGTAGAGATGTCGCAGAACTAATGCGTAGAGGCTTGCTTTATGAATCATCATTTGCCTTTACGGTAGAGGAAGATGAATGGAAGGAAGATGGTGATGTGTATAAGAGAAACATAACTAAAATCGGAAGATTGTTTGATGTTTCTATTGTTGGTGTTGGTGCTTACGCTAATACTGATGTAGCTTTACGTTCTTTAGAGCAAATTAAAGTAGATGCTAAAGACTTAGAAGCTAAAACTAATAGCGATAGTGAAGAAACACTTATGAAAATCAATCAATTACAAAACGAATTAAAACTAAAAAGCAAATTTTAAAGATGGAAAATTCTGTAGAATTAAGACAAGAGCGTGCAGGTTTAATTCAAGAAGCTAATGTTATGTTAGAGGCTTGTAAAACTGAATCACGTAAATTTACTGAAGATGAGCAATCTTCTTACGATGAGAAAATGAATCTTATCGACAAATTAAAAAAAGATATAGAAATGGTTGAAAGACAAGAAAAATTGAACGCTGAGATAGCTTCAAAATCATCTACACCAACACCAAGTAACGAAAAAGAAGTAAGAAACTTCTCTTTCTTTAAGGCTGTAAATGACTTTACTAACGGAAAGTTAGAAGGTTTAGAGCGTGAAATGCACGAAGAAGCTGTAAACGAAGCTCGTTCAGCAGGTCGTACAATTAACGGATTAGGTATTCCTTCTTTTATGTTGGAATCTCGTGCTAATGTTACTCAAGCAGGTTCAGCTATCGCTCCTACAAATGTATTAGGATTTGCTGATGCAATGAGAGAAGCATCTGTATTTGACAAAGTTGGTGCTACTATACTAACTGGTTTAAGTGCTAATACTACAATCCCTGTAACAGGAGCTTCTTCTGTAGAGTGGGAAGGTGAGGTTGATGCAGCAGCAGATGGTGGTGCTCAATTCGGAAAAGTTGAATTGACTCCAACTCGTTTAGCTTCTTATGTAAACATCTCTAAGCAATTGTTGTTACAAAACGGAGCAGCAGCAGAGCAAGCTATCATTCGTGACTTAGGTCGTGCAACAGCACAAAAAATGGATGCAGCTATATTTAAAACTGCTGGTGTTGCAGGTGCACCTGATTCTTTAGGTGAATTAGCTACAAGTACATTTACTGAGGCTTCTTATGCAGCAAACGCTTCTATTATGAATGATTTTGTTGAAGCAGAAACTGTTTTAGCTGAAGCAGGTGGACTTTTAGGTAACTTAGCTTATGTTGCTCACCCTGCATTGATGGCTGACTTAAAGCGTTCTGCTCAAGTTGCTTCTGTTACACCAGGTATGCAAGGTTCTTTAATTAATGGCTACCCTACTTACTTCACTAATGGTTGTACTAAAACTGGTACTGCATCAGCTGATTTCTACTTCGGTGACTTCTCTAAATTATATATGGGAATGTTCGGTGGACTAGATATTATGGTAGACCCTTATTCTGTAGCAGTAAACGGTCAGACTAGATTGGTTCTTAACCAATATATGGACTGGGGTGTTTCTGATGGAGCAGGATTTGTTAAAGCTGTTTCTTTAATAGCATAGTAATAATTACTATTTAATATATAGGAAGGCTCTTCGGGGCTTTCCTTTTATTACTCTTTTTATAACTCAATATATGTATCTTAATCCAAATACAAACACACAAGGTGATTTAGTTCTAGTGGATAACCCAACTACTAAGGTAGTTTCGGTTACTGATATTAAATCTCACCTTAGAATTGACAGTTCGGATGAAGATGCTTTATTGGGATTATATATAGATGCTGCAACAGAGATGGCTGAACACTATTGTAATCGCCACTTTATTACACACGAATATAAGTTATACTTTAGTTCTGTAGTATCGAAAGCATCTTTACTTTTCCCTGATTGTGTTTTAAAGACTCAAGGGTCTAACAAACCAATTCATTGGATAGATTCAGGTGGAACAGAACAAGAGTCAACAGAGGCTTATATTGATGCTTATTCTAATCCATCTATAGCTTACTTAAATAGCAATTTCACAATCCCTAAATTAAAAGAAGATTCAGCTAATTCATTTTGGATTGAATTTAAGACAGGTTTTGGAGATGCAGCTACAGATGTACCTGATGCTATTAAACAAGCGATTAAATTAATCGTAAGCGATATGTACTATTTCAGAGAGGATAGGAAACGAAGATTTCCAATGGCTTCTGAGATATTACTTCAACCTTATAAATGTTATCACTAGATGGCTTTCATAAGTAAAATACAAGCTGGTGAGTTTAACAAACGCATCATCCTTAAATCAAAAACTGCATCGCAAGATGCTTTTGGTGGTATTACAAGCAGTCTATCTACTCAAGCAACTGTATGGGCTAATAAGAATGTAAAGACGCTTAGAGATGTTAAGGAGAAGTTTGAGGGTAACGAGTTACAATCTTATTCGAGATTTGTTTACACGATTAGATACTCTACACAAACAAAGACTATAAAGTCTAATTGGATTTTAGAAGAGGTTGATACGGGTGATAAGTTTGATATAATAGGATTTGTTGTAGACCCTAGAAAAGAGTTTATTGAAATTTTTGTAAAACAAGATTTACCAACTGCATCACCAGTATAAAAAACTTTAATTATGCCAAAATCTAACCCTAACAGAATAAAGGTAGAAGGCTTAAATGAAGTTAAACGTGCTTTAAAGAAGCTAGGTTATTCGGTAAAAGAGTCAAGGTCGTTAGTTAACAAATCTCTAAGACCAGCAGCTCAGAAGGCTAAAAAGGCTTTAAAAGGTAAATATAAGTACAGAACAAAGAATAAAGTACCAGGTCAAAGATATGATGCTTCGACTAAAACTAAAATAGTAGGGAAATCAATAGCAGACTCAATCGGCTTAAAAACAGCTAAACAGTCTAAATTCCCAAGCATATATGTAGGTACTATAATAAAAAGACTTAATCCTACTTGGGTTAAAGGCAAGAAGAGTAAAAACCTTCCTGCGATGTTAATTGAGGGAACTAAAGAGAGGTTTCACAAAAGCGGAAAGTCAGTAGGTCGAATAGAGCCTATGCACGATTTCCCAAAAGAGGTTATAGACCAAAAGGGAACAGATATAGCAAACACAGCACAAAGAGATGTGATGAAGATGCTAGACAAAATGATTAAACAAGCTGGATTTAAGTAAAATATGTTCGCAGTAATAGGAAAACAAATAGTAACTAAGTTAGAAGGCACTTCAGCTTTTACAACTGCTAACGGAAGCGATAAAGTGTTTCCTGTTATTATACCTCAAGGCGTAGTATATCCAGCGACCACATTCGAGATAATGAATGTAAGTAATTTTATTTCAAAAGGAAGTTCATTAGATTCTTGCGATGTTTCGATAAGAATAGCTTGTTTCTCTGATGACTACTTAACAACATACAATCAAGCTAAAGCTGCTGTAGAGGCTTTAGATTTGTTTGAGGTGACTTACACCGAAGATAGCATATCTTATACTGCAAAGTTTAGGTTTGAAACCTTAGATGATGAATATTTTAAGAGTGCTGAAAAGTTCTACAAAAACATAATTTTTAACTGTCTAATAATTAAAAACTAAATAAAATGGCAATTAGTAACGCAACAGATATTGTATTATCAGTAACTACAGGTGGTTCTTTACAAGCAGTAGCACACGCAACTTCAGCTTCATTATCAATGAGTATGGATTTGAGAGATTCAACAACTAAATCAAGTGGTGGTTGGTCTGAGTCGCTTGGAGGATTAAAGTCTTGGGAAATGAGTGGTGACGCTTTCGTAGAGATAGGTTCTATTACAGGAGCAGATATAGAAGAATTATGGACTACTTGGTCTGTTGGAGCAGCCGTAGCAGTAAAGTTTGGTGATTCAGGTATGGAATACACAGGAAACGCTATTATAAATTCAATTTCTATTGATGCAGGTGTAGAAGAAAACGCAACTTATTCTATTTCTTTAACAGGTACAGGTTCACTATCTAAATCATAGTATTAACTTTTAAATCCATTAATTATGGCAATCAAAAACGCATCGGATTTATTAGTATACAAAACAGTTGTAGCAACAGCCCAAATAACGAGAGTGTTATTTGAGGCTTCGCCTACAAGTGGAACTCTAGGTAATTTAAAAATTAAAGATACTACCAACGCATCAGGAGCAGTTGCCGATGTTACTACTGGTAATATGACTGCAAATAATGCAGAACAAGCAGCTACGGTTTGTAGAACAGCCTTACTAACTAAAGGATATACTGTAGGAACTCCTGTAGCTGTAGGTACTTCTTATTATATTGATTGTACTAATGGTGCTGTAGGAAATGTAGCTACTATTAGTATTGAAGGAGGTACTGCAACTTTAGACGAATCTAAAGTAAGTATAATAGTAACAACTTCAGGTTTAGCAGCAGGTCAAGAACCTATTGCACACAGCACATCAGCTTCAGTTTCATTTAATATGGATTTGAGAGATACTACTACAAAAGATAGTGGTGGGTATCAAAACAATTTAGGTGGACTTAAATCATTTGAATTATCTACGGATGCTTTGTTTGATTTAACTGCTGATTTAGACTTTCAAGAGTTCTTTAATGATTTAAAGAATAGAACTTTAGTCACAGTAAGGTTTGCAGAAAGAACTTCAGGTAGATATTACCAAGGAACTGCTTTTGTTACAAGTCTTTCTATGGATGCAGGAGTTGAGGAAAATACAACTTACTCTGTAACATTCGTAGGTACACGAACAGCAACAACAGGTACATATTAACAATTAATAAGCATAAAATGAAAAAGGTAGAATTAGGTGGTCAGTTAAGACCTATTAGGTTTAGTTACTTATGTTTAAAGCAAATTTGCAACAAGTTAGGTTTAAAACTAAACGAATTAAATAAGTTAGGAACTGAGATAGACCACATTGGAGTTATCGCTTACTTTGGTTTGAAGTATGGTGCTAAAAAGAACGGAGAGAAGTTTAATTACAAAATATCTGATATTGAAGATTGGATAGATAATGAAGAGTTCTCTAAGATAAATGAAATATTTGAATCGTTCCAATTAGACCAACCTCAGTCAGAGGGAAAGTAGTAAAGGGTGAGGAAGTTGATGATGATGGTGAGGATATTGATTGGGATAAACTCGAACAGATAGGATTAGGAATGATGGGGTTATCGTATGATGAATTATATGAATTAACCCCTCGTTCTTTTAATAATAAGTTAAAGGGATTCTCTGACCATTACAATCAATCAAATCAAGACTCTTGGGAGCGAACAAGAACTATTATGATTGCTTGCTTAATGCCTCACTCTAAAAAGAAACTAAGACCTACTGATGTATTACCTTTCCCTTGGGATAATAAAAATAAACCGAAGAAAGAAATAGCCTCAGAAGAACATATAAGGAAAGTTCTTGAAAAATACAAAAAAACTAATTTTAATAAATTATAAGTAATGGGTGCATCTGTAAAAACCATCTCGATAATTGTAGCAGCCAATATTAAAGGGCTAGAAGTTGGATTAGGTAAAGCGAATAAATCGTTAGCTAAATTCGCTTCAGGAGCAGCTCGTATGGGTTCTCTTTTATCGTTTGGGGTTACAGCACCTTTAACTGCTTTAGGTAAATCAGCCTTCGATACATTCTCTCAATTTGAGAATGGTATGATGAAGGTTAATACAGTTACTGGGGCTACGGTAGGCGAGTTTAAAATGCTTACAGACGAAGCTAAACGACTAGGTGCTACTACACAATTTACTGCACTTCAAGTCGCTGACCTTCAATTAGTATTAGGTCGTAAAGGTTTCGACCCGACTGCTATTAAAAATATGGAGAAATCTATATTAGACTTAGCCTTAGCAACGGGAGAAGATTTATCTCTAGCAGCCGAAGTAACAGCATCCTCCATAAATGCTTTTGGTTTATCATCAAATGAAGCGTCAAGAGTAGCAAATACTTTAGCTTCAGCAGCAGCAAATTCATCCGTACAACTTAGCACATTCTCGACTGCTTTCGGTCACGCAGGGGCATCAGCAAACGCTGTAGGAATCGAATTAGAAGAACTATCAGCGATGATGGGTGTTCTAATGGATAATGGTATCAAAGCGTCTAAAGCAGGTACAGGGCTTCGTAAAGTCTTTATGAAGTTACACAAAGAGGGTCGTTCTTTTACTGAGATTTTAGATTTAGTTACTCAAGGACAGTTCGGATTAGAGCAAGCCCAAAAACTCGTTGGTGTTACAGCAGCCAATCAAATACTTATTCTTGCTAAGAACAAAGATAAAGTAGCAGAATTAACTAAAGAGTATCAAACTAATACTGATAGGTTAATTGAAATGGCTGAAGCTATGGGTAAAACAACTTTAGCTAAGGTGTTAAAAATGCAATCTGCTATCGAAAGTATGAAACTTGAGATGGGTGCTTTAATTTCTGATGCTATATTGCCTATTATAAAAAAAATAACTGAATGGGCTAGTGCATTTCAAGATTTAGATGGTGGTACAAAGAAATTAATACTACAAATAGCTGGAATAGCAGCAGTTCTCGGGCCACTTTTACTTACAATATCTTTAGCTACAGCAGCTTGGGGAGCAATGACTTCAGCTATAGCTTTAGTTACAGGTGGTATAAAATTATTAACTTTAGCTATAATGGCTAATCCTTTAGGTGCTTTAGCAGTTGTTGTAACTGCAATCGCAGCTCATTGGTTGATTTTCAGAGATAACAATAGAGAGGCTAATAAAGAGTTAGATGAAACTGAAACAAAAGCAAAAAAAGCAGCAGATAGGTTAGCTGAGATTAATAAAGAATTAGATAGGTCGGGTAAATCAAGTTTAGATTTAAAGAAATTAGAAGCTGAAGAAGAGAGAAATAGAATACTTGAAGAACATAATAAATTACACTTTTTTGCTGTTGATGCAAAGGCAGCTTTAATGAAGCAATACAATGAGTGGGGAGATGTTTTAAATAGAATTAATGAATTAGAAAAAGAGCAAGAACTTGCTTTAAATGGCACTAATATAGAAGTAGAAAATTTAACCGATAACTATAAAGATGTTAAAACAGCAGCTCAAGGTTATATGGATGCTTTAGAAACTTCTGAGCCTGATGTAGATATGCCTCAGTTAAGAGGTGGTCGAATGGAAATGCCTGAACCAACAATACCTCTATCAAACCTTGAAAAAGGATTATTTAAAGCAGGTGATTTGATTGGTAGATTTTTTGAAAAGTGGGGCGAGTCGATAAAAATGGTTGGTAGTATTTTCTCTAATATGCTTAACAACCAAATGGTTCACGTTGAAAACAACCATAAGAGGGAAGCTGCTTTAATACAAGCATCATCTATGACTGAAAAAGCTAAATCTGATGCGATGATAGCTTTAGAGAAAAAGACAGCAACCGACAAAGCTAAAATTCAAAGGAAACAAGCTATAGCTGAAAAAATGTCTGCGATAGCAAGTGCTATTATGAATACAGCAACAGCAATTACTAAGACTTTAGGTCAATTAGGTCCTTTAGGTATTCCTATGTCCTCAATAGTTGCAGGATTAGGGGCAGTTCAAGTAGCTACTATAGCAGCCCAACCAATACCTCAGTTCGCTGATGGTGGGGTTGTATCAGGACCAACATTAGGTTTAATGGGTGAATATTCAGGTGCTAGAAGTAATCCTGAAGTTATCGCTCCGTTAGATAGATTAAAGTCGATTATAGGCGATACAGGTAGTTCAAGTACGGTTATACCTGATGTAAAGATAAAAGGTGATGATTTATTGATTGTATTCGATAGAGCTAATAGAAGAAAAAGTAGAAGGTAGATATAGATGGCGTACAAGAAATTTAGACATAGCACCATTAAAGGTGAAAAAGAGAGTATTTGGAATGTAGAAATTTGGAAAAAAGATTTCACAGGTTCATCAACGGAAATCAATCTGTCAGGAGAGGGTTTTGAAGTTACTTGGAATGGTCAAGGTGGTACTAGAGATACACAATTTATAGCTTCAGCTTGTACATTAAATTTAATAATTGAAAATAACACCGATGAAACATTTGTCTATGATGTTTTAAATACTGGTGTTCATAATTATTATATAAGAATTTATAAAGGAGCAGTAACTTCAACTCACACAAATATTTGGTGGTATGGTTGGGTAGAGTCGGCTTTTGATGTTGTAGAAAATCTTCCATATCCTTATGAATATAAATTAAATGCAACCGATTCTTACGGATTCCTTAATAAATTAAAGGCAGATTCTTTCGCAGACGAACAAACTAAGGTAGCTACTATTGATACAGTTAAAAGTTCATTACTTAATGTTTTATCATCAGTTCCAACAGGCTCTAAGTTAGATGTAGGAGGTAGTACAGCAAATAATTTAAACCCAGCACCCGATAGTTTTAAATTTTTTAGGACTATATCTGATTGGTGGATGGATGGTGATTACAACCCATCAATAAACCCTTTAGGTAAATATTTTGTATCAAGTGGTGCTTACGCAGGTAGAACTACTTATAATGAAGAGGGTGAAGTTACATCAGGATTAAATTCACTACAATATAAACTACAAGATTATTTTAATGGTAGTTTAAAGCTATTTAATTTAGTTGGTTTTTTAGCAGAAGGGGTTTATAATTTTGTACAACCTAATAGTTTTACAGGATATACTTCGAGTACAATAAAGGGTTTTAGGGCTTCAAATAACTCTGATGAAAGTGCCGAAAATCTTAGTTTAATTTTAAATATAGACCAATCAAACAACGCTATAGTTAATGGTTCAAGTTTAACTTACGAACCAGCTTTAGAGAGTGTACGTGTTTCTTATAATCAAGAAGAGTCTTTTAATGTTCCTTCTGGAACTGATTTAGAGAGTCCAATTCAAGCAGGGTATGTTAGTGCTAATTCAGGTTTATTTACTTTAAATTATATAACTAAAAACTTCACTAAAGTTTTAAAGTCTAATTTTATTTTTGAAAATGATACCCACGATATATTTCATAATACATTTAGCACTACATCTGCTTTAACTATAAAACTTACTGATGGTGTTGATACTTATTATTTACAAACCCAATCAGATAGCGATATTTTAAAGTGGGTTCAAAGTAATTCTACTCCTTTAAGTATAGATATTATAAGAGGTTATCTAGCAGGGGCACCATCAAATCCTTTAAACACAGAGGCTTTAGTACCTGCTGGTGGTATATCAAATGACCCTGAATTTACTTACGCTTGGAGTCAATCAGACGAGATGTATAGTGGAGGTGGAGGTGGAGGGCTCTGGCCTTGCAGAAGAAATCCTGATTACACATCTAGTGGTAACATATATTGTGATTTTGAAACTTTATTAAGATTTGAGTGTAATGTACAATCACCTCCTATAAGTGGAATAGTAAGTATAAAGACACAAACATCTAATAATTATCGTCAAAGAGATTTATTAAGTGTACATCAGATTATCAATATAAACGACCCTACACCTACATCGAACAAAACAGAGGTTATTGACTTACAATTAACACCTTCTGAAGAAAACGCCTCAAACAATGCAGGTGCTGATATTGAATACACAGCTACTCAAACTAATACTCCTGCCTTAGAGTCTGTTGATTTAGGTTCGGTTATGATAGGTCAAACATCAGTAAATGATTTGTATGCAGTTAAATATTATGACGCACCAAACTATCCTCCTGTTCTTGATGGTTTTAGAAGAGGTAATTCAGGTTCGTTTAAAAACATATTACAGCTTAGAGTAAATGAGTTTTTACAACTTCAAACTAAACCTTTAGAAATATTACAAGCTGATGTACAATCAAGAGATATATCACCATTAAGAATACTTAAATACTCTATTAATGATGATGGTGCGTATAAATATTATTCATTTTTAGGAGGTACTTTTAAAGCTCGTAGCGAGATTATGAGTGGTGAATGGTATAAAGTAGATGAAACAGCATCGCCTATAGTTTCACCTGACCCTGTAATTTCAAATGAGTTTGTTTACAATCCTGAGCCTACTAATGCTATTAACATACCAACAACCACTTTAAAACCTAATATTCTAGGGGTAACTGATACTGCCTATAATTCAAGTGCTAGTGTAATTCAAATTAGTTTAGCTGCTAATGTTGACGGAAAATATTATGTAAATCAAAAATTGCTTTTAGCATCACCTGATGGTTCGAGTCCATTTGAAATTACTTGTTCTGCATCTAAAAAGAGTGTAGATTATGTTGATGTAAATTCTTTTGTACCTCCTAGAGATTACCCTGTAGGCTCTTTAATATTGGTGAAATCGGCTGACATAACTAATGTAATAAGTGATAATACAGCTTATCCTGCAACCGAATTTATATCAGGAGGAATAATATCAAATGAAATTAATATAACCCCTAATGAATTTAAACTAACAAATAGAGCAGGTACAGATGTTTATACAGATGATAATGGTGGTAGTGTTAAGTTAAGTAGTACATCACAATTAATGTTTGCTATAAAAATAATACCTAATGGAACTACAGCTACAAAAGTTAATGTATTTGGTTCAACTAATTTTAGTATTAGAGTATATAGTAGTAGTATAAATAGTTTTACTACAACTAATTTAGGTGCTGGAAATGCAAATACAGAGTTAGATATTACAGATTTAGCAGGAACAGGTAGAAATTACATAGTAATAGAAGCAAATACCTCAAATCTTACAGACAAACTCTATGGAGCTACTATAACACTAGCATAATGGATAAAAACACAATAGAAATGGGATTTGCTCAAGTAATGGCAATCGGATTAAGTTTATCTGATGTAGAGCAATGGTTAAGAATATTATCTCTATGTTTAGCAATATCATTTGGTATTTACAAGTGGGTAGAGAAATTAAGAAATAAAAATAAAAAGTAAGGGTGCTGTGAATTTCTAGTTTTTATGCTACCTTTTTCAGCTAGATTTTCCCACCTTTACTAAAGGATTTATAAACAAGTAAACACAAAAATTATGCAACAACTATTAGATTTTTTATTAGCCAATGGATCTGAGTTATTATTATCAATTTTAGCAGTAGCTAGAATCGTAGTAAGATTAACTCCTTCGATTAAGGATAATAAAGTATTCGGATATTTAGATGATTTAATTGCGTTCTTCATAAAGAACAACGAGAATAACTCTAAAAAATAAGTATTATGCCAGGATTCGGTTCAAAACTAATCGCTAAAGGCGTTGTATCTATACTCCCTGAGATGTTCAAAGACCATAAAGGAAAGTGGTCATCTAAACGAACAGTATCGGGTGTATTAGCTTTAGGTGCTGTTAGTCAGATTGATTCAAGTGGAATCACTTGGCAAGTTCTTGTATTAGCTTTAATAGCTGTACTACCTCTGTGCTTTTTAGGAGGTGAAAAATGTAAAAAGTGTTAAGATAAAAATAGTAATTAAAAACCCTTTAAAAAATTAAGGAATTATGGGATTTGTACCAACTAATAAAGTAACTCAACAAGCAATTAAAGCTGTAGATGTAGTTCCAGCTACACTAGAAACATTAGTTATACCAGGAGCAGTATTATATATTGGGACGGGTGGTAACATAAAAGTAGATACAGTATCAGGCGATACGGTTACATTTAAAAACGTAGCAGATGGTTCAGTTTTAGCTGTTCAAGTTAAAAAAGTTTATAATACAGGAACATCTGCTAACGATATTATTGCTTTATACTAACCTTTAAACGACTTAGGTTATGTTAATAAAACTAACAAATACACTTAACTCTATTGTCCGAAGGGTTCTCGGTGTAATCAAAGACGGACTAAAGATGTGGCTACCTTTCGAGAAGAGCGAGATTCTTGGGGAAGATGTAACTAAAGGTTATGACTTTACAAGTGGGTGGGGTAATACTGGAAATACAACTATTATTGATGCAGATACATTTACTACATCAGCAAATGATAAAGGTATATACAAATCTTACGTTACTGTTGGGAAAACCTATAGATTAACCATTGCAGGTACTACTGCTTCATCAACAGGTATAAAAATTACCGATACTTCAGTAGGTACTATATATTATGAAAATTCATCTTCGGGTTCTTTTTCAGATACTGTTAATTTTACTGTTGTAGGAAACTCTGAAATTTTTATAAGAAATAAATCTACAGGAGAAACTACAATAACTACGCTTAAAGTAGAGGAAGTACCTCAATTCTCCCCTGACACATCGGGTAATTCAAACAACGCTACTTTATACACAGGAAAGGCACTTAGCTTTGATGGTACTGGCGATAGTTATTATGTTGATTTTGGTAATACAGGAGTAGGTTTAAAAACATTAGCTTTTTGGATTAACTTAGATAGCACAACGGAGAAAGTATTACAAGTAACATCATCTCAATCTGTTGAAGTTTCATCAGGAACTATTACTTTAAATGGAACTTGGACAGGTTCTACTATTTATGTTGATGCTACTTCTACAAGTACAATAGCAGCTTCTAATTGGAAGAGGGTTGTTATCACTACTACATCAGCTATAACAGTAAATGATTTAGAACTAGGTCGTATAGGTTCAGCTTATGGCGATTTTATTTTATCTGATTTACAAATCTTCGATTCTGTTTGGACTCAAGCCGATGTAACCTTTGACTACGATAATCCTCAGCACCTTGTAACGGATAATTCTGCTTCGAGTATTGCTTTATCTAGTTTAAAAGGCTATTGGCATTTGAGTGAGGGTGCAGGTAGTTACGCCTATAATAGTGCTGTTGCTTTAGGTAGTGAGAAAGTAGATAAAGGAAATTTCACTGGTATCACTCAAGCAGAGAGCACTACAGGTTCAGATTGGATTACAGGAGCAGAGTGGACTATTAATGGTGGTAAAGCACATAAGGCGAGTGGAACTGTTACATACTTACAACAACCATTAGTCTTAACAGCTAACAAGTATTATAAAGTTACATATAGAGTAAGTAATTATACTGGTAGTAATGATGTAAAATTTGGGTTTACCACAACTTCAGGTAGTCCTTTTGGTGTTCCTAGAACTGCTAATGGTGTTTATACAGAAATTTTTACTTCCTCAGTAGCAACAATTAATTTAAGATTTAGAGCAAACGCAAGTTTTGTTGGTTCAATAAGTGAAATTACAATAAAAGAAGTAAGCGTTGGTACTATAAATGGTGCAACTGCTTCTCTTCAGCAATCTACTATACCTCAACTTGGTTTGATGGATTGGAGCAAGCCAACGATAGATTCAGATGTGGTTACTCTAATATCAGACCCTAACGACCCATCTAAAGACATCTTAGATAACGATGTTCGACTTAGAGAGCATAGTTTAAATTTAGATGGAAGTGGTTATGCTCAAGTGGCTGATGATAATTCTATTAATCCCACAAATGCTATAACTGTTGAGTGTTGGATTTATTGGACTGATGCAGTTACTGATAAGGGTATAGTTGCAAAGTGGATTTCTAGTGGTGGTCAAGATTATATGTTGTATAAACAATTAGCTACAAAATTTGCTTTTTACATTGGGAGTACACCTCTAGCGTGTACTACTGCATTAAGTAATGGTTGGAATCATATAGCAGGTACTTACGATAAAACTAATATAAAGGTATATCTTAATGGTGATTCAGATGGAACACAAGCACATACCTCAGCAATAACAAATACTACACAAGTTTTAGATATAGGAAGGTATGAAAATTCAGTTGCTAAATCTTATTCTGAACGAATTGATGATGTACGAATCTACGATAGAGCATTATCAGCTGATGAAATAGAGCAAAACTACAAAGCAGGATTAAACCAACATAAAACAGGAAGTTCATTTAGCGATGATTTCTCAAGTGATTACGGATTTTAAATAAATAGAAATGGCAAAACGAGATTATAAAAGTTCAACTTTAAGAAACGGATATAAATCCTTAGTAGGAACAAACAGAGATACTAAAGTTTCTGTTGCTTCTAGTGATAAACGAACTAGAGCTGAGTTATTAGATTCTATCGAGGACTTGTTTCAAGGTGGAACAAACACTATTACTCCTGAAGATTTACGGGCAGTATTAACTATGATAGTATTATCAAATAAAAACACTAGCGATGACAGGTAACTATAATTTATACTTTAGTATTACTAAAGAAGATTTCAAGAACGCTATACCTGATAGTTTATTAGGTAAATACTCAACTAAATCGTTTGATGAAGAGGGTGAGGTTACAATAAATGTACCTGAGTCTTGGGAAGAGGCAGAGGAAGAGGGAGCGTTTTGTTGGGTACGAAAGAGTCTTAATTGGGATAAGCCAGGCGTAGCTAACTCTGAAAAGGTTGCTATAATTAAAGGTGAGTTTTCTATATTAGAAGGAGAACTTTCAGCTTTAATCGCTATGGGTAAGGGAAAAGAATTTCCGTATAACTCTGTAATGACAAAGCAAGAAGCTAAAGATTTAGTACAAACAAATCTATTTTTAGATGCTGAAAGCGTATCTTAATAGGCTTGATGAAGGAATAGACCAAACTCTAGGTCATCTCACTTTATGGGATGGCTTAGAGAAGGTTTTTGAGTGCGTTACTTTAGAGTTACCTTATGAACATAATATGACTAATATTAGTTGTGTTCCTAAAGGTGTTTATAAAGTTTTGCCAAGAACTTCGGATAAATACAAAAAACATTTTATATTAGATGATGTTCCCAATAGAAGATACATACTTATTCACCACGGAAACTATAACACCGACACAAGAGGGTGCATTTTGCTTGGCTCTAGGTTTGCACAAATCAATGGGGACTCTTTGTTGGATATTACAGCATCACGAAGGACTATCAATGACTTATTGGAAACCACCAATGGAGAAGGATTTAAACTAACTATATCTTAATTCATTATATGCCGAGGCTACCTAAACCAAGAAGAACTAAACCTAAGAATGAATCTTGGGGTGGTGATACTTCGTTTTATCGTAAAGCACCTTGGCGAAAGATGCGAGCATATATTTTGTCGTTAAATCCATTATGCGTACATTGTGGCGATAAAGGGGAAGTTACTCCAGCAGATGTAGTAGACCACATTAAACCTATTAAGATGGGTGGTGAACCATTAAAGGAATCTAACTTACAAGGGCTTTGTCACAAGTGCCACAATAGAAAAACATACTATGAAAATAACCCCAACGCTAAGATTCAGGAGTAATTATGAAAAAGTTGTATGTGAACAGCTTGATGAACAAGATATACCTTTTCAGTACGAAAGCATCAACTTATATTATGAAGTTTCAGAGCAACGTAAATATACTCCTGATGTTATTTTACCGAATGGTATTATATTGGAGCTAAAGGGTAGGTTCACATCTAACGACAGAAAAAAGATGTTATTAGTAATATCTCAGCATCCTGACAAAGATATTAGAATGGTTTTTCAAAGGCACACAAATAAGTTATTTAAAGGAAGTAAAACGACCTACTCTGAATGGTGTGACAAACACAACATCAAGTGGGCAGATAAAACAATACCAAAGGAATGGATAAAGGAAACAAAAAAACACCCGAAGAAGTAGCTGAAGATGTATTCGGTAATTGGATTCAAGACTTAACCGACCAAGACCAACCCGAAGCGTGTAGCATAGATGATGAAGATTGCGAGGCTTGTGGAAGCTAAAAAAAAGAGAGGACTAATTGTCCTCTTTTTTAGTTGTATTCCATTCGTATCGAAACGGCATATTCTCCAACTCCTGTATTATCTTCTCTAAATACACAGCTAAATCCATCGCTTCTTCTTGAGCGTGTTTAAGCCACTCTAAGCGACCTAAATCATCTCGCTCCATCGTAGTACCATACTTCTCTTTACCTATCTCAGAACGCTTTAGAATCTTAAAACAAACTTGTTCTTCTATACTACTCATATCATCTTGATTTTATAATCTCGTAAAATACTGGGTCGATTTCTTTAATCTTTTGCTGTATCTTATCCCAAGCATCTTGAACCTCTTTATCTCCCCCTATATCTTTTCGACTACCTGTACCTGAATTAGCTACATTCGATGCGTTCTCCTTTAACAACTTTTCTATCTTAGCTCTGATAGATTTATTGTCATAATACTTTGGTGTTAGTTTTTTCATATCTATTTAGTTTTAGTTCAAGAACAAATATAAACAAAAAAAGAGAGAATCCAAAAGACCCTCTCTATTTAACCTAAACCTAAAACAAAGCTATGAATACATCACAACAATAATCAAATATACAAAACTTTTCCTTTACTATAATCTAAAAAAGTAATATACTTATAAACAAAACTCTTTCGACCAAAATCAGTAGATTCAGGCATCGTTCTCCAAAACCAATTATCTACCTTTGTTTTATTCAAATTAAATACTAATACACTATCGCAATTAAAGAAATTAATATACAACCCTTGAGCAGCTTTTTCATTCTTAGTTCGTCTTAATATCCTTTCGTACTTGTGCATCTCTAATAGTAACCCCTCAGTATATTTTTTCTTAGCAAAATCTAAACTAAAATTACGTTGCTTCATCTCGCAATAGAACTTCCTATCATCCCATTCGTAAGTAAAATCCCAAAAATCATACTTTCCCTCAGAAGGGACACAATCAATTTTATACTTACTAGCGAATCGGTCTAACAAGTCAAGTTCTTTTTTAGTCATCATCATTTAATTTAATTAATAAATCTAATTCGTGTTTCAATTCTATAACAGCATTAGCCATCTCTAATTCACTCGCTTGAGCTAACAACTTTTCTCGCTTATATTGCAACATCATAAAATAAACCCAAGTAAATGCTTGACTACTTTCCTCAAGTACCTCTAATCGCTTCTTCATTTTCTCTGCTTGAGGATGGTTAGAATAGCTCACGTACTGGTCACGCATCTTAGCTAACTCTGTTTGATGTGCTATAAACTTATCCATACTAGCTATCTCGTCTAGGTTCGGGTCGCAATCTCTTAATAATTGGATTGACTTTAATGTAATTTCATCAGGCATAGTTAAAATATATTACTAGGTTTAACTCTATTATCGGCAACTTGAATCGGGTCTACTAGACTACCATTCTCGTTAAGGTATTGGAATCTTCTCTTTTGGTACGAGTAGAATAAACAAATCGGGTCAGGCTCAGGTGTTGGTACACCGACTAGCTTCTGAAACTTAATCTTCTGAACGTGTATCTCAGTAACATTCCACTTCTCACTTTGAGGGTTACGATGAAACACTATAAAGTTGTCTGCTCTGTTACCGAACATAGCACCATATTCTACATCGCTCATATTCGGAGCTGGTCGAGTACCATCATCGTTTCGCCTTCTGTTAGCTGCTGTACCAGGATGCACAACAAGATAGAATGATACTTTATGTCTTTTAATAAATCTCCTTATGTTACTTAAAGCATCGTAATAGTAATCGTACTTAGATTGCTTCTCTGCTGCTCTTAAATCATTAAGAGGGTCTAAAGATACACCATCTATCTGAACCACTTGCATATACTCTTCAAACGCCCCTAAGACATCTTCTACAGTTGGTGTTTCATCAAATGTAAGTACGGTAAAGTGTTCGTAAGCCCAATCTATCGCTCTAAGATATTCCGTTTGGTCGATTCTATCTGAGAAGTCTTTATCGGCTGTCTTACCACAATACATCTCAGCTATATCTATCATTAAGTCACCTACAGGTTCGTTCTCAGGGCAATACATAAGCCACTTCCAACCATATAACTTAGCTGACATTATCATAAGAAATAATTGAGAAGTTGTTTTACCTATATTAGCAAAACCAGTCATTATAGTAAGTTCACCTTTACGAAAGGTATAGTGAGGGTCTAATGGAGATATTCCCGTTGTTTGACCTTTAGTGTACCCTTTAGTATAAACCTTCTTACAGTAGTCGTTTACCTCTTGTTTTGAGGTTACTCTATACTTAGCCATACCTACTTAACTTTTATTGCGTTAAGCTGACCTCCTAAGTAATCCGAATCAGGCTTATTAGTTTTATTCCTAGAAATCCATCCCGAAGCCGACATCTTCCAATTTTTCATCTTCGTTTTACCTACTTTCCAACCTTTAGATTCGTAGAAATAGTAAAACTTTTCACCTTCATTCTTATTGCTACCTTTCTCTTTGAAGTAGTCTATTGCCTCGGTGATGGTTCTAGGCTGACCAGGGGAGGTATTATCTTTTTGCTCTTGAGTATCTTCTATTAGTTCTAGCTGTGGCTTCACATCATCAACCCAAGTAATATTGTTTTTAGTTAGTACAGATAGTATAGATTTATGTACTCTGTTGTTTACGTTTAACTTTCCTCCGTACTGAAACGAAATGAATCCAGTTAAGTACCATCTACCATTCTCTAACTCTATTATACGAATCTTATCTCCATTAACTATAGATAAGAAATCTGTAATATCAATTCTATCGCCTACAATAAGTTCAAACATTCTCTTATTAGGCTTGAATATACCTGCGTGGTCACAATTATCACAAATGTATATCCAAAATAATTTATGTGAATTTGATAAGTCTAAAAACCAATCTTCATTCCACTTAGCTGTGTCGGTAAATCTCTTTGCCATTGTCATATCAATATTTTAGGTTAGGTTAGGTTAATAAAAAGAAAGGCTCTTAGGTTTTGTATCGAAGTATTACGGGCAGTAGCTAAGATTATTAAAGGTTTAACTGCTAGTCACCTTTTGCCTTTAAATTTATTTAGAACGGTAAATCACTTGCCTTGTGGAAACCATCATCAGATGCAGTTTCAACAACTTTCTTTTCACTCGTAGTAGTAAAAATCTTCCACGCTTGTAAATCAGTATAGTATTTTCCGTTGTACTCTCTTGACTCTACATTAAAGCTAACATCGACATCTTGACCGACTTTGTTAAACTTTAATAAGTTGTCAACTTTTTCTTCTCCGAATACGGTAAAGTAAACACTCTTAGGATATTCTCCTTTAGTTTCTACTACAAATCCACACTTTTTCCAAGTGTTACCTGTACTCTTTGCTGTTCCTGTTTGCACTTCACTAATTGTTGTGATAGTACCATTTAATTCTAAGTTACTCATAATTCTCGTGTTTGGTTATTATACTCTTTAACTATGTTTTGAACAAATTTAGCAAATTTTTTGTTATTAAACATCTCATTTACAATTATTTCTTTTAAAATATCTCCTTCTGTTCTAACATTAGCTCTACTAATATAGTTGTCACTATCATCAGGAAACTGACAAGAGATAACAATATACTCATCGCATTGCTCTGCTATCTCTTCGTGTGCTATATCTATTCTATCTATTTTCATACGACTCATTAGTTTTAATTAGTTCGTAAAGTAAATCGACTTGTTTAGCTGGAATCATCTCTGAAAATATTATATTACTAATATTTGTGCGAAGAGCCTCTTTCTTATTAACTGCTTCAGCTCCTACTATAACTCTATTCATAGCAGCGAAATCTCCATCTACATCAACCATATTTAAAAATGTAGCCTTAGAGTGTACTACGTTAGAATGGTCACAATTAGTTAAGCCACCTATCTGAGCTAAAGTTAATCCTCTATCTAAAGATAACATATATCTAATAGAGTGCTTGGCGTTCATTCTAAGCCTTTCTCTGTTCTTATCAAATACAGTATTAGGGTCTACTCCCCAAAAGTCACAACAAACTTTCTTAGCGTTGTTTAATTTCTTTTTAGCAAAAACGCTTCTAGTAATTTCTCTCATAGTTCTTCGTGTATTATGTGATTATTGGCTTCTACAACCGACTCACAATATTTCTTTTTAGTTTCTAATAATTCAATATACTCTTGTCTACCTTGGTCGATGAAATTCTCTGAACATCGGAATATACCTATCTGATGTGGAGCGTTAGATTCGATTACAATAAACACAAACTCTTTTGCATTAAAGCCATCAAGGTAAAACGCTGCTTGGCGATGATAAGCGTACCTGTAAGCACTCTTCTTAAAATCTACTACATCTTTACCAGTAGTCTTAATATCAACTAGCATATCGCCTCCATCAATAACTATATCTGCTTTACCTTTACACTTACTCATTGTGTTAAAGTCTACCCAAGTCTTAGGAACTTCTGTTTCGCAATTATCTAGTATCGCTTTAACTTCAGGACAATCGTTTAACTTTCTCTTTAACTTTAAAGCTAACTCGTATTGCTCCATTGTCATAAGGTACTTTCTACCTTCCTTGCAATCTAAGTCTAAACGATTCTTCCACTCCTTATTCATCTTAGATGTCATACCCTTTTCCTTTTCAGGTCTATCTTCAGGATTAAACACAACAAAGTTCTCAGAGTATTTCTCAGGCTCTAATATTAAAGTGTGTACTAAAGCACCGAACCTTAAAGCTGGGCTATCTATCTTACCTCCGTTACGCATCTTCCAATAAAAAGATGGAGAACGCTTTACATACCCTAACTGAGAATTGGTAGTGTATTCCCAATCTCCGTAGTATTCGCTATCATCGTTAAAATTCTTCATCCTTTCCTATGTCTTTTAAATCTACTTTACCTATGGATTTTATAGCGAAACTTAAACCTTTTAAAGCTATCGCTGCTATATGAAGCGAATATAAAAACCATATAAATCCTGGGGTATTTGCATTAGATAAAATCCAATACATTATAATCTCTATCATATCTTATCAAAGTTTTTAAGTTCCTCTATTACGTCATCAATAGCCATCTGTCTACCTTTATAGTTACCACCTCTAAGTTCAGGGTTTTCTTGTTGTAGTTTTTGTCTACATCTTCTTATACTTTCTGCATTTGAAAGTTTACCCATTCCATATAAAGCTAAAAACATATCGCTTTGATTACCAACCTTTTTTTCTTTTAATTCACTATCCCAAATGTTAGCTAACAACATATTATCGTTATCCCTTAACCAAGGCTTTTCTATTAATAAAGCTCTAACTTTGTCTATCTTTGTAGTTATTTTCATAATGATTTAGCTTCTTTAAGTGCGTTCATAATAGCCTTCTCTTGAGTGTTATTCATAGCGTACTTAGATACAGCTAACTCAACCTTTCCTACTTGACCTTGCTTGATTGCATCTAACATAGCAGTTTCAACCTCCTTAGTCATTTTGCTTTGAGTAGGCTTCTTATCTCTAATACGAAGAGCATCGACTACATCACCAAAGGCTTTAACACCCTTCTCAACATATAAGGTAACTCTAACTCCTACCCAATCTTCTACTAATCCACTTCCTGCAACTTTCTCTATTGCCTTAGCATTAGTTCGATTGAGTATCATAGGCTTCTCCATCTCGTTGTAGTACACAACAAAACAATCTTCCTTTCTTCCGTTCTGACCAGTTACCTTAGCCGAACCTACTCCTTTAATACTAACTACCATCTCTCGCTTTCCATCTAAGGAATAAGAACCTAGATAATCGTAGTTAAATTGTTTTTTCCAATGTCCATTCATAATCTTTACTTGTTTTAATTGTTAATAAGGTGGGGTGGTATAATTTCTTAAATAAACCATCTCCCAAAATGAAACTTTCACTATTCACGCCTAGTATATACTAAACTAATCCAACCATACGCTCATATAGGCTAGTTGTAATACAATCTATCATTTCAACAAAAGGTTTATCACAATGAAACCTATCAGTTGTTTGACCATTCTCTAAAATTACATCATATCTAATTCTAGGTGGATTTCCTCCATCATATTCTTTTGGGAAATAAGCAAAGTATATTTTTACATCATATATCTTTTGCTCGTTGTTTACATTCCAAGCCTCAATAAACATAGGTCGAATTGCTTTTGCTAATTGTTTTTCTGTTAAATCAATCATATCGTTTTGTTTTAAGTTTCAACAAATGTATAAAACTTATTTCGATTAAACAAGAACTAATTTGATTTTATTTTATTCGGATTGATTTATATAGCCCAGGATTTAAAATATTTTAAGTAAAGACGAAGCAAAAATGAACCCCCTCCTATCGGTAGGGTAGGGGCTGAAAAACATATATAAAAAAATGTATGTTTATTTGATAGGGGAGGGGCTGGATATTTCTATTTTTAATATCCTAATTTATTTTATACTTTTTTATTTTTATTTTATTTATTTTTTTTATATACGTGTGTGTGTGTTC
>UEXM01001001.1_pt1 | contig 26149 bp, 34 predicted proteins | sample 1796661 | NCBI WGS metagenome assembly UEXM01 (sample SAMEA4772469, study PRJEB27181) | metagenome | reverse complement strand
GTATGTGTCATTGACCCAAATGATTGTGCCGTCGCGTGCAAGTAACGAATGGCCCATAGGACTTTCCTTTAATATATTGACAGCTATCTTTGAAAAAAAACTGTTTTCTGACTTGAGAGGTTGTGCTGATTGCTCCCACATTTGCGCTATTAAATCGCTTAAATCTTGTTCTACACTCATTTCTATTTTACCTTTTTCTACGCACCTTTTAATTTCAGTGCTTTCTCAATAATTTTTTCATTAGCAGCAACAGTCTCTCCAGGGGACATGCAAAAAATTGCCCATTGGATCATGTCATCTGATAATGGATCTGCTCCGGTTCGTTCAGCTACTTTTCTGATTTCTTTCAATGTCGCCATAAACTGCTCTGAATCAATAGTACCAGAGCTTTGATTAATAACAGATGAATCAACGCCTAGCATTTCAGCTACTCGGTCAATTTTACTGTCAGCAAGCTCGGCGGTTTTATACCAGCCTTGCAATCCATTTTCTGTGATCCCATAAATCTCACAAAATTGTTTGGCTGTACCAAATTTTTGAATGATCAATTGACGCAACATGGCTATGTTGAGTTTACCCATACTTATTTTTCCCTTTAACGTTGGCTGACCCCTCAGCCGGTTTTCACTACCCCTTTAGATCTACGCGAAACCAAATAAAAAATCAATACCTGATATTAAAAGTTGCACACTTAACCTTTTATTGGTATTTTTAATTTGACCAATACAACTTTTATTTGTATTCAAAAGGAGAAAGGTTATGGAGAACCTGCAAATTGGATTATTTGACGCGCCAGCGCCATTTCAGCGTAGCAGCCGCACATCCAAGGCGGCAGCTAAAGCCATTCAGCCAAAAGCACCAACTAAGCGAGCCATTGTATTGGCTTTTGTGAAAGGCCGTTCTTTTCATGGAGCGACTAACAACGAGATAGCCGAAAGCAATGGAATGAAGTTACAAACAGTTTGCCCCAGGGTAAACGAGCTGACTAAAAAATACTTGTTACGCGATTCTGGCAGAACTAGGGATGGTTCTACCGTTTGGATCTCTGTTTAAAAAATTAGGTAGGACTGAGCCGTTTATCTCAGAGCCGCAGATAGCCGAGCGGTATATCAAATGAGGCTACTCCGATTGGCCAGCGTAAGAAACTGGATAGTGTGGAAACTAGGCCCGATCGCTCCTAAGTCAGTCGCAAGCTGGTGGAGATAAACATCACGATAAAGAGTTTGCGATTTGGGACGGGCGTGAACTATGAGGAACGAGATGGTAACAGATGAACAAATAGCCAACAGATTTTGGGCCGCGATGGAGGAGATATACGGCAAAGCCTGGACTAAACAGTTTGGCAACGAGCCTTCTCAAATTTGGAGAAAAAAATTATATCAATTGGGGGTGGAGAAAATAACAATCGGCATCGACGAATTGATTGACAACAACCACAAATTTCCCCCTTCCCTCCCCGAATTTATAAGGGCTTGTAAGAAAGTAACACCTAAATATCACAGCAACGTCGTGGCTTTGACAGAAAAAAGAACGCCGGAACAAAAAACCAATGGCCTCAAAAACATTAAAAACATCATCCAAACGCTGGAGAAAGGTGGATAAGTATGTTCTTGAAAAAGGTGAATTTCGTATTGTTGCTGGAAAAGTTACTGATAAATGGAGCTACCTCGTTTATGAAAATGCAATCATTCACAAGAACTTTTGGCGTTTGCCCGAAGCTAAGAGTTACGTAAACAGTGTCATTACCAAACGAGCACATGGTGGAGAAGTGGCTAAATGATTTAGGTGAGTCAGACCACGCTTATGCTAATGCTTGCGCTGTCTATACTGCTGCTAAGGAAGGGCTAAAGATAGCCAAAGCAGCGGCCATGCCAAACGGTGGAACCGTTGCCGAACGCGAGAAACAAGCATTGATTTCTGCTGAGTACGAAGTTGCCGTTAAAAAACTAAGTGCTGCTGAGTACGAAAAAACATTGCTTCATTTACAGCGCGAACAATGGATCATGGGCATAGACGTCTGGCGTTCTATTAATGCCAATCAAAGAAGATCATGATTAAACGCGATGCATTAGATAACTGGTTTTCTCTCTGCATTAGAGAGCGATCTAACTGGACGTGCGAATCGACGCAATTAGTTTTTGATGAAGGCCAGATTAAAGGCAAATGCCAGGGGCTCGAATGTTGTCATATTTATGGTCGACGCAATAAAACTGTTCGTTGGAACGGCATGAACGCCGTTGCACTCACACATTATCAGCATCGCTATTTCACCGAAAATCCACCGCATTTTATGGCCTGGCTTAACAATTATTTAGGCGAAGGACACATGGAGCTGTTGAGGGAGCGCGTCAACGACTCTCGAATTAAATATAGCAAAGCAGATAAAAAAGAAATGTCGGAGCATTACAGGGAAGAATACCGACGTCTTAGAAAGTTACGCGATGACGGCGTTACAGGGTACCTGGAGTTTGTTAATTATGATTGATTTGCGTTTGCGTGTAGTTGATACCGACGAAACTGATTTATTGCAGTTAATTGATGGTCGGCGTGTCGTGCTGGAATTTAGAACATTTGATGCTGAACAGACTAGGGACGGAATACTAATAAGCGAAACAGACTGGGCGGAGGTGTGCGTTGAAGAATGATTGGCTGACGCCATTATTAGAGGATTGGGCGCGATGGTTTTCTAACGCTGAAACCGGCAGCTATCCATCTTCGACTGCGATTTGGCGTATTTTGCATGCGCCAGGTGATACTGAATTTTGCGGCAGTCTACCGAAAGGCGTCATCCCACCAGCTAGCCTTAATAAAATTAATTTAGCCATGAACAATTTAATTCAAAGCGACTGCGGTTTGGCTGTAACGGTGGTTCGTAGTTTTCATATTAACGGCAAGGACAAAACTATCGAAGAATTTAAGTTAAGCCAGACGCGTTTTTATACCTTAAAAAGTCAGGGCGAAGCGTGTTTGAAAGGATTTTTAAAGGCGGCGTAATGTGGATATTACCGAAGAATTACCCACTGTCATCTCACTATGTAGCGGATATGGTGGCATCGAGCGAGGACTTGAGCTTGCTGGATACGATCATCGCCTCATCGCTTTTTGTGAGATCGAAGCCTATGTCCAAAAGCTCACTCTTGAGAAAATGGAAGCGGGACAAATGGTTTCAGCGCCTTTGTGGACAGATCTTAAAACCTTCCCAGCACAGATCTTTCGAGACAAGGTTGATCTCTTACTTGCAGGCTATCCCTGCCAACCGTTTAGCCAAGCCGGTCGACGGGGGGGGAAGATGATCCACGCCACCTATGGCCCTACATCAAAGAACACATCAGAACAATACGACCTATTCAATGTTTCTTCGAAAACGTGCAAGGACATATTACGTTGGGACTCTCCACAGTCATCTCAGATCTGGAAGAACTGGGTTATCGAACAACGTGGGGAATATTCTCAGCGGAAGAAGTCGGCGCTCCTCATCAAAGAAAAAGAGTGTTTATCTTGGCCGACGCCGGAAGCGTGGACAGTGCAAAAATATTCTTTACAGAAAGATGGGCAGGAAAAGACTCAGAGATCGAAGAATTTAACAGCAATGGCATTGAATGGGGAGCTTTCCCAGCCAGACCAGGACAAGACCAGCATGAATGGGAAGAACCAAGAGTTGTCTAACTGGCCAACACCTAGACACCAAGACGGAAAGCACGCAGGGCCTACTGATTGGGAAATGAATACGAGCCATGTTGGAACGGCCAATAGTTTGAGAGTTAAAGCGGCAAAGAACTGGCCGACGCCAACCAAAAGCGATATGAAAGATACATGGAACGGAGAACGAGGCGAAACATTAGTTAGCAAAATGAAAGAAAAGCGGTCTGGCAAATTAAATCCTGATTGGTGCGAGCAATTGATGGGGCTGCCTGTTGGCTGGACAAGAATAGATGATACCGATGATCGCATTTCTAGGTTAATGGCGATTGGTAATGGGGTAGTGCCACAAACTGCGGCATTAGCTTGGGAAATATTAAACGCAAAATTAATGACAACAAAAACTGAGGATTAAAAATTATGGATCTAATACAAATTTTATTCAGTGCGGCAGTAATTTATGGCTTGTATAAACTTGTTCGTGTTTATCGAAAGAAAGAGGAGATTTTGCCGGAAAAACCAATGGCAAAAGTTGAGCCAATTAAGAAAAAAAAGAAAGTAACGAAGAAAAAACCAAGGAGCGGTGATGGTTAAATATATAATTGCTTTTATTATTTTAATTTTAGTCGGGTGCGCCACGCCGATCGTTCAGAAAGTCGAGGCGCAAACCAACACCATATCATCGACATTATCTGGCACGACTACCATAGACCGCACCGTAAGCTCTGCCTCAGCTCCTAATATCATTAGCTCTATTCAAGATACCTGCGCGGTGGGTGCGAGCGTAGGCGTTCAAGGAACATTTGTGGGCTTGGCGGCTGCTAAGACGTTCGAGGATGAAAACTGCAAATTAATAAAACTGTCGCGTCAGCTGTACATGATGAATATGAAAGTTGCGGCGATTTCTGTTTTATGTACTGACCCAACTGTTTTTCAGTCAATGCTGCACGCAGGCACGCCATGTCCTTACCAGGGGCTTATCGGCGACGCTGCTAAAACGAAATGGACAGAAAATCCACATGAAAGACCAGATTGGAAACAGCTAAGAAAAACCAAATACAAGTCTGGCAGATGGCAACGCCATAAAGGCGAGGTCAAATATGTTTACGATTAAAACAATTTTATCGCTTGGTGCAGGCGTGCAAAGTAGCGCTTTAGCTTTAATGGCGGCAAAAGGTAATATTAAACCAATGCCTGATGTAGCCATATTTTCTGATACAGGTTATGAGCCAGCGCAAGTGTATCGATGGTTAGATTGGCTAGAAAAACAATTACCATTTCCGATAAAGCGAGTTACGCATGGCAATCTATATCACGATGAATTAGCCGGCAACAAAAATCGCGTGCCGTATTTTGTAAAAAATGAACGTGGTGAAATAGGTTTAGGAAAACGTCAATGTACTGCTGATTATAAAATAAAACCCATCGAGCAATATGTAAGAAAAAATGTTTTAGGGCTAAAGCCGAAACAACACGCTCCAAAATATCATGTTGTTGATATGTGGATGGGGATTTCTTTAGATGAAATTCAGCGATGCAAAATTCCTTTTACAAACAAATGGCAAAGAAATGTGTATCCCTTAATCGAAAACAAATTAACTCGCGGTCATTGTCTGGAATGGATGCAAAAAAATAATTATCCGTCACCGCCAAGAAGCGCTTGTTTATGTTGTCCGTTTCATAGCGATAAAGAATGGTTACGGATTAAAAATGGGCCAAGTGACGAATGGCAAAACGTAATTAAATTTGATAAAGAAATTAGAAAAAAAAATAATCTCAACGGTACGCCGTTTTTACATAGAAGCGGTAAACCATTGGATGAAATTGATTTTATTACTCCAGAATCGCAAGGTCAGCTGTCTTTTTTAGACGAATGTGAGGGAATGTGCGGTATTTAATATGTTTAGTTTATTTGTTTATTGGGGCCGCGTTAGCCGATGACAATGCGACCTGTACCAGTTTGGCTAATTGCAATGTCGAGACAATAACAACGCAAAGCACCAGCGCTGGCAAAACAGGAAACTTGGTGCCAGGCATATCAACTTGGAATACATCGGGCGATGCGACCTCGACGACAAATTTTCGTAGTTATTGCGTGACAGGCTCAAATTGCACAGGGTATCAAGGTGGCACGTTTTATACTGACAAAATTAAACTTAACGACAGCATGTCAATCGAAGAAATACAGGCAGGCTTTACTTTAGATTATGGAGCTACAGTTAAAAGCCATAGCTCAAATGCGTCATTGCCATTGTGCGCTGATACGAATGGTGATTGTAAGGATAGTTTAACGATTGCCCTGGAGTTATTTAATAACAATGAATCGGTCGAAAAATACACGCATAATTTTGTCATAGATTATGGCGGCTCAAAAGATTACGAGTTTAGCCAGGACATTGCGCCAAACACTTATGAAGCGCTTGATGCGCTAATGTCTCTTACAGGTAAAGATGATGGCTATGGTTCTGGGCTATGGGGGCCGCAATTTAGCGATGCGTTTGTGATTAGTACCTACACACAGATTGAATACATCAGCTCAGAAATCTATCGGCTGATTGAAAATACGCTAATGGATGATTACGTTTTAGATGTTACTAACTCTTTAGACGACCGATTGGCGAGGTTATCCACATTGGAAGAAGCCGAGGCATTGCGCCTAGCAGAGATTGAAGCCGCTAGGTTGGAAGCTGAAAGGCTAGAGCAAGAACGCCTAGCAGAGATTGAACGCTTGAGGTTGGTTGCTTTAGAGGAAGCGCGATTAGCAGAAATAGAGCGTTTGCGTCTGGAGGAAGAAAGAATAGAGGAAGAACGATTAGCTGCAGTACAGGCGGTTGCTGACACCGAAGCAGTCGAGCCGGAAGTAGTTGAACTGCCAACGGTTGTGGAGATTGAGCCACCATCGATTGTGAACTTTGACGATCAAACAGATATAACAACACAAGCTGTTATGGCCCAAGTGAGTGAGCCAGTGGAGGTTCCGACTGTTGATATGCCGACAATGGAGCTAGAGCCTGAGATTGAAATAGCGCCAATCGCAACATTTGATGCAGAAGTTGAGGTTGAATTAACTGTGGAAAGTTTTGATATAGAGCCTGTTGAGCCTACGCCAAGTGAGCCTGAACCAGTAGTTGAAAGCCAGCCGGAGGTCGAAAATACGCCAGTTGAGCCAGAAAATGAAGCGCCTATGGCCACACGAACAGCATCTAGCCCTAGTGAAAGCGAAAAGAAAGCACCACAGGCGTCCAAAAAAGTAGCAAATCAGCCTAAAAGTAAGACAAAACCAACTAAACAAGAGATCGCTAAACGAGTGGCAACGGCAATTGTAGCTAAGTTGGCCGAGAGTTACACAACCTCACAGGTGCAAAACGTCGCATTAGCCGCAATGACTTACGGCACAGATATATCAAGTTACAACAATCAGCTCGTTGATAATCCAACCTGGTACCAAGCGACTGAGTTATCAGGCGGTACAAATTACGATCATCCTTATTCAAGGTTTTGGTTTGCCACAGAAAACGAGCTTTATTTACAAATGGAGGAACAACAATGGCAGAAATAGAGTATGGCGGCATCAAAATTGGAGGCTCAAAGCTGTTATTGATAGTCCCATTGGTTGGAACAATTATCGGTGGTTTATGGGGTGGCTTTGAGCTATATAGCCGATACCTTTCGATGGAGAAAAAAATACAAAGTTATGTCGCTCCAGATCTGTCGGGTATCGAGGCGACGGTTGAGTTATTTAAACAAGACAACGAAGCCACAAAAGAGCTAGTGGTCGATATGCGCAATCAGACCAGGGAAGATATAGCGACGCTGTACCGAAATTTAGATAAACAAGATCTTAGGAATAGGGCTAATGTAGAGTCTGTTCGAGAAATGATCACAGCTTTTGAGGGACGGTTAGCCGATAAGATGGCGCGATTGGATGATCAAATTGATGGGCTTGAGGAAAAGTTAGACTTGCGAATTAAACGAGCTTTAGAAAATCCGCTAAACAAATAAAACATAGTTTGTCAAGGTACTAAAAGATCATGTTTTAGTAGGGTGCGGCAAACGTATAAAAATGCTTGTGTTTGCGGAAAAAATACGGATAATAAGTCTATAATTACGATTTCTAACTAAAAAGCTGGCCGAGTGCTGGCTTTTTTTATGAGCGACTTATGGCTATCAGTGAAAAAGATGCGCAACTGATAGCTGCTGCTATCGAGCAATCACAAAATACCTCAGAACACGCACAACATCATCAATGGTTACGCGATGAGATTGAGCGGCAAGTAAAACGCAATAAACGGTGGGAAAAAGTATGGCAGTCGGCTATAGGCGCTGCTGTCCTGGCTATATTTTCAGGGCTTGCAACCATTGGTGCATGGGTAGTTGATCGGCATGGACAGTAGCCAGTATTTTTCTAAAGCTGAATTGCAATGCAAATGCGGGTGCGAACAAGCGCCAATGGATCCGCAGTTTTTGATGATGCTCGATGAATTGCGCTCAAAATTAAACAAACCACTACGTGTCTCGTCTGGTTTTCGGTGTCCATCACATAATAGTAAGGTATCAGGGACAGGCGAAACAGGCCCGCACACTACTGGCAAGGCCGTCGACCTAGCTGTAGACCGCTCGTTCGCTTATGAAACTTTGAGAGCCTCTATGGCAATGGGCTTTACAGGGATTGGCGTGAAGCAGAAAGGCGGTGGCCGCTTTCTACATTTGGACACAATTACTGAAGGCTTACGGCCAACTATCTGGAGTTATTAAATGTTTCAAGCATTTTTGGGGCCAGTTTTGGGGATTGCTAAAGGTTTCATGGAAACTAGGGCGGTAAAGCAAAAACATAAGCTAGACCTAGAATCAGCACAAACTAACGCACAAATAAAAAGACTAGAAAGTGCGGCTCAAACCGTAGGCGATTATGATTTAGAAGCGTTAAAGCAAACCCAATATAGCTATAAAGATGAAGTTGCGATGGCGGTAGTTGTGGCCCCGTTTATTGGTTCTTTTTTGCCTTGGACGCAAGAATATGTAAAGCAAGGATGGATCCATTTAGCTGAACACAGCCCAAGTTGGTATGGGCCATTATTTTGCGCAGTTATCGCGGCGAGCATGGGAATACGCTGGGCTGTTTCTACATTTGGCAAAAAGAAATAGTGCGCTATCCACGACGAGTCCAGGTACAAGGTCAACGTGTCCTGGTAAAGAATCCGCAGGAAGAAAGGGAGCTGTTAGAGCGCAGTAAATCACAAACCAGCGATGAAGCTAAGTTAGCCAATGCGCTAGGTGATGAGAATTTAGGTTTATTAATTACTCGCAAAACCAAACGTATCGATAACCGATTGGCTGGCCCCAGCAAAGTGCGTGCTGATGCTTGGCAAAAGAAGTTATTAGATGACGATGAGTTATTTTTATTATTGTAGGAGCTAAGGGTGGCTAAGCCAGGTTTATATTCAAATATCCACGCCAAACGCAAAAGAATCAAAGCAGGTTCTAACGAAAAGATGAGGAAGCCTGGCACAAAAGGCGCTCCGACAGCCAAATCGTTTAAAAAAGCTGCAAAAACAGTTAAAAAGAAAAAAAGGAAGTAATCATGCCAATGGGAAAAGGAACGTACGGCAATGTTAGAGGCCGGCCACCAAAAAAGACGAAGAAGAAAATATCTCGCAGAAGAGCTTCTGCGCCAACAGGTGGTGCTTTAGGTTCAATAAAACCAAGACCTAGAAAAAAATAATGGCTTTGAAAAAAGTAGGCAAGTAATGGCTGAGTATCGAGGCCGCACAGTTACGTTAAACAAGCCAAGAAGAATACGCCAAGGCGACGTTAGTTACGGCAGAAAGAAAAGCGAAGTATTTGTGCAGGAAGGCGGGAAGGTACGCCGAGTGACATTTGGCGACCCTAATATGAAGATTAAGAAAGACCAACCTGGACGCAGAAGTAATTTTAGAGCTAGGCATAACTGCGCAACACCTGGGCCAAAAACTAAGGCTAGGTATTGGAGCTGTAAAGCCTGGTGATGTTCCACGTGGATCGTTAGCGAGAGTTAATAGGTCTACAATCTATCGTGGTGAGAGCCAATATGAATAAAATCAAAGACTTAGCGTTATGAAAGTAGACGCTATAAAAGAGATTAAAGTCGAACATTTAATACCGTATTCCAATAACGCCAGGACACACTCTGACGATCAGGTTGCGCAGATAGCGGCAAGCATTAAAGAGTTTGGTTTTACTAACCCAGTGCTAGTGGATGGGGATAACGGAATTATTGCTGGTCATGGTCGAGTACAAGCGGCGCGTAAGTTACAGCTTAAAAGCGTGCCGACTATTGATCTAAGTTATCTCACGCCAGTACAGCGTAAAGCGTACATCTTAGCTGACAACAAACTAAGCCTAAACGCTGGTTGGGACGTTGAGCTGTTACAGGGTGAGTTGGCTGGCTTGGACGCGCTAGAGTTTGACCTGTCGTTGACGGGCTTTAGTGATAGCGAGTTGGCAGGGTTTTTAGATACAAACGAAGGGCTAACCGATCCCGATGATGTGCCTGACGTTCCTGATGAGCCGACCGCTTGTTTAGGTGATGTGTGGATATTAGGGCGACATCGTTTAGTTTGCGGCGACAGTACAGACGCGGATGTTGTGGCTAAATGCTTAAACGGCGTAGAGCCGCATCTAATGGTCACCGATCCTCCGTATGGCGTTGAGTATGATGCTAGCTGGAGAAACAATGCAAAAAGACCCGATGGGAAATCTTATGGTGCTTTTGCTGTTGGCGAAGTAGCAAACGACAATCAAGCTGATTGGTCGGAAGCCTGGGCGCTGTTCCCTGGGGACGTGGCGTATGTGTGGCACGCTGATAAAAAAGCGCATATTGTCGCTAATAGCTTAATCGATAACGGCTTTAACATACGCGCACAGATCATATGGGCTAAAAACAATATGGTGATTGGGCGTGGTGATTACCATCCCAAACATGAACCTTGCTGGTACGCGGTAAAAGACAAAAAGACAGGTCATTACGTTGGAGGTCGCAAGCAAACAACGATCTGGGATATTAGCAAGCCAATGAAAAGCGAAACAGGACACAGCACGCAAAAGCCTGTCGAGTGCATGAAACGTCCTATTGAAAACAACTCATCGCCTGGTCAGGCAGTATATGAACCGTTTAGCGGTAGCGGAACAACAATTATAGCCGCTGAGATGACAGGACGTGTTGCACACGCTATTGAGCTAAACCCTGCTTACGTCGATGTGGCGGTCAAGCGCTGGGAAGATTTTACAGGCGAGGTGGCCGAGCGTGGTTAATAAAGTATTCGATCCAACCGATGAACAACGTAAAAGCGTTGAAGCGATGGCTGGCTACGGTATCCCTGTTGAGGACATGGCTAAAATGGTCATTAATCCTAATACAGGCGAAGCGGTATGTAAGGCCACGATGTATAACAAGTTTAAGAACGAGCTATCGGTCGGCATGACTAAAGCTAACGCAAAGATAGCCGAATCGCTGTACCGACAAGCCACCGGCGGCAATACAACAGCCGCTATATGGTGGTCTAAAGCACGTATGGGCTGGAAAGAAACGCAAAAGCAAGAAGTGGACGGCGGCATTACGGTTAAATGGTTAGATGGCAATAATTGAGATCCCTTACAGCCCTCGACCATTACAACGCGAAGCCCACAACAACCCAGCACGTTTTAAATTATTAGTTTGCCATCGACGCTTTGGCAAGACCGTATTCGCGGTGAATGAGCTGATTAAAGCGGCTTGCACCAGCACTAAAGAAAATCCAAGGTTTGCTTATATTGCGCCTTTGTACCGCCAGGCTAAGAGTGTTGCTTGGGATATGGTTAAAACATTCTCTCGACCGATCCCTGGCATCAAGTACAACGAAGCCGAGTTAAGGGCTGATTTCCCTAATGGCGCACGCATTAGCTTATACGGTGGTGATTCGCCGGATACGTTGCGAGGCATCTATCTCGATGATTGCGTGATGGATGAATACGCGCAAATGTCAGAACGATTGTGGCCAGAAGTAATTAGGCCAGCGTTAGCTGATAGAAAAGGTGGCGCCATCTTTATTGGAACGCCAATGGGACACAATGCTTTTTATGACATGTACTCAGAGGTTAAAGACGATTCTGACTGGTACGTTAGATTGCATAAAGCCAGTGATACTGAATACGTCGAGCAGGAAGAATTAGACGCTGCTAAAAAAGCAATGTCCGAAGAACAATATCGACAAGAGTTTGAGTGTTCCTGGCAGGCGGCGGTAATGGGTTCTTATTACGGTCGATTGCTCGAGGAAGCAGAGACAGAAAACCGTATAGGCAAAGTGGCTCACGATACCGCGTTAGAAGTTGAAACCTGGTGGGACTTAGGCATCGGCGATAGTACAGCTATTTGGTTTGCTCAACGTGTTGGGACTGAAGTACGGCTGATTGATTACTACGAGAACTCAGGCGAGCCGTTAAGCCACTACACGCAATTACTTGATGACAAGCGACAAGGCGGCTATCAGTATTCGCACCATGTATTTCCGCATGATGTTAAAGCCAGGTCGTTAGATACAGGTAAAACACGAGTCCAAACGCTTCAAACGTTAGGCATAGAGCCGCACGTAATGGCAGCGGATAGAGTTGAGGATGGCATTGAGGCAGTACGCCGGATGCTAAAGAATTGCTGGTTTGATGAGTTGCGGTGTAAGCGCGGTTTAGATGCGTTGCGCCAGTATCGAGCCGAGTACGACGACAAGAACAGAACATTCAGATTGAAACCGAAGCACGATTGGGCGTCTCACGCCGCTGATTCGTTTCGCTATGGTGCGATGTTTAAAGCACCGAATATTAGTTGGCAGCCGTTAGATTACGGCGAACAAGGAATAGTTTAATGGCTAAAGCACAACCAGTAACCGACGACCAAATAGCAGCGATATGTCGATCAGAGATGGATAACGCGGCAGGGCGTGATGGTGGTGATGTATCAAACGAACGTGCAGAAGCGCTAGATTACTATTACGGCGAGCCTTATGGAAACGAGGTCGAAGGTCGTTCTAGTGTTGTAACACGCGAAGTAATGGAAACGGTTGAGTGGATGTTGCCGTCTTTAGTACGCATATTCACTGATGTGGATAACATGGTGCAGTTTGATCCGGTCAACGGCGACGACATTGAGCAGGCTAAGATTGAAACCGAAGTGGTCAATCACGTTTTCTGGAAACAGAATCGCGGCTTCTACAACACCTACACCATGCTCAAAGATGCCTTACTGTCTAAGACCGGCATATTAAAAATATATTGGGATGATACGCCGGAAGAAACAAAAGAAAGTTACACCGGCTTAGATGAAATTCAGTTTGGCCAATTAATGATGGATCCAAACGTCGAGCGGGAGTTGTTAGAGATTGAGGAGACTGAGCCTGGCGTGCTTGATTGTACCTTCAGGGAAACCACCTCAAAAGGCCGGATACGTATAGAGCCTGTACCCCCGGAAGAGTTTGGTATAGCGCGTTATGCTAGGAGTCCGTACGCTGAGGACACTAACTTCTGCTACCACAGGACGCAAAAATCATTCACTGAATTAGTGCAGATGGGTTATGACATTGACACCATCCGCAGTCTGCCGTTTGACGACGACGTATTGACGCCGGAAGAGTTAGCCAGGCGCAATGATACCGACGAGCAAATGCCGTTTGACTACTCAGAAACCGAGTCGATGCGGATGTACTGGATCAGTGAGTGCTACGTTGATGTGGATAGGGACGGCGATGGCATCGCAGAATTATTGAAAGTTTGCATGGCTGGTGGCAATTACAGTTCATCATCTAGCCAATTGTTAAGTATAGAGCCAGTTGATTTTGTGCCGTTTGCTTGCGTTAGTCCTATCTTAATGCCGCACAAGTTTTTCGGTATGTCGATTGCAGACCTGACAATGGACTTGCAGTTGATCAAATCAACATTGACTCGCTCGATGCTTGATAACACCTATCTAGCAAACAACAGCCGAACGGCAGTTAATGATCAACATGTAAACCTTGATGACTTGCTAACCTCGCGTCCTGGCGGCGTGGTGCGGTTTAAAGGCGATGGCGGTGCGAGTAGTTACATCACGCCAATGCCACACAATAGCCTGCCTCCAGAAGCCTATAACATGGTTAATTACCTGGATGAAGTGCGTAAACAGCGTACGGGCGTAGGCAATGAGGTGGCTGGCTTAGATAAGAACAGTTTAGCCAATGTGAATACTGGCGTTGCGGCGTTAGCGTATGACTCGGCACGCATGAAAATCGAACTGATTGCACGCATTGTTGCTGAAGTTGGGTTTAGAACAGTCTTTAAACTTATCCATAGGTTATTGATGACGCACCAGGATAAAGAAATGGTGGTCAATGTATCAGGCCAGTTTGGTGCGTTTAACCCTAGTGAGTGGCGTGAGCGGGTTAATACCACGATTACGGTTGGAGTTGGTACGGTATCACGCGAAAGACGCATGGTAGCGCTCGACTCAATCATGGCTAAACAGATGGAGCAAGTACAAGCCGGTGGGTTAGGTTCCATTGTACAGCCTTATCAGTTGTATCAATCGTTAGCTGATATGACTGATGCGTTTGGCTTAGAGCCAAGTGCGTATTTCACAGATCCTAGAACTATTCCACCTGCACCACCGCAACCCGACATGCAGGCCGAGTTAGCTAAGACGCACGCACAAGCGTTAATGATGGAGGCGCAAAGCAAGCTCGACGCCAACCAGGTCAAGATGCAACAAATGCAGATGGAGCAACAGTTAAAGATGCGCCAGCAAGAGTTGACTATGCAAGAAACGCAGTTAAAAGCTGACATTGAGCGGATGAAAGCGCAATTAACACAGTTTAAAAACTCCAACGATTCGGACGCTAAGATCGCAAGTTTAGAGCTGCAAATGGAAAAACAAGACACCGAGCAAGCCCTAGCGCGTTTGAACTTAGAGTTAGATGCGGTGCAGTCCGAGCGCAGTAGTGAGGTAGCGCAATATAAAGCGCAGTTAGACAACATCACTAAGCTAGTGACCTCGGAAGCTAAAGCGGAATCGCCGGTCGACTTATCCGAAATGCGGGAGCTGATTGGGAGTTTGTTAGCGCAGAATCAAGAGATAGCCGAGCGCATTGACGCTATTTCTCAAAGCTCATCATCGCCTAAAACCATTGTGCGTGATGAACAAGGGCTAATTATACAAGTAGGCGACCAACCTATTATTCGTGATGAGTCTGGCCAGGTAACGCAAATTGGATAAAAACAATTTAATCAAAGAGCGTGAGCGTGCGCACCAAGCGCAAATTTTAATGAGCAATCCGTTGTTCATCGAAACTAAAGAAATGATTACCAACAATTTAGTAGAAGCCTGGCAAACCACCAGCATGAATCAAAGTGAGGAACGAGAAAAGATATACCAGATGCTAGTCGCATCGCGTTCGGTGTTTAGCCACATTGAAAGCGTATTGACGACCGGCAAAATGGCACAAATGGAACTTGATAAAACACGCTGAGAGGCGATAAGGAGTACATCATGGCTGAGAGGCAACCAAGTATCGAAGAACGTATTAGCGCAAGTTTATCGCCAGAGCCGGTAGCAGAAGCACCAGCTGAGGCAGCGCCGGTAGAAACAGCGCCACAACTAGAGGCGGTTGAGACAGAACAACCAGTAGAACAAGCTGAGCAACCAGAGCAACCAGAACAAGCGGAGCAAACCGAAGAACTGCCACAAGCAAGTGATGAAACAGCAGAGGCGGTAGAGGAAGAAGCGTTAGAAGTCAGCTCGATTAGCGACTTAGCTGAACATTTAGGCGTAGAAACAGCTGATTTATATAATGTCTCAATTCCAATAACCGATGCTAATGGCGAGAGAAAAGAAGTTAGCTTAGGCGAATGGAAGGACACGTTTCAGAACAACGAGCGTGCGCAACGATTAGCGCAAGAAAGCGAAGCGTTAAAAGCTGAGTTACAGTCGCAACAACAACAAGCGGCCGAGGCAATGGAAAGGCAAGCGCAAGAAGGCGCTATGTTTTTGAACCAGGTGCAGCAAACATTACAAACTGAATTTCAGTCTATCGATTGGGACAATTTGCGTATCAACAATCCGACCGAATGGACGGCTAAACGACAAGAATTTCAGGAGCGCAATGGCAAATTACAAACCATGCGCCAACAAGCTGCTCAAGCATACGAGCAAAACAAAGCGACTATTAGTGAACAGCATCAAAAAGAATTAAGCCAAGTTATAGAGCGAGAGCATCGCGCTTTAACGACAGCTTTACCATCGTGGCAAAATAGTGAAACACGCCAAGCCGAGCAGGCCGAGCTAGTCAATTATTTACTCGATCAAGGTTACAGCCAGCAAGACGTAGACAGCTCCTACGATCACCGCACTATTGTGTTAGCGCACAAAGCGATGATGTACGACAAGTCTATGAGAAAAACGGATGTAGCTAAAAAGAAAGTGCTTAAGTTAGGTTCTAAGGTTTTAACACCTGGTGCCAAACGCTCGAAAGCACAACAAGCGGTCACCGCAGAAGGCGCGTTAAGAAAGAGTTTGCGTAAATCAGGCTCAACCGAAGATGCAGCGGCGTTGATCAAACATCGACTAAGTAAATAGAGGAGTTAACCTAATGGCTACACCAGCGGGTACTTTTACAACTTTCCTCGCAGTAGGCGAGAGAGAGGACTTATCGGACATTATTTACGACATATCGCCTATGGATACGCCGTTTCTGTCCAATGCGAAACGCGGTAGCGCTTCAGCAACCTTTCATGAGTGGCAAACAGACTCATTAACGGCGGCAGCACTAAACGCTAATATCGAAGGCGACGACGCAACTACTGATACAGCGGTAGCGACTAATCGTCTAGGTAACTACACACAGATCAGCACTAAAGTGCCTCGTGTTACTGGAACATTGCAAAGTGTTTCAACGGCGGGCCGAGCTGATGAAATGAGCTATCAGATCTCAAAATCTGGACGCGAGCTAAAACGTGATATGGAAGTTGCTTTAACCGGCCTTCAGATCGGTACAGCTGGCGGTGCAGGTACAGCTAGACAACTAGCAGGTATCGGCTCATGGCTATCAACTAACCAGGCGCAGTCAGGTGCAGATACTACTACACCTGCGACAACTTCTGGTGCTCCGGCAACTGCTCCTACTCCAGGAACAGCGGCAGCTTTTAGCGAAGTACAGTTAAAGGCATGTCTAGCGGCTGTCTGGAACTCAGGCGGTAATCCTGGTGTTGTTATGTGCGGAAGCGCAAACAAGCAGCTAGCCTCAGCGTTTGCAGGTATCGGAACTCAATTCCGAGATGTGCAGCCTAATGGCCCAGTGGCGCCAGGTTCAATCGTCGGTGCAGCTGACATTTACATTTCAGACTTTGGGCAGTTACAAATTGTAGCTAACCGTTTCATGTCTGCGGTAAATGTTTATGCGCTTGATATGGACTATTGGAGTGTTGATTATCTGCGACCTATCCAAACTGAAGCACTAAGTAAAACTGGTGACTCAGACAGGTCTATGATTATTTCTGAGTACACGCTTTCGTCATTGAACGAAGCGGCGTCTGGGAAGATCTACACGACTACATAACCCTGCGTTTCACTACGCAAATAGCGTTGCAACTCCATTTGTAGCGCGTCCCTTGATGGGGGCTGAAAGGCCCCCATTATCTATTCTACGAGGTGAATTATGAAAGCGGACTCTAAAAAAGGTTCATTAAAGAACTTTAAGAAAAGCGGTAAGCAAGCAATGAAAAATACTGGAAACTTTAAAAAAACCATGTCTCAAATGGGCAAGAACGCGACATTTGGCAACAAGTCTAAAACTCACGCATGAAACGACTACTTGATTACGATGCTGATACTGGTATTCAGACCTGGCACGATTACGACCACCACACTAAGCAAACCGTTATAGCGGAAGTGCAAGACGTGGCGCCAGTACTCGAAGCTAATAAAGTTGCTAGGAATCAGGGTAATGGTGGCGCTAAAGGTTTAAATGAAGTGGCCCAGCGCGGTATTAAAAACAACTGGTGGCACGCGGCGAGCGTTCCTAATTCCGTTATTTTAAAATGGAAGAAAGAGCTAGGCGTTGATATATACAATAAAGATCACCTGCCTGCGGTTAAGAAGTTATTAAACGATCGTGATTGGGCGTATTTAAGAACAGGTACAGGACGTGTCTGAGTTGCTGGCTGATTGCGATAAAGCAATTGAATACGGCGATTTAGATTTTGCAGGTCATGGGTTATTAAAGGTTCTTTCTCAAGATCCAACTAATCACGAAGCCTGGACAACATTAGCGCGTTTTTTAATTGATGCTGGTAAAGCGCCTTATGCGTACCCGATAGCGGTGGCGGCGGTAAGTGAAAGCAAGACCTGGCGCAATTTGTTGTTGCTTGGTTCTGTCCAAGCAGTATTACAAGAAGTTAGTGAAGCGTGTAAAACCTTACACCAGGCGCTTGATTTAATGCCTGAGAACGAGCCGGATAGCAATAAAGCCATTGTGTATCGACAATTAGCTAGTGCGTATGTTCAGGGCTATAACTTTAAAAAAACCAAGCATTACGCCAATTTATCGCTCAAGTTAGAAGATCACCACCAACCTAAAACTTCACTGGCGTTTGCTGCATTGCACGAACGTGATTGGGAGCTAGGGTGGAAGTTATACAGATCGCAATTAGGCACTACCACGCAACGCGAGTTGCAAGATTATGGCCTGCCTGAATGGAAAGGCGAGAAAGACGCTAGCGTTTTAGTGTACGGCGAACAAGGGTTAGGCGATCAAATAGCCTATATGTCAGCGTGCCCGATCACGCCATCGCAAATTGTTTGCAACCCAAAACTAGAAACGCTGTTCAGTTTATCGTTTCCGTTTTCCGATGTGCATGGAGCGCAGTTTAGCGACTTCAAAGGGCGTGTTAAAGCAACGCATCAAATATCAATGGCCAGCTTCATGCCTTATGCAGAAATGAAGCCACGAGGCAAATTCTTAAAGCCTCGCAGACAAAAAGAAATTCAATGGACTGGTTTGTTATCCGCGCAAGGACACAACAAACCAAAGATCGGCATCGCCTGGACAGGTGGCGCGATCAAGTCAGATGGTTGGAAAAATAGAAACCTTACGCTGCATGACTTAAAACCAATATTAGAACTCGATGCGACGTTTGTTAGCTTGGAATATAAAGACCGCACCGAAGAAATAGATCAGTTTAAAAAAGAAACCGGCATTACAATTCATGATTGGCCCTGGGGTTCAATGTCAAATAATTACGACGACCAAGCAGCATTAGTTAATTGTTTGGATATGGTGGTATCGGTACCGACAACGATTTACCACTTAGCCGGAGCGTTAGGCAAGCCAGCAATGGTATTAGTACACGACCAACCGCATTTTCACGAAGGCATTGCAGGCGATTGTCCTTGGTGGGAGTCGGTGAAATTTTACCGCAGGCCAGAGTTAGGCACTGAAAACGCTGTTTTAGCGGTTCGAGACTCAATTATTAACAGTTTACGCGATACGCGCACTGGCGAGGTCAAAGTCGGATGAGAGTTTATATAGGCATAGATCCAAGACAGCCGGTCGCCTTTAACGTGTTGCAATGGTCAATCACCAGGCGCACCAGCAGACCATTAGCTATTGTGCCGTTAGTTTTGCCGACATTACCGATTACGAGAACAGGTTTAACCGATTTTACGTATTCTCGTTACTTAGTGCCGGCGTTATCAGGCTTCCAAGGAATTAGCGTGTTTCTAGACGCTGACATGTTGTTACAGGCTGATATTAACGAGCTAGAGACATTGATTAACCCAGATGATGCGGTATCGGTAGTCAAAAGCGCAAATCAGTTTGAATGGCCGTCGATGATGGTGTTTAACAATGAAAAGTGCAAAACATTGACAGCTGATTACATTAATAATGAAACCAACATTCTTGATGATTTTAGTTGGGCCGAATCAGTAGGCGAGTTGCCTCGCGAATGGAATTTTACCGTAGGTTACGACAAGCCTATTGAGCAACCTAAATTGATTCATTACACCGCTGGCATACCGCATTTCCCCGAAACTAAAGATTGCGATTACGCCGAGGCCTGGACTCAAGAGTTTGATTCGATGGTGGGTAATTGCAGTTGGTTAGAATTGATGGGCGACTCGGTACACGTTGAGTTGGTCTTAAATAACATAACGGAGAAACGAAAAGCATGGCAATCTCGACATACAGTGAATTAAAAACAGCCATTGCCGATTGGACTGCGCGAGATGATTTAACCAGTTACATTGATAATTTTATTGATCTCGCTGAAACCTATCTAAAACGTGCGCCATCATTGCCGCGTTTGCCGGAGATTGGTGGCGTTCGAGGTAACATCACGCGATTGTCAGGCTCGCTTTCAACTTCAGCTAATACGCTTGATTTACCTGCTGATTATTTGGACTCGTACCGACTGACATTAACCTCAAATGGGGTGACAGGTGTAATACGTTACGTCGATCCAACGCAGTTAAGCATTTATCAACGTGATGCGGCTGGTTTGCCCAGGTGGTACACCATATCAGATAAGATAGAGTTTGACCGCACGCCAGACTCAACTTACGCCTACGAGCTAAGTTATTTTCCAAAAGTTACCCCATTAAGCGCGTCGAACACTACAAACTGGATATTAACGGACTATCCCGATGTGTATTTAGCGGCTGCTTTATTTCATGCGTTTCGTTTTACTCAAGACGATGCAACCTCAAAAGATTGGTTAGACCAATACAAGGTTGCTGCCTGGTCTGCATCTGAAACGTATCGGCAAGGGCGGGTTAATCAAGGGCCAATTAGCGTAAAAACGGATTCAATTAACCCATGATAAAACCAACAACTTTAAAATTTGGCGAGTGGTTGCCCGATCAAGCTGCTTTGTCTTCGCCAGGCGTGACGGAAGCGCAGAACATACAACCGCATGGCACAGGCTTTCGCAGTTGGGGTTCACTTGCTACTGATTCAACAGCGTTAAGCGATAAAGCTAGGGGCGCGGTTGCAATGATTGATGGCGACGCAAATGTGCGCATGTTTGCCGGTGATGCGACTAAGTTATATCGATATGATGGTGGCACTTGGACTGATAAATCAAAATCGGGCGGTTATAACAATGACACGCTTGATAATTGGAATTTTTTAAAGTTTGGAACGCAAGTAATTGCGACCAATTACGCAGATAATATTCAGATAGGCCCGATTGACGGCACGTCTGCTTTTGCCGATCTCGGTGGAAGTCCCCCAAAGGCTCGTTTTATTACAGGCGTGCGCTCTTTTGTTGTGCTTGGTGATATTTTAAGTGGTTCCACTGAGCATCCAACTAGGGTTCAATGGTCAGGCCAAAATAACGAAACGAGTTGGGGGACTGTCCCTAGTACACAAAGTGATTTTCAGGATTTAGTCGGTAACGGCGGCAAAATAATGGCGATTACTGGCGGTGATATTGGCGTGATATTTCAAGAGCGCTCAATATGGGAAATGCGTTACGAGGGGCCGCCTTTAGTTTGGTCGTTTAATGAGGTTTCGGTCGGGATTGGCACGCCTTCTGAGGGTTCTGTGGTGCGTTACGGTAATAGTGTTTTCTTTTTATCCGAGTCCGGCTTTCAGCGTTACGACATTGGAAAAGGCACAACACCAATAGGTGACCAAAAGGTTGATCGCTGGTTCTTAGACCGCGTTAATAAAGAAAGTTATTACACCATTTCATCTGCAATCGATCCCGCAAACTCCAAAGTAGTCTGGTCGTATGCTAACGGCGCATCGGGTAATGATGAACTGTTGATTTACGATTGGAAGTCAGGGCGCTGGGGTTATGCGGTAATCGATACAGAAATTATATTTGATGGCTTATCGCCAGGTTACACGATGGACTCGTTAGATTCGGTGGGTGGCACGACTTATACACTCGACAGTTTGCCAGCATCGCTTGATTCTGACTTATGGAAAGGCGGTGCGGCTGGTTTATATGGCTTTAATACCAGCCATAAATCAGGCGATTTTACTGGAACAGCGCTGACTGCACGCCTAGAAAGTGAGGAAGTGGGAAGCGAAAACACTAACATTTTAACGTGCAACAACGTATTGCCGTTAGTTGAAGGCTCAACCGCTACTAATACCGTCTATGTGGCCACTAGAGCCAATCAAAACTCAGACATAACCTATTCGTCGGGTGTGACGGTTAATAGCGCCACAGGGCAACACAATTTAAGAAAGAGTGCGCGTTATATGCGATTTCGAGTTGATATTGCCGGTGGTTTTGATCATGCACTTGGTGTTCGAGCCAACATAGCAGCGAAAGGACTTAGATAAAATGCTAACCATAGAACAACTTGGTCGTATCGCTGGGCAAAAAGGTATTCCTGTCAATGAAAATTTTTCATCTAATTCCGATTATATGGCCGGTTATAATCAAGGGTTAGAAACTTATAACAAGGTAAACGAGTACGATTTGGATGAACTTGAGGCTTATAAAACAGCTCAAAACAACGCTTTAAGTTTAGGCAATCCGTTTGAAACAGATCCGACTTTAGAAAACATAGTGCCTAATCTAATGTCGCACGAAGATTATGTGCCTGACAGTCGTGAGGTACAAGATCAAAAAAATGAATTACGCTCTGCTGGATTTTCTGATACGGCACTGTGGAACTTACCCGATTATGTAGAAAACTCGGCATGGTATGTTAAGCCTGGGCAATTTGACGCAAAAGAACTTCCATACAACATGGTTGGGTTAGGGGCGACAAACTACGGGGTCGATTTAAACAACGTGACAGACCGCTTTCAGGACATTTGGGAAACTTATGGACAGTATGCCGAAGGTGTAAAACCTTGGTCTGAAAGCCCCATTCCTGAGTCAGAAGCTAAGATGGGTGGCAATAAGTCTATCTGGAACGGCATGAAGGACTTTTTAGGGCCGCAAGGCGGTGGCTCGCGTGATCGCTATGGCCCAGAAGCGGCGGCGGCTTATGAAAATTATATAAAAACAGGCCAAATTACCGACGCTATGCCAGCTGGTATGGCGTTCGATGCTTTTGATTACGGCGGTCGCTATACAGGAAACAAATTTCAAAATAAACCAGGCTCAATATTTGATCGATTTGTAGCACCAGTTTTAACAGCTGGCGCAACAATTATAAATCCGTATTTAGGAATGGCGACAGCCGCAGGTATTGGAGCGGCACAAGGGAAAAGCCCTGGGGAAATTGCGCTTAATGCAGGCCAAGCGTTTGTAGGTGGTGGCGGTTTCAATCCTACAACTGCCGCAGGTCGTTTCGGGGTGACGGCTGGAAATACACTGACCACTGGTTTGCGAACAGATTTTGATCCGTTATCAATGGGTTTAACAGCTGGAACGACATATTTAGGCAATGCGCCAGAAATACCAACAACAGATTATTTAAACCCAACAGCTGATATACCAGATCCATTATTTCCTGATGGCTCATCCGTCAGTACAAATTTAACCAATGATTCTTTTGTTCCTCCAACGTCTAATCCATTTAATTATGTTGGAACGAGTAGTGTGCCAGGCTTTTCACTAGTAATACCGCCGACTGTCGATATACCGGCCTCAACAACATCATTAAGCCCAACGGCACCAGGTCAAGGTTTTAGTCCTGATTACAGTTTGCCAATACCAACAGCCGAGGAAGGATTAACAAATAGTTTGTTTCCTGAAGGCGGTACGGCAGAGGCCACATTACAAAATAATATTAATCCAACGACTTTAGTTAATAACACATTTACTGCGCCAACAATTCCTGACCCAACAGTTGATTCATTGTTCGGCGAAGGTCAGTTTAATGTTAATAATCCTTTTGTAGAACAGCCCGATTACAGCGCATTTATAGATCCTGCGTTTGAATCGCTTGGCACACTTCCTAACGATTCTATTTTTGACAAAATAAAAGACAATCCATTTGAAGCAACCAAGCTCGCGCTAGGCGCGGCTAGCGAGTTTTTTCCTGATGAAACTGCAACTGCAACCGCAGGCTCAAGCGGCAATCCTTTTGAAATGCCAAAAGCGCCAGCAGTAACAGGGCGTCCAAGGATGCCGTATGAATTAGGCTTTACGCCGATGGAATTTACACCAATCGACTATCGTTCTTTTTATAATCCTTTTATGGGAGTATGACATGGCCCTCGAATACGCCAATTATCGACCGAATTTAAACCCATTGAATATGGGTGCAACTAACATGAACGCGCCAGGCATGATCACAACCAGCGCAACAACATCCCCCTATGCCGGCCAACGACCGTATTTAGACGAAAGTTTTGCAGAAGCACGCAGACTTTATGAAACTGGTGGTCCAAAAGGTTTTGGGCAATCAAAATTCGCAGATTTTAGTGCACCAACCGAAACCGCGTTGCAAAACATACAAAACACCGCAATGGCTGGTAGCCCAAATATTGGTATAGGCCAAAACTTACTAGGGCAGACATTGTCAGGCGATTTTTTAAACTCAAATCCTTACTTAGACCAAATGTATAACCAAGCAGCTGATAATGTCACACGAAACTATCGTGAAGCGGTTGCGCCGTCTATTGGCGCTAATGCAGATGCGCAAGGTCGTTTTGGTTCAGGGTTATATCAAAACATGATGGCTAATTCGCAACGTGAGCTAGGCGATTCTTTAGGACGCCTTGCAACCAATGTTTATGGCCAAAATTACGCGACCGAAAGAGGCCGACAAGATTCGGCGATGGGCAAAATACCAGGCATGGCTAACCTTAATTATTTTGACGCAAGCCAACTATTAGGCGCTGGTAAAATGCGCGATGAGCAGGCGCAAAATCAATTAGCCGACCAATACAATCAATATATGTTTGATCAAACCAGACCGACAAGAGCCTTGCAAGATTATCAAAATGCAATCACTGGCAATTTTGGCGGTACTAGTGTTATGCAACAGCCCGATTATGCGGATAAGACCATGAGAAATATTGGTGGTGGAATTGGTATAGCTGGCGGTTTGATGGATTTGTACAGCAACTATAAAGCATTAGGTACGTAACAATGGCAGAAATTAAAGATTATTCAGTCACAGCTGATGATAACAACTCGGCAAGTCCAAATGGTATGCCTGAGAACATGGCCCCATCTGGGGTCAATAATAGCTGGCGTGAATCGTTCGCCAGAGTCAAACGCTGGTATGAGGACATCAACGGCACTAAAAGCACAACAGGCAGCTCTAATGCTTATGTATTAGCGGCAGCTCGAACAGTGACCGCGTATGCCCAGGGCGATGCGTACATGTTTAGAGCTAATCACGCCAACACTGGTGCGGCAACTTTAAACATCGATTCAGTCGGTGCGGTGGCAATCGTTAATAACACGCAATCTGCATTAGCCGCTGGCCAAATACAGGCAGGCGGTATTTACCTGGTTGCTTATGACGCGACTAACAGTAAATTCCAACTAGTAGGTGCGTCAGCAACTTCTGCTAGTGGCGATAATATATTTGTGTTTAACGCCAGCCCTTCGGTAACTTTAAGCAACAGCACCGCAGAAGATTCAGATGGTGGGCGCGAAAGCACTATCCAGTGGAAAGGTTTACAGTCAGGTTCCGAAGAATCCACGCTAGTTAAGATCATTGGTTCGCATGATGGTTCGAGTGACGACCAAAAAGGCAAGTTACAAATTTACACTAATGATGGAAGTGATGGCGACAGCCCGACTCTCCAAGTAACAATCGATAGCGCTGGATTATGTACTTTAGTTGCAGCGGCAAGCGTTGGCGGTTCGCTAACAGTTGCAGGAGCCACTCAGCTTAATTCGACCGTAACCGTTGGTGCAAATGATCAAGGTTACGACGTGATTCTTTATGGTGATACGGCGTCTGCCAATGTCACCTGGGATACTTCAGTCGATGATTTAATTCTAAATGGCGCGGCTGGCTTAATTGTGCCAGATAATCAATTAACTTTAGGTTCTACGGCGGTAACGTCAACTGGCGCTGAGTTAAACATTTTAGACGGGGTTACTGCTTCAACGGCTGAATTAAACATACTTGATGGAGTTACAAGTACAACTGCCGAGATCAATATTCTCGATGGCGTAACAAGTACCACTGCTGAACTAAACATCCTTGACGGCGTTACAAGCACCACCGCTGAATTAAATTTAGTCGATGGCTCTAGTGCTGGCTCTATTGTCAACAGTAAAGCAGTTATTTATGGCTCTGGTGGCGAGCTAAATGGCACGTCAATGGATATAACCAATGTCGCAACCGCGTCAACTTTTGAGCCAGATGGTGATACAGCGGCAGGTGATAATGCGGCAATAGGGTATACATCTGCAGAAGGGTTAATACTTACAGGGCAAGGAAGCACCAGTGATTTTACAGTGAAAAACGATGCTGATGCTACGGTATTAAGTATACCGACGGGAAGTACAGGAGTTACTATAACAAGTGGTATTGACGTTCTTGGTTCTAATTTTGCCAACGTAGAATTTACTGGAGCAAGTGTAAATGGAAGTGGTGTTT
>UEXM01001000.1_pt1 | contig 26207 bp, 25 predicted proteins | sample 1796661 | NCBI WGS metagenome assembly UEXM01 (sample SAMEA4772469, study PRJEB27181) | metagenome | reverse complement strand
TGTAACCATAAACACCCATATTTTATGCGGCCCTCAAGCCCGAGTTACGCTGGTTACACCGGTTACGCCATTTTTCAATTTTATTTTTTATTTTTTTATTTCTCTGGGAAAACACTATATAGAAAGGCGTTTTAAGGATACCGGTCTGAAACTTTTGACCCGAAGTCCGTGAGCACACACCAGTTCTTCAATCCCGTGTCCCACAGCAGATAGGCCTCGTACCCAGCAGAGAGGGCGATCTTGTACGCAATCAGGGCACTAAGCCTTTCGTCCACCCAGTACATACCAAAGCCTTTTTGGGCCGTGGTCGGTGGTTCGTCGCCAATGGTTGCTGAAAGAGCTTCTACGGATTCAAAGCGACCTTCGTGTTCTGGTTCCCAGTAGATTGCTCCGGAAAAGGTACACCACAAGAAGTCGAAGTCGTCCATGTCGAATGACAGGCTACACCTGTCGGTTTCTTCAAGGACTTTAAGCAGTACGGTAGCTTCCATTTTTACGCTCCTAATGCGCCGTCAAAATAATCTATAGTCAACAGATAGAAAGATAGAAAGGGTTGCGTTTTGGTTTTCTATCAAAATTTGTTTTGGCTGTAGGTGGTCAGAGAATCAATATAACTCCCACACAGAGCGTAATAAGCATCCCAGCGACGACGACAGCGGCGCTGATGAGCAGTTGTCCTATTCGGTCACTCATGTTCTTCCTCCTCTATTTTTTCTTTGCAAGAGATCTGGGCAAAGCTGTCACCACATAAGCCAAGGCGACGCTGGACGGCATCATTCAATAACACCCCGTTCAGGCAAAGCGCCAATAAGAACAGGGTTAGCGTTAGCCACTCGCCACGTGTTAATGAAGGCATGATGCGTGGTCCGAGGACAGATAATGCTCGCGTATCTCCATTAGGTAATCGGTATAAGCTTCAAAGCCCATGTGACATAGGCCCGCAAAGAACTCTTGTTCGGTTTCTGCGGATAAAACGCTCATCATATTTCGGCTTAAATTGTCCCCCATCCAGACGCCGTTGTTTGCTTCGTTTAGAACGAAGTCGAGAAAAGCGGGGTCGTCTTCTATTAGCTGGGCAATTTGCCGCCGTTCGTTAGTGGTTACTAACTTTTTATCGCTCATTTAAACCCGTTGCCTAATAAGGCTTTTGACCTTTCGAGGCAATGATTGTATGACTTACAGCAGTGATTGTCTTCACGCGCTAATTCCGGCAAGAGTCAAGATGAGAAAAACAAAAAATAGGATGAGGTATCCAGTTGGACCCATCAATTTTGGTTTTTCGGGTTTTGCCTCTGCTTCGTTGTCCGTGGTCCCTGAAGCCTCGACTCCGCCCACTGTGACCCACGCCTCATTTTCTGGAGTGTTCGGGTCATTTGCTACAAACTGACCGCTTTTGGTTCTTGCTCGTTTTTTAGTCATCACGCTCTCCTATAGCAATGTACGATGGTTCTCATAAACTAACATATATACAAAGACCCCGCAAAAAAAACCCGGCTCTGAGGCCGGGTCGGGATTAGGACTATCGTTCACCTTGGGAGAAAACTATGGTTAATCCCTAATTACTCTACTCTGAGGAATTCTGCGGTAACCTATAAGAAGCACCGCAGACGACCAATCTATCATTCGGGTCGGATAATTTCAAGGACTTCCATGGTCGCCTCCGACAGGAGCGTAATGGACAGATCTTTTTGAATAGCTACCGGCTGTTTGAACCGGTTGGCGGTTTGCTGTCCTGCTTGCAGGGAGATCAACACGTCGTCAATGTCGTGCGTAGCGTCCCTAACCATTTCGCGTAATATCTTTTGCATTGTGTTCTCGCTCCGCTTCACTCTTAGCTTGGAGCAATTGTTGCCAGACTTCTAGTTTATCGAACTGGTCCTTGGACACCGTGCCGTTCTCAAAGTCCTGCTCAAACTTCTTCAACGCTTTATCGAACTCTTGCTGAATGGTCATATGCTAAAGCTCTTGGAACTCAGCGGGGTGTCGTTTTCTTTCTTGAAGGTGTCCACTTGCTCAGAGATGTACTCCTGATCCCGATTAGATAGGTTCTGCATCTTCCAGCCTTCATGAATGTAACGAAGTTGTCCGCTAATAGTTCGTCCTTCTACGCGGGCAATGATGACCAGTTCTTCATAAACATCCCGAGGTAACAAAACGGATTTCCATTTGGTTGTATCCATTTGATTCTCCTAGATATTTCCAAGTTTTTTGTGGTGAGCGACACACATTTTATGTTGCTCAAGAACTAAAGATTTGTTTTGCCCGTGGTACGGGATAGCTAATCGTTCTGCCACCATAAAGTCGTTTAACGAGTCTTCGTCGCCGTCAATCATGACGGTGGCCAACACCCTGCCAAATTTACCTTTGGAATCTAATGTGGTCCGGATGGTCACCTCTGTGCCAACCGGCAACAAATTGTTCACAAACTGTTTGGCAAACCGGCCCAGTGCTTTGAGGTCCTCGGTGCCCCCGGAGACCCTACGTGTCTCGGCAGTGTCGATGCCGTACAGGCGAACACTCATTTTGAGAGATACGTCAAAGCCCAACCGGACGTTCAGAGACAAGCTATCTCCGTCAATGACGCGTAACACCTCGGCTCGGTAACAGTAAAGTTCCATGTTATACGATTCTACGCATAGTTATGAGATTAATCAAGCTCTTCACCCTCGCCCCAACTTGGCCCGTAGTCCACGTCGCATTTATTAGGAACCTGTAGCGGTACGGCGTTTTGCATGATGTCTGAAAGCTCGCGAGCGTGGTCTTTGCTCTCGACTGAGAACGCCAGTTCGTCATGCACTTGAAGCATAGGCACGTGCCCTGCTTCGCAAACGTCCACCATGGCTTGTTTGGTCATGTCCGCGGCAGACGCTTGGATCAGACGGTTCAGGGCTTTGTACGTGTAGGCCCGTCGCAGTCTGGTCGTTGGCCCGTGAGCCGCGATTGCTTCTTCGCGAGGCAGGGCTTTATGCATTTCAAACGCGTCGGGCTCCCAGAGGTCAAAGCGGCATTTCCTACCGCGCAGGGACCGCACACTCCCGGATGACCGCGGGTCCTCCAGTTTTTTCTGTACGCCTTTCATGAGTCCTTTTACGAAAGGGACGCGCTTGTGGTATTGCTGGGTCAGGGCTCTGGCTTCGTCCACGCTGACATCCAGTTGATCTGACAATTTATTAACACCCATTCCATACATCATGCCGAGGTTGATGACTTTGGCTTGCTTGCGGGGAATGCGGGCCATGTCGCTGACCATGGTGTGGAAGTCCATGTTGGGATCGTTTCGGTACGCGTCTACAAAAGCCTCGACGCCTTCTAACGGCATACCTTTGTAATCGCCGTAGTTTTTGGCGAAATGCACCAAGATCCGTGGCTCCTGTTGCGAAAAGTCTATAGCCGCCCACTGCTGGCCTTCTTCTGGTAGAAACAACGAGCGAATCATCGGGCCAATCTCTGGATCGCGAGCCGGGATCTGTTGCAGATTGGGCGAGTTCATGGAGATGCGGCCTGAGACGGTGCCCCCGTCGTCGGACCGTAGCTGGTTGATGTGCCTGTGAGTCCTGCCGGCATGTACGTACTGCAGGATGCCGTCGATAAATGGGCCGCTGGTTTTGTTGAGGTTGCGGGCTTTGACGATCCACTTGGCGAGGTCGTGGTTATGTTCCGACAGAAACGATTTGGTGAAGCTGGGGGCCCCTTTCTCTGTGCTGGGGTAGGGGATGCTCAATTTGTCAAAAGCCTTGGATATAGATTGCGCGGCCCAAATTTCTACATCCATGCCTGCCAGTGACTTGATCTGTTTGATGGCCTCTTTTTCCTGCTTAATCAGGACTTGCTTAGTCCGTTCGGCGCGGTCCAAATCCACCCGAATGCCGCGCATGGTCATTTCGACAAGGTGCGGGAGCAGGCTGATTTCTAGTTTCCACACGTCCCACAGATCTTCGCGGTTAAGCACCGTTTTAAAGTGATTCCACAACTCCAGCGTAATCTCTGCATCTGTCTCTGCATAAGGACCTACGTACATGGCTGGAAGTTTCCACATCTCGCCTTTCGGGTCTACACCAAACTCTTTGGCGGCTTCCACCAAAGTCTTTTCAGACTTGGTTTTACCAAGGTGGTCATAGCACAGGGCGTTCAAGCTATAGCTAAAGCGGTTTTCGTCGATCAGGCTGGCGGTAATCATGGTGTCGATTACGCGGCCTTTAACTTCAAAGCCTTCGGCACGTAGCCATCCGAGATCGTACTGGGCGTTATGCATGATCTTGTCGGCGGGGCACTCAAAGACCTTCTTGAGCCATTTACTAACGATGCGCTTGTCTAGATTGCCGCCGCCCGCGTGACCCACGGGGATGTAGCACTTCCATCCGCCCACCGCTATCGCATAGCCCACCACCTCGCCGTCTTTCGTTGGCCATCCCGGCCCCTTCTGCTTGAGGTTCGGGTCGCGTGTTTCAACGTCTATGGCTATCTCGTCGGCGTCAAAGATATCCGGTAGCTCTACCGGGGGCACCCAATCTGATTTGGGCGGAAACATTGCCATCTGTAGTTTTGTCATGCCACTTTCCTCTCTCTCAAGATTGCTTTCTGGAAGTGGTTACAGGCTCTGCACCACCAACCCACACGCTTATTCTCTGAGGCAAGAATGATCTCCTCGGCTTTGTTTTTGCACTTGGGACACGGGATGTGACTCATTTCGGTTTCCTCTTTCATAACGCATAGGCCCTTAGATAGTCGTCCGGTTCAAGGATGTAGAGGTTTTTTAATGTGCGGGTGACCCCCACATAGAAAACGCGGTGTAGGTCATCGCCGCCTTCTTCCATAGCGGCGGCAGTAAGGTCCGGCATAATAACGACATTCTCTGCTTCGCCGCCTTTTGTCCCGTGGATCGTGGACAGTCGGATGCGGGGCTTGGCATTAAACTTCTCGCCACGTCGCAGGAGAGCCGTTATATAGGCCCTGTCGGCGTCGGGGATGCGGTCCATGGCTTCATGCCAGATCATTTCGTCAGTGGCCAGCAGTCCGTAATACTCTTGCAATTGCTTGAGGTCGAACATGTCCTCATCGTCTGCGGCGACGTTTTTGTGCCCACGTTTTATTCGTACACCATTTCCGGTCATGTACCCGTAGATTGCTTGCACCGCGCCAAAAGGAATCGCCTTGCCTTTTCGCATGGTTTCCCAGCCGTTGATGGCCAGTGACATTTTTTCGGGAATAGAGCGTCTGCCTGCCTGTGTTTCAAACAAATAGCCGCCGTTTTTAAGCTCTTGCTGAATGTCGTAGAGCATATAACGGGCTTGGGCCATGATGAGCCAATTGCCCTCAGACATATCTATTGTGCGAATGTCCGGCACACGTAATATCTGACCTTGTTCCTGCCGAGGTCGGTAGACCTTTGGGAACCGGTTCTGTATGCGAGAAGCAATCTTTTCTGCCAAGGCGTGAATTGCCGCAGGGACGCGGTAGCTTTGTTCTAAAACTTCTGCGCCTCCGGGCAGATTAATGAAGTGATCTACGTCCGCACCGGCCCAGCGGTAGATAGCCTGATCATCATCGCCCGCCACGTACATCCGCTCAGACTTTTCATCAAGCTTGTGAGCTATCTCCCACTGTAAGGGCGACAAGTCCTGCGCCTCATCCAGAAAGCATATTTTTAGCCGGGGCATCAGGTAATCAGCTTCGTTGGCAAACCGGATGATCAGGTCTGTAAAGTCCATCAGCCCAAAAGTGCTTTTGTAGTTGGCGTAGGAGTCCGCTACATACTTCACTTCCATCCACGTAAAGTTGACGTTGGAGTGGTTGTACTCATGCTCCAGCGTTGTTTTTTTAGTCTTTGACAGGTTGATCAGTTGCAAGATGGGGTGATCTGTAGCCTTAAACGACACATTTTCGTCATTGCTGGCCGAGCTACTCAAATTAAAACCTATGGCTTGGGACAACTCTTTGTAGTTCTGCGAACCCATCAACTCAGTTTCTTTAACGCTCATCAGCCGGTATGCGAGAGAGTGGATGGTACGGAAGTACGGCAGATCCTTGTCTGGGTCCAAGTCAAACCGCTTAGCGGCACGTTCTTTGGCCTCGTTAGCCGCCTTACGGGTAAACGCAAAGAAACCCACCTGTGACGGTGAAATGCCTTTGTCGAGGGTCTGCTCCACCATGTTCAGCAACGTAGTGGTCTTCCCGGTGCCGGGTGGCCCGAATATTCTAAACATCAGAACGGGTCCGGGGTCCGTGGTTCAAAGCTTTTGGACTCTGGTCCTCCGGTAGGAGTCTCCGGTAAAGGTACGCGCCATACTCGGGTGGCTTTACCTTTAATTTTTAAAACCACCGCTTCGCCGTTGATGTCCCGTAGGCGCTGAGCCACTTTATGGGTCTTGAACTCACTGAAGCGGTTCTTACGCAGGAAGCCTTCAAAGTCTTTGAGTCTAAAGTGGACGGCTTCGTTGTCTTCGTCCACCCATGGGCGGCGAAGAAGAATTTCTTCTTTGTCTTCGGCTTTTTGTGTAGAAGTGCAGAACTCATCCAGATACTCGTAAAACTGGCCGTTGATACTGGCGTCCTCGCTCACCTCCATGATGGCCCCGTCTGTTTCAGCCATTTCCTTCATAAGCTGGTTGATGCGGCCCTCCCACCCGCGGCGGGGCATGGTCTGGGGCATGAAGTTAAGCTGTTCGATACAGGATTTTTGAAATATGGTCTGGTTCTGGAGCGCGTCCGTGTCTAATTCCAGCGGTACACCGTTTACGTCAAGGAACCACACGGGCGGAATGGAATTGTACTTGCGTAGGTTGGCCACGGCCATGTCGCTGACGGCGGCTCCAATGCCAAACTTGCGGGTCTGACATAGCTCTCGGTTACAGTACGGCTGGATAGGTGGCTCACTGCACCGGTAGGCGTAGTCCTTCTTTTCTAGCTGTTTGACCACGACATTAACCTCGTTTAAAGGCAACGGGGGGTCGATGTAAGCCATGTTGTGGTGCAGGATTTCGTCTTGCCACGTGTCGGGGTACGCCTTTCGCAGGTACACGCCTACGCTGAAGAGTCCGTTGTTTCGGCCTCCTTCGCTGATTTTTTGGGAGCATAGGGTTTGCAAACAGGGCGGGCCGTCCACAATCGCTGTTCCTTCGACGGTGGCCTGCGTGAGTGCTTGCATTTGCTCTGGGGTCTGGACGTGCGCGGCATGTAAGCCAAAAAACTCCTGCAATGTCGCGGCGGACCCATCATCGTTAAAGGCGTAGCGCAACCCCTCTTCCGCATTGAAGTACGGCATATTGAGGAAGTTACCGATATCGCCTCGGTCTAAAAAAAGTTTGATTTGCTTCGGAAAGATCTCACTACCGCCATAGCCCAGCCCACTAGCTAAATGCTGAAGTGTGGACTGCATGGTCTTGGCGGGCACCCAATCGGTGCTGAAGATGAAGCAGTGTGCGCCCCCGCTCTTGGACCGACAGACTACCAGAGGTAGCTTTGCGTGGCGAATCCGCTCCACCAGCTTTGCATGGTCTAGTGGGTACTCATCGATGTCGATGCAACCCCAAATGCACTTGTCGTCTTCATTAATCGGGATAATTCCGATCCCGGCACCTTCTCCAGCCAGATGTTGCTGGAAATGCTCCGTGGTCCGTGGTTCGCGGATAACTCGCGCTTTACCTTGTGACTTGCCGCTGGAGCTTGTTCTGTCGATTTCAAACGTGCCGTAGGCCTGTTTGAGACCATCAAATATGGCCGAGAAACGGTTTGCATCAGACATTTGTTATACGCCAAATAAAGGGGGCCGGAGCCCCCGGTTTCCTTAAAACGGTGCGTCTTCTCCTGCACCGGCCCCATCATCGGTGTGCTTAACTTCTACATCACCGCGCAAAATGGATTCAGAAAACTCTTTGGCTTGCTTGTAGTGAGCGCCATTTTCTACAACGCCTTGCAAGCTAATGTCCCAGCCGTGCCAGCTTCCCTTGCTGTTTTCTTCTGAGACGGTCTTCAGCACGTAGATGTGACTGAAGCGTGGGGGTGTGAACGGTCCGTTTTTACCCACTAATGTGCGCTGGGCAATGGTGCTGTTCCAGCGACGGCTTTTCTTCAACTGAGTGGATTTCATAGGAATGAGCGCCGTGGTCGTGGTGCCGTCCTCCTCCAAGATCACCACGAAATGCTGGTGAGTCTCCTCCAGATACGTGCCATTGCCGCCAACGACATAGTCTTTGTTGTCGGTAGGGTCACGTTCTACTTTTGGCAGGGTGTCCTCTGGCGTGTAGATATTTACAGGAGCGCCACTACCAGTGCCCCGAGGAGCCCACTCAATAAAGCGCCGCTGATAAGCACAGGGTATGACACGAATACCTGTTTTGCCGTTGTAGACCTGATTCGATACCGTATTGAGGATATCGCCTGCCTTCGCGTTTTCCAAATCATCCAGCACTGGGTCTTGACGCGAGAGTAGCTTAAGGAAAGGTAGCGCCAAATCATCTTGGCCCAAGTTTTCAAGGCCGAGATTGGCGTCTTCTTCAAAGATGTCTGGACTAAACGCCACAATTTCATTGGCCTCTCCCTGCTTTACTGCTTTTGATGTACTCATGACTTGCTCCTCGCAATCTTGGCCCGCTGGCCGGTGTACGCGCCGAAAAGGTCCATAGGGAAGGATTCCCCATTTTCCACCCGCTCTTTGACCCACGCTTTCAGCGTTTGCGCGTGGACCTCGGTTTTTTGGTCTGGGACGTAACCCATTCGCTGTGCCGCCTCCATGAAGTCCACGGCCTGCTGGTCTTCGCCACGGGCAAAGTTGCAACTGACTGTATTCTTGATGATGTCCCCGAAATCGTTCTCTCGGAGCCACTCGTAAGCTTTTTCACGGTCTGCCACTTTGATGTGAGCGCCGTAAGTCGCTTGAACGGTTACTTTGGAACCATCGTCGAGTTCGATGGCGTTGAGGCCGAGTTCCGCCAGCATGGCCGGTAGGTCCTCGTCGGTCAGCTTTAAGAGGTCACGTTTGGCCTCTTTCAGCTTGTCATCAAGTTGTGCCACCAAATCTTCTTGATTACGGATTGCCCGTGCGATCTCAGCGACACTACTCAAGCCAGTATTATCCATCTTCTCGATGGCGGAAGCCGTGACTTGGTCGGATTCCATGTTAAAGAGCATCTCGCTCATTGCATCTCCTTTCGTGGTTAGGCCCTTTTTTGAGGGCTGGACAGTCAGCGTACCATCGCATATGATTGCAGTCAACACGCAGAGGGCCATATGTACACTTTCGCGACACAACCTTACGATCACCAACAACAAGTTTTCGACGATTCATGGCAACGGCCTTACTTCGGTCTGTTTATGGAGATGGGCACAGGGAAGTCAAAGGTCGCTATCGACACGATGGGCGCGTTGTATGAGGCGAGGGAGATTAACACAGCTTTGGTGATTGCACCGAAAGGCGTCTTTGACAACTGGGTCAAGAAAGAAATACCCGCGCATTTGCCAGAACGTATTCAGACAAAAATGGTCAAGTGGCAACCCAACTTTACTAAAAAGTTTCGTGAGGCAATACAGGAGATCGCTGATCCGGAGAAGCGTGAGCCGGGGTTCTTGCACATTTTGGTGATGAACACCGAAGCATTTAGCACGGCCAAGGGTGCGACAGCCGCGGAGCGGTTTGTGAAGATTAACCCCAACTGCATCACCATTCTGGATGAAAGCACGACAATCAAAAACAAGGGTGCCCAACGCACCAAGAACCTGATCAAAATAGGTCAGGCGTCTAAGTATCGACGCATCCTAACCGGGTCGCCTATTACCAAAAGCCCTATGGATTTGTTTAGCCAATGTGCGTTTTTGGAGCAGGAGGCGCTGGGCTTTAACAGTTTCTACGGCTTTCAGGGGCGGTATGCGGTAGTCCAGCGTCGAAACATGGGGCCGCATAGTTTTAACGAGATTGTTGGATATCGTCGCTTAGATGAGCTTGGTGAGAAGCTAGACCGGTTTAGTAGCCGGGTGCTAAAAGAAGAGTGCCTCGACCTGCCGGAAAAAGTGTACTTGCGGCGCGAGGTCAATCTAAGCAAAGAGCAGGTGGTGTTGTACAAGCAGATGCAGGATTTGGCACTGGCACGGCTTGAGAAAGGCGAGTTGGCCACCACGGCGTCTGTTCTGACACAGATCATGCGGCTACAGCAAATCTGCTGTGGTCACCTTCAACCAGACGAAGGGTCACTACAATCTATAAAAAACAACAGGTTACCAGAACTTCTTGATGTTGTTGAAGAGGTACAGGGTAAGGTGATTATCTGGGCTACGTGGACGCATGACATTCACGCCATCGAAGAGGCGTTGGCCAAGCAATATGGTCCGGGGTCCGTGGCCAGTTATTTTGGAGAGACGGCGCAAGAGGACCGGCAGAACATCATTGAACGCTTCCAAGACCCGGATTCAGAGCTACGGTTTTTTGTCGGTCAGCCCCGCACCGGGGGCTATGGCATTACGCTGACAGAAGCGAATACCGTCATCTATTTCAGCAACAGCTACGATCTGGAGATTCGCTTACAGTCGGAGGACCGCGCCCACCGTATTGGTCAGAAAAACACCGTGACCTACGTTGATCTGGTAAGTCCGGGCACCATAGACGAAAAGATCCTGTCTGCCTTACGGGACAAGATTAACATCGCTGGTGATGTGCTGGGCGAAAGCGCCAAGGATTGGCTGATTTAAGCCGGTTTATCTCGCATCATCATTTCAGAGGCAAGCATCCCAATATCGTCTTGGGGACCTAACACTCTTGCGGCCCGCTGAATAGACTGCGGTGTTGCTCTTGCCGCCACCGGAGGTGATGCGGGCGGTGGTGTAGGTGTGGGCGCTTGCGCGATAGGCGGTGGTGTGGCTTCGGCCCGCATTTCATCACCAAAGAAATAACGCAACGCTAACCGACCACCTTCAAACTCTACAATTGCACGAGCTACATCGCGAACTAAGAAATCCGGCACTTTTCTATCTCGGTCTAGACCTGTTTTTTGCTCCATGAAGCGGATGTAACCTAACGTGTCATTTTCTGACGGAGGTGCATACTTGGTTATGAACTCACCCAACGTCAGACCTCGCGTTTGCGTATCAAGGACAATCTGACGGGTCAAAGCGTTCAGACCCTGACCGGGGGTAGAAAAGGACGCAAATCCCTCTGTACCCTCTTCTGCTCCGGGCTGTCCCGCCATTCGTAGATTGCCGGGGTTGTTGTTCTTGACTGACAACGGTGCACCAGCAAGCTGTCCTTGCATCGCCTCAAATTCGCGGCGAGTGTCTAGTTGCTGTGCAGGAACTCTCCCTGCACCAGCAAGCTGTCCTTGCATCGCCTCAAATTCGCGGCGAGTGTCTAACGGGGTGCCGCGAGGTTCAGGTGAAGACAGATTAGTTGGGCGCTGTGCAACCTTTTCTTTAAGTAAATCTAGCTCCACTTGGCGAGGCGAACCAACGGTTGATTCCGCTAAGGCAAGCTCTTCTTCTGGAAAACCGTCTTTCGGGGCTTCTACCGCTGTTGTTTGTTCAGGGCGACCAAGCATATCTTGCACGGCACCGCCAAAATCCGTAGTAGACGGAAAATTTCTGGATCGGGCCATGGGATCAAGTTTAGGAATTCCTGAGTCTTCATCTTGATCGGTGGTTTCATCAATTGTGTACAACCGCCTGCCTGCCACAAGACCTTTACTTAGCATCCAATCTTTAAACATCTGGAACATGTTTTTAGCTTGGCGTTTGTCGCGTGGTGTTTTTAACATTCTTGACAGCATCTTTGGATCAGCTAAAAGCGCCTTAAACGCTTTCATGTTATTGATGCCGGAATTGCTGACGAACAATGCTCGCAAAGCGCGAGAACCGGCTCCTGCGGCGATCAAGCTGGCTTCACTGCCTCCAATTAATCCGGAGGCGGTGGTCCCTAATTTAGCGCCTATAATCCGTAGTGTTAAATCTCGCAAAGGACCGCTTTCTGATTTTAGAAGCTCATCTAAACCTTCTTTAGTAAGTAAGCTTTCAATATTCGTCATTTCGGCTAGATACTGTTGTATGGTATCTACATCCTTTTTGGTAAGAATATTTTTGCTAACCATCCACTCTGCGGGCGTTACTTGAGATCCGCGTGATGTAGGGGTAAACAAGCTGTCAAACATTCTTCTGGCATTTAAATCACCATTTTGATTACTTGAAGTATTAATCGCCCAATCGAAGATGCCTGCTTTTAAACTTTCGGAGGCTTCCTGTTTTGTTGCAGTGGGAACGTCGGATTTAGTGATGGTGTCCCATATCTGATTTAACTCAAATAAAGGTCGTTTTGAGGACAACGCCCCAGCAATAGTGGCCGAAGGTGTTTCATCCCCTCTTTCTACTAAACCTTTGAACGCTAAACGGCTTTTAGCCTCCTTGAGAGCTTCTTTTTGATTATTGCGAGATGTCATTAACAGGTCATATGCAGAGCCTGCCTGACGTAAATCATCTTCAAATTGCTTTGGAAAAAGAGCCATTAATTGTTGGTTGCTTGGATCACTTAGCCATTTTTGGAGTTCTTGGACATTTAGGGCTAAATCATCGGGATTGCCCGTGCCTCTCGGCTGAAGAGCTACGGAGCGTATGTTCCGCAAAGCTCTTTCCATAATGTCAGGCACATCGTTTACGATTGATCCGACGTTAATAAACTCTGAAAGATCGTCTAATAGCTCAACATCGGGCTCTACTTGATCCCGTAAAAACTGGCCAACCTTAGCAATTTCTTTGGCATTGCGGTAAACGCGGTCACTACGACCCGTGAACAGAGTTTTTACAGCTTCTTCTGCGGGTATTCGCTCTGCTCCCGTGGCGCGAGTACCTAAAATTGCAGAAGGTGCACCGGCTCTTGTAAACACATCGTTTAAAGCCCGGCTAAACGCTCTTGCCGCGCTTAAAGCCGCCTGAGTTCCTTCTCCAGCAATTTCGTCCAAAGCCCCGGTTAAATCTTGATTTACTGCATCAGAAAAAAGATCAGATAAACGAGCGCCATTATAATTATCTGTTGCGCGCAGTTCTCTTGAGGCCGTTAAACCGTTGGTTCGCATTTCAGAAAGTTTTCTAGAAGAAATAGAAATTGGCTCGCCCGTCTGACGTAGTTCATCAACCAAAGCTCTAAGATCAATAATCTCATCAGCCCTAACTTCATCTTCATTTCGAGCTACGATTTGTCCACCCACCTGACTCAAATCTACTTCAGCCCTTGCGGCACTTTGTCGATTGAGTATAAGTTTTCGGATTTCTTCCAATTCCGCCATTCGGAATTCGTCATCGTCAAACTTGCGGCGACCTCGCGTAGCTTCTCTTAAATCATCAATAATGTTTAAATCGCGTCGAAGGGCTTGAAGCTTCTCTTCTGGGCTCAATGCAGAAAATTGGGGTCCGTTACTGGTCAAATTCAATAAATTACGCATCCCAAGCTTGGCTCTTTCTGGCATTTTGTCTAACAAAGCTTGACGAGCTTGTGATAAGCGAGTGATTCGCGCCTCAATGTTTTCTCTTTGTCTTGATTCTGCCGTTGTTCTTGCCGCAGTCCCACGTTTACCCAACTGACTCGTATCAATGCCCGCGTCTTGAAGAATTTCTTTTATGTAATTGACTTGTATTTGAAGTTGTTTAGGTAACGCCGCTAACGAGGTTCGGCTTTCAGGTAATCGATTAATCCAATCAAAAACATTGGGTATTTCTCGTATTGCACCAAGTTCACCGTCGGCCCCCGGTTCATCCCGAAAAACATTTATTTCTGCGTCAGGTATGCGGGAATATAACAGGCGCTCTTTTGACCTAGCGGCAGTCAAGGCGTTTTCAAGGTTTGTTTGTAAGGCTCTGCCGACAGCCTCCGAAGTTTCACCAGTGCCCACGCGCTCCGCCGCTTCTATAACTTTTTTAACTTGCGCGTCCATTTGTTGAATAAAAGCCGTTTCTATGGTTTCTTGAAAAGCCATTTCAATTTGTCGCATGGCAGAAGAGTCGCCTACCATTGCAAATGCAACTAACAAGTTTTTATAGTTATCGATTGCCTTTCTAACACCATCCTGCCCCTGCGCTTTTAAATCAGGGAATAACGTGGCCATGTCGTGTTCAATACGAAGCAACGTCTGGCTTTGAGTGAGCGTACCGGATGTAAAGTTTTTAAATTCGGGTTGTTCGACAAACTCGTCTATTATTTGAGCGATTTTTTGTGGGTCTTCCCCCGCCTGAATTAAACGCTCCTCAAAGATGTTAACAACATCAACAAATGCTTTTGCATCACCTTCTCTTTTAAACAAAGTAGATAAGGGCTTACCGCCCATGCTTTCTGGCTTGAGAGCCGTGATAACTTTACCAACACCGGCTTTGATGTCTGGCCAATACTTGACGCCATAATATGGCGCACCAACAACTGCTGGAAGAACTAACCCTGAAGATATTCCACCCAGTATTTCAGCAGGTAAAGCGTACTGACCGTCCAGATATTCTTCTGAAAGGTATCTGCCGCCGGTTGCGCCAACAACAAAAGAACCTTCTCTTACTGCGGTTTTGAAAGGATTTTTTGCGGCCTCCACACCCATTCTAGGGATTGCTGTTTCTGCGGCTTTAATCAGTCGAGTGGATCGAGGGGCCTTTCTACGGGCTTCTCTAAAAGCCGCTTCACCAGCTTCTTTTGTCAGAGGGCCAACGCTTAGTACCTTCTCAAGCTTTTCCATCTTCTTTTGCTCAAGCTCGTCTACATATTTAAGCGCGCCAAACTCAAGTGCTTTTTTTGTTGTTAGAAAGGGTAAAGGTGCAAAACTGGTCGCAATCGCCGCTGTTTCACCAACACGCTCCCTGCCCGCAGTCCGTGGATCAACTAAGTCAGGAGCGCCCAAAAAGTAATCTCTTAAAGCTTCAACAGATTCTTCACCAGCAATTTGACCAGCAATGCCTGTCGCTACTGGAATTAAAAATTTTGCTCCTATAAAAAAAGGATTTACGGGGGGAATTGCTTGTTGCACGGCAAAGCCCGCTTTTACGCCGCCATAAAAACCGCCTAAGCCCCCCATGGAGGGAGCAATTTGCTTACCAAATCCCCGCGCAATAGAACCCTCCCGCATAGGCTGGTTATCCGGGTTGCGAAGATAGCGACGTAAAATTTCTTCGTCGGTTATTTGTCTATTTCGATCTTCTTCTGGGGTAAGTTGTGACGTGCCTAAAGCGATTGAACGGTAAGGGTCTTCGTTTTTTTTAAAAAGACCGGGATTTTTTCTTTTAAGAACAAACGCTACGTCTGTTGCTAACACTTGCGCCGGGGTTGTTCCTTCAGGAAAGCCTCTTTTTTGTATATCTTCCGGCGTAAATTGAAGAGTCTGCTCAAACAAATCAGTGCTAATTGTCGGGTAGGCAATATCTACCACTTGAGTGCTTTCTTGAGCCTCTGGAGTAGTTTCATCCACCATCACTGAACACCTGTGTTACCGGGAGTACGGTTTTCATCGTCGGTTCTTTGCTGGCTAGTAATAAACCTGTTTGGTTGAAATTGTTCGTCACCAAAATCAGGAACATCGCCCAACAGTGAACGTAGTAATTCAATTTCACGTAGGCTTGTTTCAGCCTCCCTGCGTTGCGTAGCATCTAAACTACCACTGGCAAGCTCTGTTAAATTAAATTCATACAACTGATCTGTAACTGATTTAATTACTTGCAGTTTTTGAGCTTCAACTTCAGGGTCAGAGAAGAACGTATCTGGGTTAGGGAAGAGGTCTGAAGCCAAGGCCATTTCCGCAACAGGGAATCTAGAGTTAGAGACAAGAGCAACTTTACCTACAAATCGAATCGCTCTTAAATATGCGGCCTGCTGTTCTCTTTCACGATCTTCTGGGTCTAAGTCAGTTAAGAATCCAATGTAACTGTTTATACCAGACTTAAATCTGGCCACTGGACCCGTAGCGTTCATCGCCGCTTCATAAGCAAACTGCCGACCTTCTTCAAGGGCTTGCGCTGAACTACTGATGTTTTCAAGCTCCCCCTCACCCTCTGTCCATGCGGCAATTTGCTCATCAGTTAAACCTTGAGCTTTTAAGCGTTGTTGTAAGGTTGCCGCAGAGGCCGCAATTGAGTTTGCGGCGCTTTGGTTTAAGATGACACTCTCAGACGGCGGGGTTTTTCCGGCCAGATGTTGTTCAAGAAGATTTTTGTATTTTTTCTCTACGCCAATAGATTTCTGAACGGCGGCAATCCCCTCTGTAGATTGTCTTGTAACGGTAAACCCTTGACTTGTCAGGTCTGATAAAGGCGTTTCCTCCCCTTCATCGTTTATATATGTGCCCGGTTTAAAGCTTTCTACGATGTCTCTGTTTCCTTCGGGGTCCTGAACAATTAAGTTAGTTAACTGTTGTGCCCCGCCAGAAGTCATCTTTCTAAAAGTATAGTTCCCTTCAGTTTGATACATATCGTAGACCAAAGAATCTACGGCGTTGTTAATATTTAAAACGGCTATTTCATTACCTTGACTATCTAAAACAACACGCTCATCTCTGCCCCTAGTCAAAATATCTGAACGAGCTTTTGCCTGAGCTAAAGACAAGGCTTGGCGAGACGCTAAAGCGTTTTCTTCAATACCCAAAGCCGCCTGCAAACTCGACGCACTCAACTCTCTGTCTTGAGCGCGTACTAAGTTACGACGCTTTTGTGCCTCTGCTCCGAGGGCCGCGATCTCTGCCGCAGTAGGCTCAAATGCAGAGCCTATTTGCGAGGCAAGTGAGCCGCTTGTGCTACGGTCACCTGCCGCCAATCTAAGACCACCACGCGCTAGAGAAAGTAAAGCTTGCGCTTCGTCCATTTCTGCTTGTTCTGCCGCCTCGGCTTCTCGGTCTTGTGTTGAAACAATGCTTTCAAACAGCGGCATCAGTTCTTCGTATCGTGTTTTCACGTCACTACTTTTAAAAATAAGTGATTCTGGATCTATCATTCCAGACATTAAAGAATTTGATCCGGTGCTAGATAACATTCTTGCGGCTAAATCTTGATAAGACTCTGGCGGTGTCGTAGCAGTCTCATTACTGCCATCTTGTAAATATGCTACTTCACCGCCTTGTCTAAAATTTTGTGGAGCAGGGGCCTCCGGTGCCCCTGCCATCATCAAGCTTCCTACCCCCTGACCCATGTCAGTTGGTTGCCCGGCTTCCGTCATCATGTCGATGTCGCCGGTAAGTTGTTGCATCAGCTTGCCAATCCCACTGTTCATGGCCCCCTCTTCCGTCATCATGATGACCGGCTGGACCATGGCCAGCACAGACTCTGGCGTCTGGTCCGCGTCCCCTTGCCCGACATAATCGGCCAGTTCATCACGGCGAGCGTCCAGCGGCATTTGGGTGCCCCGGAACGCGTTGATTAAGTCCTCGGTGGATTGTGCCGCATCAATGCCCTGCATCATCTGCTCGGCGTATGCCTGCCCCAACTGTTGCCCTTGTGCGGCAGATGCCTGCTCCACCTGTTGCAACATAGCCGCCTCTGGCGGCAACTGCTGTGCAGGGGGAGCCATATCCTGCGGCATGGGCTGTGCGGGGCCACCCATATTCCTGAATAATGGTCTGTTAAATACACTCATAATTTTTAACCGTCAAAGAGTCCTATTTTCTTGGCACCAGCGGCGGCGCTCAACCCAGCGATACCCAGACCCGCAACCTGCTGAAACATAGAGGGGTCTTGTGTCTGAGACATTTGTGTTACTTGTTGCGAGGACGGTGTGCCTTTGTACACGTCACTCAAGAAAGCATACTGTTGATAGGGGAACTGTTGGAGTTGCAAGTTGCTCTGCCGCTGTGCGTCCAATATGGCCTGTTGCAAAGCCTGATCCCGCGCACCAAGAGCCTCCAGAGTCTTAACATCTCCAAGGTTTAGCTCTTGTTGCAACTGACCCAAGCCTGCCTGCTGGAGGCCCCTGTTAGCCAATTCATTGCTCAACTGACCGCCTGTCTGAGCCAATGAACCGAAGCCTTGACCCATCTGGGCACTAGCCTGACCCAATGCTTGAAGCTGACCAACGTCTGCCTGACCCAATTGACCAAACTGAAGCCCCAAATTGCCCACCTGTTGAGCTTGTTGCAAACGTCTGGCCTGTGCGGCTTCAAAGGATCGCTGTGCATCTTGGCTCGACTGCTGGAATCCAGCCAAACGAAGTTGTGCCGCGGTCCGTGCTTTCTGTTCCTCTAACGCACGGTTCAATTCACCCTCAGCCACGGCTTGTCGAGAGCCACCAAAGGCCCCTGTAGCGGCGGCTTGAGCGCCTAACTGTTGTCGTTGTTGCTGACTACCGCGATCAATGTCCGCCAAAGCCTGCTGAACCACTTGATCTTCAAACGGGTTCATAAACGCGCCAATGCCGCGCGGGTCAAAGGCCGCGTCCGTTCCAACCAAAGCCCCTGTAGCGGCTTGCTGGTACGCAAACGGTTGTGCCCTTTGTGATGCGGCAAGCTGTGCCGCTTGGGACAGAGCCTGCTGTCCTTCGCGAGTAGCACCTAAACCTTCACTAAGACCGCCAAAACCATAGGTTTCTGCGTAATCTTCGCTCCTTCGCAACGCATCCAGCGTGTTGTCTACGAAAGGTTGAAACGCCCCTACGCCCTGTGCCGCGCGGGCCGCGGCTTGTTGCTGTAAGGGCGTTAGCCCTGCTACCTGAAAAGCAGGCGGTAAAACGGGTGGCGGGGCCTCTTCGCCTACCGCAAATAGGTTTTGATCTACAAAGTTCCGGACAGCGTTTAAAAGTTCAAGGCGCTTTGCCTCTATCTCAGGCGCTTCCTGAATTATCTGGCGAGTAGTTTCAGTAGCCACGTTACGCGTTCCCCTCAAAACGGCTCATTATATTGTACATGTTCCGCATTCCTGCCTCACGGCTACCGTTCCCTGCGCCACGCACCGCCTTGGCCGTCATAACAAACTCGCCATCAGACAGCATGGCGGGAATGTCGTCGGAAGTTTCGGTTCCGGGGCCGCTTATCTTGCCGTTGCGGCGAGGGAAGTTGTTTGTGTCGATGCCACCCCCGTCAGCCGCCGACAAAGTGGTGGGTGCTACGTATGCGCCGGGGGCCGACAAAGTGTATTGCGAGGGGTACATGTCAATCAGTTTTTGACCCGTCATGCCGCCAAATTGATCAGTTAGTGGGTCCATTGGAGGCTGTTCAAAAATCCCTGCCGCCGAGCCAAGGGCGCCTAAACCCGCAAGGGTGGGCCCATAAGTGCGAAGTGTTGTTGGAGCTAAAGCTTTAGCAATTTCTGTTACGGCTTCATCTGTTACGGTAAACCCTGCTTCCAAAAGTTTTTCTCTAATAATTTCCGGTTTTGTAGCCGGTAAAAACGCGTCCCTTAAAGCACTTGGATCGCGCGTAGTAAAAAACTTTTTTATGGAAGCAAAAAAGCCCGGATCAGCGGCTTGCCTAACTGCGCTTGTAATATCTCCAACCCCACTTATTGGGGTCGTTGCCGGAGGTCCTGACTGACCCGGTGCCAGCCGCGTAGCCTCGTCAAAGGCCGCTGTTGATGTTCCTGCGGCGTCTACGGCTGTTGTGGCGGCGTCTACGGCTGTTGATTTTCCTGCGGCGTCCGCAAGGGGTCCGGTCAGGTTTTGAGCGGTAGTGGCCGCAGGTTTGATACCTAATGCTGAAGAAACAGCACCCTCTGCAAGAGGCGTCCCTTGATAACCGGGCATATTAAGATTGGTGGGAATACCCCCCGCGGCTGTTTTTGCCCGCAGAGCAAGCTCTGCTTCCGCCGCACCGGGGATAGGAGTCATACTTACATTTGTCAGGCCTTTTGTTGCATTTGTAGGAAAACCTCCCGAGGAATCGATACCTTGTTGTACGGCTTCAGACGCAGTAAGCGCAGGTTTAGTAGCGGCTTGGGCCGCAGTTTGTTGGGCCGCTTGGCCCGTCAGGTCCGCAATACCTTTGGTAAATTGTTGCGGTATGCTAGTTAAGCTTTCACCAAAGCCCTGCGCTCCTGCGGCGAGCTTGTCAGCAAAAGAAGCTCCTTGGCCTAATTGGCCCGCCTGTTCAAAGCCCGCACCAATACCTTGGCCAACCCCTGCAGTAACCCCCGCGATTAAGGCGGATTTAAAGGCGTCTTTAAGATTACCGCCTTGAATTAAGGTGCCAATCCCAGAACCTAAACTTGCGCCTATAGGGCCAGCTACCATGAAGCCTACGGTAGAAAGAATAATTGGCGCGACTTTCTTAAATACTTTGACCACGCCCTTAACAGCTTTTTTGACGCCTTTAAATATTTTCTTTAAGAAGAACTCAGGCTGGCCTGTGACAGGGTTGATGCTGTTTAGCTCGCTACCCACGATATAGCGTTCTGGGTCAATGCCCATGTCTAGCATACGTGCAAATAGAGCTTCTTTTAATTCGGGGTCTTCTTCAAAGACCGCCATGGGGATAATGGTTTCGCCAGTGGCAACGTGCGCTATGCGATCATCTTCTTCACGCCCAAACTCAGCCAATTGATCCGCCGTGGGCTTGACGATGTCATAGTAATTGTCGGCGTTCAACGCCTCGTCTGACCAATCCCCAACCGTTGCAGTTAGAAACGACGCAAGGCCCCCGTTTGGGACCTCATATGGCTCTGGATTTCGTGATACGGCGGTGGTTGTCATATAACTATCCCATGATTATTAGCGATTGTATCAAAGCCCTCATGGGGTTGATACCGTCACAGAACCTACGGAACCTGTGCCCGCTAATCCGGCGGGATGCGGCTTATTGGCAAGCACTATTTTCAACGTGCCATCTTGTTGAAAAACTGCGCCAGTTTCTAGGTTGTAGTCGTTCTGTTGTAAATTCGTCAAAGTAAGCTCCGTGTGCCGTGCATCGCCGGGGTTGTTGAATAGCTCAAGAAATACAGAAAATGAGCGTACAACCTCCGACATGTACGTGGCATCGTATTGTTCCGGTGCCCGTGGAAACTGGGGTAATACTAAGCGGCGTCCGCTCATCTGCGGCCATCCGGGCGCACGTCTAGTCGGGCAGAACCCAACCGCCATTGCGTTTCTGTATCAGAGGAGGCCACACGAAGCGCAAAGCTACGGCCCCTCAGACGTAAATGTACCTGATTTGTAAACTGTTCTACAGGGGTAGTTGCAGATCGTGTGACAGTCGCCGCATCCTCTGAATCGTAGTTACCGCCGGGGAAATCACGGACTTTGGTGGTAAAGACGACGTTTGGCGAAGCCGCAGTAGAGTTTTCAAAGGTTATGTCGGGGATAAGGCGGCGTATAAAGGCAAACTGCTCACCGTCCGCAAGGTCAATCTGGCTGGACTCTATGTGAGCATTAATAGCCACAGCAGGGCTAGAAGTAGCGTCATCCAAACCCAGTTCTTGGAAATATTGCCTGCCGTCAGTAAACGTAGCAACCGGGTAGTCGTTGATACCACGGTCAACCCAAGCTGTACGCACCAGAGTACCGTAATACCAAGCATTTTCTTGATAATTAAATACAACGTAGCGATCAACTTCATTAGCTGTTGACGACGGGTAGAACCACCAGATTTCGCTGTACGCCGAGTTCGACGCCGCAAAGACCTTTTCCTTCTGTTCACGGTTGAAGTCATCAAAAACGTATGACCTTACCGTACAGGGAATACGCTGTACTTGGCCACTAAAGACGTAAAACTCTTCAAAACCCATCCAATACACGACATCATCATGCGCGATAGCCGCAAGGGGCGACATAATGGTGGTGTTTTCCGACACAAGATTAATACCAAACGTAAAAGGTGGCCCCAAAAACTGCATGGCGTGTAGAGAAACATCGGTATAAACAAGGATTTGCTGACGTGTTTCTACCGCCGCCACAATCTCGGAACCCGAGCCAATACGCAGATCACCTGCTGTATTGGACGGCAAAGACTGCCACGTGGTGGGGTCTTCTTGGTCACTAAATCGAATCAACAAGGGGTCTTGGGTGCCAATAGATGTTTCGGCATCGCAACCAAAAACAATGATGTGTCTATCTCTGTCGGACACTAATACCTGTTTGGCTATCGTCGGGGTGGTCGAATCAGCATTGGTGCGGTCTGATATTGCCACGGCCCGTGAAGACAGGCCCAAAGTCTTGTCCCAGTAAAAAATGCCTGCATCTCGGACATTTATGATCAAGTCTTCACCAAAATTATCATGTGTCCATATACGCAGAATAGAGGTTGTGCCCGTTGCCGCGGCGGCGTCACCCCATCCTTCTCTACCCCACGTGCCTACGCCCCAGCCTGTGCCGCTTACGGAGGTGTCCAAACCCGTATTAATCTGATATGCGCCAATCGTAGAGCCGCCACCATTACCGCTGTCACTGGAGTTGGCTGTAACTGTCGCGTCAGAGGTGTCTTTGGCTATGATGGTAAAGCTGTTGTCGTTGACAACCGTGTCTATGCGATACTCTTGGTTAAGGACTGCCGCCGTAATATTGCCACCCAAGGATGCCGCGCCTGAAAAGGTGACATAGTCCCCCGCTACAGCCCCATGAGCAGTGTCTGCCACGGTGATAGTTGAGGAAGCGTTGGTGGCGCTAAACGTCACATCCCCTGCGCTCGTTGTAGAACGGATAGGGGTGATGTCGTTATAAATGCCGCCCTCTTCAATATAGTATTTGAGGTGTGTTCCGAGGCCCATGAACCGTGAGCCGTCGAGCGCAACAAATGGTTTAAGGGCACGACAAGTGCCAAGAAACGTGCTTTCCGTGGCGCGTTCCCAGCCGCCTATTTTTTCGGGTACGCCAAACCTAAAGCGTATTTTATCGCCATCGAACCACCCCCCTTCATTCGTGTACGAGGTAGTTTCGCGGTTGATGCCCGGCCTAAATTGGAGCTTTGTTAACGGCATTTTTTAGCTCCACGTTGATAGCAACACACGTTTCCAAGTATTTGTTGCAACACATACGTATAAGTAGTTGGTATCCCACGCAATTTCACCCGTGGTTCCCGAAGCACTGGCACTGGCGGGCGTCTGTGTATCTTGTATCGTAATACTATCTCCAGTGGTAGCTAGAGCGTTAAACGTGCCTGCACCGGGCGTAGATGCACCTATGTTTGTACCATCTATTTCACCGCCAGCTACGTCTATAGAAGGTATTGTCGCCGTGCCCGTGGTGCTTAAAGTAGTAAAAGCGCCCGTAGCGGGAGAATTAGCTCCAACAGGGGTGCCGTCCACCGCTCCACCATTGATGTCAACGGTGGCAAAAGTAGAAGTTCCGCTAGAAGCAATGTTGCCCGTGACGTTCCCTGTGACGTTACCAGTAACATTACCCGTCACGTTACCCGTCAAATTACCGCCAACATTACCTGTAATCGCGCCAGTGACGTTACCCGTCACGTTACCCGTCAAATTACCGGTAACATTTGTGGCTACAAGATCAACAAACACCTGCGTGACCGTAGCGCCCGTACCGCCACCGTTAAACTTTAATATAACGTCTTTTCCGTTGGCTATTTCAAAATCATTAGAGGCGTTGTAGGTGCCTTGAAAAACAATGATTGATCGACTGCCACTTAAAGAATTACGAATATGAACGATTTTTTCGGCATTGTTAGGGGTTAACTGCACGTATGCGGTTCCGCCAAGATCACCCCCGTCTGTAAATTCAATGAATTTGTTGCGCCCATTAGACGTAGATCCGTCCGTTATAGGAAGGTCGGTAGGGCTACCTGAACTACCGGCAGAAGACAGGGTGACCGAAATAATGCCGTCTATGGCGCTATCGATTAGATCAAAGTTTATATTCGTGGTTGTTCCCCACGTACCCGACTGCTCGCCAGTAGCAATCTTTTCAATACCAAGGTTTGTCGTATATGTACTAGGCATGATGTCCTCGCTACGCCGCTATTTCTACCCAATTGGCAGTCTGATTCGGAACTATAGGGTTCCAAGAAAAGGGGGTCACCTGACCAACCTGCCCTGTCGCCGCTACACCCGTGACTTGAATTTGTATTTCCCCGATGGCCGTAACTACCCCTACACGTCCCACGGCAAAAGATCCCGTAAGAGCCACATTTACGCCCGTGCCCTGTGTGACAGTGACAGAACCAACGCCACCCGTAGCCGCAATTCCGGTAACTTCTACTTGTCCTGCGGCCTCTACAACGGCAGAACCAACGCCACCCGTAGCCGCAACACCTGTGACAGAAGCATTTGCCGGTCCTGTAATTGTTACACTGCCAACGTCACCCGCGGCGGCAACACCTGTCACCAAGCCGCCAGTTCCTAGCTCAAAGGATATCTTTAGGGCGGTATTTGCAGGCGTAGCAAAAGACTCTTCTGCAAAGCCCACGCCACCAAAGAACCCACCACCTGCGCCCGTTGCGGTCATCGGCATAGTTGCCGAAACGCCAGTTACAGAAACATTTTCAGGTAAAGAGGGTACGGCTGTACCTACACCGCCTGTGGCCGCTACTCCAGTGACATTTACACCAATCGAAAAGAGTACCTGCCCAACGCTGGACGTTGCTTGTAGCCCAGTGACTACAGCGTCAGCATCTCCGTTTATGGACAAACTGCCAAGCCCGCTAGTGGCAGACAGCCCTGTAACGCCTACCGGACCAAAGGCGGAGGGAGTGCTAAACGGTGTCGCTGAAAATCCGGTTAAACCAAACATAAAAGTTAATTAAGCCCGCTCTGAATGTGCGTCATCACAGTATACTACCCCTTTAAAACGATTACTCTTCTATGTTAAGCGGGTTGTCTAAAATCCTTTGTATGCGCTCTTCCAAGTCATCTCGCATAGCCCTTAGCTCATTATTTATTTCTCTAAGGCTGTCGTTGACCCTTTCTTCAAGAGCGTAAACGTCATCTCTCATCTCTCTGGTGGCTTCAGCCACTGTGTCATCGGTGCTTCTAGCAATTTTTTCTACAACATCTATATCAGTTTGTAGGCGGTCTAACTCTCTTTCTAGCGCCGTAATCAAAGAATCAACATTGCCTATCTTTGTGTCAATGACGGCTAAAGCCTCGTCATATTCGCTGAAGTCAGGTGAGACGTATTCCGTTATGGCCTGCTCTGCCGTCAGTAACCGCTGATACAGCTCAAATCCACCCCACATAGCGGCGAGAATGCTACCTAAAAGCGGTATTACGAGCAGTAACTTGCCGCCCGATATCTTTAGTCCCGCGAAATCTATCTCTGCCATTGGATGTCCACCAGATCATTAAATGTTTCTGATCCCCCCAGCCTTAGTAGGCCAAAAGGATCAACCCGTGGTGCGTTTTTAGGGTAAACCTGAGTGTTTTCATAAAATTCGTCACGGTCAGACAAGTCTACATCTTGATATTGATCGAAAGAGGGGTTGCTGGATATCAAAAACACCGCAACGCTTTGGTCTGTAAACCCGCCTGTGTCTGATAAAGTCTCCAACTGCTGATCCATGCTCTTGTCAATCTGCACCTCGCTCATGGTCTTCAGGGCTACCGTGGCTTTCTGCACCATCGTTTGCTCTTGGATAGTTGGATCATCAATCTCAAAGCGGCTAAAGTCTGGCGGCTGTGCGCTCAAAAACTGCCCAACACTCTGACCTGACGCAATAGCATCATCAAAATCATCCTCAAACTGCTCCTGAGATGGCGGTGCAAAGTCAGCAGATGTCATAGAATTTAACTGTTGTAACGGTGTTTGCTGAGTCAATGTCTGTGCAATTTGAATTTCTTTTGCTCCAGAATCCCAATAATTAGCCCCGCCCACTTGATCGCTCGATTGGCCGTCCATTTGAAAAGTTTGTTGCATTGCTTGAGGCTGTTGTTGGCCTTGCGAGGCCTTTGCTCTTTGGTCTGGCTGTTGGTTGGCAAGCGATAACGCAATCCCCACTACATCAACTGCTGGCCTTACCACTGCCCGTACAGCCTCAGCCACGGGCTCTACTCGCGTTTCCGAGGCAACGTCTATAGGGGCTACCTCTTTTCGCATAACAACGGGCCTTGACTCAACAGCTTCTTGCGCTCTGACAGGCTCAGGACGAGGCTCTCTTGTAACTCGAACGACCTCAGCCATAACCTCTTCGGAAGTTGCTTCTCTAGCTCGAAAAACGGGTGCAGGTTCTTTCTTGATTTCTAATAGATCTTCTGCGTCCTCAAACATAGGAGGCTCGCCCCTTACTTCAGTGCTGTCCTGAACAGAAGACTCACCCCGCATTTGCCGCTCATTTTGAGCGGGAATCTCACCCGGCATTTGCGGCATATCTTGAGCAGGAGGCCCGCCATCCATTTGTGGGCGTCCTTGTGGG
>UEXM01000997.1_pt1 | contig 26295 bp, 39 predicted proteins | sample 1796661 | NCBI WGS metagenome assembly UEXM01 (sample SAMEA4772469, study PRJEB27181) | metagenome | reverse complement strand
CCCTGCGAGATCCTCGAGCCCGCCGCTTTGCGCCTTGTATCATGTCCCGCCGTATGCGATAACATAGGCGCGGCACTCCCGCCGTGATAACAGGAGAAAACACCATGCGACCAACCCGCGCACAAATCGAAGCGTTCAAAGCCATATACGACCGGCCCACGGACAGCGGCCCCGCCGCGCCGACATACCTACAATTCCGGCGAACCGTTCGTCCCGCGTTTGACTGTTACATGGTGCACTGGTGCGGCATGTGGCTTGGCATTGAGACAGACGGTTACACTCACAGCTAATTAGGGAGAAACCAATGAACGACAAAACACGCGAGATGCTCGAGGGCGCGCTGTTCCAGTTTCAATTCATGGCCCTCATGTCCCTGTCGGGCCGGGCCGACGACGCCGACGCGGCCTATGCGAAAGGAATAGAGCGGCTTTCCGCCGTGCTGGCCAAGCCCGAGCCCGAGCCCGAGCCCGAGCCCGAGCACCTCGGTCAGGTGACCGACCCGGCGGCCAATGACGAGGAGTCCGACAGCGCACGCTGGCGGGCCGAACGCCGCCTCGAAAGACTCGAGGAACGCGACGAGCTGGACTTGTACTAGAGCCCGCCGCCCCCCAACATCGAGCCCCGGCCCAGCGCCGGGGTTTTTTATTGCGTCGAGTCCGGCCCTATGGGATAACTCCCGTGCGGCCCAATCCCGGGCCGCCACACAAGGAGTCTTAATATGAGCAACGAAGCATTCATTCCCCCCGCCCCCGCGACCCCCGAACCTAAGGTTACAATTCAGGGATTCGGCACGGGCACCGTCACCGAGATCGAGTACCACCTCGCCCGGCTAAAGGATGAGCTCGAGGGCACTCGCCGTGATCTCGAGGCGGCCCAGCGCGAGCTCGAGCACCGGCCCGCCACCGTCACCGGCATGATCGCAGACATGATCGACACTCGCATTGAGAAGGCACTGGCCCAGCGCGACCTCGATGCCGACCGGCTGGCCGGGGATGTCCGAGAGCTCGATGTCCGGTTGGCCGACAAGGTCGAAAGCGTCGTCCGCGAGCTGGATTTATTCGAGGGCCTGTCCTTTGACAGCGCAGTCCAGTCCATTGTTGAAAGCGTGTTGGGAGATGCGACCATCGAGGTCGAGGCATACATCCGGCCCTAGCGCCGACCCTCACCACCGTTGACCAACGGCCCGGGCCATCGCCCGGGCCGTTTTTTTGTGCCCTCTCGTCGAGCTCGTCGGCCCGGTGCCGTGCCGTCGCCCACCATTTCGACCTGACGGCCCTCGAGCTCCCGGCCCTCGAGCTCCCGGCACCCGAGCTCCCGGACATCGAGCTCCCGGGCTGTCCCATATTGTCCTGGGCGTGCCCCGGGCCGTGAACCCCGGACCGCGTCAGGGGCCCCGGGATATCGGGTCAAAGCCCCGGTTTTCCGGGCTTTTCCGGCTCTAGCCACGCGCCACGCCCCAGCGCCGGGGGGACGGGGGCAAGGTCCATGTTTTTCACAAACAATCACCAAAAATTTGATATGACTAGTCGAAGCGACATTTTAATGTTAAATGTCCCATACGTTTCACGTGAAACAATGTTTTAGGGGCCCCTATGGATGCTTTGGCTAACCCAGTCCTAGAAGAAAAGTCTTTGAAGCTTCAGCTTCGTCTCGCGCAGCTTGAGAAGAACGAAGCCTGCCAAAATAATTTTCTCACCTTTGTAAAAACGGTCTGGCCCGAGTTCATTGCAGGACGGCATCACAAAATTATTTCTGAAAAGCTGGAGCGTGTTGCGCGGGGCGAGCTTAAACGCCTAATTATCAATATGGCTCCTCGTCATACAAAGTCAGAGTTTGCGTCTTACTTGTTCCCTGCTTGGATGATGGGGAAGAACCCCGGCATGAAGATTATTCAGGCTACGCACACCACGGAACTTGCGGTCAACTTCGGTCGTAAAACAAAGAACCTTCTTGAAGACGAGCGATATCAAGAAATCTTTCCTGACGTTAAACTTGCTGCGGACAGTAAAGCATCCGGTCGTTGGGACACGAACAAGGGTGGTATGTATTACGCCGTGGGCGTTGGATCGAACTTGGCGGGTCGTGGTGGTGATCTTGTTATTATTGACGATCCGCACTCGGAACAGACGGCTATGTCCAATTCCGGTTTTGACGATGCTTGGGAATGGTACACGGGCGGTCCTCGACAGCGTTTGCAGCCGGGCGGCAGCATAGTTTTGGTTCAGACCCGGTGGTCTGAAAAAGATATGACGGGTCAGCTTGTTCGTTCGATGGCCAAGGATCCCCTAGCCGATCAATGGGAAGTGGTCGAATTACCGGCTTTGTTTGACGACGACACCCCGTGTTGGCCGGAGTACTGGAGTATTGAGGATCTGACCGCGGTCCGCGCATCTATTCCCGCAAGCAAGTGGAATGCTCAGTACCAGCAGAACCCGACTGGTGATGATAACGCTATTATTGCGCGGGAATGGTGGCGTAAGTGGGAGCGCGATACGGTCCCTCAGTTGCAGTATGTCATTCAGAGCTACGATACGGCGTTTTCCAAGCGGGAAACTTCTGACTTTTCTGCAATTACGACGTGGGGCGTGTTTTATCCTGAAGAAGGGGGCCCCCCGAACCTTATCTTGTTAGATAGCAAGAAGGGGCGGTGGGATTTTCCAGAGCTTAAATCGCAGGCTTTTGACATGTACCACTTCTGGGAGCCGGATACGGTTATTGTGGAAGCCAAGGCTTCTGGTCTGCCCCTGACCCACGAACTACGGAACACGGGCATCCCTGTTGTAAATTTCACGCCCAGTAGGGGTAATGACAAGGTATCGCGTGTACATGCTGTATCGCCCTTGTTTGAGGCCGGGATGGTTTGGGCCCCCGACGAAGTATTCGCTGACGAGATGATTGAAGAGGTCGCGGCTTTTCCAAACGGCGAGAATGACGATCTTGTCGATAGCATGACGCAGGCGCTAATGCGCTACCGTCAGGGCAACTTTATTCAACTGCCCACAGATGACTGGGAAGATCAGATGAGTTCTGTTAACATAAGGGCCTATTACTAAGGATTTTAGTCTGATGGCAATGAACCGCCGCGCAGCGGTAGCTAGTAAACTGTTGAAACAAGCCGGGGTTACTGGTGATTTTATGCGCGTAGTGGAATCTTTGCCTCCGGAGACTCTTGTACAATACGACAAGCTATTAAAGCACGAGGAACCTTCTGTGGGGCCCGGTATGAATAGCGGCATTGTCGTTTCCTACAAATCTGGCGAGGTCGTGCAGGACAGGCCCATGCAGGGCAACTTCTCGGAAGAGGGTATTGCGGTTTATGAAGACGGCGGTGCCGTCGAACCGCGGTCCGCGGGCCTTACTCTTTCCAGCGGTCGGCCTGTTTGGCAGTCCGGGGACGACATGTACTCGGAAAAGACTATCACCGTTCCGTATGGTGACGGTTGGGTTAACGTCCCTACGGTGGACGTGGACGGTAGTATTCTTTCTGAAAAGGAGGCTATTCGTCTCCTTGACCAGATAGGCCCGGTAGATATTGTAACGGGTGAGCCGCTTCCTGTTTTTGATCGTTTGGCCGTTGCGGAGCAAAAGGCATCGCAGCGCTCGGTAAATCTTAGCAATGAGCTTCGTTCACGGCTCACGGAACTTCAGGCTATGTCGCCCCCGCCGGTCGCGTTGGAGGTTTCGGACGACGTTTACATTCGCCCGCAGCTTGATGCCCGCTTTGGCATTGGTGAAAGCAACCGGCGCGTGCCTTTTGGTCCAGACAAAACAGTCCAGATCCGTGACCGGAACATGAGCGGTATCGCCCGTTTAGGCGCGGAGATTGGTTTTCCCGGATTTTCTGGCAATGACCGGCTAAGTGGCGGCGTGACGGGTACGTATGATCGCACCAAACGCTTGTTTCCAGACGAGTATAAGCCCTTTGGGTATCCGTCTGATGCCCGCTTTGGTCCCCGGGGGTTTGTCCCCCGCGGTTATGATGTAAGCTACTTCTCTGGTCCGAACACATTCTCAGGAAATGTGACCCCACGACAAGAAGGAGTCAGTCGTGATGCACCGGGTGGTAGATCCGTATATAAATTTGGCTATACGCATTCGACGCCGGAAGCGACGTACTCTCTTCAGGCGACACCTTTCGGTCGTAGTGTGGTCACTAACCAGAAAACCGGCGATACGGAAATGGAACGTCTTTTCCGGGCGGGCGTCACAATTCCTTTCTAATGAATATAGTTCCGTGATCCGTGGACTGAGGAGAATGTTACGTAGATAGGGGCCCCACGGCAGCGCGCAGCGGCCCACGGCTCTTGATGGAGCTCACGATGTTGAAGAAGCTTATTGCGTTACTGGTGTTCCTTGTGCCGTGTTTCACGGCCCACGGCTCTTATGCTCAAACGTTTTGCGAGCCGAACTTAGAAAAAGTCGAGAAGCAGATGGTAGAGTACGAGGAGGTTTTTTTGTTTTCGGGCATTTCCAATATGGGGGTGCCTTATTTGTTTTATGCGGGCAAAAAGACATACACGGTGATTATGATGGACCCCAATCAGGGGTATTGCACGGCTCCTCATTTGCTGGGCGAAATTCTTGAGATGGGCAATAATGTAAAGTTGCCTGAAGTTCATAATAGTTTATGATATAAGAGCGCATTACTGACGCAGGAGAAACCTGATGGCTTCAGAGCCCAATGGCGGTTTAATGGATCGCAACGTACCTTCTCAGTTGGATGAGGAGGATCTGCGTGCGGAAATTGAAATAGAGCTTCCGGGTTCTCAATACGAAGAAAATGTTCTTCCGTTTGAAGGCGACTCTTCCGTTGAAATTGAGCTGGAAGAAGACGGGTCGGTCATGGTTGACTTTGATCCGGACGATCAGCGGGGTGATAGCGACGATTTTTACGTGAATTTGGCCGAGGAAATCCCGGACCGCGAGCTTGGCCGCATCGCCGGTGAGCTTTTGGGCGAGTATGACGCCAACCGGGCCAGCCGTCAGGACTGGGAGGATGCGTATTCCAAGGGTCTGGACCTTCTAGGATTTAATTACGAGGAACGCAGTGAGCCGTTCCGTGGCGCGTCGGGCGTGACACACCCGCTTTTGGCCGAGGCTGCCACTCAGTTTCAGGCGCAGGCGTTTAACGAGCTACTGCCCGCGGGTGGTCCGGTGCGTACAGTGGTTATGGGCGCGGATACCACGGCCAAGAACCAGCAGTCGCAGCGCGTTCGTAACTTTATGAACTACTACATCACGAACGTGATGGAGGAATACACACCAGAGTTAGACCAGATGCTGTTCTATCTACCTCTGGCGGGTAGTACATTCAAAAAGGTTTACTTTGACGAGACGTTGGATCGGGCGGTAAGCAAGTTTGTACCGGCTGAGAACCTGATTGTGCCGTATGAAACGGCTGATCTAGAGACTTGTCCCAACATTACACAGGTTATTCGCATGTCGTTGAACGATTTGCGGAAGCGTCAGGTGTCTGGTTTTTATCTGGACATCCCGGTTCACCCCGGACAGGACGAAAATAACGAGGTTCAGGACGAAATTAACCGCATTGACGGGTTTTCGCCCTCTCAAATTGACTACGACTGTACCCTTTTGGAGTGTCATGCTGATTTGGACCTTGAGGGGTACGAAGAAGTTGACGAAGATGGCGAGGAAACGGGCATTAAGGTGCCTTATATCGTCACAATCTCGCTTGATAATGGCCAGATTCTGTCGATTCGCCGTAATTACCGCGAAGACGACGAACTGAAGAAGAAAATTCAGTATTTTGTCCATTATAAGTTCCTTCCGGGCTTCGGATTTTACGGTTTGGGGCTTATTCACACGATTGGCGGGCTGTCACGGACCGCCACAGCAGCACTGAGGCAGCTTATCGACGCCGGAACCCTGTCAAACCTCCCAGCGGGCTTCAAAGCCCGTGGTTTGCGGATTCGCGACGACGACGATCCGCTTCAGCCGGGTGAGTTCAGGGATGTTGACGCACCGGGAGGGGCTATTCGTGACAGCCTAATGCTGCTGCCGTTTAAGGGCGCTGACCAAACGCTGTTCAGCCTGCTCGGTTTCGTTGTGGATGCGGGTCGTCGCTTTGCGACCATCACCGATATGAAAGTTGGGGACGGCAACCAGCAGGCTCCGGTCGGTACGACCATTGCATTGCTGGAGCAGGGCTCGCGGGTCATGTCGGCTGTTCACAAGCGCCTGCATTACGCTATGCGCTTGGAGTTCAAGATGCTGGCACGGGTGATGTCAGAAAGCTTGCCGGACGAATACCCGTACAGCATTGAGGGCTCGGATTCGAGCGTCAAGTCAGAAGACTTTGACGACCGCGTGGACGTAATTCCGGTTTCCGATCCGAATGTGTTCTCTCAGGCACAGCGCATTGCGCTGGCGCAGACCAAGCTACAGCTAGCTTCTGCGGCTCCGGAACTTCACAACATGAACGAAGTGTTCCGTGACATGTACGACGCTCTAGGCGTTCGTGATGCGGACCGTCTTATGAAGCGTACCCCGGTCGATGAGCCGGAGCCCAAGGATCCCGCGCAGGAAAACATTGATGCGCTGGACATGATGCAGCTTCACGCCTTTGAGGGGCAGGACCATCAGGCGCACATCATGGCGCATTTGGTGTTTGCCAGCGGTCCGATGGTCGCGGCTAATCCTGTGATTGCAACGACGTTGCAGAAACACGTCATGGAACATGTGCAAATTGGTGCGCGGGAGCAGGCGATTGTTGCGTTTATTCAGCAGTCTCAGTCGCAACAGGGTCAGCCTTTGGATGAAGAGCAGATGCTTCAAATGGAAGCCTTGGTTGCACAGTACGTGGCGCAGGGCATGCAACAGGTGCAGCAGCTTAGTCGTCAGGTATCAGGGTCCGATCAGCCTGATCCTCTGGTTCAGCTTAAACAGCAGGAGCTTCAGATCAAGGCACAGGCCGAGCAGTCAGACGCGCAGGTGGATATGGCCAAGCTCAATCTCGACGCGCAGAACCAGCAGACGCGGTCTCAGCAATTCCAGCAGCGGCTGGCAAGTCAGGAAAAAGTTGCGGCGGCCCGTATCGACGCCGCTATGCAGCGCGAACTTCTTAAACGAGACCAGTAACATTAGGAGACTATTATGGCCATGAAACCACGCGTAAAGATTGTGACAAACACGCCGGGTCCGGCTCCCAAGGCGGTTGAGTACGCCGACATTAAGGGTCAAGGCCGTATTCCGTACGGTAAAACCGCACCCGCTCCAATGGCGGGCGACACTCCTCGCAAAATGACTATGCGTGGCGCTGGTGCGGCCCGCACAGGCAAAAGTTTTATGGGGCGGTAAATGCCCTACTGCTCGTCCCCGGTATTTCAAGGGCGTATTTTAGTCTAAGGGGGCCTTATGGACGGCGCTATCGACATAAGGCTGATTGTAACTCTCGGCGGCATTCTCTTTAGCGTTGCGGGAGCCGCCGCCGTTGGTAAAATTCAGATCAAGGTTATTCAGGAAACCTTGAATGACATTGAGTCCCGCTTGCGGAAGATCGACCAACGCATTGACCATTTAGAAAACGGCGAAGCTGTTGTAAAACAGCGACTTGATATTCTTGCCAAATTAAACAGCCCAGAAAACCTGCGCCGAGATCATATGCAAGTAGCGAGCATTCTGGCTGATATCTCTTATCTCAAATCTGAATCAGAGCGGATACATAAGATCCACAACGGAGTACATCCGCCTGTGTCTAACGAGAGGAAAGCAACATGATTGGTTTAATCGGTGCGGTCTTGCCCTCAGTAATGGAGGTGGCTGGGAGGTTTTTACCTGAAGACAAAGAGAAGCGGGCCGCCGCCGAGCGCGAGATCGAGGCGCAGCTAACAACTCACCTCGCAAAGATCGACCTCGCTCAGTTGGACATCAACAAGACTGAGGCGGCTCACCGTTCAATTTTTGTGTCCGGTTGGCGGCCATTCATCGGTTGGTCATGCGGTCTAGCGATGTGCCTTAATTTCCTTCTATTTCCGCTTGCCTCATTTGTTCTCGCGCAAACGGGTCATCTTATCGAGTTGCCGACGCTGGACATGAGCGAGATGATGCCTGTTTTGATGGGAATGCTCGGGTTGGGGGGCCTCAGAACCGTAGAAAAGATTAAACAGGTAAGTAAATAATGTCCCCCGAATTAGTGAAAAAGCTCCGTGAAGAGTTGGCTAGGGACGAAGGTGTTGTACATGAAATTTATCTGGATCATTTGTCTCTTCCCACTTTTGGTCTTGGCCATCTTGTCCGCCCTTCTGATTTGGAGCATGGCCATCCTGTGGGAACGCCTGTCAGCGAAGAGCGCGTAAACGAGTGCTTTGCGGAAGACGTTCAAACTACACTGGACGACTGTGGAATCCTTTATCCGGACTTTGCCGAACTTCCCGACGAAGCGCAGTTGGTCATAGCCAACATGATGTTCAACATGGGCCGCCCGCGTTTGTCCAAGTTTAAGGGCATGAAGGCGGGCGTTGATGCGCGGGACTGGAACCGCGCAGCAGACGAGATGGTGGATAGCCGCTGGTATAAGCAGGTTACGAACCGCGCAGAGCGTCTTGTGGGCAGAATAAGAGCTCTCGCTTAAATAAAATTAAATACCTAGTGACAAGATGTATCTGACATGCTAGGAGACCATGTGAGCATATCAGAAGAGATGCGGTAACTTCATGGACGAAATCTTCTTTGCGGAAGCAACTTTTCGGATTATTCGGGAACGGAGAGAAAACATCCTTGATATCCTTCAGTTTAACAACGTGAAGGACATGGAGCATTATCGTGAGCTCATGGGCAACTTAGAGGCCCTTAATCACGTGGAACAGGAACTCAAGAGCCTGCTAGACAAACAGGAGCGAAGTATTGACTAAAGCCCAAAAAGTGGACCTTGAAGCCGCAAAAGCCGGTGTAGAAGGTCTTTCTTCTATTTACAAAAATCGTAAAGAGAAGGTACTGGACCCCGAAGCTATCGGGAAACCCCTCCTAGAACGCCTGCCGACCCCCACGGGTTGGCGTATTTTGATCCTTCCCTATCGGGGTAAGGGCAAAACAGAGGGTGGCGTTATCCTCCCAGACCAAGCCGTTGAGGAACAAAGTGTTTCCACACAGGTCGGCTACGTCTTAAAGGTTGGCCCCCTTGCGTACAAAGACCCGGAAAAATTCTCCACCGGAGCATGGTGCGAGGAAAAAGACTGGGTAATGTTTGCCCGTTATGCGGGTTCCCGGTTCAGGATCGACGGTGGTGAGGTTCGTCTTCTAAATGATGACGAAATTCTGGCCAAGATCCTTGAGCCCGAAGATATTCTTCATTTCTAGGAGAGCAAAATGACCGATGAAAATGTGATTGAGAATGATGACGCGCCGGAAGACGCGGATATCGAGGTAGAGGTAGAGGTAGAGGAGCAAGAAGCTCCAGAAGCCCCGCTGGCTGCCGATTCGGAAGAGTTGGACGAGTCGGACGACCGTTTTGAAAAGGCCGAAAGCGCGGTTCAGAAGCGTATTGATCGATTGACTAAAAAAATGCGATCCGCCGAGCGCGAGCGTGAAGAAGCGATTAACTATGCTCGTCAGGTGCAGGGCGAAGCGGAGCAGCTTCGCCAGCGCATGGATGCTCTGGACAACAATTACGTCAATGAATACAGCAGCCGAGTTGAGACGCAGGTCGCAACTGCCGAGCAAGAGCTGGCCCGCGCCATTGATCTTGGCGATACGAACGGTGTTATTGAGTCGCAGCGCAAGCTTACGTCGTTGGCTTTAGAAAACGACCGCGCCCAACAGGCCAAGATGCAGCAGGATCGGGTGCGTCAGCAGGCGGAACAGCAGGCGCAGATGGCGGCGGGACAGCCGCAACAGCCGCAACAGCCGCCAAAACGCCCTGATCCGCAGGCCGAACAATGGGCCTCTCGAAACTCTTGGTTTGGTCAGGATGAGGCGATGACTTACGCCGCCTTCGGAATCCACAAGAAATTAGTGGAACAAGATGGGTTTGACCCAACAAGCGATGATTACTATACTGAGTTAGACAAGCGTATGGGAAATGAGTTTCCCCATAAACTTAAATCTAACGGTGGAAGCAAACGGCCCGCACAGACGGTTGCTTCAGTATCCCGCGGAAGTTCTGGGCGCAGTAGTGGGAAAAAGGTTAGACTCACCCCTAGCCAAGTCGCAATAGCGAAAAAACTGGGTGTGCCGATTGAAGAATACGCGAAATACGTGAAGGATTAAGCTATGTCAGATGTTGAAAACAACGAAGTTGATACGTCACAAGAAAAGCGGAAGTCCCGCACGCAACAGACTCGGAGTTCTACGGAAAGGCGTAAGCCGTGGGCTCCTCCGTCCATGTTGGACGCACCGCCCGCCCCGGACGGTTACAAGCATCGATGGATCCGAGCGGAGACTCGTGGTTTTGATGATCGAAAGAACATCAGTGCCAAACTCCGTGAAGGCTGGGAACTTGTACGTCAGGATGAATACCCGGACTTTGAAGCTCCGGTAGTCGAATCGGGTAAATATGAAGGTGTGTTTGGTGTGGGTGGTTTGCTTCTTGCCCGTATGCCAGTTGAGACAATTGCAGAACGGAACGATTATTTCCGCCAGCGTAACGCTGATCAAATGCAAGCTGTTGATTCTGATATGATGCGCGAGAACGCACATTCCTCGATGACGATTAGCAAACCTGATCGTCAATCTCGTGTAACCTTCGGCGGCTCACGAAATAAAACGTGACCGCTCCTTTAGGAGAATCCCACTATGGCAAACCAAGAAACTGCCTACGGTCTTCGTCCTATCGGGCTTGTTGGTAGTGGCGCTAACTCGACTGGTGTAACCCAGTACGAAATTGCCTCTAACAACACCAATGCGATTTTTCAGTACTCGATTTGCGTTCCGCTTGCAGCGGGCGTGATTGATCAGGCCGGAGCTACGTCCGGCGGTACTACACAAGCACTTGGTGTCCTGATGGGCGTTGAATATCAAGACTCGGTTTCAAAAAAGCCGGTCTTTATCAACTATTGGCCCGGTTCGGGCAGCGTAAGCGTTGACACCAATTTCCCGGTGAAAGCGTTTGTTGCTGACAACCCAAACCAGCTTTTCAAAGTTGCTTCTGACGCAACCCTGACAGATCGCGCAACTGCGCTAGCGGCTGTTTTCGCTAATGCTTCGCTCGGTACGTCTGCCCGCACGGGTAGTACAGATACAGGGTCGTCCAACAGCGCTTTGGGTGTTTCTACGATTGCAACCACGGCTACTCTGCCACTGCGAATTGTTGGCATCGTTGATGACGAAGCCAATAGCGACTACGCGGCTGCGGGTATTCCGCTGATTGTTCGTTTGAACGCTCACTTCAATGCGGGTACGCGACGGTTTGATTCTCAAACCACCGCTGACTCGACTGGCATTTAGGAGGGTAAATAAATGGCTATTTCTCGCGCACAGCTTGCAAAAGAACTAGAACCCGGCCTGAATGCACTGTTCGGGTTGGAATATGATCGTTACGAGAACGAGCATGCAGACATCTTTGAAGAGGAGTCCTCGGACAGAGCCTTCGAAGAAGAAGTAATGCTTGGTGGCTTTGGCACTGCGCCGGTCAAGGGTGAAGGAACTTCCATCAACTTTGACGACGCGCAGGAGACCTACACTGCTCGGTATCAGCATGAGACCATCGCACTAGCTTTCTCCATTACGGAAGAAGCTGTCGAAGACAATCTTTATGATCGTCTGGCCTCTCGCTACACCAAGGCTCTGGCTCGTTCTATGTCCCAGACCAAGCAGATTAAAGCGGCTGCTGTTCTTAATAACGCTTTTGACACGGGTAACCCAATTGGTGACGGCGCAGCGCTTTGCTCGTCGGCTCACCCGAGTCTGTCAGGTAACCAGCGCAACCAGCTTTCCACGGCGTCGGATCTCAATGAGACCTCGCTTGAGCAAATGCTGATTGACATTGCTGGTCTTACTGACGAGCGCGGTCTAAAGATCGCCGTTCGTGGCATGAAGCTTCTCATTCCGAAAGAGCTTCAGTTTATTGCCGAGCGTGTCATTAACTCGAACCTGCGTTCGGGCACGGCAGATAACGACACGAACGCCGTAAAGTCGATGGGCATGCTTCCGGAAGGTGCGGTGGTCAATCACTACCTTACCGATACGGATGCGTTCTTCATCAAAACTGATGCACCTAACGGCTTCAAGTACTTCAATCGCTCTCCGATTAAGACGGCGATGGAAGGTGACTTTGATACCGGCAACATGCGGTTCAAGGCCCGTGAGCGTTACAGCTTCGGCGTCTCTGATTGGCGTGCGGTCTTCGGTACTGCTGGCGCTGCGTAAGCCCAGCTTTGTTGTTACAATGAGAGGGGCGGCTATTGCCGCCCCTTTTATTTTGGGTTATGATCTATTTGTTTCTGACGGCGCATAATGTGCCGACACTAGCCACGACAGGAGCACGAAATGGCTAATACAACTTTTAACGGTCCCGTTCGTTCTGAAAACGGGTTTGAAGTAATTAACGTAACCGCCGGAACGGGCGCGGAAACTACGGTTTTTGATGTTGCCTCTACGGGTATTGTCACAGACAAGTTCGTCAAGCACGTTGGTTTTGCCACGGGCGTTACCGTAAACACTACAGCGGGTGACAGCCCTGCAATCGGCGAATTTACCCAGCCAGCCAACACCATAATCACTGACATCAAGATTCTCTGTGTTACCGCTCCAGTTATCGGAACGGGAGATATTGGTTATGAGGTTGGAACGTCTACCTCTGGCGCACAGATCGTAGCGGCTGTAACGGATGAAATCCTTGACGGTGGAACCACTGTCGTTGTCGGCAACGTGACAACTACTACATTGGTAGCAACGACGCAGAGCGCAACCACTGCTCCAGTTTCCGCCCAATATACGTCCGCAGAACGGACCATCTTCTGCAACATCACCAACACGGTGGACGCAACCACAGCGGGCTCTTTTACGTTCATTGTTGAGTACGTGCAGGTCGCGTAGTTTAAGTGGGGAGAGAAAACTCCTCTTCTTAGAAGGAGGTCACGATGGCTGACGCAGTAACATCTCAAACAATTTCGGACGGTCCGAAATATGCGGTGATGAAATTTACTAATGTTTCCGACGGTACGGGTGAAGACGCTGTTACTAAGGTAGATGTTTCTGGTTTGGATAACAGTGCAGATGGTGACACTTGCACGGGAGTTATTATTGAGCGGATCTGGTGGCAGTGCATAGGCATGAAGCTTCAGATATTGTGGGATGCATCGACCGACGCGTTTTGCATAGAGCTTGGTGAGAACCAAAGTGGAAATCACGATTACACTGTTTTTGGCGGTCTTACGAATAACGCGGGAAGCGGTAAAAACGGTGATATTAAGTTTACCACTGTTGGGCACACTTCCGCCGATACGTACACCGTTATTTTGTATATGCGGAAACAGTTTAGCTAGAGGTAACAAGTGGCTCGGGTGGGTGCATCCGGGCCACTCAAACTTCAGGGTACTGATCTATGGCTACAACAAAAGACGTTAAACGTCTGCCTTCGGGTCGAATTAGCTATCGCGGAGAAACTTTTGGGGGTTTTAACAAACCCAAGCGTACTCCCGGTAAATCAAAGAAAAGTGCTGTTTTGGCTAAGAAGGGCACCGAAATCAAACTGGTTCGATTTGGCGATCCAAATATGTCCATCAAGAAGAACCAACCAAAACGCCGTAGTAATTTTAGGTCTCGCCATTCCTGCGATACAGCCAAGGATAAATTTAGCGCCCGTTATTGGTCTTGTAAGGCTTGGTGATCCAATGTCCGAGCCCAACCTTCAAGAAATCGATAAAAAAGTCACGGTGATTGAGGCTATTCTCAATCGGCTAGAAACAAATCACATAGCTCATCTTGAAAAGGACGTAGCCTCTCTAGACAAAAAAGTATGGATGATTTTGGGCGGCATCACTATTCAGCTTACAGCTTTGTTAATTTCTGTTGTGGGGGCCGTTTTGGCATTTATAGCATGACAAGTCGCGTTAAACTGGGAGCCGGAGCCTGTAAGCCCGTAAGGATGCGTAGGGGCGGCGTAGTACGTAAGAAAAAGGGCGGCACAATTTGCCCCGAAGGCAAAGCTTGGGCAAAGCGAACTTTTGACACATACCCCTCGGCCTACGCTAACCTAGCGGCGTCCAAGTATTGTAAAGATCCTAATTACGCCAAAAAATCCAAAGGCGGTAAGCGGAAGGGTCGTTAAATGGGAAAGTTAAAGGAGTGGTTAGATGAAGATTGGGTTCGAATTGATAGCTCCGGTAACATCGTGGGTGAGTGCGGGACATCAAAAGATAAAAAAAACCCTGACCGATGCCTTCCTCGCAGCAAAGCTCAAAGTCTTAGCAAAAGTGAAAGAGCTGCTACAGCGCGTAAAAAAAAGAGCGGCGGATCTAAAGGAAAAACTGTTGTCTCCAATACGAAGGCTGCAAAAGTAAGACGTATGCGAAAGGGCGGATCTCCGGGGGATCTTCGTTTCCACAAAGGTTGCGGGGCGGTAATGGACGAGCGCCGTAAAAGAACACGGTACGCCTAATGGATTTTTTAGTCGGTCGCGAAAAAGATATTTATATGGAAATAAGAGCATGGTCTAAACACGCTCTTGAAGGGGCCTCTGCCGTCTTTAACAACCTTCCTCCGTGCCCCTATGCGCGAAGAGGTTGGGAGGACGACAAAGTTCTTGTTTTGTTTAAACACGAGTCTGGATACCAAACTCTTTACAAGATAATTTCAGAGTTTGTAGATCGGTACGATCTAGTGCTGTTGGTGGAAACCGCCTTTACGAAAGAACCCGAGGATTACCACCAATACCTAAGTGATCTAAACGACGCTATTTCGGAGGGTTTTTTTATTGATAGAGATATGTGGGTTATGGGTTTCCATCCATCCGACGATCCATCAGAACAATTTAATGATGGCGTTTTCCATCCTTTGGTAGAAGACGAATATGCCCTTACTTTTATCCAGAGGCTTTCGAAACTGCAACAATCGGCAGACAAGCTCAAGGAAAAGGGGTACTATGAGGAATGTGCGGCGGAGACAGACGCTTTAGAGCTTTATGAACGACGAGAACGCCTATACCGGCGTTTAATAGGAGACTAAAATGGCGATGAAGCCAAGAGTTAAGTTAGGTCGCGGCGGACCGGTTAAGCAAATGCGTGGCGGTGGCATGGTTAAGCAAATGCGCGGCGGTGGCATGGTTAAGAAAATGCGTGGCGGCGGCATGGTTAAGAAAATGCGTGGCGGCGGCATGGTTAAGAAGAGAAAGTGAACTAGCTGATGGCGGTCTCCGGGAGCACCGACTTTGAACTCGATGTATCGGACTACATCGAAGAAGCTTTTGAGCGTTGTGGTCTTGAAGTTCGTACTGGGTACGATCTCAAGACCGCAAAGCGTTCGCTTAACCTTTTGTTGGCTGAGTGGGCTAACCGGGGCCTAAACGCGTGGACAATCGCGCAACGATCTCAGGCGCTTACGGAAAGCGACGGCGAATACACTATTGGGACAGATGTTATTGACATCTTATCTGTTGTGGTTCGTCGCGACAGCACCGACTATTCATTGGATCGTCTTAGTCGGGAAGAGTATCTAAACATCCCCACGAAAACGACAGAGGGTCGCCCATCCCAATTCTTTCTGGATCGTCAGATTAGCCCCAACCTCAAGATCTGGCCAATTCCCGAAAACAGTACCGACGTTCTTTTTTATGACGCGTTAACGCGTATGGACGACGCGGATGCGTTTACCAATACGATGGAAATTCCCTTCCGCTTTTACCCCTGCCTTGCAGCCGGGCTGGCCTATTACATCGCTATTAAGCGTTCTCCACAACGTGTGCAGCTTTTGAAAGCCGTGTACGAGGAGGAAATGGAGCGGGCCATTCAGGAAGACAGGGACAGGGCCTCGTTTACTATTGAACCCGCTTACCAGTATCTTAGGTAGCCGTCATGCCTAAGTTTGCCACAGGAAAAAACTCTTACGCTATTTCAGACCGTTCTGGTCAGCGTTATCGCTATCAAGACATGCGAAAAGAGTGGAATGGGCTATTGGTGGGCAAGGATGAGTACGAGCCCAAGCATCCGCAACTATACCCATTTCCACCCGTTACGGACCCGCAGGCATTGAAGAACGCTCGACCGGATCGCGTAGAACCTATGGATGTCCCGGTCGGCGGAGGCGGATTTCCCGACCGAGGTGTAGACACGCACCTTGTCTCTAGCGTTGGCTTTGTGACTGTGGTGACGACATGACCTATACCTACTCTGAGCTTAAACAAGCTATTCAGGATTACACAGAAAACGACGAAACAACTTTTGTCAACAACCTGAATAACTTCATCAAAAACACTGAGGAGAGAATTCTCAAAAGTGTTCAACTTACGGTGTTTCGTAAAAACGCCACGGGAACGACAACGTCTGGAAATCAATTTCTTGCGGCCCCCGCGGACTTTTTGGCCCCGTTTTCGTTGTCTATCACTAACGGATCCAACAAAGAGTTTCTCTTGTACAAAGACGTAAATTTTGTGCAGTCGGTTAACCCAAACTCGTCTACTACCGGAACCCCAAAATACTACGGTTATTTTGACGTTAGCAATTTCATCTTGGCCCCAACCCCAAACGCCAACTTTACGGCGGAAATTCATTATCTGTATCGCCCCGACAGCCTAACCACACAGGGAGACTCTGGCACAACGTGGTTAAGCCAAAACGCGCCGGTCACCTTGTTGTACGGCTGTCTCGTAGAGGCGTACACTTTTATGAAGGGAGAGCCCGACGTAATACAAAACTACGCCCAGCAGTTTGTTAACAGCTTGGGGCAGTTGAAAAACTACGGCGAAGCCATTGAAGATACCGATGCGTATCGCACGGGTCTAATTGTACGAGATAAAATCTGATGTTTGAGTTTGATGTAAGTATTTCGGAAGAACCTATTGTAACGGTAAAAACCACGGAAAACCGAGGTTTTTCTCCGGAAGAGGTGGCCGAAAGATGCGTTGAAAAGTTAATTTCTGTTTCAGATACGGCTCATCCGGCTCTTCGCGACCAAGCTCATGCTTTCAAACGGCATATGGAAACGGTAGTAGCTTTTTATATGAGAGAAGCCATAAAAAGTGATAGAACTACAACTTACAGCGCTCTGTGTGAGGCGGGGCACCCTGAACTTGCAGAAGCTATAAGGAGGCTCTGATGGCAATTACGCAGGCAATGTGTACGTCGTTTAAGAAAGAGTTAATGACGGCAACACACAATTTTACAAATTCCTCCGGAAATACTTTCCGATTAGCTCTTTACACAAGCTCGGCATCGTTGGCCGCTTCTACTACCGCGTACACAACTTCAAACGAAGTAAGCGGCACCGGGTATACGGCCAAGGGCGCGGCATTGACTAACGTAACTCCGACCAGCAGTGGCACAACGGCGCTGACAGATTTTTCGGACGTAACCTTTTCGTCGGCCACCATTACGGCAAACGGAGCAATGATCTTTAATGATTCCGCTTCGGGAGATCCTGCGGTAGTTATTTTGGCGTTTGGCGGTGACAAGACCTCTACTGCGGGGGATTTTACCATTCAGTTCCCAACCGCTGATGCGAGTAACGCAATTATTCGTATCGCTTAGTTAGGTCTTATTTATGGCACTAGTTCTTAAAGATAGAGTTAAGGAACAAACCACTACGACAGGGACAGGCACTGTTACTCTTGGTGGTGCCCTCGACGGTTTCGATACATTTGCGTCTGTTGGGAACGGCAATACAACTTACTATGCCATTGTCAGCCAGTCCGCGAATGAATGGGAAGTTGGTATTGGAACGTACACATCGTCTGGGACGACATTGTCCCGTGACACCATTCTGGAATCATCAAACTCTGATTCTGCCGTAAACTTTTCGGCGGGGACAAAGGATGTCTTTGTTACCTACCCGGCAGATAAATCTGTGCACGCAGATGCGGCGGGAACAATAAATGCAGGTGCTATTGCTGCTGCATCACTTACTTTAACTACTGATCTTGCTGTGGCAGATGGTGGTACAGGAGCCTCATCATTAACGGATGGTGGGGTTCTTTTAGGGTCAGGAACTGGTGCAATTACGCCGATGGCCGTCCTTACTGACGGTCAGATGATAGTTGGGGACGGTTCCGGTGATCCTGTTGCTGAAAGCGGTGCAACTTTGCGAACCAGCATTGGCGTTGATGCCGCAGGAACAGATAACTCTACAAACGTCACCCTTGCAGGATCGCTGGACTACCTCACACTGAGTGGGCAGGAGATTACACGCGGCGCGATTGTTCTCACAACTGATGTATCTGGCACATTACCGATTGCTAACGGAGGCACTAACGCCACTAGTGCAGGGGCGGCGCTCACCGCTCTTGGTGCAGCGCCAGCGGCGGGTAGCAGCAACATCGTCACAACCGGCGCTCTCAATAGCGGAAGCATAACCTCCGGCTTCGGAGCCATCGATAATGGTTCGAGCAACATCACTACGACCGGAGTCGGTACTTTTGCAAGCCTCGATATTTCTGGAAATGTTGACGTTGACGGCACTCTTGAAACGGACGCCTTGTCGATTGCCAGCACAACCGTCACTTCGACCGCTGCTGAACTCAACATTTTGGACGGCGTGACTTCAACGGCAGCAGAGCTCAATATCCTAGACGGCGTGACCTCGACGACTGCCGAGCTCAATATCCTAGACGGCGTGACTTCAACGGCAGCAGAGCTCAATATCCTAGACGGCGTGACTTCAACGGCAGCAGAGCTCAATATCCTCGACGGAGTAACCTCGACGACTGCCGAGCTCAATATCCTAGACGGCGTGACCTCGACTGCCGCAGAACTGAATTTAGTTGACGCAATCGCTCGTGGCAAAATTTTATACGGCAATGCTTCGGGCGCATCGGCGCTTTTGAGTCCGGGAAGCAACACACAGGTGTTGACCAGCGATGGCACCGACATTTCGTGGGCCGACGCCAGTGGTGGCGGTAAAGTCTTGCAAGTCGTACAGGCCAGTACACAAACACAGGTTAACTCGACATCTACCACATACGCAGACACAACTCTGACGGCGGCAATCACGCCCAGCGCAAGTGGAAGCAAGGTTTTGGTACTTGTGTCGCAGTCAATGGCAAGTGCTGGTGGCGCTGCTGGTGGCCAAGTAGCAATCCTGCGAGGATCAACTGTTATCGAAGAGTTTTCGCAGGTTAATAATGCTGAGAATCAGCAGACAAATCATTACCTGCCATTTCTTGACAGCCCATCAACAACTGATGCAACTACATACAAGACGCAGATTAAGCGCATCGACCAGTCGGGAACATTACAAGCCCAGCGTAATGATGCCTCGGGGAATGCTACCAGCATAATTACATTGATGGAAATCGGAGCATAAAGATGGCGACAAAAACAGACGCACTTCGCAGCCTTGCTCCTAACGCCGAGTGGGTGGTGTCCGGCGACACAATCCGCTGGGACAGTACCGACATCGATCAGCCGACCGACGCCGAAATCGATGCAGAGATCGTGCGTCTCACAGCAAATGAGCCGTGGGTGGCGTTGCGCGAAGAACGCAATAGGCGTCTTTCCGCTACTGATTGGTGGGGAGTTTCTGATCACACCATGAGCGATGCAGAGACGACATATCGTCAGGCGCTACGTGATCTACCAGCGAATACTAGCAATCCTGTTAATCCGGTGTGGCCTACAAAACCGTCGTAATAAAAAAACTAAGGAATTAAGTTATGGCCGACATTGAGGTAAAAACACCAGAGAAAATCGCACGGCACTATCAGGCTGCAATGGATAGCGTGACTCTTCTCGATGCAGTCGCCGCTGATCCTGATGCATACGCAGATGATCCGACGGTTGTCGCAAGAAACGTGGAGCATCTGAAACTTGTAGTCGGCTGGGATTTTTGGACCGACGAAAACCTCACACCGTTTCATAATTCAATCGAAGCTAACACTTAGGAATAACAATGTTTGGGCTGTCGTCGTTTTCAGAAGCTCCGTTTTCAGCGGAAGGAATTCAGACGACGGTTGTACTCGTTACGGGTCTTGCGGGCACGGGCACGGTTGCTTCTGTCACCGTAGACGCGGCTTCGGATGTTCCTGTTACGGGTCTCTCCAGCACAGGAGCCGTAGGAAGCGTTACCGTCGCGGCGGCTTCAGAGTTGTCGGTTACGGGTGTTGCGGGCACGGGCACGGTTGGTTCTGTCACCGTAGGCGCGGCAGCGGATGTATCCGTTACGGGCGTTTCTGCAACAGCCGCTGTGGGCTCTGTAGCGGTAACGACGGTGACAAGGATCGAAGTAAGTGGTTTGTCCGCGACGGGTTCTTCTGGTAGAGTTAACATATGGGGAACAATAGTTCCCGACCAAAGCCCAAGCTGGAGTGGTGTGGCACCAAGTCAAAGCCCAAGCTGGAGTGGTGTATCACCAAGTCAAACTCCAAGTTGGGCGGATATAGCGGCATAAGGACAGAGTAATGACTTCCTCCTATACTTCAAATTTGGGAATTGAAAAACCCGCCACCGGAGATCAATCGGGCACGTGGGGTGACACCACAAACACTAACATGGACATTATTGATCGTGCCATTAACGGCGTGGGCGCGATTACTTTAAGCGGCACAAGTCATACGCTTACGACCTCGGATGGTTCGCTTACTGATGGCATGTATAAGGTTCTTGTCTTAGGGGGATCTCCTTCTGGCACAAACACCATTACAATTAGCCCAAATGACCAAGACAAATTGTATTTTGTCGTTAATAGCTCGGGTCAGACCGCAACCTTTACCCAAGGTAGCGGAGCTAACGTAAGTGTTTCTAATGGCGACACTAAAATAATTTATGCGGATGGCGGTGGATCGGGCGCTATCGTATATGATTTTACAAACAATCTTACGATGGGTTCGGTAAACATCACAGGTGGTTCGGTAACGGGTATTACTGATCTTGTTGTGGCAGACGGCGGAACAGGTGCTTCTACCTTTACCGACGGCGGAGTGCTGCTGGGCTCTGGTTCTGGCGCTATTACTGCAATGGCGGTACTGGGCGACGGCGAAATGATCGTAGGTGACGGCACGACCGACCCGGTCGCAGAAAGCGGCGCAACTCTAAGGACTTCTATAGGGGTTGGAACAGGTGATAGCCCTCAATTTACCGGAATAAATGTGGGTCACGCCACGGACACTACTGTAACTAGGGCCAGCGCAGGTAATCTTAACGTAGAAGGTAATCTTGTTTATCGCGCAGGAGGCACGGATGTACCGGTAGCTGATGGCGGCACGGGCGCAAGCACTCTCACAGCCAACGGTGTACTTTACGGCAACGGCACAAGCGCGGTTGCAGCTACCGCTGTTGGAACTGACGGACACGTCTTAACATCTAACGGCTCTGGTTCTGCTCCGACGTTTCAGGCGGCTGCCTCCGGCCTCGAAGTTTATTGTGGGGGCAATGTCTTTGAAGGCACCACGACGATCAGTCGTGCAACTTTTACAAACGTCGCGTTCACAGAAACTGCCGATTCAGGCACCGTTTTTGATGGCACAACATTTACGGTGCCCTCGGGCAAGGGCGGAGTATATCAACTTCTGGCATATGTAGCTGCCAGCTACACATCTATCGGAAACGACGGCGAAGCCGAATACATTCGTTTTTTAAAGGGCGGCTCGACCGCACTCGGAACAAACGGGCAGCTTCGGAATACGCTTTCCGAGAGATATGGCGCAATTTCGACTGACTTCATCGGCACCCTATCTGCCGGTGACACAATCGTCGTGCAAGCAATGTTCAATGACGGCGACGGCAGCGGAAATGCAGCCATCTATTACGCCGGGTTCTCAGCGATAAAGGTGGCATAAATGGCAGAAATAGCGAACCAGATTGAAGCGTACGTTGGTCGTAAGGTCGATTTTTTCGACGAAGTTGAGCTAGTCCAACAGGACGACAGCAGCATCAAAATTACGAAATGGGCTGTACAGGGAAAAAGCAAACCGACGGCAGATGAACTTGCTGCTGTTGACGCTAAAGCAGACGAAGCGGTTGCTGCTGCGCGGGTTGCGGCAAACCGCCGCGCAGCATATCCGTCGATTGGCGACCAGCTTGACATGATTTTTTGGGACGGCGTCAACGACACAAGCACGTGGGCTGACGCTATTGCCGCTGTAAAAGCAGCGCACCCCAAACCTTCTTAATTTACGGCATCTGGAAGTCGGATGACCCTTACAAAACTTCAGTTTGAACCCGGAGTAAACACAGAAACCACCGCCTATTCTAACGAAGGCGGCTGGAACGACTGTGACAAAGTTCGATTTCGTTTCGGGTATCCAGAAAAAATTGGTGGTTGGGAAAAATACGCTAGTTCTACCCTTGAGGGCACTCCAAGATCGCTTCACGCGTGGCGAACGCTTAACAATAGCGAGCTTATGGGCATTGGCACTAACAAGAAATTTTATGTGGAAGAAGGCGGATCTTATTACGACGTAACGCCTCTTCGAACCACTACTACAAGCGCAACTACTTTTGCGGCTAGCGATGGTTCCTCTACAGTTACCGTAACGGACAACGGTCACGGCGCTATTGTAGGAGATTTTGTTACTTTTTCTGGCGCGGCAACTCTTGGCGGAACAGTAACGGCGGCTGTTCTTAATAAAGAGTACGAAATTCAAACGGTTCCGACATCTAACACCTACACAATTACAGTAGCGGTTACAGCAAATAGCTCAGACTCCGGTAATGGAGGGGGTTCGGTAACCTCGGCGTATCAGATCAATATCGGTATCGATAGCGTTGTTCAAGGCAACGGTTGGGGCGCAGGAACGTGGGGTCGCGGAACGTGGGGATCGGCAGCTACGACGGTGGCGGGCGGCGGATCTATTCGTATCTGGAAGCAAGATAATTTTGGCGAAGACCTTGTCTTTAATATCCGGGATGGCAGCGTTTATTACTGGGACTTTAGCTCTGGTCTTTCGGCCCGTGCGGTAACTCTTTCCAGCTTGGGGTCTTCCGCACCGACGGTGGCGCGTCAGGTTCTGGTCTCTGACCGCGACCGTCACGTTATTGCCTTCGGGTGTAATGCCGAGGGAAGCTCCACGCAGGACAAACTTTTGGTCCGATTTAGCGACCAAGAGAACGCGACGACTTGGACAGCAACAGCAGAAAATACGGCGGGTGATCTGGTTGTTGGTAACGGCTCTGAAATTGTTCAGGCGGTTGAGACGCGCCGCGAAATTGTAATTATCACCGACGCGTCAGTGCACTCGATGCAGTTTATTGGTGCACCCTTTACGTTTGGTCTTAACCAAATAAGCGCTAATACTACAATTATGGGCCCCAACGCAGCGGTAGCCGTTGGAGACGCGGTGTTCTGGATGGGTCGTGACCGGTTTTATTTGTACGATGGTCAGGTTAAAGCGTTACCGTGCACGGTTCGCGACACGGTGTTTGAAGACTTTAATAATTCGCAAGGCGAAAAGGTGTTTGCGGCAATAAACACATCTTTTGGAGAGGTTACGTGGTTTTATCCGTCTTCGAGCTCTAGCGATAACGACAAGTACGTTACCTTCAATTATGAGCAGAACATTTGGTACTTTGGTTCTTTGGGCCGTAGTTGCTGGCTGGACAGAGGGTTAAAAGAATTTCCCGTCGCAGGTTCCAGTAACCTATACCTGTACAACCATGAAATAGGTGCAGACGACGACGGCTCTGCTTTTACTGCATATATAGAGTCTAGCCCGGTGGACATTGGAGAAGGGGACAAGTTTTTGTTTGCCCGACGCCTAATACCCGACATCAGCTTTGCTAATTCAACGTCTCAAGCACTTCAGCAAGCTACTTTTACTATAAAAACAGAGCGGTTCCCCGGCACGGGTTACACAACCTCTACTGCTACGACGGTGGGTCAATCTGCAACGCAGAATAACATTCGGGCACGGGGACGCTCTTTTGGGATCCGCGTCGAGAGCGATGGACTGGGTGTTGCGTGGCGATTAGGATCGCCGAGGCTTGATGTCCGACCGGATGGAGCAAGATAATGCCCCGCGGTCTTGTTCCACCTCGCTTTGCGGTCCCCCCGGAAACGTATAACAGCACCTATTTTGATGACATGGTGCGTTTGCTTTCGACGTATATTATCCAAATGCAGCAGCCGGGCGAAATGCGAGCTACTGTGGGCACATTTACAGCACTTTCCACCAATGACGTAGGCTTAGAGCAGGGGGCCCTGTTTGAAGTTGATGGTTTTGTTAAGATTTCTAGGCTTTCTAACCCGCATGTGGCGGGATCCAGCGGCGCAAGCGCGGTGGGTTCTGTTACGGTATTGACCCCATAGGTGCTTTAAATGTCTGATTCTGATGTAATTGTGATGGGTGACGGCTCTCGTTGGAGCCCATCTACGTCTCGTGAGGCGGTAAAATGCGCTTTTTGTGGTAACTTAGTAGATACGCCGGAGGAAATTCTCAGCTATCCTAGCGGGAATTGTCCGTCTTGCGGTAAGGCGTGGACTGGCAGCGAAGAAAAAAGTATATTTATACAAGTAACAGTGCCTGAAGCTTTAGGCGGCGGAGCAGGATAATGGCGTTACCAGCAAAGAAAGAACCAGAAGAGGTAATTATCCCCGACGGGGGTATTGCCGACTTCATCATTTCGGATGAAGATTTTGAGGAGCTTGCTCGTCAGGAGGCTAGCAAGACCTACGGCGCTGCCGGTATTGCAGAGTTTCAGGAGCAGGCTTCCCGCATGGCCAAGTATGGCCGCGGCGGAGACCAGTTTGTAGCCCATTTGGCTCCGGGCGAGATTATTGTTCCTGCTCCTCTTATTGAAAACAACCCGGAACTGCGCGACTCTATTTTTGGGCACCTGCGCGAGATGGGCATTGAAAACCCGGAGCAGTATGTTGTTGGCGCTTCGGCTAACTCCATCAACCCGGAAACGGGCCTTATGGAGTTTGGTTTTCTTTCTAAGGTGTTCAAAGGCGTCAAGAGGGTTGTCAAAGGGGTCGGCAAGGTTCTCAAGAAGGCCGCTCCGATTATTCTGCCGATCATTGGTACGGCGGTTCTTGGTCCGGTTTGGGGCGCGGCGCTTGGTTCGGGTATTGCCACCTTGATTAACGGCGGTAGTCTAAAAGACGCTGCTATCAGTGCTGCAATTTCTGGGGGCACGGGCGCAGTAGTCTCGGGCTTTGGCGGGCCCGCTGGAAGCTCCTTCGGAGAAAACGTATCTCGCGCTATGGACGCCGGAAGCTACCTGAACACGGTAGGTTCCCGCCTAGGCTCCACAATTGATAGCGGAGAGTTCTTCAGCGAAGGGTCGGTCTTCGGTCGTCCGGGTGCCGCGACGACGGGTGCGCCGACTACAGGTGGCCCAGATACCTATAACGTCGCAGCCTTACCTGACGTTTCTCCTGCGGCGTCACCCACCGGTTATGATGTGGCTTCTTACGGGGACGCTGCTTTCGCCGCTGCGCCCGAAGGCGCGGGCACGGGGGTCCGGCAAACGGCTTCTGGTGATTTCTTAAAAGATCAATTTGCCGCCTCTCGGACCGCGGTTTCTCCTCTTGACACTTCGGTTCCGGTTCCAAAAGTTAAACCGGCGGTTCCTACACCCGTATTTGATACACCGGTGTACGGTGACACGTTTACATCCAGTTTCCCGGACGTTAGCTACGGTGTTCCCAGCGGAGCCGGTACGGTTAGCGGAGATATTTATCCCACGTTACCCGATCTACCCCCGCAACCCAACTTTGTAGACCGCTCTGTGGCTGCCGTTCAGGATTATGGCACGAGACTGTTCGACGAACCCCTGACCACGCTAGGAGATACGTTCTTCCCGTCCGGGCCAACCTCGGCAGAAATAGTAAAAACCCCTGAATTTGCCGCGTTAAGGGCAAAAGGAATTAGTGCGGATGTGGCTCTTAAAACACTTCAATCCCAAATGAGCCCCGGCCTTTTCCAAAGAACTCTTCCTCTCGCCGTTGCGGGAACCGCGGGCGCTGCGGCCTTTGGCTTGTTCGACACCCCGGTTCCAACGGAAGAAGAACTTTCTCCTCTTGGCCTGCAAAGAGGACCGACCGGCGCAGACCTTCTAGCCGCGGACGTGGCAGCAGGCGGCACGCAGTATACGCTTCCGACCGCGGCCATCACGCCAACTTCTGCTACGGGCCCGACCACGGTCGCCAGCGCTTACGGGCTTCCGGCATCCCCGCAAGTTGCAAGTCTTCAGGAATATCTGGCCCGCCAGCGGGAACGCCTACAAAACCCCTTTGGTCCAATACGTACGGCCG